>Ga0209544_1003380_pt1 | contig 12493 bp, 14 predicted proteins | sample MesohylPK_FD_187297 | JGI IMG/M metagenome (GOLD analysis project Ga0209544, IMG submission 187297) | Host-associated microbial community of the marine sponge Aplysina aerophoba from Gulf of Piran - sponge mesohyl, lysed by proteinase K... | ecosystem: Host-associated > Porifera > Sponge >...
CCCCACAGCCACGGCAATAGAGATTATGATGCTCAACCAACGGGCGATTTCGAATATGATCGCTTCCATTTTACGCCGTTCCCCACACCGCCAGAGAAATTCCGGCGGTGCTGGATTGAACAACCCCGGGGACGGCTGAGGAAGCATACGCCAGCGCACGGGGAATGGCAAGGAAACCACCAACCCCCGCGCGATGCTGGCTGTCCTCATTCGACCTTCTCAAAGTGACGATTCCACCCAGTCGCCAGCATTCGCTCTATCCGGTCCTCAATGACCGCTCCCTTTTCGTCGGGCTGTGGTATCACGAAGAACACCCGGCTTGTCCCACGGGAGAACAAAAGCGCTACGGGCTCAGTCTCGAATTCCGCCCTTAGCTTGTCCGCAACCTCAAGCGTCTGTGCCCGGGCGGTCTTGCCTTGCGCCATGTGATGGTAAACGACCAGCGATTGCCGCTCACTCCAGAACAGCTTGAGGTCACTCAGGTACACGTACTTGGCTCCGTCCTTGGTGTATTTTTTCTCTTCCGGGGCGATGCCGTTGTCGGGGTCGAACATTGATATATCGACACCGGACATGGCCTTGAGCGCACCTTTCACCCAGGACTCCCGCACCTGCTTCATCAGGTCCCGGGGCATGGCCTTAAATAGGTGGAGCTGGTCCGAGTAGTAGATGGTGTCGCCCGGTAAAAAATTCGCACTCTCGGCACAGTGGACACATCTACCATCTCTATACACCAGGTCCCTGAGCCCCTCCCACAGGTCAACATCGCAATTGCGATATTCGCTCCGGTCGTTGTTGCTGGTTCTTCTCAGATAGGATATGTGACGGCCATCGGCAGAAATTTTCAGCTTGTTCGCGGTTGTGTGCTTTTCATCATGGTGCAGGCACCAGACCAAACCGATCCTGAGCTTGGGCTCAGGGGATGAATCAGTCATACCCGATAGGAACCTGAGCAATCCAAATTTTCCGAAATCTCCCACATCGCCTACATAACGATTCTGCAAAGCTAACCTCCTTAGCTCTTGATTTTCTTGCTGCCCCGGTAAACCGCCGCCGCGATCGTGCCTCCGACCAGGCCGATGAGCACGTTGTAAACGATCCCTTGAGGACCGAAAATGACCGTGGCTACGGCCACGGTCAGCAAAGCACCACCAATACTGATCCAGGTTTCAACCTTCATATTTAACTCTCCTTTAGGTACAAGAGCCCAGGTCAAGGACCATGCCGCCAATGTCCTGGCCCCGAACGGGCTCGCGGGTAAGAAATTCCCACGCATGGCCCCACTTGCCGAAGCACATCAGGAAGGCTCGGAAATCAAGGAACGGGCCCCCAAGTGCATCGCCAAAGCCGAAGCCCTTGCCCAGATGCAGTAACACAAGGGCGAGGTAAAGAGCGAGGGCGAGGTAAAGAGCGGTCTTGACGGGGTTTCTGCGGACGAGGACAAAGAGTCTGTTAGACATTGGTGCCTCCTGCGGCGAATGGGTCAGTTGCGACACTTCCCCGGTAGGAACGCCAAGCAGGAGGCATGGGGACTGACCCCACGCCGAGGGTTGGCGTTCCTTTCCGTCAGGAGGCCAGAGAAGTGTCGCACCCATAGTCTAGCAGGGGGCTGACAGACAGACAATATTTGAAACTTACGCCGCTGGATGAGGCGAGGGAAGTGGGTGGCACCCGGCAAAACTAGACAAAGAAAAACCCCGGGCTATTCGGTGCTCCGGGGTTTTGCCGCTTCGGGCTGAAGTTTGTGGGACAGATGCGGTCGTTCTAGGCAGGAACACGATCCGACTTAATTTTAGCAACGTCCTGTTGCAGCTTCTCTACCTGCTTCTTGAGACTGTTATAGTGGTCGGCGGTGTTGGCGTTGATACGACGCTCAGAATCCAATAAGTTCTCACCGATACGGCGCTCGAGCCCTGATAGTGGTTCTCGGATTGCCTCTCGGATTGCTTCTCGGATCCATTCTTTGTCTTCGGCAGTTAAAGCCATACCAATCGCTCCTGTGTAAGTATATGTAAATGTGTAACACTTATTGCCAACCGTGTCAACCTAAAACGGGATTCGGCATACCGTCGCCAATTCCGCGAAATACGATAAACGGGCAAGAGAAAGGACGCAATGCGAAAACCGGCAACCGGGTGTCGTAAGACTTCGGTGACACGACCAAGGGTAGTGTATTAGTGTGTGGTGACCATGCGCGGGGAATCCCGCCCCTGTTACATAATCTCCAAAACCCGCACCAAATCACGTAAGACTTAGGTAATACAAGTGCCCATAATATGTACGAACCACGAATCCAAGGAGGTGCAGGATGGCCCCAGCGGACCCGGCCCGCTTCGCCGGGAGCACTAAATCAAGAAACGAGGAGAAAGACACCTATGACCAAAACAGTAAACCCGATTTTAAGCCTTGCCGTAGTCATGGCCCTGGCCCTGGCCGCGGTCTTTGGCGCAATGAGCCTGGCCGGAACGGCGCAGGCGTCTGTAAACCAGTCGTCTGGGGCTGAACTGTCCGAGCGGACGTTCAACCCGCAAGCTGCACCCACTAGCTTTTCAGCCAAAGCTGTAAGAGGTACAGGAGGTGGGACGATAATGCTATCGTGGGCCGACCAGTCACACGATGGTACGGACGATGACACAGACAACCCCACCAACATCGACGTAGACACTTGGGAAGTTCGCTGGCGGCAGGGCGATGACGCCCCTACTGCGGCGGCCTGGAGGTCAACCGAGGGTTCTGTCAACCCCGATGGGACCCAGTTGGAAGTGACAGATGTTGATGCTGAACCTGATGTAGTAACGACTGTAACAGCGACTGTGTCGGGATTGGCCGATGATACTCTCTACCACTTCCAAGTGAGGGGCGGCGGAACGAGTGCCACCCCCTCTGTATGGAAGAGCGCCACTCCCATGGATCCTCCCGGCTTGGTAGATGACCTGGCCATTAGCGTGGAAGGTAGAGACGTTACCCTCAATTGGGATGCGGACTCTGACGCAAGCGGTTGGCAGGTGGCCTATTACACTGCCGATGAAGCAACCGAGAAAGCTGGTGGTGATTCCTCTGCAACCGAAACGGATGATATAGAAACAAGGCCCGCGATTTCCGTTGTTTCTGGCGACTCCGACGAAATCTCTCCCGCGTATCAGGGGCGTCCCAGATTGCCAGTTGATACAACTCTACCTGTAACACAGACTATGATAAATGCCTACCCTGCTGTTACATGGAAGACGGTCACCCCCACTGGTGGGGCTATTCTCAGCCACACTATTGAGGACTTGAAGAGCGGGGAAATCTATCATTTCTGGGTTCGCGGCGTTGCCGGTGACGTACGCGGCGAAGTCGGTACAACTTCCACCGAGATGACAATGTCTGAGGGCAATGACGCGCTGACGCCCGATATGCCACGGGACCTGAGGTACGAGAGTGACGACAAGATGGTCACTCTAGTTTGGAAAGCCGCCGATCCCGCCGACGGAGGAGTAACGGGCTACGAGCTCCGTTACAAGAAGACTTCCGATGCAGAATATGGCTCCGTCATGAACCTCGGAATGGTAATGACGTATGAGGTGGAGAACCTCGAAAACGGCATCGAGTACACATTCGAGGTCAAGGCTGTGGCAGCAAGCGGAAATAGCATGCCCACTACCGTAAAGGCGACGCCCGCAGCTCCGGCCCCCTTCATGCCCATGTTCAATGCGGGCAGCACCGACCCGGGCGACGGTACGCTTTATACCCTTGATTTCAAAAATAGCGCGTATTTCAATGGTGGTCTCTACCCCATAACCATTAAGTTGGAAGAATTCGGCGTACCTGGTAGCATCAGTTCCAGTGCTATTGCGGTGCAAGTTACAGAAGGAGAGGAGAACTACACCTTCAATCCGGCGACCGTTACGGTTGATGGTAAAGAAATTATCTTGACCATCCCGGACGTTGCCAGGACCGAATTGGAACCCAACAAGCGGGATTTCGATAAGGACAGCACTTTCAAGGTGCTGATATATCAGTCGGCGGGGGTTACCAACCCCACTGAAAAGAACACTTACGGGGGCGCAAAGCCCGACGAAGATAGGGAGATCTTCGTGGAGTTTGGCGATTCAGGCGCAGCCAAGGTATTCCTCAGTTCGATCGACGTGCCCCGGATTGTGGAAATCGACCCTGAGGACGGCGGCCTGGGTGAGATGGTTACGGTCACCGGTAAGGGTTTCAAGAATGGCACCACTCTCACCGTATTTTTGGACCTCAACCGCAACGGCAATATCGACTCCAATGAGGATGTGCTCTGTGTCGATTCTGCGATTAGTAGCGACGACATAGGGACCTGCGAATTTGAGGTTACCCACCCCGCATTCGAGGGCGGAAGCAACCAGATGAACTACATCAACGCGGTGGACGGGAGAAACGGCTACGTTACCAAGATGGATGGGAAGGTCTTTGATCTGCCCATGTTTGAGCTAGGCGCGTCCATCACCGCTTCTCCTGCGAGCGGTAAACCCGGCGAACGGATCCTCATCCAAATGCTGGACTTCCCGAAGAACGTTGCTGTTAGCAAGGTCGAGATAGGGCGCGTGCCGCTGCCGACCACGGACTATTCCGGAGGCACGGATGCCAACGGCGCAGGCACTTTCGCTATCACGATTCCCAACAACGCGAAGGGCGGCAATCAGGAACTACGGGTGACAGCTGGGGGCAAGGACGCTTCCCTCAACCTTGACCTGCAGGGACCCAGGGTCGTATCCACTCCTAGTGAAGTAAGAGCAAACCAGCGCATCAGCCTCGTCGGCACCGGATTCAGTCCTAACTCCCGGATCGGCGACGATGTTGCGGGTTCCATATCCAAGATTTCTATAGGCAGCCACCCGATTCCGTGGCAGGATGTTAATGACGGACGGGATGTAAACGTGGATGATGGTGGCAACTGGTCCGCCTCCGTGGATTTGCCAGTCGTTGAGGCCACCACTGGCGGTGGTGAGCGCGTTATCCGCATAACCGATTCTATGGGACGGAGGGGCACCGCTATCGTTACCCTGGCTGAGCGGAGCTTCGATATCACGCCATCTTCGGGACGGGTTGGCACCTTGGCGGTCGTCCGTGGCACGGGCTATCCCAGCAAGAACGATGACGGGTATAGCTTTACCATAGATGTTCTGTACAAAGTCTCAAATCGCTCGACCACGCGGGTCTCGGTTTTGCCCGATGCCAGTGGTCGCTTCGAAGTGCAGCTGCGTATCCCAACCTCCGCCGCGATTCCCTCTTCCAACCAGGTAGAAGTGTCCTTCAGCCACCAGGCCGGAGGTAGCAAAGTAACAGACGTCAAACAACACATGGTTCCTGAGGGTGCCCTAATTCTCTCAGAGACCAGTGGCGGTCCCGGCTCTACCATCACTTTGCGTGGCGAAGGCTTCAAGTCTTTCGTTCCTGTTGGCTCGGTCAAGATTGGCAATATCGAAGTAACCCCCACGCCTAGGCCTAGCACGGATGTCAACGGCATGCTGGAATTCGACATTCTCATACCCGGCCTTGAAGTAGGGATCCAGACCATCGAGGTTCAGGTCGGCCAGACCACGGCTAGCGTCGGGTTCACGGTCACTGAGTCTGGCATCGCCGCCGGTGCTATATCGCCGGTCGCTGCTGCTGCCGAGCCCCTGGGCGAGAACTTGGACGTCGTCTGGCACTTCAACAACGACAGCAAGACCTGGACCTTCTACGACGGTGGAGAAGGTACCACCCTGACCCATATGATCACAGGTGAGACTTACCTGATTCTGGTCAAGTCCTCGGTCGAGGTAATCCTCAACCGTGACACCAGGTCCCTGACCTGCGTAGGCGGCAACTGCTGGAATCAGATCGTCTGGTAATCAAGGCCAGGAATTGGCGCTGTCAGGGGTGGACTCATGGTCTGCCCCTGACCCCCAGCCCTAACCCCTCAATCTACAGGAGGAAATTAATGGCAAAAGTCAGTAGAATCCTGGCCCTGCTTGCGGTAGTGGCGATGCTGGCTGCGCTGCCCCTGTCGGCCTTTGCGCAGCAAGAGCCTCCCCATGTGGTAATCGGCACGGCTATGGTGAACGGCGCAATACCTGCCACCGGCACTGAAATTGTGGCAATGGATGGCGCGAACAAGGTTGGCTCCGCGATGGTCTCAAGTGGCGGAAGCTTCTCACTCCAGGTAATGCGACCCCCGAGCGGTGGCCCAGTAACCTTCATGGTTGCGGGTGTTAACGCCAGCGAACGTCTGTCCAACTGGGAATCCGGTGCTCGTGCGCGGGGTTTTACCCTAACTGCGACTGATCGTGGTACTGTCGGTCAGGTAGGCGCAGCCGGGCCTGCGGGTCCTCAGGGCCCTGCGGGTGAGGCTGGTCCTTCTGGCCCTGCCGGTCCTCGCGGTCCTCAGGGTGAGGCCGGAGTCGCCGGTCCTGCCGGCGCTGATGGGATTGCGGGGCCTCCTGGTCCTGATGGTGCCCGTGGGCCCGTGGGTCCTCAGGGTGATCCCGGAATCGCCGGGGTTGCCGGCAATGACGGTGCCCCTGGTGCAGCCGGTCCCGTGGGTCCTCAGGGTCCTGCGGGTCCCGCAGGCGCGGCTGGTTCTGATGCCAGCAGTACCATCGGCATAGTTGCCCTGGTGGTTGCGATCATAGCTGTGGTTATAGCCATAGCCATGCCCTTCGTGATGCCGTCAAGGAACTAGGAAACAAGGAAGAAATAGACCCGTGAACACTAGCCCCTCCGCCTTCGGGTGGAGGGGTTTTCATTTGGAATAGGAGAGAAACGAGCGATAATAAGAATTGAAGGCCGCGACCAGCAAGTCAAAAACGGCCCTCAACCAACAAAAGACACTCCAAAGCCCCAACGAAGAAGGAAGAGCATGGAACGTCCCGATGACCAGGGAAAACAGGACGAAAGCCCTCTTGCAAATTTAAAATTGGCCGTGGGACAACACCGATCGTATATGGAGGAAGAGCAGGAATTGGCAAGGATTAAGCGCGAGATGGCAATCAACCAGTCGAGGGCTATCAAGCGGTCGATAAATCCACGCTACAGAAGGAGAGGGTGACATCCCTCTTTGATTCCGCTATAATCTCAACCTCAAGGCGGGGCGATGCGTGGCTTGGCATGGGCATCAGGGTCAGGCAAGGCAAGGTTTCAAAAAGCTCTCATCCAGGCACTTCCATTCTTCATGGCGAGGCACGGTTAGGCTTGGTATGGTGGTCGGGGCTAGGCAAGGCAAGGTCTTAAATCAATTTTCAGCCGGGTACTTTCACTTGGCGGGGCGGGGCTACGCTCGGCTGGGACAGACAAGGTTTGGCAGGGCAGGGTTTTTAGAACATGATCTACGAAGTTACAATCACAGGCATCAGACCTTTACTCATGCACTCGGGCGCGGGCATCGACCCGGATCACCCGGCGAACATCGAGAAGGACGAAATTCTCCGTAAGCGCACCACCACCCGCACGGACTCCGAGACCGAAAGGCTCCACGAGCTTGAGTGCCGGGTATCGCTCTGGCTTACGGAAGATGAACGCCCTACTATCCCCTCGATGGCGATAAGGGCATGTTTAGAGGTGGCTGCACGGAGACTTCGCCAGGGCCCACAAGTGCGCGAGGGCCTGAGCGTGCTTCCGGACACAGCCTTTGAGTACGATGAAGAAAGGTATGGCACCACCCTGGACGAAATTGTGCAGAATACCCAGTTCCGCACCGGAGTCGTAGTCCAACGCCAAAGATTTCTGAGGACACGCGCCCGTTTCGATTTGCCCTGGTCCTGCACGTTCCAGGCCGATTGTGACGATGAACTCGTGGACCAGCGCCAACTCGAATCCTGGCTTGAGATAGCGGGCCGGCGCATTGGCCTTGGGGACTGGAGGCCGGAGAAGAGCGGCGATTACGGAAGGTTTGAAGTGACCAAGCTGGACCAGGTAGAGTAGCGGCACCACACAGAATAAAGAGGTATGACTAATGGCGTGCAGGATAGGGATAACTACGAACCCAGGAGAACGGAAGAGGTATTGGGAGGGCCAGCACCGAAACCTCCGCAATTGGACAATTCTGAGTAGGCATAGGACCAAGACCGCCGCCCAAGCTGCCGAGACCTTGGAAGCGCGGCGCAGGAGATGCCAGGCGTCCCCGGGTGGAGCAGGCCCAGAACAAGGCAATTGGGCGGTCTATTACTTCGAGTACTAGGAAGAGTAAAACCCTTTGCTGCGGTCCACGTAACACACAGGTAACGCTGCCTCAAATATACTAGCCAAGTAAAAGGTGCCCCCAGGAGTGGTATTCCTGCAAGGCACCTTGGCCAACCATACCAGGGTGGCGTTCCGTTGGTTGACTCTACGTCGGTGATTATGCTTCCGCATCAACCACGGTGTCAAGGGTTTTTCCTAACGTTACCCTGGTAAATCTTAAAAAGGAGGACCAGGGCTATTGTGTTTCGGACCGTCAGACCGTTTCTGACGAACTCAACCAAAACCAGAACGATTAGGAGAAAAGCTTATGGCTTCGAGACAAGTAAAACAAACAGGGAAGAATGATGACGACATCACTGCTCTTTGTGGTGATTGGGGCCGGGCTTCCAAGCAGCAGGCAATCCAGGACATCGAGGGCGGCACCCACAACTATTGGGTACAGGTCCCTGGAACAGACAAGGTGGATGTGGTTGTGATGCCGGCAGATGCGAACCGGGGGAAGTATCTCCGAACCGACCCCGACAAGACCCCCAGCAACAACCTTGATAATCTTCCTGATTGTTAAACCATCCGGGCCGGAAGTTTGCTTCCGGCCCTTTTCATTTTGGCTTGCAGGGGGCGTGAATTGACCAATAAACCAGAAGCAGTTTCCCAGCCCGACAGCAGGGACGAATTCACCGCCAGTTGGCATGGCCTAGACCTCAGGGCCGTTGGTCGTGTCGTCCCACTCTTGGGGGCCTACATCGCAACCATAATAATTGGTATGGCCCTGCTCTTGCTGGGCGGCAAACTACATGAGATCACAGTCGCCGCTATCATCATAGTAATGTTCATGGTTTCTTCTTTTCTGACCTGGCGTTGGATGGAGATCCAGGGGAAACAATCCGAAGATGACTAAGCTAGGAATAGCTTGCCAAGGCAATGAACCCCGGCCATCTGGCCGGGGTTCATTGCTGTAATCAGGTTCTCGTCTGGACCATGCGCGAATCAACTTCATCAGGTTAAACCCCTCTTTGACCGCCCTTTGGTCGTGGTCGCGGTATTTGCAGGAACGTAGTGCCGTTGCCTTCTTCGCCTTACAACAGAACCCCCAACCCCTTCTCCGCGCGATGGCGGCGGCATTTGCCGGTCATGGTAACAAATCTTGCAAAGTTCGATTTCGTATCCGTGCTTGTCGGCCAGGTCATAAGCAACCTGTTCCGCCCGGGATTTGCTCTTGATTGGTCCGACCCAGTACCCGTTCTTCGGAGGATTTGCCCGGGGTCGGTGTTGCCAGTTATCAGTGGGTCCGTGAATGATGATAGCCGTTGAGGGGAATGTGCGGACCCGGATATAGTGATCTATCTTAATGTCTTCGCTCACAGTCTCATCCTTCCTCTGCCGCGCCTTCGCGGTGTTAATTTCGGCGCACGGCTAACGCTGGGTGCTGAGCTCCGTCTGCTGCGCCTGTTCCTGGCTTCTTCGAACTTCTTATGTTCAACATACTCTGCGGCGGCTTCAGCCACGGACTTGGGCGGGGTCCTGGGCACAAAATTCTTCCTGGATTCGGTCGCATCCTTGTAGACGACTTCGGCAACTTCTCCGCCCATCCGGGTAATATCCTCCCAACTGTCGCCCCACGGGACCTGGCTTGCCACTCCTGCGACTTCAGCGGGGGTCCTTCCGCGCAAACTACGATGGGGATTAAAGAAGTTGTAATCAATGGCCCAACCCTCAAGGCAGTCTTGACCCGTTCGCACTTCCTGGAATCCCCGCTGTACCTTTGTCCGGTCCTTGATGGTCCCCTGGAGGCGTTCTGACATGTTGTTATTGGTTTCCGAATTGATGCCCTCGGAAACCACGTGCTCGGTACCCCGTGGGAATACTGCCCTGATTGCTTCCTTGTATCCCTCGAGGCCGTCAGTAATAACCTTCTTCGGAGGTTTGTCAGCAGCGGCCAGGGCCATTTCCATCACCGTAATCGCTTGGCGCTCTCCCCGATGTGGTGAATAGTGGACCGCCAGAATGTATCTGGAATCGCGATCCATAACGTTCCAACAATAGCGGTATTCCCCTCCGGCGCGGATATAGGTTTCATCTGCTACCCATACATCACCGGTCTTGGCCTTGATGGGTCTTCCGGTGGCAGTTTCTGGACGACCATCTTCTCCTACTTTCCCCTGGAGAAAGTCGTGAGCCATTTTGCTGTAGCCTTTCACCCAGTCATGGACGGTGCGCTTACTGGGTTCGGGGACACCATAGAAGTCCTCAATGTGCTCGGCAACTTCCTTATAGCTCAAACCCGATAGATGGGCGTCAATACCCGCTGCGATCTGTTGTGCCGTGTATTGTCTGTTGAGTGCCTGTCCATCGGCCTTGAACTTCTTGCCGCAACTGTGGCACTCGTAGCGTTGTTTCCCGCCGTGCAGTCCATCTTTTGTGACCCGGCTGGGGTCTGGACAATCCTCAGCCGGGCAGTCTATAACCGTTTTCAAGTTGGTGTCCCATTCCGCCATGATGCCCCCTAAAATGGTCTATAATAGTGGTTAACGAAATTGCAAAACTCGGTAATGCTTCCGTCAATTTTGCTCAGCCGTTGGCTGGGCTAGAACAACCGCTCAAGGAGGGTGAGACCGATAGACAGCAGATCGAGACCAAAACTTGAGAAGGGGGCCAGATAGGAGCAAACATTGACCATGAGCTCCAACAGTTGTTGGGCGTCAAACACCCGCCCGATCCGGTCTAGGTGAAGACAAGCGCTGAGGAAAATGGGCACGATGGGAGAACGACTAACGTTAGATACTTGTTTGCGCAGACGCGCTGTGGTACAATGGAAATACATTAGAACCTCCGAATTTCGTAAAAATAGGGTCTAGATCCCGCAGGAAACGTCATTTAGTCACTTCTTTGAGCGAAATTACGGGGCTTTTGCAGAGACCGGGGGTGCATCCCCGGTCTTACCTTTATCCCCAAGTTATCATAGGCTTTCCTCCCCACCCAAATAGGTGAACTCGCCACGCCCCGTGTGTTGCCAATCCCGCCAAGTCTTTAACCTGGCATATACTCCGGGCGTTACCCGAGACGGAACCGTACTCTCGGTTAATCCCGCTGCAATGAGAATCTTTGTAGCGGGAGAGGGGCGGAGAATCCCCTCATTCAAAAGGGCTAATTTCACCAAAGCTTGCCGGATGTTTTCACAACCTCTCACATCATCAACCGAGCCGCGCCATTCCTTTGATGAGGGCTCGAGACTCCGGAGGAGTGTCTCAATGCTCTTAAGCTGCCCCCGGGCCTCGGCCAGTTCTCTTTCGAGGTCTGCCACCCTTTCACGGAGGATAATGGCGTTCTTCTCAGTTTGTTCTCTGATAGAGTCGTTTAGGTCTGACATGTGAATAGTCCACTCCTGAAGTCCCTTAAGTGTTTCCCTATTTCATAATGGAGTATATAGGGGGATACTAGAGATGTCAACCCCCCGTCTTCAGAATTTCCACCAAATTGGCACAAGAAAAAGCCCTCGGCGAATGCGCCGAGGGCTATCCATTCCTTAATTCCGCATGGTTCATTTGGTTCTGAGTAGTGTCTTCAGCGCGGCGTCAATGGCGGCTTCACGTTCCGCTTTTGCCTGTTCGGTTTCCTCAATCTTCCGTTTGGTGTATTCAATGGGCGTTTCATTGGACCCGTGTCTGTGCATCCAGGGGCGCACTTCACCGCCGAACCGAGTCCAGATACCTATCCTCTTACTCCTGGCCCGCTCTTCGGCGTTATGGCCACCATAGACCCGGCCATATGTGGGCCAGTTGTAGGCCATTCCAAGCTCTACGAGCAGCTTATTGAAGCTGTTGCGTTGCGTCTTACGGTGCAGTATTCCGACCTGTCGTCCGAACCTGTCCACACCGACTATGTCCAGATACACGACCTTGTTGAGCACCATTTTCTCCAACGCCTCTTTTGATTCTGGTCCGTAGTCTTGGTCCATTTCCGGGGCGTCTATGCCGTGGAGCCTGACCTTGATGGGATCAGAATTCTTTTTGACTTTGACCTTGACGGTGTCCCCGTCCGTTACCGACACCACCTTGACCTTGAGCCTGATGATTAGGATGTTGCTATCCATTATGTCCCCCTTCCTCCCAGTCGTAGGTGCCATCCGTATTGACCGCGCCGTTGAGTTCGCCCCAGATGTCGATGCAGACGTTGCCGTCCAGGTCCCGGATCCTGGTGCCGGTGCGCTCAAGAAGGACTGCGAGCCCGTAGAACTCATCCTGGCTGAGCTTGCCCGCGAGCGTCTCCATGAGTACGGTGATGACCGCATCGGTAGCCGGGTCCGGATGACGTTCAC
>Ga0209544_1003382_pt1 | contig 12489 bp, 7 predicted proteins | sample MesohylPK_FD_187297 | JGI IMG/M metagenome (GOLD analysis project Ga0209544, IMG submission 187297) | Host-associated microbial community of the marine sponge Aplysina aerophoba from Gulf of Piran - sponge mesohyl, lysed by proteinase K... | ecosystem: Host-associated > Porifera > Sponge >...
CCGCGAGCGCGCGGAGGCCGTCACCGAGTCCATGCTGGATCCGACCCGCGCGTGGCGCTCGGACCGCGTGGGCGACGTCGAGCACTCCAGGTCGGCGACGCCCTGGCGGGACCTGGAGCGCGCCCGCGCCTGGCGGGCCAGCGAGCTGGAGCCGGAGGCGCCGGGGGAGCGCGGCACGGATCGCGATCGCGCCGTGCAGCCGTCTCGTTAGTGACTTCGGCCAAGACCGACTACAAGATCGCGTCTGCTGTTGAGCGGTAGAGATGGAGCACGGGATTCCGTTCGTGGCCGTGGTGGTGCTTGCGGTTGCCGCCAGCCTCGCCTTCAGTGGTCCGCGCCTCTCTGGCAGCGCGATGTTCGCCGGCCGGGCTCCCTGGGACGCCCTTTCGGTGCTCGTTGTGGTGCTGCCGGTGTACGTCGGCGTTGTGCACGTGGTCCCCGCATGGTCGAGCTTCGTCGTCGCGCTGGTCGGAATGGGTTGCCTCGTGCTCGGGTCGACGAGCGAGTTCCTCCTGTCGGCGGCCGCCGTCCTGCTGCTTGTTGCGATGGCCGATGCCGGTTCGTAGCCTGCAGCCCCCTTGTCTCAGGCGGGCGGCCCGTGAAGGGGCCCTGCTGGTAGACTCCCTCACCAACAACACGCAAAACTGAAGCTGACTGACACGCGATGCCCCCCCGTCACCCCGAAGCGCCGGTCAAACGGGCGGGAGCGCGGCGCTCACACTGCACAATGCCAGCCTTTGTTCCTTGATTGCCAGTGCCCATGTTGTTCCATCCTTGATACCCAACGATCCCGGCTCGAGCTTGCGGAACGCGACAGCCCGCCAAGACTTCGGCCCACGCCTGACATTCGTGCGAGTCTGAGCGCAGGCGGTACTGTCATCGTCAAAACGGCCTTCGCATCACTTCAAACACCGATTTCAACCGCACCGTGTGGCATCCCGCTGCCCTTGCCTCACTGTACGCCGCGGCAAGCGGTGGGCCGAAGCGGTCGGGATCGCAGTCCCACAGAGGGTGCGTGATGATTTCCGCTTGGGATCCCCGGCGACCTCCCGGCAAGCCCGCAAACGTCGTCTGCTGCCAACCTGGCATTGCGAAAAAGTAAGGCGTCGCCGCCTCCAGATCAAGACCTTGCCAGTAAGGCACGGTGAAGTCGATCGCCGCCCCCGGGTCCAATGCCAGCCGAGCCAAGTCGAGCCCCAATCTCCAGTCGAGAATGCTGTGATACGGCAGGTTGCTAAAGTCCCTCAGGCAGTCCGGACACGACGTCGTGCAGCCGCCCTGTCCCGGCCCAGCGTGTTCCGAACCGACCAAAAAACTATGGAAGTCCGGGTTTCCCTCGCCCACCATGTACCGCAGCAGCGCCTCGGTTTCTCCGGGATTGCCCAACAACGAGGCATAACCTGCGCCATTCTCCAAGCTGTCGCACATGAACACCTGTCCGATAAGGTTGCCGCCCGCGGTCTGCAGGGTGCGCAGGCCGATCTTGATCTCGCGCTCATCCACGTCGAGTCGATCGGTAGCCGCCTTCCGCGCTAAGAAACCGAACGAGTACAATGCCGCGCGAGTTCCGAGTCCCGCGTCACCCGCTGGCGAAGTCCGGAGTCCTGCGGGCCAGTCTACGATCCCGAACACCATTACATCCGTCGACTTGACTGAGGCCAACGCTCTTCGGTCGGTCCCGGCCGCTGTATCGATGGCCGGATTGGCCACACCGACGTTGTTCAAGGACAAACGGGTGACCCACGTTTCGCCTTGCGCAAGCTTCTCGAAATCGAAGAGGTGACCGCTGTTGTCGTTGATGATATAGACAGTCTCCTGAGCTGCAGACACCTCGAAATTCGCCCGCTGGCTGAACGTCAAGGGGGTCACGCCCATCTTGGGTCGGGAGGCCCGCGGGGTCCACTCGAAAGTGCCATCGAAATCGCGACTTCGCCCGTACCACGTCCGAAATCCCGTAGGCTGGGACAATCGGGTAACGCGGTACCCAGGATCCTGCTGTGGCGTGGCGCCACACACGGCACAACTGGGCGGCGGGGGCTGCGCGTCGTCGATGGCTTGGCAAACGGCGCAAACTCCGAGGTCCAATCGTGGCCCTAACGGATTGGGTGCTTCCGCGGGTCGATTCCCGTGCGGCCGGTAGTCGACCACGCCAATCGCGGTATGAATAAGACCATCCTTCACCGTCTCTGAGCCCGGCGCAAACTGGCTGATTGCGATGTCGAGTTCCCGATCCACCACGTCATCGGGCGGCCAAGGATACGCTCGTGTAGGGCGATCGTGAAATAGATAGCGTGTCCGCGTCGGGAGACCGAACATTGGCAAAACCCCGGCATTGGCCAAGCGCTCGCTGAGAGCGACCTGTGGGTAGCGCGGGTCTGTCGACACAGCCGTGACGCCATGGATAAGCTGTTGCGTACAGTAGTCGACCAGTTCCTGGCGTCGCGCTTGGAGTACGGGATCGCTATGGGACAACAAGACATCGGTCACACGCTGGACCTCGGTCGTATGCTGCTGTAGCCAGCCGAGGACGAGCTCCGCCGTCGTCGTGCCCGGCGGGGTGCCAGTGGGAAGTTGCGGCGCGGGCTGGGACCACGCCGCGGCCGTGCCAAATTCACCGTGAACATTCTCGCCGCCGCCAGCCGCGAAGAGACTGTGCGCCGCGAACGCCTTCCGCAGCAGCTCCTTCGCCAGCACGCGCTTAATGATGCTCTCCCTGCGCATGTCCACGTACGGTTGCGGAGGCGGGTCGGCCGTGATGCGCTGGGGCCGCTGAAAATAGTAGTCATCGTGACTTCGTCCCCGGCACAAAGTAAGAGCAACGGACACGCCCGCGCCGCGTCGACCTGCTCTACCAACGCGCTGCTGATAGTTGAAGCGCATGGGGGGCATGTTCGCCATCATCACAGCAACGAGCGCGCCGATATCCACACCAGCTTCCATGGTTGTGGTCACGCTCAAGAGATCGACCGAGTCGGTGAGGGCGTTCTCCTGTGGAGGCAAAGCGATGTCTTGAAAAAGTCGCTGTCGCCGACGGGCATCGGACTTGTTGGTTTGTCCCGTGAGCTCCTCGCAGTTCATGCGATAGAGCATCCCTGCCATGGTGGCGAGATAGGAGTAATAGTCGGGCGTCGCCTGGGCAGCCGCTGTCGGCTGGGTGGCGCCCAGTGGCGCTAGGCAATCCGCGCATATGCCCCCAGAGGGATTCATGTAGGTACGCCGGCATTGCGTACACCTAAAATAATTGACCGATGGTGGCGACAAGCAGATCGCCGCTGAGTTCAAGAAGTAGTGAGCCGTATTTAGAACACCGGTATCCGCAAGATAATTGGTGACGTCATTCGTGTACTCGCCCGGGTCGATTCCGGCTTGCTGTGCAATAGCCCGGAGGTACGCAGCAACATAGCCCGGCAGCGTGTTCCGCGGCATACAGGGGTGCGTCGACAGCCGCTTGCGAGTGCCGAACAAGACGACCGCGCCCTCGGCGCCCTCCAGAGCCAACTGTGTTGGTGGCGGAGTCGTGAGGTGATCGACCGTCGGCCGCGCAAGGACGAGTGACTCGATGCTCCTGCGCCCAGAAGCGAAAATGACATCCATTAGCTCCAGAAGCGCTCCCTCTTGGAGGCGAATCAAGTGTGTCTGTTGGGACTGAGTCAGCTGGTTTGGCGGCTTGGGTGTGGGCGCACCAGCGACTGGCCACAGATGCAGGTCTCTCCAGCTACCATCACGAGCTTCGGGATTCGTCCACATCACGCCGAGCTTGTAGCCGGCAGGATTCATCCCGCTGGCGAGCAGGGCCTGGGCCACGTCTGTCGCGATTTGCGTTAGCGGGAACGGGCCGGCGGTGGCCCTTTGGAGGAGTCGGTTCGCAGCCTGTTGGTTGGACAGGCCGGGGTACCGTGCGGAGGGCATAGGCGCGGTCGCCGCATTCAGCCCCATTGCCAGAACGTTCGCATCGCTGGGATTCGCAGTCGCAAACGCTGTAGCAGCAAGAAGGTGTTCGGGCGACAGTTGTTGGCCCTGGTACTGCCTCGCAAACGCCAGGGGACCGGTGCCTTGCTGGGCGAGCGAGGCCACCAGCGCTTGGCGGAGTGCGTCCCGGTAGTGGGAGAATCGCATTCCGGCCGATAGCTTCGCGGCGTCTTGCCGGCTATCGGAGAAGACGACGAGCTTGCGGTTGTTGGAGAGCGGCGGTTGAGCGAGATCTCTGAGAAGGGTGTCCGCCAAGACCTGCGCAACCTTCTGGAAACCGGTGCGCTGGGTGCGGATCGGCGACGCAACTTCCGTGCGGCCTCGCCAGTCCGCATCGCAGCGAGGGCAGACCGCGGGATGAGCTGCGCATCCGGTGGGCGGGCCTCCGGGATTGGCATTGTGAGCGGCCGGGATGTAGTAGAGGTAGCCAGCTATGCAGCCGGGTGGCACTCCCAGTCCCGCACTGCCAGCTACGGGGTCGAAACCGGCTGGGCTCCAACGCCGCCCGACCCCGTCCTGCGTCCACTGTGGCGTGGATGGCGTGAGGTTCCCGAGGGCCGGCCAGAATACGGCGTAGCGGTCGTAGTCCCGGTCAAACGACGCGAGATCTGGCGCCGCCTCGAGATTGGGTCGATCTGGGCTCAAGTACCACTCGTTGGGATTGCCAGTCGCGCGACGGTAGCCGCCAAAAAAGATCTCTCCACAAGGCTCGCAGTACAGCAGTTCCAGAACGCGCGAGCCGCAGTTGCAGGTCAGCGTTGGACTGTAATGCAGGGCACCCGACGGGCACGGCTCCGACCGCGGAGTTGCTTGGGTGCACGCAGGGTTGGTGCAGACCCAAAGTCCCTCGAGGTTGCGCAGCATGACGTGCACGCGCATGGGAAGGGGTGCGAGTCCACGCGCGTCGCGCGCGTAGGATAGCGCAGTCAAGAGACCGTCGACGGCTTCCTCTGCGTGGGGAATTGGTACACCGGGAAAGAGCTGGGTCACAAGTGCCTGAGGGAATTGTGGGACGAGACGATGGTCAACGGTACATGCGGAGCGCAGCGCGCCCGGCGCGCCGACGTGCAGGAGCCCCGCGCTAAGCTGTTCTTCGGGCGGTAGGTCTTCCGGCTGCGCCGGCGTATGTAGGTCAGCCAGGAGGGTTGCCGTTGCCTCAGGCAAGGCCGCGGGACCGGTAGTGACAATACTCTGTCCGAAGACTCGGAACGCTGCAACGTGCGGCGCGAGAGTCGTCGGCGCAGCAGTGAGTGGAGCTATGTATGACGGGCCGCCGACGACTCGGAACCGATTCGCGCCACGGCCGAAGAACTGCTCAAGGTAGTCCAAACCGGACCCACCGCTCTCGAGCGACGCACTTGAGGCAATGATTCTCAGCTGATCGGAGTCGGGACCCAAGCCCAGTCGGTCGAGGAACGCCCGCAGCAAGTACGCGACTTCGGTCCCAGGAGTACCTCTGTAAGTATGGAGTTCGTCAACGACCAAATGGAAAACATGCTGTCGCGACTGTGCGAGCCAAGCTCGCGTCTGGTCAAAGATGGTCGCTTCGACCGCTCGCATAAGCATAATGTTGAGCATCGAGTAGTTGGTGATCAGAATGTCAGGCGGAGATTCCTGCATGTCCCAGCGGGACCACATCTCCGCTCCGTCCATGCTTTGGAAAAAGCGCTCAGCCGGACTCCCCGGGGCCAGGGCTTGTGCGTCTTGGTGTATAGCACGCAGCTCATTACGCAGGCGCGTCCGACTGTTCGACGTCTCTTCCCCGGATACGGGGGTGCGCCCGGTGTAGCGGCCAAAGTAGATGTGATTACCCTGTCGATGAGTCTGCATCCAGGTACGGGCGGCGGGACTATCCAACGCCTCCCGCAGTCGAGCGAGCTGGTCCTCGACAAGCGCGTTGAGCGGGTATAGGATGAGGGCGCGAACCGCTGCGGGACGGCCCTCGTGACTCCGTTGTGACACTCGCGGCGCCCACCGTTGTCGGCTGCCCTGCGTACTCGAATGGTTCCACCAGTCCCACTGGGGCGGTCGCTGGCCGGGTGCCGGCCAACGCGCGGACTCCCGCACAAGCGACGCGACGACAGGCAGCAGGAAACACTCTGTCTTTCCGGAGCCCGTTCCCGTCGTGACTACCGTGTCCAATTGGTTGACAATAACCTCCTCGAACACGTCGCGTTGGTGCTGATGGAGCGTCAGGTGAGGTGGAAAAAGTCCCTGCGATACGAAGTCGGTGACTTCGGCGGCGTCAGTCTGGGACCAAGTGGCTCCCAAGAGCGCTTGGACGGCCTGTCCGAAGGACTGATTGGATGAACGGTACGCAGGAACGGGCTCGACTAGGGGTTCGCGGTACATGCGCCCGTCTCGATCGAGAAGCTGGCGGCGTTCGGCGGTCAGGTCGGCATAGCGGATATCAAACGGACTGTCGAGATACCGGAGGTACATATCACGGAGATGTTCAAAAAAGCGAATCGGATTACTCACTGTGCAACTCCTGTCGAAGCAAAGCGGCGGCGAGGCGTGCTAGCTCAGGACGTACGTTGGAGTACCGTAGACGTCCCGATGCTGGGTGAAACGCTGGAAGAAGCCCAGAGCAAAGTACCAGCGCCCTGTCGATGAGGAGCGGTGGCCGGCATATTGCAGGAAGTGAAAGCGTTTGGTCGGTTGCGTTGTACATCAATAGTGCCCGTCTGCGGCGCAGGACCGCGTACTTGCCAACCTGTACTGCCACGCGGTAAGAGCAACCGTGCCATCGTAGGTAGTGATACCTTTGATGTCTCATCACGAATCGAAAGAAGCCGAACTGGGCAAGGAGTGCGGCGGGTCCGGTGGAGTCGATCCAACGTAAGCGGGATGACGAGAACCGATGAACTGTCCAGCCCGGGCTCTCGGGGATTGAGGCTGTGGCCCACATGGTCGGGTTCCGCGAAAGGGGCGCGGCGGAGAGAAGCGCCAAGGGCGCGTCCATCTGAAGGAAGAGACCGAGGCGGGCTGCGGACTGCTCGAGTGTGTGGGCGGAACCCCGAACCAAGACGTGGTTGGGCATGCCGGCCGCCGGTGTCGACGCGACGTCGTACGCGGAAGCTAATCTAAGCAGAAGGTCCGGCGACCTGGCTCCGCAGAGCACTCCCTCGTTTGGTCGCCGGGGAAACAAAGCCAGCGTAGGCGGAACGACGCGCCAATCGGGTCCCTCTGGGTTGTAGAAGAACTCGGCGTGGCCCAGGCGTTGAAGGGCGAGGCGCACGCGCTGGTAGACAGGGAGGCCCGCGCCAGCTGTGGCAACGGGATCGCTGTCCTCGTGTGTCTCCGAATCAGTGGAGTCGAACTCTGAACAGAGTTGCTCAACACCGCTGCGGAACTGGGACCAAGAGCCTTGCCCCCGTGCGGATAGCCAAAGCAGAAGATGATCTAGAGTCACCTCAGGTTCCTCCAAAGGCGTCGGGCGAGGCGGCGGTATTCGCGCCAAAGGTCTGTCGCGTGGGAACGTGATGGCTGAAGTGCTAGTCGTTTGCGGCTAGCGTCGAGGATAGACAGACACCACTGGTCGAGGTTGTTGGGAAAACCGACAGGTGGCGGGTCAAAGCCAGGATCGGTCGGTGGAAGTGCTCGAAGAAGCAGTATTCTGTTCACCCGTTTGTCGCATTGCAGGGGTTGCAGCGGTATCGCCCACACCGGGTCAAACGGGGGCGTGGCGAGGCACGCGGCGCCACGGATATCGACACGTGGACGTGCGACGAATACCTCGCCAGGCCTGGCTCCGAGAAGGACGGGGTTGGCGGCAGGGATCTGAAAAACTGGGCCGGCATTCCGCCGCCCATGTGTGGTGACGGGACGCACCAAGGGACCGCAGAACGCGAACTTCTGAACGTAGCGGGGAGAGTTGCTCACGTCCAGCGTGTGGGCTGGCCAGTACGCCCATGTGGCGGCGCATCTCGCTAAGGAATAGCGTCTGTTGGTGCCGCTGCAGGACACTAGGTGGTCACCCGCGATGTCCCATCCAGGTGCAGTGTATTGGTCGCGACTGACCAAAGTGGTCTGTTGGCCATCGAGTAGCACAGTGGCAGTGTGTTCGGGATTTCCGTAAACCCGAATTGCAGGTGGGTAGCCGAGCAGCCAGGTGTTGTACGCGAGGCGAATACCTCCCTCTAGCGCAATCTCGATTTCAGGTAGGGGGCGAAGGACATTGAGGATTTCGAAGTGGCCGCTGGCGGCCACGGGTCTTTGCGGAACGACTTCGGTAAGCACTAGCCAGCCGCGCGGAGCGCCGTCCTCCTCGCCGAGTTGGGTCCAATCGTCGCACCCCGCCTCACGGAGCGCGTCTGCAATTGGACCGAGCGTGGTGGCGGTGCAGAGGACGACGTGATTGCGACCGAGAGTGAGGCGAGGACGAGAAATGAACCCGCGGTGTGTGGTTCCGTGCGCGAGCACGAACACCCGCCGACCCGACAGCGTCCATTCCTGCCCGGTATCGGAATCGCGCCAGATGGTCCCCTTTTTGAGTAGGTCGGCGAGGTCGTCCGGAGCAACATCCTGATACCAGTCATCCTGGAATGCTAGTAGCTCTACGTCGGCGCCTTCGGCGAGGACGGTCAGTTCGTCCGGCAGGCCGGGTAGGCGGCGAGGCAACAGCGAGACGCTGCAGCGCCCGCCGCGTTGAAAAAGGATGCGTACTTCGATCTGGGCGGGCGGGCGTTGGGTCGCTGGCTGGCGCGCGTGCTGCGAGGGACCTGAGGGTGCCAAGGGCCGCGGGTGGGCTGGAGGAGCGCCCGCGGGAGGGCGGTACTGAGGCGGGCTGCGGCGCGCTGCGGGAGTCACGGCAGACGCGTGGGTGGGTCGGTGGGAAGGCGCCGTTGGGTCTGGGGCGCTGGCATCTTCGCCCGTAGCAGCAGCTTGCCCGGGCGCGTCTTTCGAGTCGGCGGGAGGCGCGTCGGATTGGTGATTCGGGTCGTCGCCACGTGTCTCGGTAGGAAAGGGAACCGGCGTGGGCGCCCCGGCGCCGTTTGTGGCTTCGGGTTCCTTGGCCGAGGGGTCAGGTTCCCAGTAGGGGTCGGTAACGGTCAGATCGTTCTCCGAGTTAACACTGTCTCCTTCCGTCGGCTGAGCGACTAGTAGGCTGTCGGCACGGCTGGCGCTTTCGGCCGGGTGGTCGCCTTGGCGCGGATCTCCTCGCGGCGTCGCTAGCTCTGCTGCTTGGGGGGGCTTCGAGTGGAGATCCGGAACACCGGCTGACGGTGTTCGAGGTGTTGTCACTTGGGTAGAAGTCTTTCGGTCCGCGCTCGGGCGTTCTGGGGCGGGGCGCAGAGCAACTGAAGGCAGGCCGTCGCGGGTCGTGCATTCAGGAGCCTCGGACGGCGCCTGGGTTGTGCCGGGGTGTGCGGCTGGCGGCTGGGGCTCGACCGGCAGGACGGGGGCGTTACTGCCAGGGTTTTGGTCGTGCACACCGCAACTTCTCTCCGAGCGGTGCTGGCGCGCGGGCTCCTGGAGAATATCGTCTGTGCGCGGTATCGTCGGGGGTGCCGTGGCGCCTGTGCTGCGGGCAGCCTGGCGATCGGCAGGCTGCTTCGTTTTGGTTGGAGGGGCGCCGACGCCCGTGTGGTGCGGAGCAGTCCCGGTGGCGCTGTTGCCGACTGCCGGCTTAGGCTGCCGCGGCTCCCGGCGAAAGGGACGCAGCCAAGAAGACAGTATGGAAGCGAAAACTCGAAGAAGCCCACGCATTGTGGAATTAGCCTCCATCGGAAAGACACTGGGCGTCCGACGCCCACGACCGGGTCGCCCTGCGGGTATCCGGGACGGGGTTGTCGTCGCGGTGCGGTCGCCTACGCGCGGATGGCAGCCCGCCCGCTGCTCGTGCGAGCCGCGAATCCCGGTTAGCGGACGCCGCATTCAATGCCTGCAGACCACGTCTCTGGCAGGCAGGTAGGGCACAGCAAGACTCACAACGAGGAGCGCGAGTTGAACAAGTGCGCTGGCCGTGCACAACGAGGTTGACGTGAAAGGCTCTCCTGCGGTCGGTTGGAACTGCGTCTTGCAGGGCGTCGTGCAATAGCCTGCGACGGTACACTGAGGAACTGGGTATAATCGATGTGCGGCGGAGAATCCTGAAGGTATTGCCATCCACTGGGAACACAGGGCGCTGGAGGCTGTACAGAAGCACGCAGCGGGCCGCCTTCCAGGACAACCCGGGAAGCCGCGTCAGAACGCGCTCAGCAGTTGAGTCGTCCATGTGGTGAAGCGCATCGAGCGACAACTCCCCAAATGTGCTGTGGACTGCCCGGATGAGGTTCTTGATGATCTTTGCCTTCTGCTGATGAAGACCGCCCGACCGCAATACGTCGGCGATCTCGCTGACGGAGGCTCGGTCGGCGTCGTCCCACCGAGGAAATGCGGTTCGGAGTCCTTCCCACGTATGCCGGAATCGCGTTAGGTCAGTCTGGAAGCTCAGGATAATATAGATAGCTTCATCAAGGACATTCGGATGGTTGCCGAGGACGGATTCCGGCGCTCCGTACGCGGCATCGAGAGTACGGTCCAATAGAAGTAGTCGTTCGCGGCCCCCTGGGGCGAACCGGAACGCGGTACTCATCTGGCCTCCTTGTGTTGCCCAGATACAGCTAGCTGGGTAAGGACTCCGTGGACGAGCAACGGGGATACAGAATTGCCGATCATCTCGTAGGCATGCCGGCGGCAGGCGAGGTCGCCGGGAAAGGAGATGTGGTCAGGAATGGCCTGGAGGCGTGCGTACTCGCGGACGGACAGGGACCGGTGTTCCGTATAGTGGTAGGCGCAATCGTACTTGGTGGAGAGCGCGGTGGACGGAGCGTCCGGGTGTAACCGTCTGTAGGCCGAATCGAAGCGACGGGATAATCCGTTCAACTCATCGGTGGGTATGTCCCGTGCACACCCTCCTGGCGGGATCAAGGCCAGCCGACGGGTGGTTATGCGGCGAACCGCCGGTGTTCGCGTATTGGTGAGGACCGATGATGCGGCCGTTCGCATTACGCGCTGGTAGCCATTCTGTGGGAGTGAGGCGTAGGCCCTAGGGATTTCGGGTTGACCAGCGGGCAGAAGCGGGAGATCAGAGAGCGCCTGGTACCCAGAGGTCATTGAGAGGTCGTATGGATCAGCAAGGCAGTCAGCGAAGTCCCGCATGCCATCGGGAATCTCACGCCCGTGGCGAATGGCTGCGTAGAGGGGTGACAGGTCGGGAGACGGAGCTGGAAGGTGGTCCACGCCGGACCCTGTGCGTACGGCGAGGATCAGAATCCGGCGCCGGGCTTGAGGGGTTCCGAAAAGAGCCGCGTCATACACGCCATACTCCACACGGTACTTTAGCCCGCGGGGACCGGGGCGCTGTAGATCGCGAATCAAGCTGCGAAGTGTCTGGCCCCCGCGATGACGAGCGAGGTCCGGCACGTTTTCGATCAGGACCAAGCGCGGGTGGAAGATGGCGACGTACTCCGGGATCGCGGTCAGCACCTTATTGTGAGGATTGGGCTTGGTGTGGTAGCCATTGCGAAGCTGGCTAAAGCCCTTGCAAGGAGGCCCGGCGGCGAGGAGGTCGACATGGGGGAGTTGCTGGCGGTCCTTCTTGATACCAGCTCGGCCGTGGTCGGATAAGATGTCACGAACAGTGGCGACTGGCTCGGGAGCATTATGGTTGTAGATCTCGACGGCGTTGGACCAAGAGTCATAGGCCCTGATTACGCGGTAACCGGCGGCCGCGAGACCGAGGCCGATTCCACCCATGCCGCAACAAAGCTCAACGGCCGTATGTTGAGGTTCTGGGGTGAGAGTCGGCCAAGAGGTCGGAACGGTATCCGCTGTGACCTTCATGTCGCGACCAACTCCGGCTCTGTTCGACGTGGGTTGTGCGGTCCGTAGGCCCAGCGCGGTGCCATCAGGTGGCGGCGCGAGTTCGGGCGCGTATGGTCAGCAGGCGCTCGGGTCGACTTCGGCCTCGTGGCTGGATCGGGGCAGCCGGGCTTGAGGAGCGCAGCGAGGTACGTTCGAGGAGCGGCGGTCTGTTGATGGACGACCCTGGCCTGGCGCTCCTCGGGGGTGTCGGGATGGACGGGGAGGAGCGCGGCGGAGCGGTACAGCACGTGTAGGCGCCGACGTCGAGCGCGCCGGGCGGGGCGTCGGCCGTCGCCCATAGGTCGGCGGTGTCGCCGGTCGTGGCTGCGGTCCGGCACGTTTCCACGCGGTTCGCCCGGTTCGTCGGATCTTCGTTGCGTCACGCGCCGCGTCCTGCCTCTCTGGTGCGAGAGTCCCGGGCGAGATCATCGCACAGTCGACAAGCGGTCACGGATTCCGAGCACGCGGGCCTGCTTGGGGTTGTTGTCGTGAGTGTCCTCCAACCGGAGATGTCAAGGGCGGTCGAATTGGGGGAGGGTGGGCTGTTTGGCGATAGCGCGGAGACCGGGGCTCGGTGTCTGCCTTGGTCCAGGCGGGCGTCGCCGTCTACCGGGGATGGACGGTCTCTGGGGGAGGAGGGGTCGCGGGCGCCGATGTGTTCTTTGCCTG
>Ga0209544_1003391_pt1 | contig 12463 bp, 7 predicted proteins | sample MesohylPK_FD_187297 | JGI IMG/M metagenome (GOLD analysis project Ga0209544, IMG submission 187297) | Host-associated microbial community of the marine sponge Aplysina aerophoba from Gulf of Piran - sponge mesohyl, lysed by proteinase K... | ecosystem: Host-associated > Porifera > Sponge >...
TTGCGCATGTAGTCGAGTGCAGCCTCATTGACCGTGCAGGCCTCCTCGCCCGCACAGAGATGTTCAAGGAAATCGAGGCGGCTTTTCGAGCCGCTCGACCGGAAATGGGCAAAGAGGTCGTTGCCGATCGCCGTGCAATAGCCGTTCTCGGCCTTGTGGCGGGCACCGGTATCGTCGACGTTGATCCACGTAGCGGTTTCCATGCCGGCCCCCGGAACCTCCTGCTGTTCCGCCACGATGCCCCCGGTGTCCGCGGTCAGGAACCGCCCTACCTGGCGCGCGGAGATGTCCATGCCCACGTCGTTCAGCATCGACACAATCCGTCTGATCGTCGACTGGCACTGGTAATACAGCATGATGACCAAGGCCTTGACGCCGGGACCGTACTGTTCGCGTCCCGTCGCCACCTCCGGCGGCAGCGGCGCCACATGCCGGCTGCCGTCCGGGAACTCCCAGACCTCGCGTCGGTAGGTGACCTCCTCGGCATGGAGCACGATGTCGCGGACCGTGTGGTCCCGATAACCCTTGTGCACCGCTCCCACCTTCACGTCGCGACGGTGCCGGTGCGGAAGCCGACGCCGCGGACCGCGCCCTTTCCTGCGACCCTTGCCGGCCTCCCCGGACCGGCCCGACCCGGAAGAGCCCGATGCCGAATTGTCCGTGTCCTCGTCCTTTGACCGCGCCATACCGCTCGGCTTCATCCGGGGTCGCTTCGGAAGTTTCTTCAGGTCCCGGATCTCGTCGCGCAGGAGTGTGTTCTCCTCACGGAGTTCGGCCAGTTGCTGGTTCCGCCTTGCAATCTGCCGATCCCGTTCGGCGAGCCGGTCGAGGGCTAGGGTGACCTGCTCCCGAAGCGCGGCGATCTCCACACTTGCCGCAGCACCGGCGCCCGTCCGAATGTCTGTCTGCGAATCATCCATGCCCCTTGGAAACACAAGTCGATTCCAAAGGGAATCCCCTCATCGGGAAAAACCACCAAACGTCCCGGAATACTCTGTCAGGCTAGATCCAATTCCCGGAAAGTTGCCCCTATTACGACGAATCGACACTGCTAGCTGAACCACTGAATCCTGGACTTTTTCGAGTGGCGAGCGGCGGCTCGATCATAAAATATGATCCGCGCCCCTGCTGGCGCGACTCGTCTTGCAATTTCCAAATGGGATCGAAAAAAGGAAATCCTTGACAAGATAGGTTCGAATCCACGAGTCAAATTCAGTGATTCCGGTCAATTCAATGGCGCTTTATCCGATTATATCTCGAACTATTCATCCCAAATCCAATTGGCATCTGCACTGCAAAGCGTATTGATGAAAAAAGCTGCGTCCCTGTACCCCAAGAGCGAGTATTCGACGATTGCGGGAGAGCCCGCCGGGGTGCGCCCAGCTAATTGAAGCATCGTGCCTTTAACAAAGTTGGGAATTGTCTCTCCGGAAATAGTAAGTCCTCCATCGTCGCTTGGCAAAAGTGTTTTCCCGTCCCAGGCCGCGGGCAGTCTGCCGAGAATGGATCCAGATTTTCCCATTACTTTAATAGCGACAGACGCATTTCGATATATTTCATCAGGTTCATGCGCAGCATCCGCAAAATCTATGCCGATCCAGATACTGTCGCTTCCTTTTTTAACTGTTATGTAGAAGAATGGTGTCGACCGGCGCCAGCCTAAGTTTGGGACGACTCTTTTCGCTATCGTCACCATGGAGCAAGTATCTTGCACCGCATCCCAATAAATCTCGAAGTCATCAATATCATAAACCATGGATCCCAGCGACGATAGATTTGGGGGCTGCATTTTTTGCGCAGAAGTTACTGACAGGCGAAATGTTGAAGGAAATGTTGATAATCCACCGAATCCCGACCTTTTAATTCGTAGAAAGTAGGTTCCGGCAACCGCCAGGTATTCTATGCTTTCCGTTGTATCTGTTCCGGCAGACGACGCAAGTACATTCCCTGTCGAATCTTCGAGGAATATGTCCAAATCAGCCAATACCGAGAATTCACTTAATTCAATAGCCAACAGCTGCTCATCGGCTTGAACTGAGAATCGATAGTATACCGTTTCCCGGTAAATTACAGAATCGACCGACTTTCCGCTGCCTTCAACGATACCTAGAGAGCGTGCAAGGAGTCGCTCGTTGGCAAGGTTGGCTGCTACCGTTTGCGTAGGAACGTCGCCGGTTGAAAGAAGCAACTTGAACCCGGACAAATTTCTGGACGATTTCAGGCCTACTTCAGCGTAGTACAATCCTGCGGAAACCAGTTCAGAGAAAAATTCCGGAGCAGTTCCGCCGCGGACATGATTTGATGGAATATTCCTCCCGTCCGCGCCAATTACTTTCAAATCGACATCGGCGGACAGCCCAGTCAGCTCCAACTTTAGCATCCGAGCCTCTTCAAGCTTGATTGGAAGGTAAAGCCTTGGGAGAGAGGCATCCAGATTGCCCTCGTATGTAACGTTTTCGCTTCCAAAGGGTCCGGAATGAGCCGTGCCCGGACTCTTAAGCAACGTTCTGTTGTAAGGCGCTTTGGCCTCGACAGTGAGAGTGTATGTCGTGGCAAAATTCGGCGCACTCGATACTTGCACGAATCCTGTGCGTCCCATTGACGAGTTCAGAACCAGCCTGCGATTCTCGTTCGCTTGGTTGAATTCCATTTGCCTAACAGAGTTGAGTTTCTCGTCCAAGTAGGTAAGGGTGACGGGCGCACTCGCCTCCCGAATGCGCAGCTCCAGTCCGCCTGCAGTTGAAATATCCTTGATCGGATACGTATCCACGGTGTCTTCCGGCCCGACATAGCCGGAAAAGCTTAGCGATGTTCTGAGCGAAGATGCCGAGCCCGGCAATGCGCTCGGGTCGGGTCGCGCAATTCCAGTATCGGGATTCACTGCGCGCGATATCTCGATCCGATAACGCTGCTCCTTGTTCGGAATGCCGGTCGGGCTCAGCTTTACCCAGTAGATTCCAGGAAGCAAGGGATTTGAAATTCTTCGGCGACCGTCGGAAGTTCCAGAGTTAACAACTTCTTGCAATTCATCGACGATTTCGAACTGAATGCTTGCGTCGGAAAAGAGCGCTACGGAGAGCTTGGAGTATTCCCTGAGAACAATCTTGTAGTAGTCGACCGAGTCTTCCTTGGAAAGTTCTTCCCTCGCTGTTGTCGCCTCGTCGCCTATCGCACCCAAGTCCCTTGCGCTGGCGACAGTATTGCCCGCAATATCGCCCGCTTCACTCGGAGGCACGTAGTTTTCAAGAAAATCCCGTTGCAGAGAATCGTCCCCGACGCGCTGCGCGGCCCCAAAGACGGGGTAGCCGACAACTAGCCGGATGCCCGTAAGCGGAAAAAACTGAATTACGATGGAATCGCGGTCCTCGTCGAACCGAAAGGCCTGCAATTCCACACGTCGCGAGATGCGCAGCTCTTCCGGCTTCAGGCGGTAGTGGCCTCCTCTCGCCACGTAGCCTCCTACCGCACCGTAACCGTTTTCGGCCGTGAACGGATTCAGCATAAGTTCCTGAGCGTTGCCGAGCATGTCGAATATGCCGAAGAGAGGCTCGCGTGAGCCGATCGGCAGCGGCCTGGGAGGGTCGGACCCGACATGGGCATGCCTGAGAATCGTCGTGCCGGGAGCAACCCTTGGCAAGTCAGCCTGAAACTCCGCCTTGGTAATTTCTCCGGCGACATACTTGCCGCCCCCTCGCGCGACGAATTCCCATTCGTGCTCGGCCGGGAGGCGAACGAATCCCGGAACTTCCCTGCTGTTTCCAAGCCTCGACAGAATACGCCGGCAATCGTTCCGCGAAATGCAATAAAGGTTGTACTCGTCCAGAAAATCAATAAAATCGCGGTAGCTCAAAAAGGTGAGAGGCTCGGAAAGATAATCATAGACTTCACGAGTCAACGTGCCTTCGCAGGGACCGCCTATGAAAGATTCCAGCGTCTGTCTCCCTCTCGGGTCCCTAGTCCGTTCAGAGAGTATCTTCGCTCCTAGTTCCAGATTTCCCCGACCCATAACGGACACAAACTGAGCTTTGGAGACTTCGTACTTCCCGAATAGAAACCGAGCTTCTCCGCCGCCCGCTATCGATGACCCGACTCGAACCTCCAAGTTGGTTTCAAAAAGGCGCGGCGTTCTGCTTCCCATAATGTAGGTCGACCGTTCGTCGCCGTAGAGCCCCTCCGTGCCAAGCGGGACAGGCGTAAATACAAGCGACATTCCAAGCGGCATCGGAAGTAGAAAGTCGTCCCGGGACGGGTGCGGGTTGTACCAGCGCTGAAGCGCTTCGCCGGTAAGCCGGAAAGGGCGGCAGTCCTGCGCCAAGACGAGGCCGGCAAGGCACTGAAAGGACAGGGCGGCGAGGAGCAGGCTTGCGGTTCGCAGCATCGAGGTATCGCCTCTCCCCCGATTATTTACTATTAATCGGTTCGCAGAGCATCGGCGGGATCAATGCTCGTTGCCGCCCTTGACGCCGCCAGCGAGGCGACGCACGCGCTCGCAACCACAAACAACCCAGCCAAAACGAAGTGCGAAAAGTACAACCTGGACAATTGGCCGTCGAAGTCCAGTTCGGCGGCTATGAAGCTATTCAGAATGGAAGAGATCAGAACGTAGCATGCAACCGAGGCAAGAAACCCGAGGCTGGCGATGATGCACGCCTGCGCGATCGGAATTCGGAAGACGAGCCTTTTTGGCATTCCGATTAGCCGCATGGTCGCATATGCGACCTTTTTTCGCTGCACATTGGCAAAGAAACTAGAAGTCAGGATGGAAAATCCGCCGATCAGCGCGACAAACGCGACCACGAATACAAGAATATTCAGGCTGCGCTCCAATCGCTGCAGTTTCAGTATCTGGCTCGACTTTGCGCGCACCTTGACGCCACTGGCTTCGAGACGCTCCGCAAGTGCTGGAATGAGGTCAATGCTTGACCCGATAATGCGAAATCCTCTGAATCCCGTGGACTGCTCCACGATGCCGTTGGACGACTTGTCGAAACGCAAAGGTACTTGTCGACCGCGCTCGAGGAGGGCCATCAGCGCGCTACTGACCATCGCTGAGTCGCCTTGAATAAATCCGGACGGTCGCAGGGACAATAAAAGCTCCTTTGTCGGTTCGCCGTCGTCGTAGCCGACCTGCACGTCAATTCGGTCGGGCCGCCCATTTGCATTGAACTGATCCTTCAGGGACTCCGGCAGCAGCACTCTATCGTTTAGTGACAAGGATGCGCCGCGGCTTCTCGCGTTTTCGACATCCCCTGCCGTTTCCGGAATCTGAAGCGACTCCGGCAATCCAAACATTCGAATATTTCGTCCGAGCATTTCGACATCGCGGGCCGGATGAGCGCCGAACGCAAACGCCTCGGAATTTCGAAGCACGTCGTTCGCTTCTATCAAGTCTCGCCCGGTATACATTCGGCCGCCAGGCACCAGCATTAGCAGATCTCCGACCGGAGAATTAAAACGCGTTCCCGCCGGTACTCCGATAATGCTTGGCAGCTCGGCGGGACCGATCCGCCTTGCCTCCCGGGCACCGATGCGAACAGCAAGATTCGACTTCAGCGTCTCTCCGACAGGTTCCGGCGAAGCTCCGAAAATAAACGAGAAGGCTTGCCTGGGTTCCATGTCGATTCCCAGCCATCCGCGCTCGGGAACAGATACGCCCGATCGGTAGAATTCGACATGCTGCTCCAGTTCCGGCGTCCCGAGAATAGTCTGCGAAGGCAGAACGTCAGCCGGAATCAGGCCGTTCACGACCGCGTCGATTTGAACTCTTTTCCTCTGATCGTTCTCGATTCGGGTAACTACGATTGTAAAGGCATCGCCAATTCCGATACCTGCGGCTTCCGCGAAATCGGCCGTAACGACAACATTGTCGCCGCTAGGAGGATCTCCTTGAAGCCGTCCAAGAAAAGGGTCCTCGTCGGTGCTCGGAAGTAGCGTCGCTTCGCCTCTAAAGATCCCGTCGGTTTTCCTGATGCGAACCGCTACCTCGCGCGGGTTCATCATAACGGTTGGGATAGCGTACGAGACTCCCGGCCAATTCCTGATATCCTCGAAGACGGATTCGCTTCGCAAGTCGGCGGATCCGGGCCTGATTTCTCTGAATGACGGATCCTCTATGAATTCCATGCGAAGCCTGTCGATAAAGCCGACCTTTACGGAGGCAAGCAGAAGAATAGGCGTCAAAATGGCTGTAACTGAAAGAATCAAGCAAAGTGAAAGGAGGAATTCGTGCCAAAGGTCTCGCGCGGCTATGTGCAGAACGACATTGCCTCGCCAATATTTCCCCGCTCGGCTCGAAAAGCCAGCTTTGTGAATCGATTCACTCATTCAGACGCCGACCACGCTCATTTCAGATCGAATGTGGTTTTCCTCCACCGGCTCCGGGCGAAGCGAAAAAATCTCGTCCGCGAACTTGGCCACGAGTTCCATGTCGTGGGATACCATTAGAACAGTAGTGCCTTTCGAAGCCGCAAGCTGCTTTAGCTCGCCAACGATCGCGTCCGCCATGTTTTCGTCAACCGAGGCCGTCGGCTCGTCGGCAAGGACGATCGCCGGCGATATGCAAAGCGCTCTGATGACGCTAACCCGCTGGCGCTGGCCGCCGGACAGCGCATGGGGATATTTGTCCAAGTGCTGATCCATTTCAAAGGGACAAGTGAGCTCCACGAGCTCGCGATCGGAAACTTCCCGGCCGGCAAGCCGAAAGGGGAGCTCAAGATTTCCCCTGACCGTCAAAAACGGGAAAAGGCCTCCCGACTGGAGCACATACCCGAAATTCCGCAATCTAAGGTCCGAAATCGCAACATCGTTTGAATCCTTCAGCAGCTTGGCAATGTCGACCGCGCCGCCCTCCGAAAGGAACTCGAACTTTTCGACCGCAGTGGGAGCCGATACCATTGCGAGCAGGTCAAGCATCGTACTTTTCCCGCTTCCGCTCTTGCCCGTGAGGCCGTAGAAACGCGCTGGTTCAAGCGAGAGCTTCGGAACAAAAAGATCGAATCTGTAGAAACCTGACTCTAAAGTTTTCGTCAAGTTTCTCAGTTCAAGCACGCAAGCCGACATCGGCATTATCCCGGATTCAGGGTAGATTCGTAATATCTAGCATGTAGATGCGATCATCCACCGATGCCTGCTCGTTAAGCAGAATCCAACCGTCAGGTCGACTTAGTGCCTCGTCGTAAAATTCGACGAGGGAGTCTAAGCGCGATTCAAATCTGCTCCGGTCGTCCGCGGACGAATTCAAGAACTCCTCGAGAGTCAGCGTCAAGACCTCGCTCTTGTAGGGCAGGTCCGAAATCCATTTCGGCACGAGCTCGCTTTCCACGATCGCATCCGTGTTTTCTATTCCCAAATCGTATGAGGATGCCGTGGCACCGCCCTGAACCTGGGCGAATACGAAGGTAGAACTGGCACTGCCTTCGTTTAGCGTCTCCAGAAGCCCTTTGAGAAGATCCTGCAACTCTTCCATATCCTTGCGTCCGAGCATCACCTTAATATCGAAAGACTTCTTGGAATAGTCGGCGATATCTCGATCGCTGGCCCACGCCACCACGTTTGCGGGCGGCTGCGCTTCAGCTCCGATGTAGTCGACGAATGCCGCGCGCACTGCGCTTAGCACTGCCTGTCCCGCCGAATCCGAAGAATCAGTGTTGCCCGAAGCGATCGATCCAAAGTTGCCTTCGGCAACAAAGCCGAGAACTTTCTCAATAGTGTCGCGAAGGCTTCGCTCCAGCGACTCCGCGGAGCCCGTTGCGATTGCAAAGGCAATGTTCGAATCTCCGTCTCCGGCCGCCAATGCTTCAAACTGATTGCGCGCGACCGAGTAGTCGGGCGATTCCTCGGAGCCAACATAGACGGAGGCAATGTAAACATTGTTGTGATCGGCCATTTCCCGAATCGATTTTTCGTCCAAGCCCGACGTATTCTTAGGATGAGAAACAGGGTGGCCCGAGGCGTCTCCGACTAGCACCAGCACTCGCGCCGCATCCTGCGTCCAATTGGCGTTGATCGCCATTTCAAGCCCGGCAAATACCTCCTCTGGAAAGTCTCCGCTTCCCACTTCGCTTTCCTTTATCGCCGAGGTGCCTCCGTCAGCTGAACCGTCGCCGAGAACCGACGCAAAATCTTCCACGCTAAGCATTTGGGGCGTGAAATTGCGAGCGACAAACTCGATTCCGGGCGACAATTCAACGACGTCTCTATAGCCTACCAGCCCGAACCGGAAATTCTCCGCTTCCGAAGCGAATCTTTCTCCAACAAGCTGCACGCTTTGCTGAATAGCGTTCCGAACTGCGTCAATGTAGGGTCCCATGGAGGCCGTCATGTCTACGACGAACATCATATCGAGATTTAGTCCGGAAACCCAACCGCCGCTCTGCGCAGCGATGCAATCGTCGGCGTCTCTTTCTCGAATATCACAAGCATCGGACTGACTGGACCGCGAAGCGGTTGTGAGCGCGGCCAGTTGAATGCCCCGCATATCGCCGTCGCCGCGCAGGCTGGAAAGATCCTTGTGATCCAGTATCGGCATTAAGTAAAATGACTTGTCTATGTCCACCCAGCTGTTGACTTCGCGGGACACGATGCCGTCAGGAATGTCCGAGGCCATGATGCGATCATAAATCGCGTCAGGAGTCGCGGCGCCGGTTTCGAAATCGTCGAGCATGTAATCGAGCGACTTGTCGGTATCGAACATGATGACCGGTCGCCGCTCCGAGGGTCCGGGATTTGTAAATGCGAGCGCCAATGCCTGGCGCCACGGAACAACATCGTCCGCGCGCATCCACCCTTCGTGCGATTCGTGGGAGGGTCCGACCGAAAACCAGCCGGTTGCGTTGAAATTTTCGTCATATGAAACAGCGTCCATTTCAAAGGTGTAAAATACTTCGAAAGCTGGAACATTGGATCTAATTTGCGCGCTCGAAACATCTTTGTCGAAGTAGACGTTGGACTGAGGTTTTACGAGTACCCTTAGCGGCAGTCCGGTCGACTTAACGATACAAAATTTCGCCGGGTCATCGCGGCAGTCCGCAAAAGGAAGGTTTGCCGCAGCCGGCATTGCAGCGAGCGACAAAACGCAAATCGATAACAAAGTGAACAATACGCCAATGGAACTTTCTCTAAACGAGTAATTCATCATTTCGCCCCGTTCGATTCGGCATCCGAGCAATGCTCAGTTACCATAAGTTGAAATGCCGAGACAATTCCGAGCCGTAAATTGTAGGTACGACTAGATGGCGCGGATTCTGCGCGACCCTTCCGCGCACTTACGTCAAAGGCACCGAAATCTACATTTTTATAGCAAAATTCACGCTTGGGCACGCACCAGTAATGCGTCGGGTCGACGCTGTTCTCGACGACCCGCCTCACCGTCGGCTCGCCCGACGAGCCGAGAAAGTGGTTGACAGCGTACATTCGCGATCGAACTACTGTCCACTCCTCGGGGGGCTCCTCCTGGTTCTGGATATCGCCGACTAGATGGCCGGTCGAAACCACGAAAAAGTTCTGATCTTCCTGGCATTCGGACTTTTCGACTACGAGAACCGGCTCGGCCTCAGCCATCTCTTTCAGCTGGAAATGCTGAACCCACGGATACACTCCGTCTGTAGATCCTTCCTGAACAATATCGTCGTCTCCGGAGCGCGCGGCCGGCGGGGGATCGTCTAATTTTTCGACGAGTATTTCACTTGACGCCTCCCTATTTCTCCGCACGTAAATTTCCGCGACTGACTTGGCAAAACCAAGTACAAACGTTACCGTTCTGTCTTCGTTCAGGGCAACGAGCGGCGAATACAGCTCCAGCGAGTTTTCGGCTTCGCCATGGGTACAATCCATAAACTCAATCAATCTTTCTTTGTCGTGAGAGCCGGCGCTCTCGATGGCATTATTCAATGCGTGCCGAATGGTATCCTCCGAGGGGTGATACGCGAATACAATGTCTTGGTAGGCTAGATCGTATTCATTATCCATAAATGAAATAGTGTGCGGCGCCTCGGGATCTACGCGAATCAATTTCATCTTCAAGCCGAAGTCTCTTGGTAGGCCCACACTTTCAGCGTTAATCCCCAAGGCTTTCAACCCGAGCATCTCGGGACTGTAGCTGGAACAGTTCAGTGGGATTTCATGCTGAGAAAAAATTCGCAAATTCTGTACTTGCCCTGTACCCGCTACCGAAATCCCGGCCACAAACGCGAACAAAAGCGAAGTCTTGCATCCCAGAAATATGCTTTGGCAAATAAAGCTTTTCATCAGATCCCCACTTCTATTCCGAAGTGCGCCGCCGCCCCCCTTTTTCCATTCCTACTATACGCCATCCAAGGATATGTTGGCGGGAAGTTCTATTTGCGGCTCGGCCCGCAAATCGCGGCCGGAATCGGCATAACTCACTATTCGAGGCAATATGGCGCCATTCGAAAATCGTTGCAATGCGCGTTCCATTTGGCCAACCGACCCATCGGCGAACGGACAACCGCTGTTAAGACTTCTAGCCCCCATTCTTCGAGAACATTGAACTGCGCTTCAAAAAATCGATATTGGGGCAGTAGCAATGCATAAATTCCGTCATTTTTTTAATGGGGTTATGTCCCCGCGGCGAAGCAACTTCATGCGCTACGACCATTGCGAGACGCTCCTAACGGGGCCGCAATGCGCCATTCTATGCAGGCAGGCAAGCGTCGAAGTGTCGAGATTCGGTCGATCGAAAAACGAATTCCTGCGACGCTTCCGCCCGGGCAATCGCCAGTAGGCACGCAAGATACAACTTCGGCTTTTCTCCACCAGCAGTTTGGTACGCTTTGCATTCAATTTAAGACCGCCGAGTTGCCATTGAGAAGTTCAACGCGAATTTAATTAGGGAAATTGAATCGCTACGAAAAACTTAAAAATCGATCAGGAGAATTGTCAAGATTTCAGAAATTGCTTCAATAGGGTGGGTTCTAGAACTCAGCAGTTCCTAATAGCGCGGAATGTAGGAGCTTTGAATGAAATCACGGCCGTGCATTTTAAGCTGTTGCAAATTGGGATCATCTCCACCCGGTTCGCGCCGCGGCGTTTACGAATCGTTTAAGAGCGGTCCGTCGACTTTTTCTGCCGCTGGATAAATTAAATTCTATGGCTCTGTCAGCTTAAGCTCAATCCGTCGGTTTCGCCTTCTGCCGTCCGGCGTGTCGTTGGAGCTGATCGGGCGGAATTCGCCGAATCCGGCGGCGGCGAGCCTCGCCTCCGGAACCCCGTGGCTGTCGACTAGATACCGGACGACGGCAAGCGCGCGGCCCTGGCTCAGCTCCCAGTTGTCGCTGAATTCGCCGGCCGAGAGGAACGGCACGTTGTCCGTGTGGCCGTCGACCCGGATGATCCAGTCGACATCCTCCGGAATGCTATCCGATAGATCGCGCACGATGCCCGCGATGTCCGCCAGCTGGGACCTGCCCGCTTCCAGCAGCTCCGCGCGGCCGGTGTCGAAAAGCACCTCCGACGAAAACGCGAACCGGTCCCCGACGACGCTGACGCCCTCGCGACCCTCGACCTGCTCCCGCAGCCTGCCGAAGAACTCCGATCTGTAGCGCTCCAGATGCTTCGCCGCCTCCTCCAGCCGCAGCCGCTCCTTCGCCTCCACCTCCAGCCGTCGCCTGGCCTCGGCGGCGGCGCGGGCCAGCGCCTGGTTGAGCCTCGTGCCGAGCGATCGGATTTCGACCTGCGCATCGTCGTCCTTCGCCTCCATGGCGTCGAGCGTCTCCCTGAGGCTTCCCACCTGGCCGCGCAAGTCTCGGATCTGCTCGTTCAGAAGGGCGATCCTCCGCTGGCTCTCCGCCGATAGGGACTTCTCGCCTTCCAGCTCCTCTCGGGCGATATTCAGAAGCGCATCCTTTTTTTCCGCATCCGTCGCCACGGATTCCGCCCGCCGCAAGGCCTCGCTCTCGGCGGCGCGGGCCGCCGCGAGCAGCGTCAGCGTTTCCTCCGCTTCCTTGCGCAGCTCTTCAAGGGCGAGCGTCATCGCGATCCTCTCGTCCTCGGCCTCGCGCAAATTCTCCTCGCGCCGGTTCGCCGCCGCCAGCTCCTCTTCCCTTTCGGCGAGGCGCTTCCGGATCGCCTCGGCGGCGGCGGCCTCCAGCAGACGCTCGCGCTCCTTCTCGTCGAGCTCCTCCTCCAGCTCGGCGATCCGCGACAGTCGCTCGCCGTCCCTCGCCTCGCCCTCGGCCCTGAGAAGCTCGATCCGCCGAGACTTCTCGTCACTCGCTTCAACCAGCTTCTCGCGCGCCGCCTTGGCCGCGGCCAGTTCCAGAAGCCGCTGCCTCTCCTTCTCGGCGATGTCGCGCTCGAGCAGCGCAAGCCGGCTCGTCAGCTCTGCGATTTTCCCGTCGCGCTCGCTGCGCTCCTCCTGCGCCGACCGCTCCGCCAGCTCGAATTCGCGCCGCGCCCGCTCCAGCTCCTCCCGCTGCTCTTCGAGGCTGCGCGATAGAATTTTCTC
>Ga0209544_1003394_pt1 | contig 12453 bp, 13 predicted proteins | sample MesohylPK_FD_187297 | JGI IMG/M metagenome (GOLD analysis project Ga0209544, IMG submission 187297) | Host-associated microbial community of the marine sponge Aplysina aerophoba from Gulf of Piran - sponge mesohyl, lysed by proteinase K... | ecosystem: Host-associated > Porifera > Sponge >...
GCCGAAATAGGCGGCTTCAATCGGATCGTCGGTGACTCGTCCGTTCCCACCCGGCAGTCCGTTCTTCTGACAATAGGATTTGAAGTCGGACACGAATTTCTTGTTTCCCGGCGTGTCAACGCTCTGATAATAATTCCAGGCAGCCAGATGTCCGACTAACGCGGTCGTGTCCATGCTGCGAAGTTCATCTTCGGCCACACTGAAAGCCATGATGGGAACGTCTTCCGACCTGAGGCCCTGATTGGCAAATTCTTTGTAGAACGGCACGTTGCTGTCCCCGTTGATCGTACTGATCACGGCCGCGTCTCCACGACGGGAAAATTGCCTGACGTTGCTGACGATGGTCTGGTAATCCTGGTGGTGGAACGGGGTATATTCCTCACCGATATGTGAAGCGGGCACGCCCTTGGCGAGCAGCATCGCCCGCAAAATTTTGTTCGTCGTCCTGGGATACACGTAATCCGTTCCCAACAGGTAGAATTTCTTGTAGCCTCCACCTTCCTCGCTCATCAAATAATCAACGGCGGGAACGGCTTGTTGATTGACGGCAGCTCCGGTATAGAACACGTTTCGCGAACATTCTTCCCCTTCATATTGCACGGGATAGAACAACAACCCGTTGTTGCTTTCGAACACGGGCAGCACGGATTTGCGACTCACGGATGTCCAACAACCAAACACGGCGGCGACTTTATCGACCAGGAGAAGTTGTTTGGCCTTTTCCGCAAACAAATCCCAATTCGAGGCGGGATCGACGATCACGGGCTCGATCATCCGCCCGAGGACACCTCCCGCGGCGTTGATTTCTTCAACCGCCATCAACACCACGTCTCTCAATGAAACCTCGCTGATGGCCATTGTGCCACTCAAGGAATGCAGCACGCCTATCTTAATGGGTTCTTTGTCTGCGGCATAGGACAGCGCGTAATTCCCCAGGTTGCCCAGAAGCGCCGCGATGCCGAATCCTGCCGCGGTCTTCCCGGCGTCCGTGAAAAATTGGCGCCGGCTTTTCTCAGGTGTCTGGTCGAGCGGGTTCTCTGCCTTGTTGTCCATGGTTTCGGAAATACGTTCTTTCGGTGAATTCATGTTTTGCGTCTCCTTCAATGTATCATTGGAATGTTGGCTTGCCATGTTGTCAATACATCAAGTTGTCGTTAGATCTGCCACTGAAGGGCCAACTTGATGACGCCGACGTCGTCACCGGTGACACCTGGCGTCCAATTTCTCCCTTTCGTGGCAATATCGCCATATTGATAAAACAGTGAAATCTTGGCGTTGTGCCCGTCGATGATGTAATTCGTGCCGAATTCAATTTCACTCCGGCTGGTGCTGAAGTCCGGATTATTCGCCGTATACCGGACATAGGGTTGAAATTGTCCGATCCCTAATTTTTGGGGAAAAAGGTACAACCCCGTCGCCGTCCAGGAATCTCCGTCGAACAGGCAAAAGCAGCCGGGGCCACCTTCGGTCAAAGCTTCATCGAAAGTAGCCTGAGACATTCCGGTATCAAACGCTTTATATTCTCCTTCAAAGGTCAGGACGCCCTTGTTCGGCAGGACTTTTTCCATCAGGAGATCGGTACTGTAGCCTGTGAAATCCGATTGATTGGCGGCTGTGCCGGCCCCGTCTTCGTGGTGTTGCAAGGCGAAAGCCAGGGTCAGGATGTCTCCCCCTTTACCATAATAGGTGCTGCTGGTGTAATAGCCCGGGTTTTTTTCCACGTCCCAGAAGTTGTAGCTCACGCGACCCGCCCAGAGCAGGTTGTCGCCCGTATTCGGACGTCCAGCCATACCCGAATGATCGACCCCGTCAAATACCCCGACGACGTAGGTCAGCCGCTTGTCCTCGAAAAAGGCGCCCCAGAGGTTGACCCCGTCGTCACGGCCGAACCGGCCCGCCACGAAGTTGCCGAAGTCAGACGGGTAGAACGGCGTCTTATTGAAATCAAAGGTGTTTTGGAAATAGGGACCGTCGAGTTCGGCGCGATCCGACGGGACCAATTGCCGGCCCGCCCAGATGTTGATGTACTGATTGAACTCGAATTTGCCGATGGCGTCGAGGACAATCATCGTGCCGCTGCTGTTGTCTCCGAGGCAATTCGTACAGTCCGTGTTGAATTCAATTTTCAGGTACTTGTGGAATTGCCCGTTGACGTAGAGCCGCATATTCTCCAACCCGAAATGCTTGCTCCAATTCTCGCCATCGGCGGCACCATCCTCCTGTGCGAAGAAATGCACCCGTGCTCCGGCGCCGATACTGAGCCACTTGTCATCGCCGAATTCGAGTTTCGGACCGGCCAATGCGGGTACTGTGAACAACAACATCACGAAGAAAATAATATTGAATGTGGTGTATTTGAGTATATTCATGGACATATTCCTTTTTCATTTTCAGAATCAATTTTGCAGAGTTAAGAACAACGCAAAAACAAAGAAATCAGAAAATCATCATTGAGGGTTTCGGCAATGCGGGAAACACCGTTGTTTTCTTGGGAACCGCGAATCCTCCGTTTGGAGCCCTCTTTTTGCCGTCATCCGTGAGATTGACAAAAAAAAACGCCCTTCTGGTCCGAACCACAAACCAAAAGGACGTCAATGTCCTTACTCATGTTCTATAGGCTGGTCAGGAAAACCTCCTCGTTTTCCAACCGCGCCATCTTATGGTTGAAGGCTTATATCGGAATGGTTTTTAAATGTCAAGACTCAAGACAAATGGGAAAAATGCATTGCCTGTCCGGCTGCGAACAGTATTAAGGATGTTCTTCTTTTTTGAACCGGCCGGTTACGATGATTTCCTCTAACGGGCGCCGGTCGTTTGGCTGCTCTCTCTCTTGAAGGTGAGTGGGCAGGGATTCCTTGGGTGCCCGCTTTCCTATCGCGATCATGGCCAGGACGTCGTAATGGTCCGGTACGTGCAGTGCTGTTCTGGCCTTCTCGTAATCGAATCCCTGCATCCCGTGCACGACGAGTCCTCGTCGTGTTCCCTCCAACGCCAGATTTTCCCACGCCGCACCGGCATCGAAGGCATACGTGGCGGCGGGTTTGTCATTCCGTTCAAAGAGCTTTCTGGCCGTGACGACCACCAGAACGGCGGCCTGCCGAGCCCAGACTTTATTGCCTTCGGCCAGCAAATCCACAAACGTGTCCCAGAACTTGGTTTCTCGCTTCGCATAGACGAATCGCCACAGTTGCGCATTGTTCGACGACGGAGCCCAGCGAGCCGCTTCAAACAGAGGCATAAGCTCGCCATCGGACAATTCCTCACCGGTCATCGATCGGGGTGACCATCGGTTGACGATAAGGGGATGAATGTCATAGTTCGGCTTTCGCTGCTCTCGTACTTCTTCCGTCAGTGAATCGTTCATGTCATGTTCCTTTCACGTGCCTCTGTTTTCCTTCGCTGCCAGTCTGGAATAAGAAAGCTTAACCTGATTCTTTCAGTCGATCCAAACGTGCCTGGTCCACGAAGACCCACAAACTCTTTTCCTGGGTCACCGTGACAGATCCGGGTTTCGCGCCTTTTGGTTTCCTGACGTTTTTCCTCAAGGTATATATGACTTCGCCTTTTCCGCTTTTTCGTAAATCGCTGTAAAACAAGGCCAGGGTGGCGGCATCCTTCAAAGCTTCAGGCGGCACCTGCTGCTTCTTTTCCAGTGTGATGACCACGTGCGACCCCGGGGTGCCCCTGGCGTGCAGCCAAAGATCGTCGGGCTTGGATACCTTGAAGGTGACGGCGTCATTGTCTTTGGCGGTTTTCCCGACCAGGATGGTATGTCCTTCCTGGGAAGTAAATTGCCGGTAGGGGACAGCCGGTTGCCTTTTGGGCTTGGAAGGTTTTGGTTCGTGCAGTGGAGCCTGCGGGTTAGATCGCGCCGATACCTTATCAATGCTCTGTAGGTCGGCCACTTTTCCGGTTTCCAAGGCCTGCAATTCTTGTTGGAATTTTGTCAGTTCGGCCTTGGCTTGCTCAAGCCGGGGCACCAGGTTCTTTTGCGCTCCGGTAAATTTACCATGTTTTGTGAAATAGTCTTTCAGGTTCCCGGGTCCGTCTTTTTCAGGGTTTAACGGAAGCGTGAGTTCGGGCAGGTTTTCATCAAAGTAATCAACGACGGTAATGTGTTTCAGCCCTCTTCCCAGGGCAGAGACGTGGTTTTTCAAAAGTTCGCCGTACCGTCCATATTCACGATAAGCATCGACTTTTTCAAAATCCTGCGTCAATTTCGTTACACGTCGCTGCAATTTTTTTACGTGTTTGCGTACATGCGCGATCTGCTGCTGACGTTGGACTTTGATAGACTCATTCAGTTCGGACGTGGAATATGACGCTTCGATTCGTTCGGAAACGGGGAAATCTATCCCTTCGGCCGTATGGTCGCGCGTGAGTGATTCCTGTGGCATGTCGGCATTCCAAGGGCAAGGCGCGAGGGTAAATGGTTGTCCAACGGGCTGTTGACTTGGTTTGAGGGCACGGAGCACCGTGGTCCGGTCATCCAGGACGAAGATATTGGCGGAACGTCCGATCAGTGCGACGACCAAAAGGAATATGCGCTCACCTTTCTTGAGTTCGAACCACACGATGCGGTCGTCTGGCGTTTGGGTGAGACGATGTACTTGTGCTCCCAGGAGATGGGCACGTGCGTATTGACAGAATGATGGAGGCGTTGGCACGGATGGAACCCTTTGACTCAGGACATGCAAGCGTCCGTATCGGGAATGGACTGATAGCAAAATCGAAAGAGAACGCCCTGGTCGACGCAGAGAAAGGATGATCGTATCGGGTGCCGGCTGTTGGATTTTTTGTATGAATCCGCCGGCACAAGCCGGTGCCATCTCGGTCACAACGGCGATTACGTCATCAAGACTCAACACGAATCGGAGATGGCGGCTTTCAGGCTGGCCGTGAATCGGCTGACTCCGCGAATCATTTCGGGAGAATGTTGGAGTTCTTCGATTTTACGGACGAGGGCGCTCCCCACGATGACGCCGTCGGAAAAGGCCGCGATTTGGCGGGCATCGTCGGGTGAGGCAATGCCGAATCCCACGGCCACGGGTTTCCCGGCTTTCTTTTGGAGCGCGCGCACGTTGCGTTCGATGGAATCCTGATCTCGCAGTTTCGCCCCGGTGATTCCGGTGATGGACACATAATAAATGAATCCGTTGGTGTGTTTGATCACTTCGGCTTTTCTCGCCGTGGTGCTCGTCGGTGCGAGAAGAAAGATCAGGCACGGGCCTTTGTCGGCGGCGGCTTGTTGCAGCGTGCCGGCTTCTTCAGGAGGCATGTCCGGAATAATGACTCCATCTACTCCGGCTTGAGTCGCTTCGTGACAGAATTCCCGTTCCCCCATGGCCATAATGGTATTGTAATAAGCCATCAGAATGAGCGGGACCTGGGTCTTGGTCCGCAAGGACTTGACGGTCCGTAAAATGCCGCGGAGCGAAGTGCCTTGTCGCAGGGCCCGTTCAGCGGCTTTTTGGATTACGGGTCCATCGGCGATCGGATCGGAAAACGGTACACCGATTTCAATCAGGTCGGCTCCGGCTTTCTCCAATGCCACCACCAAGGCTTCCGTATCGGCCAATGAAGGATCCCCGGCCATGAGATAGGGGATCAGTGCTTTTTCCCCCTGTTGGCGGAGCCGGTCAAAGGTGGCGGTGATACGATTTGATGGAGTAGCCATGTGATGAAGCTTACAATTGAATGCCGCGCATCTGGGCAATCTGGGTGACGTCTTTATCCCCGCGTCCCGACAGGTTCATGATCAGGATTTGGCTTTTCTTCATTTTCGGTGCCCGCTTCATGACTTCGGCAACCGCATGTGCGCTTTCCAGGGCGGGGATAATCCCTTCTTCCCGGGACAACAGATCGAAGGCTTCCAGGGCTTCCTGATCGGTTGCCGAAGTATACTGAATGCGACCGGAGTCATGGTGCATGGCGTGTTCGGGGCCGACCGCGGCATAATCGAGTCCTGCAGACACCGAATGTGTGCTGCTGACTTGGCCGTGCCGGTCCTGCAGCAAATAGGTCATGGTTCCGTGCAGGACGCCCGGCACTCCGCCGGCAAATCGAGCGGCGTGTTTACCGCTGGCCAAACCCATTCCGCCGGCTTCCACCCCGACCATTTGAATCCGGGCATCCTTGATGAACGGGTAGAACAGGCCGATGCTGTTGCTGCCTCCTCCCACGCAAGCCACCAGGCAATGAGGGAGCCTTCCCTCCGCGGTCAGGATTTGCCGTCGTGTTTCCCGGCCGATCACCGATTGAAAATCGCGGATCATCATCGGATAAGGATGCGCCCCCAGCACGGAACCCAGCAGGTAATGCGTAGTGCGCACGTTCGTGGTCCAGTCACGCATGGCCTCGCTGATGGCGTCCTTGAGCGTTCGACTGCCCGCGTCCACGCCCGTGACTTTCGCTCCGAGCAATCGCATGCGAAAGACGTTAAGCGCCTGTCGCGCCATGTCTTCCGTGCCCATGTACACTTCCGCTTCCAGCCCGAACATGGCGGCGATGGTTGCGACCGCAACGCCGTGTTGTCCGGCACCGGTTTCCGCGATGATGCGTCGTTTCTTCATGCGTTTCGTGAGCAACGCCTGGCCCACGGTGTTGTTGATTTTGTGCGCGCCGGTATGACAGAGGTCCTCCCGCTTAAGATAGATCTTGGCTCCACCCAGCGTCCTCGTGAGTTGTTTGGCGAAATAGAGGGGAGTCGGACGCCCCACGTATTGTCGTAAACAGTCGTGGAACTCTCTTTGAAAACTGCGGTCTCGGCGAACACTCGCATAGACCTGTTCCAGTTCGAGGATGGCCGGCATGAGGGTTTCGGGAACGTATTGCCCCCCGTATTTGCCGAACCGGCTTTGTTTAGCGGGATTGCGTGCCATGACGTTTTATTGCCGTTTCAAAGAAGTCGTCTTCCTCTTGCGTTCGTTGCCCATGCTTTATGTACGTTTGGCTCTACCCCACCCGCATTCCCTCTTCGGAAATGCGCCCACTTACAAAAAGGAGGCGCAAGACCATGCTTCTTTCCTGGTTCCCCTCTTTTGTAAGGAGGGGATAGGGGAGGTAGAGCCGTTGCCTGAGCGACAAGGTTTGGATCGAAATATACCGGCTTGATTCAGGAAGAGACAAGTTTGACGGCTTGAATAAAGGCTGTCACCTTGGCCGGATCTTTCTTGCCCGGACTGGCTTCCACGCCGCTGCTGACGTCCACGCCATAAGGCCGGACTTTCCGGATCGCCTCTTGGACGTTATCGGCAGTCAGTCCCCCGGCAAGCAAAAAGGAAAAAGACCGGGCGGCTTCCGCGGCAAGATCCCAGTCCGCGGTTTTGCCGGTTCCTCCATAGGCCGTCGTGGAAAAGGCATCCAGGACGAATCCCCGAACACGGGACCGGCCCTTGTACTCGGCCATAGCGAAGAGGGTATTGCGGTCACGAAGCCTGATCCCCCGGATAACCGGGCGCCCCAGCGATTCACAATACTCCGCGGATTCGTCACCATGAATTTGCGCGAGCGCCAACCCGCAGTCGTCCATGGTCTTACGGACCGTGTCGGGTTCCGCATTGACAAATACCCCGACGGGCAACACGAACGGCGGCAAATCGACCACAATGGATTTGACCACGTTCAGATTGACGTTGCGCGGGCTTTTTCTGTAGAAGACGAATCCGAGCGCATCAGCCCCGGCGTCGATGGCTTGCAATGCGTCGATGGGGTTCGTGATCCCACAGATTTTGACTTTTGGCAGCGTCATGGCTTGAAAGCGGAAAGAGGTTGTTAAATCCAGCGGGTTTCTTGAGCGGGCCGTCCGGCTTGATTTTCCTGCTCTTCCGTGCCTCGCAGGTCTTGAATTTTGGCGCCGATGTCGTCGGCGCGAACCAACGATTCACCCACCAGCATGGCCTTCACTCCAGCCTCGATAATTTGCAACACGTCCTCGCGTTTGTGGATTCCACTCTCACTCACGATGACTTTCTCTGAAGGAATCCGGGGGGCGAGTCGCCTGGTCACCGAGAGATCGGTCGAAAAGGTTGTCAGATCCCGGTTATTGATGCCGATCAGGGCCGTGTCGGGAATACGTTCCAGGACCATATCGATTTCCGATTCGTCGTGCGTTTCCACCAGCACGTCGAGAGACAGGCTTTTGGCCATCGCATAGAAGTCTTCGAGTTGAATCCGATCGAGGGCTGCCACGATCAGCAGAACCGCATCGGCTCCATAGGCTCGTGCTTCATAGAATTGGAGGCCTTCGATCATGAACTCCTTGTTCAACGCCGGCAGTCCCACGCGATCCTTGACTGACGCCAGGTGGTCCAAATGTCCCTGAAAAAATTCCTGATCGGTCAGCACCGACACCGCTGCCGCTCCGTGCTTTTTATACGCGCCGGCAATCTCGACCGGGTCGAACCCGGCTTCAAATTCCGGACGCATCAGTCCCTGGCTGGGTGACGCCTTCTTGACTTCCGAAATCAGGGCCGGGCAGTCAGGCGTGCAGGCTTCCTCCAAGGCGTTGATGAAGCCCGACGGCGCGGGCCGGTCGACTATTTTCCCTTTGAGTTCGGCGAGGTAGCCGCGGCTTTTTTTGCGGCGGAGTTCGGCCTTCTTGTGTTCCAGGATGCGACCCAGGATCATCCGGCGGCCTCATTCGAAAACCGGACAAGTTTCTGAAATTTCTCGTGCGCGGCACCGCTGTCCAATGCATTCGCCGCCTGGGCATACCCTTCCTTCAGATTCTTGGCTTTCCCGCCGGCCACGAACGCCGGGGCGGCATTCACGAGCACCACGTCCCGTTTGGCGCCACGGTGTCCTTTGAGAATTTCCTGGATAATGGCCGCATTGTCTTCGGGATTGCCCCCTTGCAGGTCTTTCGGATTCACCCTGGTTAATCCGAAATCCTCAGGCGCAAGGTGATAACTGGAAATTCGTCCGGCCTTGCCTTCGGATACGTAGGTGAAATCGGTCAACGTGATTTCATCCAAACCGTCTTTTCCATGAAAGACGAAACAATGCTGGGTGCCCAAGCGGACAAGGACTTGGGCCAGTTTTTCCGTCAAGGCCTGATCATACACTCCTAAAATCTGGATGCCGGCCCCGGCGGGATTGGACAAGGGGCCCATGATGTTCATCAACGTGCGGACGCCCATTTCGGAACGAGGTTTGGCGCAATGCTTCATCGCCCCGTGATAGAGCGGCGCGAACAAAAAGCCGATTCCGATGTCATTGACGCAGGCTTCCACGCGTTCAGGGGGCAGATCGATTTTGACGCCCATGGCAGCCAGTACGTCCGCACTGCCGGACCGCGAAGAGACCGACCTGTTTCCATGCTTGGCGACGGTGATGCCGCCTCCGGCCACCACGAACGCCGTGGCGGTGGAGATATTAAAGGTATTGGATCGATCGCCGCCGGTTCCGCAGGTATCCACGACCTGGGGATCGCCCACGTGGATTCGCACGGCCATTTCACGCATGGCTTTGACCGATCCCGTGATTTCTTCGACGGTCTCGCCCTTCATTCGAAGGCCCATGAGGTAGGCGGCAATTTGGGATTCGGAGGTTGCGCCCTGCATGATTTCAAGCATGACGTCATTGGCTTCTTTCTCCGTGAGATTGACGCCGTCAACCAATTTTGCGAGAGCGTCTTTGATCATGGCGTCGTCCCTTTCCCATTACCGGAGCCCGGTGCAAGAAAGTTTCGCAACAGATCCATGCCGGATTTCGTGAGGATCGACTCCGGGTGGAACTGCACGCCTTCCGCACCGGTCGGAAGATGCCGGAGCCCCATGATTTCACCTTCCTCGGTCATCGCCGAAATTTGAAAATCGCCCGGCAAGGTGTCCTGATTGACGATCAGAGAATGATATCGCGTGGCCTCGAACGGGTTGGGCAGACCTTCAAAAATCGTTTGATTGTCGTGCTTGACCAACGACGTTTTCCCGTGCATCAAACGGTCGGCGCGGATGATTTCACCACCGAAGGCAAAGGCCAGGGATTGATGCCCGAGACAGACGCCCAACAGCGGAACGCGACCGGCAAAACGTCGAATCACCTCCACGGAAATTCCCGCTTCGTTTGGCGTGCACGGACCCGGAGAGATGACAATGCGTTCCGGGTCCAGTTGCATAATCTCATCCACCGTGATTTTGTCGTTTCGATAGACTTCAATATCGGCGCCAAGTTCCCCCAGGTACTGGACCAGGTTGTACGTAAATGAATCATAATTGTCCATCATGAGTAACATGCGCTTATTCCAATCCCTGCTCGGCCAGTTCGATGCTTCGCATCATGGCGCGGGCCTTGCTACACGTCTCTTCGTATTCCTTGGTCGGATCCGAATCGGCGACGATGCCGGCACCGGCTTGAATAAAGGCGTCCCGGCCTTTAATGACGATGGTGCGAATATTGATGCAGGTATCCATATTGCCCGAGAAACTGAAATAGCCCACGGCGCCGGCATAGGGGCCTCGTTGCGTGGGTTCGAGTTCTTCGATGATCTGCATGGCTCGAATTTTCGGCGCGCCCGAGACCGTGCCGGCCGGGAAGCACGCCTTCATGACGTCATACGCGTCTTGTCCCGGATTCAACGTGCCCGTCACCTGTGAGACAATGTGCATGACGTGAGAGTATCGTTCGATTTTCATGAAGGGTTCAAGCGTCACCGTGCCCGTTCGGGCCACGCGCCCGACGTCGTTCCGGCCCAGATCGACCAGCATGACGTGTTCGGCGCGTTCCTTGGTGTCGGCCAGCAGTTCTTCGGCCAAGGCCTGATCTTTGGCGACCGTGGCCCCGCGCTTTCGTGTGCCGGCGATCGGCCGGACGACAACCTGGTCGTCTTCGCACCGCACCAGGATCTCGGGGGAGGATCCGACCAATTCGACGCCTGCCACTCGGAGATAGAACATGTACGGCGAAGGATTGATGACCCGTAACGCGCGATAGATTTCCAGGGGAGACGCGTGTATCCGGGTCTGCCATCGTTGGGAGACCACGGCCTGCACGACATCGCCGGCCTGGATATATTCTTTGGTCCGCATCACCATTTTTTCAAAGGTGGCCTGAGTCATATTGGAAGTGAAGCGCGGGACGTGCCGGCGTGCGGAAGCAGACGGGTATCGCAAGGGGGTCTTGAGCTTCGCAATCATTTTCTCAATCCGGGTCGTGGCATCCACGTAGGCGGCCCTGACGTCCGATTGCCTGGAAGAGGCAATATGCGCATTGGCCACGACTTTAATCGTGTGTCGCACGTTATCGAAGATTAGAAGCGTGTCCGTGACGAAGAAGGCCAACAGGGGCAAGCGGGCGGACTCCTTGGGATACTCGGGAACCGGTTCGAAAAATCGCACCACGTCATACCCCAAATAACCTACGGCGCCTCCGACAAAGCGCGGGAGGTCGGGCACAGGAACCGGCTGAAACTCGTCCAACATGGCCCGGATATGGGCTAATGGATTCTGCCCCAACGGACGTGTCTCGGTTCTGCGTCCTTTCTTAATGTGGAGGGTGCCGCCGTCTTCCCAGAGCACTTGCGTGGCCCCGCTGCCTAGAAAGGAATACCGCGCCCAATTCTCGCCGCCTTCGATACTTTCAAACAGGAAAGCCGTGTCGCCGGCATTGATTTTCGAAAACGCGCTGACCGGCGTTTCCCGGTCAGCCAGGATTTCGCGATACACCGGCACCAGGTTCCCCATCGTGGCCAATTGACGGAATTGAGCCAAACTTATTGAATAACAAGGCTTTTTCATGACCGGCACGGTATCATGCAGTTTCAAAACAAGTCAATGAAACGTAGCGAGGAGGCGGTTTATCTTGTCTTCATGGCTATGGAGAGCAGCACCCTCCATCTGCTTTGACAGGGAAATGCTCAGTCGACAGAATTGTCAATGGTTACTCATGCCCCCTCACCCCAGCCCCCTTCGACAAGCTCAGGACAGGCTTTCCCGCCAGGGGAGAAGGATATTGGGTGGCGGAAGTTTTCGTAAGGGAGGACGTCGTGTGTCGTTATTGAAAATTACCAGGTTGGGTCATCCAAACATTCGCCAGGGAGCGGAGCCGGTTTCTTCTGAAGAATTGCGCTCACGGGAAATTCAGCGACTGATTGACGACATGGTCGAGACTATGCGTGATGCCCATGGCGTGGGCATTGCCGCGCCGCAGGTTCACGTGTCCAAGCAGATCATCGTGATCGAAGTGTTGCCGGACAATCCGCGGTATCCGAGTCAACCGGCCGTTCCGCTCACGGTGTTGCTCAACCCCGCTATCACGGATCACGCGGAGACCATGGAAGAGGGTTGGGAAGGATGCTTGAGCGTGCCGGATTTGCGCGGGCTCGTGCCGCGTTGGACTCGAGTCAACGTTGCCGGCCTCGATCGTGAAGGCCAATCCGTGCAATTGGACGCCGAAGGGTTTTTCGCCCGCGTGATCCAGCATGAAGTGGATCATTTGCAGGGCAGGGTCTTCCTG
>Ga0209544_1003399_pt1 | contig 12443 bp, 10 predicted proteins | sample MesohylPK_FD_187297 | JGI IMG/M metagenome (GOLD analysis project Ga0209544, IMG submission 187297) | Host-associated microbial community of the marine sponge Aplysina aerophoba from Gulf of Piran - sponge mesohyl, lysed by proteinase K... | ecosystem: Host-associated > Porifera > Sponge >...
CCACGCCAGCGTCACGACCACGCACCGCTACGCCACCGTCGATCTCGACATGAAGCGGCAGGCGCTCGCGAAGGCCCGCCCCACCACCCGCGCCACCGCGGGGCCGGCCCTGTGGCGCACGGACGCGTCGGTGCTCGAATGGCTCGAAGCGCTCTGAGGAAGCGATCGGTAATGTGGAGTCCGGTGACCCTCGTGCCCTGGGAACGGCTGTCGTTCTTCGCTGCTACTCCACATTACCGATCGCTCAACATTAATCGAGTAATGTTGAGCTCAACATTAGTCGACGAGCTGGGCTACCTCGCCTACGACGCCCGCGCCGCGGACCTGATCTTCCAGCTCGTCAGCCGCCGCTACGAGCACCGCTCCCTGCTGGTCACCACCAACCTGCCTTTCAAGAGCTGGGACACCGTCTTTCCCAACGCCTCGTGCGCCGTCGCCCTGATCGACCGGCTGACCCACCACGTCGAGATCCTTCGCATCGAAGGGAGCAGTTTTCGTCGCCGGGAGGCTGAACTCAGCCAACAGGAGCGCAACCGCCAGCGTCCGGCTCGCGACGAAGACACCGAATGACGCGATCAGCAGGGTCGTCCACAGCCAGTCGACGGAACTTCAGAAATGATCACTTCCTCGAGCTCGCCAACACACAGCGGGTGTTTCAATCCACGCCCCCGCGCGGGGGGCGACTTGCTCGGACGGCCACCGCCGTGCAGTGGCTGTGGTTTCAATCCACGCCCCCGCGCGGGGGGCGACGACGACGTCGCGGTGCGGCGGCTCATGCTGGTCGAGTTTCAATCCACGCCCCCGCGCGGGGGGCGACTCCGGCGCGGCCCTATCTCGGCTGGGGCGCGACCGTTTCAATCCACGCCCCCGCGCGGGGGGCGACGCTCGAGGATCTTCGGGTGGATGCAGGCTACGGAGTTTCAATCCACGCCCCCGCGCGGGGGGCGACGCGCCGCAGGCCCGGAACCTGGTCGTGGTGGTGCAGTTTCAATCCACGCCCCCGCGCGGGGGGCGACCCGCCGGCGGCCGCGCAGGCCAGGGCCAGCGCCCAGTTTCAATCCACGCCCCCGCGCGGGGGGCGACTTCGAGCCGCGCCGGATGCGTCGCTGACATGGCGTTTCAATCCACGCCCCCGCGCGGGGGGCGACGATACGTGAGTTTGAACGCGGTCTCATCGGTATCGTTTCAATCCACGCCCCCGCGCGGGGGGCGACAGGACTGGAGCGACGCGGAGGCCGAAGCCATCATGTTTCAATCCACGCCCCCGCGCGGGGGGCGACCCGAGGCGCCGGCCATCGAGACCCGGTCGTGGACGTTTCAATCCACGCCCCCGCGCGGGGGGCGACGCGCAGCAGCAGCGGCGTCTCGCCGTCGTCGTCGCGCGTTTCAATCCACGCCCCCGCGCGGGGGGCGACTTGCACGGCGTATCCGGCTGTACCTGCCATCGGCGTTTCAATCCACGCCCCCGCGCGGGGGGCGACAGCTCGCCGCGCAGGGGATCTCGGCGCCGGAGCTGTTTCAATCCACGCCCCCGCGCGGGGGGCGACTCACTTGCCGGTCGCACCAGTCGGCCTGGCCCATGTTTCAATCCACGCCCCCGCGCGGGGGGCGACTCACTTGCCGGTCGCACCAGTCGGCCTGGCCCATGTTTCAATCCACGCCCCCGCGCGGGGGGCGACTCGGGCGCATCCGGAGAACCAGCAGAATCCGCACGCGTTTCAATCCACGCCCCCGCGCGGGGGGCGACCGGCGCCCGCGAAGCCCTCCTCGAGTACGGACATGTTTCAATCCACGCCCCCGCGCGGGGGGCGACCCGAGTCGGGCCACTGGCGCCCGGCGCGCCTGGTGTTTCAATCCACGCCCCCGCGCGGGGGGCGACTCAGTCGGTCGGCGGCTGGTCGTCGCCGGAGTACTTGTTTCAATCCACGCCCCCGCGCGGGGGGCGACGTCCCGCCCAGCCGACCCGCGTCTCCACGACGCCGTTTCAATCCACGCCCCCGCGCGGGGGGCGACGCGACCATGTAGCCGATCACGCCGCCGCTCTCGGCCATGTTTCAATCCACGCCCCCGCGCGGGGGGCGACGACCCCAGGCCAGGCACGGCGCGAACATGCAGAGTTTCAATCCACGCCCCCGCGCGGGGGGCGACCCGGCAGCCTCGCGGATCACCAGCGTCGACGTGGGTTTCAATCCACGCCCCCGCGCGGGGGGCGACCGGACGGGAGCGAGACGCACATCGGGAACATGCTGTTTCAATCCACGCCCCCGCGCGGGGGGCGACCTCCGATGGACTCAGGCAGAGTCGGCCCTGCTTGTTTCAATCCACGCCCCCGCGCGGGGGGCGACTTCTCCGGCTGTTCGCCGAGATCGGCGAGGTAAAGTTTCAATCCACGCCCCCGCGCGGGGGGCGACATCGCGGATGCCTGCCAATTCCGTCCGCAGAGCGTTTCAATCCACGCCCCCGCGCGGGGGGCGACCACGATGCGCCGCGGCCTGCGAGAGGCCATCGCCGTTTCAATCCACGCCCCCGCGCGGGGGGCGACTCTCGATCCGGCTCGTGTGGTAGGACGTCCGCGAGTTGTTTCAATCCACGCCCCCGCGCGGGGGGCGACTGACTGAGTCTGCTGAGTCCGACACCGTACGGATGTTTCAATCCACGCCCCCGCGCGGGGGGCGACGCTCGAAGCCGTGGTCGAGAAGGTCCGTCAGTTGTTTCAATCCACGCCCCCGCGCGGGGGGCGACGTCGTCGTCGACCGGTACGGCATCCGGCGCTGGACGTTTCAATCCACGCCCCCGCGCGGGGGGCGACGGTGTGGGCGGACATCTCGCAGCGCTGGCTCCCGTTTCAATCCACGCCCCCGCGCGGGGGGCGACCCTCAACGCCGAGAGGCTCGCCAACGGCGCGACGTTTCAATCCACGCCCCCGCGCGGGGGGCGACGTCAACGTCCGGCTCCGCGCGCTCCTGTTCAATCTGTTTCAATCCACGCCCCCGCGCGGGGGGCGACGGCCGCGCTGCTGTCCGGCCGGTACCTGCGCGTGTTTCAATCCACGCCCCCGCGCGGGGGGCGACATCGTGACTCGCGACCAGGTCTTTCGCGGCCTCCAGTTTCAATCCACGCCCCCGCGCGGGGGGCGACGCGTGCCCCTGGCAGACCTGACCCGCGCGGTGCTCCGGGTGTTTCAATCCACGCCCCCGCGCGGGGGGCGACCCCCACTTCCAACGTGAACGGTGCAACCTGAACCAGTTTCAATCCACGCCCCCGCGCGGGGGGCGACGGCGGAGAGAGTCAAGCCGCTCGCGAACCATTCATCGTTTCAATCCACGCCCCCGCGCGGGGGGCGACACACGCCGCCGCACTGGCGGAAGCGTTCGACAGGTTTCAATCCACGCCCCCGCGCGGGGGGCGACCCGCCGAAGCACAACGCCGGCGCGACGACCTGATCGTTTCAATCCACGCCCCCGCGCGGGGGGCGACCGCTGCAGCAGGGGCGCCCGACCGCGCTGCTCTGGGTTTCAATCCACGCCCCCGCGCGGGGGGCGACGCTCACTCGTCGTTCTCCCCGGGCGGCGACCAGTGTTTCAATCCACGCCCCCGCGCGGGGGGCGACGCGGCCGGCCGGACTGGTGCGACAGCCAGGTCTCGTTTCAATCCACGCCCCCGCGCGGGGGGCGACCCGGGACTTCTTGACCTGCGCCGACTCCATCGCCAGGTTTCAATCCACGCCCCCGCGCGGGGGGCGACCGCCGGCGGGAACCGGCCGCTGAGCCAGCGGCAGTTTCAATCCACGCCCCCGCGCGGGGGGCGACCCGACCGCGCTGATCTGGGAGCGCGGCCGGCTGCTGTTTCAATCCACGCCCCCGCGCGGGGGGCGACCTGGCGACAGCGGCGATGAGCGGCCGGCCGGCGTTGTTTCAATCCACGCCCCCGCGCGGGGGGCGACTCTCCGCAATCTGCTCTCTGCGCGTTCTGCTGCGGTTTCAATCCACGCCCCCGCGCGGGGGGCGACAACCTCGTCGAGCATGGCGTTGACGACCGGAGCGTTTCAATCCACGCCCCCGCGCGGGGGGCGACAGTATCTGGAGCTCGCCGAGGAGATGGAGGAAAAGTTTCAATCCACGCCCCCGCGCGGGGGGCGACTCCCACAGCTCGGGCGGCACCTCGCAGAGGTTCGTGTTTCAATCCACGCCCCCGCGCGGGGGGCGACCCGCTGACCACTCGAGCGATGGAGCACCTTGAGTTGTTTCAATCCACGCCCCCGCGCGGGGGGCGACTCCTGATGCTGCGCAAGCAGGCGGTCGAGCTGCAGTTTCAATCCACGCCCCCGCGCGGGGGGCGACCAACCGAGCGCGCATGACCCGCATCACGGAGGAGGTTTCAATCCACGCCCCCGCGCGGGGGGCGACCACGCCACGACAGGCCCTGCAGCACGTCCTGCGGTTTCAATCCACGCCCCCGCGCGGGGGGCGACGGGAGAGAGGGGGGGGGCTGGGTTGGAGATCGTCGTTTCAATCCACGCCCCCGCGCGGGGGGCGACCGGTCATGCACGCCGCCCTCGAGGCCGGGGGCGGGTTTCAATCCACGCCCCCGCGCGGGGGGCGACTTCATGCGCGGTGCCATCGCCGGGGCCGGCCGCGTGCTGTTTCAATCCACGCCCCCGCGCGGGGGGCGACCCAGGAGCGCCGAGACCACGCCCCGGTTGACAACTGTTTCAATCCACGCCCCCGCGCGGGGGGCGACAACGGCGCGCGGTATGCTCCTGCATGGGCATTCTGTTTCAATCCACGCCCCCGCGCGGGGGGCGACGCTCGAATGGTGAGCGGCGATCGACAAAGGAAAGGTTTCAATCCACGCCCCCGCGCGGGGGGCGACTCAAGCCGCTGCGGGAGCACCACAAGCCCAACGAGTTTCAATCCACGCCCCCGCGCGGGGGGCGACCCCGGCACTGTAACTCGTTGCTGCGCAACGCCAAAGCTCATCGTTTTCGCGAACCTCCCCCTGATGATGAATCCTCCTGCCGTGTTTTCCCCTCCCGGTTTTATTTGAGCCTGTGAACAGGCTGTTTTCGTGTCTCGCGAACCGACCTGCCATTTCATGTTCACTCCACGTTCGCGCTCCTCAGAACACGAGCGGTGCTCTTGGGTCGTACGACTCTTTCGTCCCCACGTGTTCGACCCGTGATCGCCAGTTGACACCCAGGCGGTAGAACCGGAGGCTGTCTGTCTTCCTGTCGATTTCCGCGATGAGCCGGGCTCGCAGTGCTGCCCATTGCGCCGCATCGACGTCGCACTCGAACACCGAGTACTGCACACGCTGGCCGAAGTTCTTGCACAGACGCGCGACTCGTCGCAGGCGCCGCCGGCCGGCTGCGTCCCCGGTCGCGACGTCGTAGGTGACCAGCATGAGCATGGTGGCGCCTCGTTGCTGCTATCGCCAAACGAATGGTGCGTACCCGTCCAGGTCTCCCCGTAGGTGTCTGGCTAACAGCGTCGCCTGGACGAACGGTACGAGTCCGAGAGTGGTCTTCTCCTTGAGGAACGGATGGCCGAGTTCGTCTTTCTTCCGTTCCTGGTACGCGACCAGTACGGTCTTCCGGGCGCCGTTCTTCATTGTGACGGCTCCGCTTACTGCGGTCTCGAAGTCGCGTCCCTGGACCTGCCGCCGGTTGATGAGTGAGAGTGCGACCCGATCCGCGAGCACGGGACGAAGTTCCTCCATCAGGTCCAGGGCGAGGCTCGGCCGCCCCGGCCGCTCGCGGTGCAGGTATCCTACGGCTGGATCGAGGCCGACAGTTTCCAGGGCTGACCGACAGTCGTGAACCAGCAGCGTATACAGGAATGACAGGAGGGCGTTCGCTGGATCGAGCGGCGGTCGGCGCGACCGGCCCGTGAAGCTGAATTCCGGTTCCTCGGCGCGCATCAGGTCGCCGAACACCGCGTAGTAGTTTCGGGCCGCTTCGCCCTCGATGCCGCGAATCACGTCTGTACCCGCGGCCCTTCCGATACGTCGTGCGGCGTCGGACAGGCGCCGCGTGCAAGCGTCGAGTCGACTTCGAGCCTCCGCTGAAATGCTCGTCCCGTGGTCCCGTAGCGCCCGACGGAGCACCGTCCGTTGGTTCAGCAGCTTGCCTGTTACGAGATGGCTGGCCAGCCGCGCCGTCCTGTCGGTGTCGTCTGTTGTGCGGTACTGTGCTCTGCGCAGGAGGACGTTTCCGGATACCGCCCCCTCGATGCGTGCGAGAAAACGCCCGTTTCGGCTGAGGATCGACATGCAGACGCCGCGCGTCGCGCAGTGTCCCATCAGCGCTGGCGTCACGCCGACGGCGCCAAAACAGACGATGCCTCCGAGCAGGTGCACGGGCACCCGCCCCTGTTCTTTCTTGTCCACCTGGACGACGACGTTCTCCCCGTCCTTCCGCAACCACGCGTTCTCCGTGGTCACGTAGAGGGTGTTCAGGTGACGGCGCATTCCTGGCGGTCAGTCGTCGATTGCGCCCATGAGCCACCGCCCGACCGCGCCGACAGCCCGCGGCTGTTGCGGTTGGCACAGGTGCTGGAGCGAACACGCATCGCACTTCCGTGCTTCGTACACCGGCGGTGGCGTCCGGTCGTCGCCGAGCATTCTCCGTGTATCGGCCGCTACCCGTTCTGTCAACAGTCGCAGGTTGCTCTCGAGCTTGACGATTTGCCGGCGTCGGTTGCGACCGTAGAACAGTGCTCCCTCGGGTACCCGTACCCTCAGCATCTCCTCCAGGCACATGGCCTGAGCACAAAGCTGGACTTCGTCCGCGCGGTGGGCCTTCGGACGTCCCCGCTTGTACTCGACCGGGTACAGCCCCCCGTCTGGTCGGATCTCGACGACGTCGGCGACGCCGGACACGCCGAGGCGCAGGGACCGCAATGCGACGTTCCGTGCGATTCGAGTTCCGCTTCGCGTTTCGTGACCTCCTCCATGGGCACGCTCGTGCATCACGCGCCCTTCGGCAGTCATACGGTTCTCCGCCCATTGCTGTTCGACGTGGATGAGCGCGCACTGCCGCGGGCAGTACAGCATGTGCTGGAGCGCCGAGATCGGCACCAGCTCGTCTTCCGACACGTTGCGCGCTTCGTCTTCATCCACTGGAGGATCAGCCCCTGTCGATGATCGCGACACCGTCGGGCAGGTCTTCCTCGTCCACGTGAACCACGTAGTCTGTGTAGGCCCGGGCCGGAGGCAAGCTCGGGTCGCCGAGCTCATGCTCGGTTCCCGCTGAAACGCGCTGTACGGTCACGCGCTCGAACAGCCGGTGCGCCGGTGCCTTTCCGAGCGTGTTTTCGTGCTTGAACACGATTAAGCTGCGCGCGGTCATCTCGCCGCGGGCGGTTGAGCGGTCGTGCTCGAACATCTGTTCTAGGGCCGACCACAGCAGCTCCAGGTCCCCCACGGAGAAACCGGTGCGGCCGGCGATGGCAGCCGATACGAAGCCATGCATGCGGTATAGGCCGTAGGGCACGATGGCCTTGCGCCCCATCTCGCCTTCCTCCTTGTCCACGTCCGCGACGCGGGTTATCGCGTGCTCCTGCGGTTGGATAGGTTCTACTGATCGCCCGAACGTGAGCTGCACCGGCCCCCGCACCTGCCCGGCGTTGGGTCCCGTCGACATAACTGCGCCGAACGCGCGGATGTCGAAGTACTTCTGGCACAGCCAGCTCTGCAGCTCCGCGATGTCGGACTGGCTGCGCGTCTTTGCCTTGTCCTTGTTCCAACCACCGCCCTTCTTGGCGTGGTCTTCTTGATCCGAGGCCTTGCATGCCTCTGCAATCAGCGGGTTTAGCGCCCGCTTCGACTGGATGAAGATGTCGCAGCCGTTCCGTCCAAGGAGTTGCACGTAGTCGCGCACTTTCCGCTTCAGGCACACGTCGGTCACGAGACCGTGGTTGGTGTCGGGGTCCGTCCGCGGCAGGTTTCCGGCATCCGGGTCTCCGTTCGGGTTGCCGTCCGCCACGTCGAACAGGTACACGAAGTCGTATCGGTTCTTTACTACGTCGCTCATTCGTTCTCCTCCTGGCCGGTCTCGCCAGCCGACGTGCTGGTGTACAGAGCACCCTCCTGGTGGTAGTAGCCGACGAAGAAGCGTGCTTGGTCGCCCGGGGCCATGAAGCTCGGCAGGTCGCCCGGCGGTGGCAATAGTTCGGCTATTTCTCCCACCGCCTTGTTCGCGCGGACGCCGGACCTCTGACTCTTCGAGTCGCCCTTGCCCAGGTTGGAGATGTTGTGACGGAAGCCGCGCATCAAGCTGGGAAAGGCGCGACTCGGCATCGACGAGGCAGAACCGAACCACTTGTCGCTAATGGTGGCGTTTCGTTTCGCCACGGCCTTCTCGGCGTACACGAAGACCGCGAACAGCCTGCCGAGCAGGTAAGGCACGTTGTTGCTGGTGGTGTTCAGGCTCACGAGATTGTCCTCCTTCTCCCCTTGCGACATGCGCTCGGCGCGCCGAATACACGCCTTCAGCATGGCGGCTCGCATGGGCGACAGCTTGCCGCCGGCGCGAAGTCGGGCAATTACTGACAAGAGCAGGGACTGTGGGTAGGCGGTACCAGCAAAGATCGACCGGGCTAGCGGTGCTACCAGTGATGGTTGGATGTTCTCCCGCGCCCATTCGCGGTCCTGCCCCTCTGCTCTCGGCGATCGTTTGCCCTTTGTGCGCTCCGGCCATGTTGTCGTCTCCAGCAACAGCCGCCGCGCTGACGGCGGGGTTCGCCAGGGCTTCGGCTCCAGCCGCATGTCTCTCCAGTGTTCCCCCATCCGTTGGGCCAGGTCTCCGATCGTCGTTTCGCACCAGAACCGCACGGCCAGGCGGGCTCGGTTCGGCTCCAGACCCAGGACGTAGAACCGCGTCCCGTTCTCGCACGCTGGGCTGGCCTCGGGGAGTGGGCGCCCCTGAGCTACTTTCTCCAGCACCTCCCGTACACCCGCCGCTTCCTCGTCGTCCTGGGCCGGCGGCGCCGGCGGCCGCGGTTCCGCGAGCCGGAAGTACAGCTCCTCCGCTGCCTCGGCCTCTTGTCTACGGTCCGCCTCGGCCCAGAACACCACCGTCGTATTGCCGATGCGTATCCGTTGCCGGCTACGCTGAGCCAGCAGGTCGTTCAACGCCGCCGCGTACTTGAACGCAGCTAGTTCCGACACGGGAGCGTTGCTTCCCTTCGTTCTCCCGTGCGACTTGAATGCGCGCTCGTTGAAGGAAACCAGCGGCGCCCGTCCAGATGGAGCTCCGGCGAACCCCTCTATCGCGGGGTGCAGACGCGCGATGGGTACATCACGCGAGCCGCTTACCAGGCACGGTCCCACCTCCGCTTGGTTGTCCGACAGGTGCTGGTCCCACACCGCTCGCGCCGCCTTGCGATCGGCCACGAGGTCCGACGCCCCATCCAGCATGAAGGTTACGTTCGCCTCTAACATCTCTTCCGAGCTGGCCAGGTGCTCGTACTCCTCCGGCCGCCAACGTTCCAAGAACCTGTGTACCGCGCGCAACCCCTCGTCGTCCTGCTCCGCAAGGAGATCGGCGTGAAGCTGCTTGAATGCTTTATGCTCACCGCGACTGACCGGGACTATACTGCCCGACTCGTTGCGCTTTATGCCAAGCACGTAAGCCGTCTTGTCCCACAGGAAGTTGGGCTTCACGTTTACGCTGCGCTCGACTCGGTGGGGGACGAGTCTGACTGAGGGTTCTGGTCGTTTCCCAGAGGTATTCTGCAGGTTTTGGGTGCCGACCGCGTGCCCCTCCGAGTCCAGGAGAATCGCGAAGGATATTTTCTCGCAAGAGAAGCCGACCGGTGGCATCCTGCTGTTAGCGGCTCGACGGTCATAGAGCCTGACGAGTGCTTGGAGAATCATGCTCTGATCTCCTCGGCGTCGAGTGACGGCACTTCGATGACGCCGTCGCGCATCTGGGCGCGGAAAAACCGCGGGGTCGGTGGGTCTGAGCTGTAGTCCAGGTCGTGGAGCATCCACCCCAAGTCCCGGTTTTTCTTGTCGTCCGGCAGCTCTGAAGGCACGGTACCGTCCGCCCACTTGAAGTCGGCTGCGAACTCGCGCGTGCCCAGGTACGGGTGGTGGTAGTACTGTCCGCGTTCCGCACGGCGCTGGAACATGCTCTCGTGCTTGGAGACAGTATCCGACGGCGCTTTCCCGGTCAGCGTGATGTGGGCCTCAATGACATATCCGACGTTGCGTAGCACGGTGGCGGAACGCTGCTGCCGTACGTCTTCAACGCACATGTACAGCCCGTTAGTCGCGTCTTTGCGCATCGCTGCGTGAGCACTCTTCGTCGGCAGGACGCTCCCGACCTCGTTCCGCCGCAGGTTATCGAAGCGGATCGGCTTGAGGACGTGGAGGCGGTCGATCATCCACCGGATGGCGGGCTTCCAGTGAATCGCTTCCAGGATCCCCCGCGCGGCGGAGGGCGTGATCGTGTCGTAGGAGACTCGTTCGACCTTCATCTCCGGCCGCGTGAAACAGGCGTAATCGCCCCACACGTGCAGCTTCACTCCGTACCCCATGTCACCGCCTCATGTCGCTGGTCCGTGTTCATCGTGTGCGCGTCGCCGCAGCTCGGTTTCTGCCGACTGGGTCTTGCGTTCGGGTGCTGTTGCTGGTTCACTTCATGCCTCGGGCCTGCTCAGCGTGTCCCTTGAGTTTTTTCGGGGTCAGTACACCAATCCTTCAGCCCGCCGGTACGTCGGGTTCTCCAGCGACAACCCGGTGTCTTCCTGGTAGAGGTCGGCGTTCACCAACCGGACGAACTGCTCTCCGAACTCGGCTTCGCGGACGATCTCAACCGCTCCGGCTGCGAGGAGGGTGTCGCGTGCCGCGCGCCCAATCTGCACGATGTAGGGTTGGAGTTGCCGTGCGATCCAGCCGGGGCGTTCCACGTGCTTCAGCTTCTCGAGCAGTCGTTCGGCCGTTCCATCCTTCCCGTTTGCCCCTCGCCATGGGGTCACCACGGGAACCTGGATCTCGTCGATCAAGCGGAACTCTCTGGCGATCGTCTCGAACGGAAAGTCGAGTCTGCGACGCTGCTCGCTGATCATCCGCATTATGTTCTTCGAGTCTAATGCCTCGTCTCCCTTCACCCAGTAGAGGTGCCCGAAGTAGGCGCGGATCGCTTCAAGGGCTGCTGGATCGTCGGAAAACTGGCGCAGGATCGTCCTCGCCGCATCGGCGTTCTGCGCCACCGCGGGTGGCGGCTTGCGTCCTTCGGCGCCCGTCGGCTCGAACACGAACACGTCCCCGGTGTCCCTGCGCCCCTCGCGGTTACACCGCCCTGCGGCCTGGATGATCGACTCCAGACCCGCCGCGGCCCGCCAAACGACGGGGAAGTCGACGTCGACGCCAGCTTCAACCAGCGATGTGGCAACCAGCCGGACCGGCTCTCCTTCCTCCAGACGCTTCCGCACTGCCTCGAGCGCCTCCCGGCGATGGGCGGCGCACATGAGCGTGGACAGGTGACAGCTTCCCTCCGCGTCGCCGAGCTGCTCGTACAACTCTTGAGCGTGCCGCCGCGTATTGACGATGCACAGTACCTGCGGCGAATCCCGCAGCCGAGCCGCCAACTCGGCGTCCTCGAGCGTGCCGGCATCCTGTATTCGCGTCCGCTTGAGTTCCGTGTACAACCGCGGCGGGTCCGGAGCCAGTTCCCGTACGTTCTCGAAACCCTCGGCGAACCCGTCACGTTGGCTCAGTGCCGGCTGCGTGGCCGTGCAGAGCACGACGCTCGCGCGCCAGTGGCGGGCGAGTTCGTCCAGCGCTGCAACGCACGGGCGCAGCAGGTGGAGCGGCAGCGTTTGCGCCTCGTCGAGAATCACGACGCTGTTGGCGATGTTGTGGAGCTTGCGGCAGCGCGAGGGACGGTTCGCGAACAGGCTCTCGAAGAACTGTACAGCTGTGGTGACGATGATGGGCGCGTCCCAGTTCTCCATCGCGAGACGCAGCTTGTCCCTCGCTTCGGCCTTGCTGATCCGATCCTCGTCGAACGTGCTGTGGTGTTCGACGACGAAATCTGCTGGGTCTTCGTCTCCCTCTCGCAGCGCGGCCCGGAACACCGCACATGTCTGCTCGATGATGCTCATGTAGGGAATGACGTAGATGACGCGCTCGAGTCCGTGGCGTAGCGCGTGGTCGAGGGCGAACGCGAGCGAGGTCAGCGTCTTCCCGCCTCCGGTCGGAACGGTCAGGGTGAACAACCCCGGTGGTTGCGCAGCCTGCTTCCGTGCGTGCCCGAGCACCTCCGAGCGCAGGGTGTTGATGGGGCTGGTTCTCCCACCTGATCGGTCTTTGAGGTGGTCCCGGTCGTTTGGACCATTCGAGGGCTTTGCTAAGGTGTATCCCGGTTGCGAAACCACGCCCTCGTCGCCTGTCTGGATCTGATCATAGATGATGATGAGACCCTCATGAGTGAGTCC
>Ga0209544_1003400_pt1 | contig 12443 bp, 9 predicted proteins | sample MesohylPK_FD_187297 | JGI IMG/M metagenome (GOLD analysis project Ga0209544, IMG submission 187297) | Host-associated microbial community of the marine sponge Aplysina aerophoba from Gulf of Piran - sponge mesohyl, lysed by proteinase K... | ecosystem: Host-associated > Porifera > Sponge >...
GATCACGGACCCGGGTGACCTCGAGGCCGTGCGCGAGGCGCTCTCCGAGGCCGGCTTCACCGTCACGAGTTCCGAGATCGCCCAGGTCCCCAAGAACGTGATCACCCCCACGGACCAGGTCGCCGGGCAGGCGCTTCGCCTCCTCGACGCACTCGACGAGCTCGACGACGTGTCACGGGTGTACTCGAACGTCGACTTCACCGACGAGGTGCTGGCTGCGGGCGGGCTGGCCGGGTAGCGCCCGCCCCCGATGAGCGACGCCGCGCACCGCGTCATCGGGATAGACCCCGGCCTCGCCGCGACCGGGTACGGCGTCGTGGCGGGCGACGCGCGCAACGCGGAGGTCCTCACGTACGGCGTCATCCGCACGCGCAGTCCTCGGCCGCGCGCGGAGCGCCTCCACGCCATCCACGAGCAGGTCAGCGAGCTGATCGCCGAGCACCGGCCGGACGAACTGGCGATCGAGGAGCCCTACGTGGCGGCGAACGTGCGCTCGGCCTTCGCCATCGGCGAGGCGCGCGCGGCGGCGATGATCGCCGCGGCCGCGCATGGCATCGAAGTGTTCCAGTACCAGTCGACAGCCGTGAAGGCGGCCGTCGCCGGCCACGGCGGTGCACCGAAGGAGCAGGTGCAGGCGATGGTGGCGATGCAGCTCGGCCTCGACACGCCCCCGGAACCCCTCGACGCTGCGGACGCGCTCGCGCTGGCGCTGACGCGACTGGCCGAGGCGGCACTGGAGTCCCGGATGGCGGGCCGGTCGTGATCGCGGCGCTGCGCGGCCAACTCGTGCGCTGGGACCCGGAGCGGTCGACGCTCTGGATCGACGCCGCCGGCGTCACCTACGAGGTCTACATGCCCGCGTTCGCGGCCGAATGGGCCGCCTCGCACGCCGAGGGCGAGGCGGTGCAAGTCTTCACGTACCACCACGCCACCGAACGCCAGCCCGTGCCGACGCTCTACGGCTTCACCCACCTCGCCGAGCGCGACTTCTTCCGCAAGTTCATCGACGTGCCCGACATGGGGCCGGCCAAGGCGGTGCGCGCGCTCACGTACCCGATCTCCGAGATCGCCGGCTGGATCGAGGCTGAGGACCAGCACTCGCTCCGGCAACTGCCGGGTATCGGCGAGCGCCTCTCGCAGACGATCATCGCCCACCTCCACGGGAAGCTGGTGCAAGAGGCGCTGCTCCGTGACGCCATCGACGCTGACGGCGCTGGTCCCGCGGCCGATGTTCGCGAGGATGCCGTCGACGCCCTCGTCGCCCTCCAGTACCCGCGCCGCGAGGCGCAGCGCGTGGTGGCGGCAGCACTGGCCGAGGAGCCGGCGTTGGTGACGCTGGAGGAGGTGCTGCGGTACGTGCTGGAGCGGCGGGGTGGCGCGGGCTGACTGAGGCTCAGTCCCCCGCCTGTGGGTGGAGAACAAGCGACTGCGCGAGCGCGGTCGCGACGGCGCTCGCATCTCGATCCGATAGCGCTCCGAGGCGACGCACGACCAGATCGTTGTCGAGGGTGAAGAGCTTGAGGCGCACCCGGCTCGGGACGTTCAGGTGCGCCTCCTCCCAGTCTCGAATCGGGACATCGCTTGGCCACTGCTGACCCCGAGACGACGTAATCATGGTCAGGATTGACTGCTCGTGAGCCGCCATGAACGCTGACGAGGAGAGCACCAACGCCGGTCGGCGTCGTGACACCGGGCGGTCTGTAAACGGGAAGGGAACGACTACGACGTCGAACGGCTCAAAGGTCACGCCAGGCGGCTTCGTCTTCCGGCGAGTCCCACTCGCTCAAGGTCGCGGTCAGTCCCTGCAGATAGCCATCTGCTTCGGATACGACCTTGCGGACCAGCACGTGGTCGCCTTCAACCTCGAACGCGATCACGTCGCCCTCGGCGAGCCCCGCCGCGTCGCGGATGGGTTTCGGGATCGTCGCTTGCCCGCCGGCTGTGATCCTCGAGAAGTCCATCGCCTCTACCGTTCGTGGGCCTACCATGCGGGTGAGCGTACCCGTGGATCTGACTCAAGAATACGGTAGCACGAACCCCGCGATCCTCGCGGGTAAGCCCGGCGCTCGCAGCGTACAATAGCTCCATGACCACGACCGAGGTCGGGCGGCCCTTCCGCATCGACAGCGACTTCCAGCCCACCGGCGACCAGCCTCAGGCTATCGACCAGCTTGTCGAGGGCCTCGAGGCGGGCTTCCGCAAGCAGACGATGCTCGGCGCCACCGGGTCGGGCAAGACCTTCACCATGGCGAACATCATCGAGCGCTACCAGCGCCCGACGCTCGTGCTCGCCCCCAACCGGACGCTCGCCGCGCAGCTCACCGCCGAGTTCCGCGACGTCTTCCCCGACAACGCCGTCGAGTACTTCGTCTCGTACTACGACTACTACCAGCCCGAGGCGTACCTGCCCCGCACCGACACCTACATCGCCAAGGACGCCGACATCAACGACGAGATCGACAAGATGCGGCACTCCGCCACGCGCGCGCTCTTCGAGCGCCGCGACGTGGTCATCGTGGCGTCCGTGTCGTGCATCTACGGCCTGGGCGAGCCCGGCGAGTACCAGTCGTTCGTCGCCGACCTGCGCGTTGGCAGGCACGTCAACCGCAATTCGCTCGTCCGCCAGCTCGTCGCGATGCAGTACGAACGCAACGACATGAACCTCGTGCGCGGCACGTTCCGCGTGCGCGGCGACACGCTGACGCTGTTCCCGGCCTACGAGGACCTCGCGCTGCGTGTCGACTTCTGGGGCGACGAGATCGAGCGCATTGTTACCGTCGACCCGCTCTCCGGCGAACTGCTGTCGGAGCAGGAGCGCTTCGGCATCTACCCGGCGAAGCACTTCGTGACATCCGAGAACCGGCTCGAGTCCGCGATCGTGACGATCGAGGAGGAACTGCGAGAGCAGAGTACGAAGATGCGCTCCGAAGGGCGGATCCTCGAGGCAACCAGGCTCGAGGAGCGCACGCGGTACGACCTCGAGATGTTGCGCGAGAGCGGCTACTGCTCGGGCATCGAGAACTACTCGCGCCACCTGGCAGCCCGCGCCCCCGGCTCAACGCCGTGGACGCTCCTCGACTACTTCCCGGACGACTGGCTGGTGTTCGTGGACGAGTCCCACATCGCGTTGCCGCAGGCGCGAGGGATGTACTTCGGCGACATCGCGCGCAAGAAGACCCTGGTCGACTTCGGGTTCCGGTTGCCCTCCGCGCTCGACAACCGCCCGCTGAGCTTCGACGAGTTCGAGTCGCATCTGAACCAGGTCGTCTTTGTCTCAGCCACGCCCGGGCCCTACGAGCTCGAGCACTCGTTCCAGGTCGTCGAGCAGGTGATCCGCCCCACGGGCATCGTCGACCCCGTCGTCGAGGTGCGTGAGACGCAAGGTCAGATCGACGACCTGCTGGCAGAGATCAACGAGCGAGCCGAGCGCAGCGAGCGCGTCCTGGTGACGACGCTCACGAAGAAGATGGCCGAGGACCTGACCGACTACCTGCTTGAGATGGGCGTGAAGGCCCACTACCTGCACTCGGAGATCGACACCCTCGAACGGATCGAGATCCTGCGCGACCTCCGGCAGGGCGTGTACGACGTCGTGGTCGGCATCAACCTGCTGCGCGAGGGCCTCGACCTCCCTGAGGTGTCGCTCGTCTGCATCCTCGACGCCGACAAGGAGGGCTACCTGAGGTCGGGCGGGTCGCTCATCCAGACCATGGGTCGCGCGGCGCGCCACCCCGACGGCCGCGTGATCATGTACGCCGACTACATCACCGACTCGATGCAACACGCCCTGGACGAGACGGAGCGCCGTCGCGGCATCCAGACCGCGTACAACGAGGCGCACGGCGTCGAGCCGGTGGGCATCCGCAAGGAGATCCGCGACATCACCGACCGCCTCCGCGTCGCCGAGGAGCCCGGCACCTACGGCGTCGACGCCTCCGAGCTGCCGCGCGACGAGCTGCTGCGGATGGTCAAGGAGCTCGAAGGCAAGATGAAGACGGCCGCCCGCGAGCTGGAATTCGAGCTCGCCGCGCAGCTCCGCGACCAGATCACCGAGCTCCGCCGCGAACTCGTCGGCGACACCCCCGAAGGCCTCCGCGCCTTCGAAGCGCCCTCGCGCCGCCCGCAGCGGGCGAATGGTGGTGGCGGGCGCGGTCGGGGACGGACGCGTCGGCGCTAGCCCTTCGGGAACAACTGTGCTACATAGATGTAGCTCCCCGCGTCCTCAAGGGGGTCGGTGTGTCGCCAAGACCCACTACCAGGCCACCTCATGTCCCGGGTTCGTCGAGGGCCCCGATCGCTACCCAGCAGCCGCGAGTTGATGGCCTCAGCATCGGCGCTGCCGCCACGCCTCTCCTGGCGGCAGCAGAACGCCGGCGCGTGGCGATGGGACAGCGAGTGGAGCCAGACACGCGGTCCGAACTTGGTCAGTTCCTCACGCCCCCTCCAGTAGCTGCGCTGCTGGCCTCATTCTTCGAGATCGAGCCTGGAGACGCCTCGCTGCTCGACCCGGGCGCAGGGATCGGTAGCCTGAGTGCAGCATTCGCGGACCGCTGGATGAACGAGACCGGGTCGACCCTCAGCGTGACGGCCGTAGAGGCCGACGACCTGTGCTCCACCCCACTGCGGGCGACCCTAGGCGACATCGAGCGTGTCGGTGCACGCACGCAACTTGTTGAGGGTGATTTCATCCGCTGGGCAGTCGAGCGTAGCAGTACGATGCTGCCTTTCATCGATGCTCCGCTGTTCGACTATGTCGTCATGAACCCACCATACCGAAAGATCCACACCAACTCCCTCGAACGCAGGCTCGTCGGCGCGCTCGGGGTGGAGGTTACTAACCTGTACGCTGCGTTTCTTGCATTGGCGCTGCGCCTTCTCAAGGATGGTGGCCAGCTCGTCGCGATTACACCCCGCAGCTTCGCTAACGGCCCGTACTTCAAGTCGTTTCGACAGGACTTCCTGTCCAAGATGTCGTTCAGTCGTATTCACTTATACGATGCTCGTGACAGCGCTTTCTCAGATTCCAACGTCTTGCAAGAGAACATTGTGTTCCACGCGATCAAGGGCAGAGCACGGAGTTCCGTTGTCATCACCTCTAGCCCCGGAATAGACCACCAGATGGCGACTGTGCGGGAGGCACCCTACGAGGAAGTGGTTGAAGCGCATGACCCGGACGCTTTCGTCCATCTCAGCGTTGATGACATCGGCGCACGGATTTCAGGACGGATGCGCGCGATGAAGTCCCTCATCTCTGACACGGGGCTCTCTGTCTCCACGGGCCGCGTTGTCGAGTTCCGGGCTCGCCAGAGCCTTGAGGATGATCCCGCAGCCGGGACCGCTCCTCTGGTCTTTCCGAGCCACTTCGATGGACACGGACGTGTCAAGTGGCCGTTGACCGGCGGCCGCAAACCCAACGCGATCAGAAGAAACCGGGATACTTCGGATCTGCTAATGCAGAACGGTCCGTATGTGCTCGTGAAGCGATTCTCTGCCAAGGAGGAGCGTCGCAGGATCGTGGCGGCCCTCTCGGATTCCGATCTCATACCCGGGCCTCTGGTCGGGTTCGAGAACCACCTGAATGTATTCCATGAGCGCGGCGGTCCTATCGATCCCGCGGTAGCGCGCGGCCTCGTTACCTTCCTCAATTCGAGCATCGTTGACGTGTTTTTTCGACAATGGTCCGGCCACACGCAGGTGAATGCGACGGATATGCGGCGATTCCGATATCCTAGCCGTGATGAACTGCGCAGCCTTGGTGAAGTAGTCGGTGACACTGTACTCGACCAAAGGTCGATTGATCGGTTGGCCAGTCAATACATACCCGCCCTCAGCGGGTCAGAACAGAAAGAACAGCCAGACCCCCTTATGGCGCATCAACGAGTTCTCGATGCACAGGACATCCTCCGCCAGCTTGGCCTCCCCAAGCAGCAGACAAACGAGCGCTCGGCGCTCACGCTGCTCGCCCTCCTTCAGCTAACGCCGGAGCGGACGTGGGCTGAGATTGAAGCAGTGCCCATTGGCATTACGCCGATGATGGACTTTATGGCGGAGCACTACGGAAGGCGGTATGCGCCAAATAGCCGTGAGACCATACGGCGCCAAACAGTCCATCAATTCCTCGCGGCTGGGCTGCTACTTCAGAACCCTGACGATCCCGACCGTCCGACGAATAGCGGTCAGACCGTGTACCAGGTGCCTATCGAGCTGCTGCGGACTCTCAGCTGCTACGGAACTGCGGATTGGGACGAAGTGCTAGCGAAGTGGCAGGCGGAAGTGCCCGCATTGCGAGAACGCTGGGCGCGCGAGCGCGATATGCGCCTCATCCCGGTTACGCTCCCGAATGGAGACAAGGTCAGCTTGACGCCTGGAGGGCAGAACCCCTTGGTGAAGGAGATCGTGGAAGAGTTCTGTGCTCGCTTCATCAGCGACGGGCAACTGCTGTACATGGGCGACACAGGGGACAAGTTTGTAGTGTGGGAGCGCGCGGCTCTCGAGGAGATAGGTGTAGTGGTCGACGAGCACGGGAAAATGCCCGATCTGGTCGTGCTCGATCGGGCATCCAACTGGCTCGTGCTCATTGAGGCAGTCAGCAGCCACGGGCCAATGGATGCGAAGCGACGTGAGGAACTGGCGTCCATGTTTGCAGAGTCTCGCGCCGGCCTTGTGTACGTCACGGCCTTCGCAGACCGCAAGACCCTGTCACGATACCTCGAAGCCATTTCGTGGGAGACCGAAGTCTGGGTGTCCGAGACGCCGACTCACATGATCCATTTTGATGGAGAGCGGTTCCTAGGCCCATACGAAAGCTGAGTTGGGAGCGCTACGCGTCCCCCTCACGCCCAACCCCCGCCACCGGCGCGGCCGCTGACTCCGTGGCCTCGCCGCCATCCTCGTCGCCGTCGAGGAGGACGGGGCGGGAGCCGCTGCCGCCTTCGGGCGCGCCGACGATGCCGCGCTCCTCGAGCTCGTCCATGACGCGGGCGGCGCGCGGGTAGCCGATGCGCAGGCGGCGCTGGAGCATCGAGGTGGAGAGCTGGGTGTGGTCGCGGGCGAGCTGGAGCGCCTCGGTGACCATTGGATCCACGTCGGGCGGCGGTCCGCCCGGCACGAGGTCGGCTGCTGCCTCCTCGGCTTCGGCGAGCAGGTCGTCGAAGCGTGGGGGACGCAGCGACTCGAAGCGGCCCGCCGTCCAGAAGCCGACGACGGACTCGATCTCCTCGTCGGAGACGTAGACGCCCTGCAGGCGTGTCGGCTTTCCCTGGTCCTTGGGCTGGTAGAGCATGTCGCCCTTGCCGAGCAGCTTCTCCGCGCCACCACTGTCGAGGATGGTGCGCGAGTCCACCTGCGAGGAGACGGCGAAGGCGATGCGTGTCGGGAAGTTTGCCTTGATCAGTCCCGTGACCACGTCGACGGACGGCCGCTGCGTCGCCACGACGAGGTGGATGCCCGTCGCGCGGGCGAGCTGGGCGAGGCGTACGAGCTGGTGCTCCACCTGGTACGGCGCGGCCAGCATCAGGTCGGCGAGCTCGTCGATGACCACGACCCAGTAGGGCAGCGCGTGGTCCTGGTCGCGCTCGTTGTAGGCCTCGAGGTTGCGGACGCCGACCTTCGCGAAGGCGCGGTAGCGCGTCTCCATCTCCTGGATCACGGCCTGCAGCGTGCCGACGACCTTGTCCATGTCTACGACGATGTCGCTGAACGCGAGGTGCGGGATGTCCGCGAGCGCGGTCAGCTCGACGCGCTTCGGGTCGACGAGGACCAGCCTGAGCTGCTCCGGCGAGTAGTTCATGAGCAGGCAGGCGATGATCGAGTTGAGACACACCGACTTGCCCGAGCCAGTCGCGCCGGCGATGAGCAGGTGCGGCATGTCGGCGAGGTCCGTCACCGCCTCCGAGCCCGCGACGCCCGACCCCAGCGCGATCGGCAGGTGGTACTTCCCGGCTGCGTTCTCGAACGCCGACGATTCCAGCATGGAGCGCAGTGACACGACCGACGTGTGGCCGTTCGGCACCTCGATCCCGACGACGGACTTGCCGGGTACGGGCGCCTCGATGCGCAGCGCGGGCGCGGCCAGCGCCAGCGCGAGGTCGTGCTGGAGCGAGGTGATGCGGCTGACACGCACCCGCGTCCGCGAGAGCTCGATCTCCTTGGTGCGCGGCTGACCGTCGTCGTCGAGGATGGGCTTGCCGGTGGCGTCGCGCTCCTCGACGGTCTTGGTGCGCACGTTCCAGCCCGGCTCGACGCCGAACTGCGTCACGGCGGGCCCCTCGTTGATCTGCGTCACGCTGGCGTCGACGCCGAACGAGGCGAGCGTGTCCACGAGGAGCTGCGCGCGATGCTCGTTGCTCTGGATGGCGGGCGCGGGCGGCTCGGCGCTCTGGAGCAGGTCCATCGGCGGCAACTGCCAGCCGTCGCTGGAGTGCCGCCACGCCGCCGCTTCGTGCTCCATGTCCATCGGGATCTGCACGGGCGGGCGCTCGTTGTCGTCGTCCGCCGACTCCTCGCCCTCCTCGGGGGCGTCGAGGTCGGCCGGCGCGGCGGCGTCATCCGCGCCGGCGTCCGTCGCGGCAGCGGCGACTGCGGTGGCACCGTTTGCCGCGGCCCCGCCGCGGCGCGCGCGCAGCGCGTTGATTTCGGCCGCGTTCGGGACGTCGGACTCGCCGAGTCGCTTCGCACGCGCGACGATCGCGGCGAGGGCCTGGCGCGGTCCATGACGCCACACCCAGACGCTCGTACGGATGCTCGCGCCGGGCGTCGCGCGGGCGATGCGCGCAGACGTGCGGGGCCACAGCAGCGTGAAGCCCCCGAGTCCGGCGAGGACCCAGCCGAGGCCGGCGAGGACGCTGCCGCTCAGCCAGCGGCCGACCTCGCCACCTGCCGAGGCGGCGTCGAGGTTGGCGCCGCCGATCAGGACGTCGGGCCGCCAGAGGCCCAGGACGCCGCTGCTGAAGATCAGGAGCAGTGCGGCGCCGAGTGCGTGGCGTCCGTGGTGGCGCAGCACGCGCACGCGTCGCGTGGCGACGAGTGCGCCGAGGGCGGCGAGCAGCGCGACGATCGTGAAGACGTGGACGCCAAATGCCTCGACGAACGCGTCGCGCGCCCGCGCGAGCACGTCCGCCACGGGGACGGCGTCGAGGGGCAGCAGGTAGATCAGGATCGCGGCGGCGATAACGACGAGCCCGCCGCCGAGGCTCTCCGGGCGCGCAAGGGGCCGGAGGCGGCGGGTCCAGGAGGCGCTCGCGCGAGCGGTCTGGGCGCGCGGCGGGCGCGTGGATGGGCGGGTCTTCGTTCGGGCCATGGTGATGCTCCCGGTCCGGCCGTCCCCCGCCAGCGACGCCGGTACCTTCGAGGCTGGACTACACCTCCGTCGTTCGCCTCCCTTGGCGGGCGCGTTCGCCCGCGCTAGACCTCCACCGTCACCGGCAGCACCAGCGGCCGGCGGTGGGTCTCCTGGTACAGGTGGCGAGCCACCTCGTCCTTCAGTCTCTCACGCATGCTCGTCCAGTCGAGTTGATGGCCCTCCCCGCCGAAGAGGTCGACGACGAGGCGGCGCACACCCTCGATCATCTCGGACTCGTCGTCGGGGCTCACGAAGCCGTGCGACATCACCTCGGGGACGCCGGCGAGGGTGCCGTGCTGGCGGTTGATCGCCGCCACCACCACCACCATGCCGTCCGAGGCCAGGTGCTGGCGGTCGCGCAACACGATGTGGTCGATGTCTCCGACACCGAGGCCGTCGACGTACACGTAGTCTGCCGGGACGCTGTCCGCGACGTAGGCCTCGTCCTCGGTGATCTCCAGCACATCGCCGTCCTTGAGCACCAGCGCATCCTCGGGGTGCATGCCGAGGTCGAGCGCGAGCTCGCGGTGGTGCACCAGGTGGCGATGCTCGCCGTGGATGCCGACGAAGTACTGCGGCTGCACGAGGCTGTGGACGATCTTGAGCTCCTCGCGCGCGGCGTGCCCGCGCACGTGTACAGGGGCGATCAGGCTGTAGATCACCTGCGCGCCGGCGCGGTACAGGTTGTCGATGTTGCGGTAGACGAGCGCCTCGTTGCCCGGGATGGGGCTCGAGGAGAGCACGACGGTGTCGCCCTCCTGCACGGTGATGTGCTGGTGCGTGCCGTTCGCCATGCGCGTCAGCGCCGCGGTCGGCTCGCCCTGCGCGCCGGTGCTGATCACGATCGTGCGCTTGTCGGGGTGGTCGCGCATCTCGCGCGGGTTCATCAGCACGTTGTCACCGGCGTCGAGGTAGCCGAGCTCGCGCGCCATGCGCACGTTGTTCACCATCGAGCGGCCCGTGACGAAGACGCGACGGCCGTGCTTCCGGGCGGCGTCCACCACCATCTGCACGCGCGAGATCAGCGAGGCGAACGTCGCGACGATGACGCGGCCCTCGGCCTCCCCGATCACGCGGTCGAGCGTCTCGGCGACGGTCTGCTCCGATGGCGTGTGGCCCTCGATCTCCGCGTACGTGGAGTCGGCGGCGAGCAGCAGCGCGCCCTCGCGGCCGACTTCGGCGAGGCGCATGAGGTCGGTGTGCTGCCCCATCGGCGGCGTGTGGTCGAGCTTGAAGTCGCCGGTGTGGACGATGGGCCCGAGGGGCGTCCCGATGATCAGCCCGGCCGCGTCGGGGATCGAGTGCGAGACGGTAAAGAACTCGACCGAGAACGGGCCGACGTTGATCGTCTGGCCGGGCTCCACGACCTGCACGTGTGTGTCGTCGCTCAGGCGATGCTCGCGCAGCTTCACGTCGACGAGGCCGCGCGTGAGCCGGGTGCAGAACACCGGCACGTTCAGCTCGCGCAGCAGGAACGGCAGCGCGCCGATGTGGTCCTCGTGGCCGTGGGTCAGGAACACGGCCTGCAGCCGTGTGGGGTCGTCGAGCAGGTACTCGAAGTCCGGGATGACGAGGTCGACGCCGAGCATCTCCTCCTCGGGGAACATCAGACCGACGTCGACGGCGATCGCCTGGTCTTCGTACTCGTAGAGCATCATGTTGCGCCCGATCTCGCCGAGGCCCCCGAGGGGGATCATGCGGACGGGCAGGGTGTCGTCGCTCATTGTGCGTTCGCTCGCTTCACAGCAGTGCGCGCTGCTCGGACGCCGGGAGCGACGCCGCGGCGGCTACCGGGGTGTCGGCATCGGAAGAGGCGTCCGAGGGTCCCTCGGCACGGATGGCCCGCGCCTCGTCGAGGAGTGCCGGGATACGCGCGAAGTCGGCCGCGATGACGGCGCGCAGGTCGCCGCGCCGGAGCGCGGCGGCCGGGTGGAACATCGGCATCACGAGGCGGTTGCCGAAGCGCTTCGGCTGGCCGTGGATGCGGCTGATCGTCGTGCCCGCGAACCAGCGCGCCATCGAGAAGCGTCCGAGCGTGACGATGAGCAGTGGGTCGACGAGCGCGATCTGGCGGTCGAGGTACGGCTGACAGGCGGCGGTCTCCTCGGGCTGCGGGTCGCGGTTGCCGGGCGGCCGGCACTTCACGACGTTGGCGATGTGCACCGTCTCGCGCGACATGCCGATGCCGGCGAGCAACTCGTCGAGGAATCGCCCGGCTGCGCCCACGAAGGGGAGGCCCTGCTCGTCCTCGCGCGCTCCGGGCGCCTCGCCGATGCACATCACCTCGGCGGGCGCGGGGCCGGAGCCGGGCACCGTCTGCGTGCGCGTGCGCGCGAGGCCGCAGGCCGGACAGTCCGCGATCTCCTCGTAGAGTTCGACGAGCTCGGGCGTACCGGCGCGGTGGGCGCCCTCGATGGCGGGCGAGGCGTAGACGGCGTCGAGATTCGGCTCGGTCATACGGGCTTCATCCTAGCACGTCCGGGCGTATGAACGGTGATATTGCGTATGCACATGATCGCAGCAACCAGCGCGGCGGTTAGCCGCGTGGCCGCACGATCCAGGCGAGCCCGATCCCGATGGCGTAGAGCACGATCATCGGTCCCGCGACCAGCGACTGCGTCACCGGGTCGATCGTCGGGGTCGCGATCGCGGAGACGACGAAGGCGCCGATGATGGCGATGCGCCACCAGCCGAGGAGCTTCCGCCAGTGCACGACGCGGATCCTCGCGAGTCCCATGATCAGGATCGGCATCTCGAAGACGAACCCGAGGAGCACGAGCAGGCGCAGCGTCAGGTCCATGTAGCTGCTGACCCGCGGCTCTGGTGCAGCGAGGTCGCTCCCGAACTCGAACAGGAAGCCGTAGGCCGCGGGCAACACGACGAAGTAGCAGAAGGCAAGACCCGACACGAAGGCCAGAGAGGCCCCCAGGGCAATCGGATAGAGCCAGCGCTTCTCCTGTGGCGTGAGCGCCGGGGCTACGAAGCGCATCGTCTGGAAGACCAGCACCGGCATCGCTACTGCGGTGCCGCACGCCAGCGCGATGCGGAAATAGACGCCGAGGTTTTCGAGCGGGTCGACCTGCGTGAGCCTGAAATCGGAGAC
>Ga0209544_1003402_pt1 | contig 12438 bp, 9 predicted proteins | sample MesohylPK_FD_187297 | JGI IMG/M metagenome (GOLD analysis project Ga0209544, IMG submission 187297) | Host-associated microbial community of the marine sponge Aplysina aerophoba from Gulf of Piran - sponge mesohyl, lysed by proteinase K... | ecosystem: Host-associated > Porifera > Sponge >...
AACTGAGGCTTGGCCTCCGCCCGTCAGGTTAGTGTGATGGAGCCAATCGTCCCCCAGTCGCGGGAGGGGCTTCTCCGCGATGCAGGGCCGCCCCCGCCCATCGATCACCCACAAGTGGCAGTGCTCGCCGCGGTCGGAGTCGGAGCGCCTGGGGCGACCAAGCGGCACATCCTCTGTCGGAATGTCGTCGAGCAGGAACAAACCGTCCCCTTCTGTGACTGGGGCGAGTTGCGCGGGCGGGTACGCGCCGATCCCGGGCCGGAGTTGGTAGGGGCGGGGTGGGTAGCGCTCGAGGAACTCGTGCAGGGTTGTTTCGTCGCGAACCACCGGCACCATCCATCGGCCTAACCCTCGTGCGGGAGCAATCTGCCAGATGTGGACCGTAGGTGAACGGCGCACGAGCCGCAAGGCGCCTTCGCGATGGGCGGGAGCATCCGAAGTGCTATCGTGTCGGCAGGCAGTACCGAGCGGGGAGGCAATGGCCATCCGCTTCGATGACCAGACCTTCGATTCCGTGCCGCGCTTCCTGGAATTGGTAGCGCAGCACCGTGCGTGCGTTGAGGGGGAGTTGGGCGCAGTGCCACTCTGGTTCCGCGGACATCGGGAGGAGGACTGGAAACTCGAGACCACCTTGAAGCGACAAGGCATCGAGCCTGTGCGCGAGCCGGAACTCCTCAATCGGTTTCGCCAGAATGCGGCCAACTACCTGGGAACCCAGCGCCCAAGTGACACTTCAGAGTGGGACTGGATGTTCCTCATGCGCCACCACGGCGCACCATCGCGACTCCTAGACTGGACGGAGAGCGCGTTGATCGGCCTCTACTTCGCTGTAGAGCAGCGCCCGCCACGAGCTGACAGAGAGGCTCGCGATGTCGCCGGTCATGTATGGGTGCTGTTACCTACAGTTCTCAACGCCGGGTGCAACGTGCGTGATCCCGATGGGGAAGATGATCGGACCGTTCCGATGTTCGGCGTCACGCCAGACAGCGGCCTCAACATCTACGAGACTCGGCCAGTGTCCCGAGCCACGCTGTCTTCGGTCGCACCTGCGGCTGGGCACGGCCTCAGGAACTTCCCGCGCATGGAAGCGCAGCAGAGCACATTCACAGTTCACCACGCAGACCAGAAGCCGCTGGAGGAGTGGCACGACGGGCTGCACGTTTGGAGGTACTCCGTCCCCCCTGGAGCAAAGTCAGGCCTACGGTCGGAGCTGCGGGCTGCGGGAATCAACCGCTTGTCGCTCTTTCGCGACCTGGACAGCGCCGCATGGGTAGCGGAGGAGGCTATTCATGCCTGACATGCGCTTCGAGTTCTATCCCTACGCCCGTTCTAATGTCCTGCAGGTTCTGGATGACTGGGACCGTATTGATTTCGACCCTGATTACCAGCGCAAAGGTGGGGCGTGGAATCTAGAGAAGCAACAGTATTTCATAGACTCCATCATTAATGGCATGGATCTCACAAAGCTCTATTTCCACGAACGCTCACCGGATAGCCCGGATTCGCAAACTGTCAACTACGGGGTCATCGATGGGAAGCAGCGATTGGAGGCGATCAGAAGCTTCGCACAGAACCAGTTCGCTCTATCCAGGGAGTTCGAGTACCTGCACGGCGACAGGGGAAATGCTGCTGGCTTGAGGTACTCCGAGTTGCTCGCCGAGTTTCCGGAGTTGAGAGCCAGGTTCGATGACACCATGCTCCCAATTGTTGTTATGCGCGCAGACGACGAGGTACTTATCGAAGGCTTGTTTGTCAGACTCAATGAGCAAGCGAGCTTGAACGCAGCGGAGAAACGGAATGCGTTCGGTGGTCCGATCCCACTTGCCATCCGGGAACTTGCCAAGCACAGATTTTTTTCGGAGCGCGTGCCGTTCGAAGATCGCCGGTATCGCCATCGCGAGCTATCCGCAAAGCTCTTGTGGATCGTTCACGAGAACCGGTTCGTGAGTACGAAGCGCCGAGATCTGGATGACTTCGTAAAAGCATATCGATCTGACCCGGACCTCGTACCTCGCCCGAGAACCCTGCTAAGAGAGGCAAGAACACTAGCCGATGAGATGCATCGTTTTTTTGAGCGCGATGATCCTCTTCTCAGGAATGTTGGTTGGATTACCCTCTACATCCACTTGTTTCGCATGGCAATGGCGAGCGGTGATCCACTAAGTGTTGGCAGAGCTGCCTTCAAGAGATTTGTTGGAGAAGTCGAAGAGGCGCGACGCGTCATTCGTCTAATGGCGGATGGCGAACTTGCGGCTGGCGATGTAAACGTGAGCCCTGACCTGGCGCAGTTCGACTCCCTTCGCCAGAGTCCGAACGATGCGACGGCGCTGCGGACACGGTATGCAATCCTGCAGCGGTACTTCGCCCAGGAGTACAACACCGAACTCCCGGAAGACGCGGATCAAGGCGACTAGCGCAGAAGTCGTGGAGATCCCTCGCGACCCCTCTGCGTGTGAGACTCCGCGTGGCCGGGTTCATGACGGGAGCACTTCCTGGGATAGTTGAAGCGGCTAGGCGCGTGACATGTCAATTCACGTTACCGGGAGGCGGGGACTCCGGGAACTCAAAGCGCGGGAGTTCGAGCCCATGATCCCCCTCACGCAGGACGAGCGACGCCTGATCGAGCATCCACTCCTGGAGGAAGTCGCCTGCCGTCGCGTCCCTGAACGAAATGAGGCGACTACCCAGCCCCAGGCGCTCGACCGGCCCGGCACTAGCCGCTCGCTCCAACTCGACCACCTCGGCCACGCGACGCAGGTCGGTGACGAAGTCCAGCACCACAACCTTGTCCTTGTTGGGGCTGGCCCGGAGTCCTCGTCCGAGCTGCTGAACGAAGATGCGACGACTGTGCGTGGCACGCATGAATACGATCATGTCGACATCAGGAACGTCGACCCCCTCGTTGAAGAGGTCAACGGAGGCAACAAAGTCGAGCTCTCCCGCCCGGAACCTGGCCATAACCAGATCTCTCTCGCGTCCAGGCATGTCGCCCGACACGTGCTCCGCCCGAAGGTCATGCTGTCGGAGCGTGGCGGCCATCGAGCGCGCGTGCTCCCTTGTCGGGCAGAACACGATCCCGCCGCGGCGGCCTTCCTCGTGGAACACCGAGCGGATTAGGCGCGCGGCCTCATCATCGCGTGTAGGGAGGATGAGGCGCCGATTCAACTGGGAGAGTGAGTAGCGGTAGTTCGAGCGGTCCTGAACCAGATTCCAGTCTATGTCGTCGGCGCAGAGTCGATAGTCCACCTCCGAGAGAAAGCCCCGGCGAAGACCGTCGGCGATGCCCAGCTGGTAGAGGGGCCTCCCGAGCAGGGAGGACAGGTCAAACCCATCGCCGCGCCATGGGGTGGCCGTGGCTCCAGCCAACATCGGAGCGTCGAGGGTCTCGATGCAGCGCTGGAAGATGGATGCTCCAGCATGGTGCGCCTCATCGATCAGTACCAGCCCGAACGGGGGAAGGCGGCTGAGGTTCGCGTCAATGCTCTGCACTGTGGCGAATACGAGCCCGTCCCAGAGTTCTGGCCACTCGCCCCCAGCGAGATGCTGGGTCTGTATCCACTTGGGTAGCTGGTACCAGAAGTTTCTGTGGAGCTGTTCGACGAGTTCGCGAGTGTGCGCAAGGACGAGAACTCGTGGGGGTTGAACGAGCCCATCGCGGAAGAGATCGGCGACCAGTTCGGCCATGACCACGGTCTTGCCCAGGCCCGTGGCCAGGACTATCTGTCCTCGCCCCGTGTCGACCAGGGCCTCGCGGAGTTCCGCCTCCGCCTCCACTTGGTAGTCACGGAGCGGTCGTCGGGACGGAGGGTACTCGGGGGACGACTCCATCAGCCTGAGCAGTTCCGATGGTGTCGCCACCTCCACTCGTAGCCCTTCCCTTCTGTAACGAAGGAGCTCCTGACGGAACCGTTCCCCGGGTGCGCGCGAGACAGCAACCGCGAGCCTGTCGGCGCCGTAAGCGCGTCCTGCTTCCACGACCTCGGCGATCGCATCGTGGCTTGGTCGCGACGTCGTGGTGTGCTTGCACTGGAAGACCCAGAGTTCGTCGCCCTTGACCCCAAGCACGTCCGCACCCCGGTCGCCCGGCCCACCCACGATTCGTACGTCGACGAATCCGTTGTGCAGCATGAGCCTGCCGACGTCACGTTCGAACGCCTGCCATGGACCCCGCACGAGCCGGGGACGATCGATGAAACCGTCACTCATGTGAGCTGCTAATCGTCGTCCTGATCGAGGGGGGCGAGCAGATCAACGGCCAGGGACGCCCTCAACAGTCTCTCCCGAGAGGTGACCGCCAAGTCGTCCGGTTCTTGTTCCGCTAGCCACAGGGCGTCGGACAGCAACGTCACGTAGTGACGGCGAACTCGGCGACGTGCTTCCTCTGCGGCTGCTTCCGTTGGGTAGGAGAGTGTCGAGTAGGGCTCTTCCCAGCACCGGCCGTCCAGAAACAGCTCGGGGTGCGCCTCGACGAACGCGAGCACCACGTGTGGTGCGGCGTACTCAAGGAATCTTCCTTCTCGTACGGCCGAGCTCGGGTCTACCACGGAGCGGGCCGCCATGACCCGGTATATCCCCTCTTGCTGGGCCGTTGTGAGGTCCTCCATGAACAAGGTCTGGCAGTCGTCGGTGTCGACCCCATGGCTCCACGCGCGAGCGATCTGACCGATCACACTCTCCGCCTGCGCCTTGATGTCGATGGCATCGAGCTCGAGAACGCCGGCATACCGCTGTCGTAGGTCGGCGAGGACGACGGCGAATGAGGGAGCGTCCTGCCTCCCCTTGACGAAGTCGGACGCGGACCACGCAAGCTGCGAGAGCAACGCATCGAGGTCCGTCATGGTCGCTGACTTGAAGACGGGATGACCGGCGTCGACGAGGAATTCGTGCTCGCCCGATGCCGTGCGCCGAAGGCACCAGGGAGCACCCTGGGGGAGAAGTTCGGGGTCAGCCGGATCGACCCTGAAGGCCTGGACGTTCCACCGTTGGCCCGTGGCCTCATGATGGTATTCGCGCGTGAGGGAGGCGATTGGGTGACGTGGTGGGGCTGGTGCTGCCTCGGCTGCGTCGGCCGACTCCGCACTCGATGAGTCCTCGGCCTCTTCGGCACCGAAGCCACCGAGGTTGTCATCGTCGGTCTTCTCGTCGTCCGGGGTGAGCAGCTTGTTGTCCACCTCCTCCACGAGCTTCCACCACTCGTCGTCTGGCTGGTATGCGGGTTCCCCCTTCTCGAAGAGCCGAGCCATCTCTTCGGCGCGGTCATTGTCCTGGATCACCAGAACCCGCCCCCACTGGCCAGCTACTTCGCCGGACTTGTGGGGGCTCGATCGGCGGAAGCCCTGATACAGGCGATACAGGGGGCTTTCATTGGGACCAAAGCCGGCTTCCGCTGCCTTGTTGGGGCGCAGTGGGCCATCCCCGCGAACGATTCGCGTCATCTCGTTCCAAGCGGGATCGGTCCGCTCGAACCGATCCTTCATGTACGTCACCCGGCAGTGGTCGAGGTGTATCTCGCCGACGAAGCGCCCACGGTTCCTTGGGTCATCGATTGGGTACTCGCGCTCGACTCCGCTCTCGTCAGACCAGTCGAAGAGGTCCTTGTTGCCAATCTCGATCTTGCGACCGTTGCGAATGAAGTCGATCCCGAACCTTGATGTGCTGAGGTAGCGCTGCAAGCCAATCCAGCCGTGGACGCGGCGCTCACGGCTGATCACCGAATCCGCCGTCCCACATGCTGGACAGGCCGCTCCTTCGCTCGGTCCCGACAGCCACTGCCAGCAGGCGATGCAGTACGGTCGCGCCGGCAACTCCCGATCCACCACGATCATCGCGGGAACGGTCTGCCCTCGAGGCCCCATGACCTCGCGTTCTCCACTCCAAGTGCAGTGCTCCTTCGCACCCAGCGTGCGGCCATTGATGGCGAGCTCGAAGTGGATGGGCTTGCCATCGGGCCTGAGCATCGCGGAGTAGACCTCGGAGAGCCTCTGTCGGAGACGCCGGAGGTTTGAGGGTTTCGATAGCCATGCCCTTTGCTCCGGCTTGAGCTGGGTGATCGTCACCTCGGTCCCGTGCTCATTCGAGTCAACCTTGGGACGTGTGAGATGCGCCGTCTTGTAGTGGCGCTGTCGGGCCAGTTCGGCAAAGTCGATTTCGAGCCCATGCCATTCGGTATCACCTCGAGTCGCGGTCCACACGGTAGTGACGGTTCCGAGCCGGGCCGTGGCGATGTTGAAACCCATGCCGAACATGCCCAACGTCCCAGGGGACGTGCTCCCCGACCAGCCCGCCCGAACTGCCCTCTCAAGCAGCTCCGGACTCATCCCGGGGCCGTTGTCGCGAACCGTCACTTGTGCGTTAGGCACGTCGGAGGTCGGCAGACTCACTATTACTTCTCGAGTGTCGTCCCCCTCTGGTGAGGTGAGGAAACCGTCGACCGCGTTGTCGACCAGCTCGGCGAGGGCCTGCCACTGGTCGAGGTTGATTTCCCCGAGCATGGGCAGGATTCGGGGATCCGGCCGCAGGTCGAAGTCGCTCGGGCTCCTGGTCGCGCTGGTCATGTTCCACTCCCTTGGACGGTGATTCCGGTGATCGTGTGTGGTGGACGGAGGCGTCAGCGAGCCGGCACTGCTGTGTGCCTACTAGGGAGCCTGCGCGTCGTCGGCGCAGTCACCCATCGGCTAGGGACATTGTCCTGAGCACCCTGGAGTGCTTGATGGTCAACGTCGTTGCGATTTGGCCGCTCTCCTGTCGAGGCACGCTCCAGAGCTACGCGGATCGAGGTGCTCAAGTGCCTGGCCATCTCCACGGGCACGGCGTTTCCGAGTTGGCGCATGACCTCGCTCCAAGGTCCGCTGAATCGGTACTCGTCCGGGAATGTCTGAAGTCGCGCGGCCTCCCGGGGCGTGAAATACCTCACGGTTCCATCGGGCCGTCGGAGCGTGTTTTCTCCTCCGGGGACTCCGTGCACGCCTGCCTTGAGTGTCTTGGCGGGTTCGTCCAGCGGAGACCCGGTGTGGCCGACGTAGGAACGTGCTCCAGGATTGCCGGCGTGGTTGTGGAACGTGCTGTGCTCCTGGAGATCCAAGGGCTCGGGGAGGCCAGCGAGAGCGTCGCGCACCGTGCGCCAACGGGACTCCGAAGGAGGATCGCATCGAGCTAGTCTGTCAACCCTATTCACCAAGGCTTGAGGGGTTGGCTGCGAGGACAGTCCGTGCTCCCGCCAGTAGGTCCCATCGACATACTGGGCATGAAGGAGGGCGTCACGGGAGTGGGTCACGAGGGAAGGCGTCGGCGCGATGCCGAGATCTTTCCGGAAGGCAACTATGAAGATGCGTTGTCGGCGCTGAGGAACGCCGAAGTCCGCAGCGTTGAGAACCTCGCAGTCGACTTCATAGGAGAGCTCGTCCGAGCCATCAACGCCGACCTCGATAGCGTCGATCAGCTTGGCATCGTGTGCCCTCCAGTCCTCACCACCGGCGGGCTCACGCTCAGGCAGTTCGAGTTGGCGGAGGATGTAGTCGAAGTACGGCTTGACGGCATCTCGCATAAGCCCGCGGACGTTCTCGACGAGGATGGCCTGCGGTCGGAGCTCGCGAGTGGCTCTGAACACCTGCGGGAACATGTTCCGGTCATCGAGTTCCCCCTGGTGCTTTCCACCGAGCGAGAATGGTTGGCAGGGAGTACCCGCGGCAAGAAGATCGACCTTGCCCTCGTATGGCTCGTAGTCGACCTCGGAGACATCGTCCGGGACAACGACGGGCCAGTCGCTGACCTCCGGAAGGTGTTCGCGGTTCTGCCCAAGCGTGGCGAGGGCGTGCTTATCGACCTCGACGAGCAGGTCGTGCTTGAACCCAGCTCGGGCTATGCCGAGCGCGAGGCCCCCGGCGCCCGTGAAGAGTTCAACTGACCGCAGCATCGCCATCCAGGAAGTTCCTTAGCCGTGCCGCCACTGCCGCTTCGTCCGAGAGCTCGCACTCCCACACGACAAGTGCGTCCCAGCCAGCCGCATGCACTGCGGCCTGGTTTCGCAGGTCACGACTCCGATTCTCCTCCAGCTTGGGCTTCCAGAAGTCAAGCCTCGATTTGGGTAGCCGGGCCAAGGCGCAATCCAGATGCCGGTGCCAGAAGCACCCGTGAACCCAAATGACCTTTCTCCTACCCGGAAACGCTATGTCCGGCCGACCAGCGAGTTTGGGGTACTGTAGCCGGTAGCGAAAGCCAAGAGCCGTGAGCAACCTACGGACGCGCCTTTCGGGTCCGGTGTCCTTCCCGCGGATTCGGGCCATCCGCTCGCTGCGTTCGACGGGAGTCAAGGTATCGGGGGGCACGTAGGTCCCTCGCTAGGCTCGGGAAGTCACGGGATGCTGGCAGTCTAATCGAACAGTCCTCGCGCGTCGCGAAAGAGAATCACATGATCGGGACGTCGGCAGCGAGGACGTGCCGCGTAGACTACGGTGGTCCAAGGATTCTCCTGCACCGGAGTCCGCGCACGCCAGCACCGTGCGCGTCGTGGTTTTGACGGGCTTGCGATTTCTGCTGTCTGTATATGAAGATTCCGATGAGCCGGACTCTGATCTGAGCGCGGTCGGCGCCGGCATCTAGTCCAAGGCTACAGGGTGAACAGCACCTCGAAGGTGGTACTGCCTACCGTCAAGTTAGGCCCACCACACGACTTTGACGCGGCCCGCGCCGCCCGGACGGAGCGTCATCTTGACCGACGCGCTTGCCCGGATCAGCGCGCGCCGGCCCTGGATCACGATCGGGCTGTGGGTGGCGGCGGTGGTGGTTGCCCTCGGCCTCAGCGGACAACTCCTCGAGAGCGCCACCACCACCGAGCTGCGGCTGTCGCCCGGCTTCGAGTCGGAGGACACGCGGCGCCTGCTGGAGGAGCGCTTCCCGAGCACCCAGCAGCCGCGCGAGGTCATCGTTGTCACGTCCGACACCCTGACCGTCGACGACCCGGCCTTCCAGGAGCAGGTAACCGAGGTCTTTGCCGCAGTGACCGCGCTTGGCGAAGACGTGGTCGTGCAGGGCTTCCACTACTTCGCACTGCCCGACCCACGGCTCGTCTCCGAGGACCGCAGGACCACCATCGTGCCGCTCCTGCTGGCCGGGACGCTCGAGGAGGCCGCGCTCAACGTCGAGCAGATCTTCCACGCGATCGACGAGGTAAGCACCGACGATGCCTTCCGCGTGCTGATCGTGGGCTCGGCGAGCAGCTCCTTCGAGAACAACGAGTACGCGCTTGAGGACCTGGAGCAGGGCGAGCGCTTCGGGATCCCCGTGGCGCTGATCATCCTGCTCGTGCTCTTCGGCGCGGTGGTAGCTGCGCTGATCCCGATCGGGCTCGCGATCGTCGCCATCGCCATCGCGCTGGGCGCGGCCGCGCTCATCGGGCAGGTCTACGAGCTGGTGTTCTTCGTCACGCTCATGATCACGATGATCGGGCTCGCGGTCGGCATCGACTACTCGCTGATCATGATCTCGCGCTTCCGCGACGAGATGGGTCGAGGGCTCCCCGTGGCCGAAGCCGTCGAGCGCATGGGCGCGACGGCGGGACGCACGGTGCTCTTCAGCGGTGTCACCGTCGTCATCGCACTGCTCGGGCTCTTCATCGTGCCGATGGGGTTCTTCCGCTCGCTCGGCCTGGGCGCGGTGCTCGTGGTCATCGCCGAGCTGGCGGCGACGCTGACGCTGCTGCCCGCGGTGCTCATGCTCCTCGGCCCGAGGGTGAACCGTCTGTCGATCCCGTTCATCGGCAGGGGCCGTGTCCAGGGCGCGGGATCCGAGGGCCACTCGGGCGGCGGATTCTGGGACGTCACCACGGCGCTCGTGATGCGGTTCCCGGTCATCGGGCTGCTTGCCGTCGGGATCCCGATGGTCATCGCGACCGTGTTCTACTTCGACATCCAGACCGGCCTCAACGGCGTCGACAAGCTCCCCGAGGGCGCCCGCACGCGCGCGGCCTTCGAGGTGCTCGAAGCCAACCCCTCGCTCTCCGCCGGCGTCGCCAACCCCGTTGAAGTCGTCATCGATGGCGATCCCGCCAACCCGCAGCTGCAGGCCGCCGTGGAGCAGTTCGTCGCGTCACTCGCGTCGGTCTCGCCGGCGGTGCCGGTCATCGAGACGAACCCCGCGGGGGACCTCTCGGTGTTGCGCGTCATCCTGCCCGGCGAGCCCAGCAGCCCGGGCACTGTGGAAGCCGTCAACACCATCCGCGACGAACTCGTCCCCGCCGCGTTCGCCAACGCGCCCGCCACGGTGACCGTCGGCGGTATCAGCTCGGTTGCCAGCGACGTGTTCTCGATCACCGAGCGCTACACGCCGATCGTGTTCGCGTTCGTGCTGGGCTTCAGCTTCATCGTGCTGATGCTGGTGTTCCGCTCGATCGTGATCCCGCTGAAGGCCGTGTTCATGAACCTGCTGTCCGTGGGCGCCTCGTACGGGATCCTGGTGCTGGTGTTCCAGAAGGGCGTGGCCACGGACCTGCTGGGGTTCCAGCACGCCGACGTGATCGACGTGTGGATCCCGCTCTTCCTGTTCACGGTCCTCTTCGGGCTCTCCATGGACTACCACGTGTTCCTGCTGAGCCGCATCCGCGAGCGCTACGACCAGACCGGCGACAACGCCGAGGCGGTCGCGTACGGGCTGCGCGAGACGGCGGGCATGATCACCGGCGCCGCGCTGATCATGGTGGCGGTCTTCGGCGCGTTTGCCTCGGGCAAGACGATCGTCAACCAGCAGGTGGGATTCGGGCTGGCCGTCGCGGTATTCCTCGACGCGACGCTGGTACGGTCCGTGCTCGTGCCGGCCAGCATGGAGCTGCTGGGTGGCCGCAACTGGTACCTCCCGTCGTGGCTGGAGTGGCTGCCGGATCTCCGCGTCGAGCCCGTCGAGGAGTAGGCGCTCCCTCCCTCTCCGCCTGAGGGCGGCATGACCCTTCGGGTGCTACCCTCGCGACGCTGCCACCCCACCCACGGGAGCCTCATGTCCCGCATCCGGCGCGTCCACACCTTCCTCGCGCTCGCCCTCGTCGCGGCGCTCGTTACGTGTGCCGGGTGCCTCGGTGACGACGACGGCAGCCCCGTGCCGGTGCGCACCGACACGGCGTCACCCGCGTCAACGCCCCAGCCGGCGCCTGCCGTGACCACGACGGTCACGCCCACACCGGGGTCGGCCGCCTCGACGCCATCGCCGACCGCGCCGACCGCCGCAGCCACTGCGACGCCGGAGCCGTCCGAAGAGCGGCTGACCGTCAGGTTTGTCGAGGTCTTCGGCGGCCGGGAGTTCGACCGGCCGATCGAGATCGGCGTCTACCCGGTGGGCCCCGCCGGGGAGTCGGGCCCCGGCATGTTCGTGGCTGAACAGGAGGGCCGCATCCTCGTGCTGCATCCCGATAGCGACGAGGCAGTCGAGCTCCTCGATATCCGCGACGCCGTCTCCAGGGTTGGGAACGAGGAAGGCCTGCTCAGCGTCGCACTCGACCCGCGGTTTGAGCAGACCGGGCACCTCTGGGTCTACTACTCGGTGCGCGACGTGCCGCGCCTGACCCGTCTTTCGCGCTTCACAGTCGACCTCGATGCCCGGCTTCGGGTGCCACTCGAGTCAGAGCTCGTGATCATCGAGGTGGAGCAGCCCTACTCGAACCACAACGGCGGCGCGATCCGCTTCGGGTCGGACGGGATGCTCTACCTCGGCTACGGGGATGGCGGCTCCGGGGGCGACCCGAGGGGTCATGGCCAGAACCTCGCGACGCTGCTCGGCACCATCATCCGCATTGATGTGCGCTTCGCGACCGCGGAGGCGCCGTACTCGATCCCGGCGGGGAACCCCTTCCTCGGCGTGGACGGGGCACGACCCGAGATCTGGGCCTACGGGCTGCGCAACCCGTGGCGCATGGACTTCGACCCGGAGACGGGTGCGCTGTGGGCGGGCGACGTCGGGCAGCGCGAGATCGAGGAGATCGACCGCATCGAACGCGGAGGCAACTACGGGTGGAACCGCCTGGAAGGCACCCGCTGTTTCGAGCCCTCGGAGGACTGTGATCGCACCGGCACCGTGCTGCCGGTGGCGGAGTACACCCACAATCTCGGCTGCTCGGTGACCGGCGGCGTGGTGTATCGCGGCGAGGCGATCCCCGCGCTGGCGGGCCACTACTTGTTCGGCGACTTCTGCAGCGGCCGCATCTGGGCGCTGCCCCTCGACGGAGCCGAGGTGGTCCAGATCGCGGAGAGCCCGCGTCGCGTCGCCTCGTTCGGCGTCGACGCCGGCGGCGAGGCCTACGTGCTGACGTTCGACGGAGCGGTGCTGCGGATCGTGCCCGAGTAGGGGTATCGAGGGCATATCGGGAGCGGCGTGCTCGCCGTAGCATGGGGCCGTGCTCATGCCCGCGCTGATCGCGCTCTTCGTCGTCTACGTAGTGCTCACGCTGTGGCAGATGCG
>Ga0209544_1003421_pt1 | contig 12372 bp, 10 predicted proteins | sample MesohylPK_FD_187297 | JGI IMG/M metagenome (GOLD analysis project Ga0209544, IMG submission 187297) | Host-associated microbial community of the marine sponge Aplysina aerophoba from Gulf of Piran - sponge mesohyl, lysed by proteinase K... | ecosystem: Host-associated > Porifera > Sponge >...
CGCGGGTCCCGCGCGCCGCGGGGGTGGAGCCGCCGTCCTCTCCCGCCGCGCCCCGCCGCGTGCGCGCCCGTGTTCGTTGTCGCTCATATGCCGGCCTCCCCGACTCGATTATACCGCTTTGGGAGCGCGTGGTATCGCATTGGTCAGCAGTTTTCCGAGATGGTCATGGGCGGGTGTTCCTCATTGATGCTCAATAATGACTGGCCGGTCACTCCCCAGGTCATGGGCCAATACATCCAGCGCATATGGCCCGACCGGCGCTTCTCTGGATTGCCGTTCCAATTTCAATCCCAGGGCCGCGCCCAGCTTCGCTATCTTCTCTGCTAGCCCAGGAGTGCAATCCCTCGCTTCATTCGGCCAGCCCTCGCTCAGGTCCACGTTCTGGATGTCGCTTCATGCTTGCTTCGCTGTCACGGGGTCTTTCCTCCGGCTTTCGTTGCGCGTCCGCTGCCTCCCATTTTGGGAGTTTACCAGGGGGGGATTGTGTGGGCGTCTGCCAGGCTGAAGCTTCTTTCTGCGATAAGATCAGGCCCCCCCAGGCCCGAGACCCAACATGGGAACGGAAAAGGCCCAGGGGGGACGGGGGGCGGCCAGCCGCCTTATATGTGGGGAACCTACAGCCGCCCACCCCGGTTTTCCCGCCCCACCCCGAGTGATGGGCCGGGAAAGCGTGACGCCACTAATCCTCTCCGTCCGCGGGCGCACAGGCACCTTGCTGGGCAAATAGCACCCCATGGCGCATCCAGTTCCGGACGAATGAAGCACGGCGCGTGACCGCGGTTTCTTTGCGGCCCCACTGCGCGGCAAATTCTCGCAACTCCTCAGCCGGGAGCGGGTGCCACTTGGGGCCACGCACCAACACCCCTAAGGCGCAGTCCTCCTCCCATGTCCAGCGTCTTGGGTTGTCTCCCCGCATGGCGTGTAGTGTGCTTCAACGGTGTCCATACCCGAAGTCGTGACAGATGACCCTAGTCAAATGACTAGGCGGGGACAGATTTCTGTGGCGGCGCGGTCGGGTCCCATTAAAGGGGGATTTGGTGAGACAGGGGCGAGCCGGGCGGGGTGGGGGGTGGAAACGGGGGGCTGTGTACTATTTACCCGTCTCACCAATCTGTGTACCATCTACCCAATGACACGGCAGCAAAATGGGACGGGGCCGGGGCGGACCGTCGGCTATGCGCGGGTGAGTACCCTGGAGCAGGACCTGCGCCTGCAAGTGGATGCGTTGCAGGCCCAGGGCTGCCCGGATGAGTTGATCTTTGTGGATAAGGCGTCGGGCGCGAAGGCGGAGCGGCCGGGGCTGAGCAAGTGTCTGGCGACGTTACAGGCCGGGGATGTGTTGCTGGTCTGGCGCCTGGATCGCTTGGGGCGGTCGATGGCGCACTTGGTGGGGCTGGTGGAGGAGTTGCAGGGGCGGGGCATCGGGTTTCGGTCGGTCTGCGACGGGGCGATTGATACGACGACAGCCTCGGGGGAGTTGGTGTTTCATATCTTCTCGGCGCTGGCGCAGTTTGAACGGCGGCTGATACAGGAACGGACCCGGGCCGGGCTGACGGCGGCGCGGGCGCGGGGGCGGCGGGGCGGGCGGCCGGCGCTGGACCCGCAGGACCCGCGGGTGCAGATGGCCAAGGCCCTGTACCAGGACCGAACGCATGAGGTGGGGGCGATTTGCCAGACGCTCCATATCTCCCGGTCTACGCTCTATCGGTATCTGGCCCTGCCGGATGGCTAGCCGGGGCCGCCCGGCGGAACGCCCGGGCCGGACCCGCTGGGGCGGAGCGGTCATGCAGAACCTCACACCTGGGAAAGTCAAGCGGAACAACGTGGCGCGGGACGTGCGGCGCGGGTATCCCCGGGATTGGCCGGTGCGGTCCTGGTTCGTGCGCGTCGTGCGGGCGCGGAATCGGTGTGAGTGGTGCGGAGCGCGGAATCATCAGCCCCACCCGGACACGGGCAGCCACGTCGTGCTGACGACGGCGCACGTCTACGACCGCGCGCCCGCGGCGGCGGCCCTGCTCAACCTCGCGGCGCTGTGCCAGCGCTGCCACCTGAACCATGACCGGGCGCACCACCTGCACAGCCGGCGCACCAACCGCGACCGGGCCACGGGGCAGCTCAGCCTCTTCGCCGTGCCCGCCCCTGGGTTGCCCCCGAAAGGCGGGTCCGGGCAGCCGCCGCGGTAACGCGGGATGAGATCGAGCACATCCCCATTGAGGACACCCGGCCCAGGGCTCCGCTCCGCCCGCCCGCTGTTTTTTATGAAAGACCCTTCCTGCCTAGCTTGTTCGATGATAGCAAAAAGAATCCCCAGTCAAGGGTCCAGTCGCTCTGCTCCCCTCCCTCTGGTCGGCCCTGGACTGCGGCGCCTCTTTTTTTGCTTTCCGGCCGCGCAAATTTTGTCCGGAAAGGAGGACGGTATGGAATCTGAATTTTTTCAGTGGGGCCAGTTGGTCATCGCGGCCGTGCAGCTTCTCGTCAGCGGTGTCGGCTTGGGCTGCATTGTGTGGGGCTTGTTCTCGATGAAGGCGGCCGGGAAACGGCGGGACCGCGAAATTGACGCGCTGGTGGAGAGTATGCGAGAAAACACCCGCACCGTGGGGCTGGGCCTGGAACGCCAGGCCGAAGCCATGACTCAAGCCTTTACGCAGCAAGGCCAGGCGCTGGAACGCCAGGGCGAAGTCTTAGCCGAACTGTTACGGCGATCCAATCCCGCCTAGTCCCCACCCCCCGCCGGGCGGGGTCACGCCCGGCACCCCCACCCCTACATACCCCTCCGGCCTCTTTGCGCCGTAGCCGCCCCCCCGCCGTGCCCACCAGAGAGGCAAGGCGAGTCGGTCTGTTTGCGGCTTACCGCCCGGCGTCCCGGTCCAGGATTGCGGCCATCGTGCGCTGGGAGTGGCCGGCCTGGTGGAGCTCGTGGACCCGTTGGAGGGTCGGGGTCAGTTGCCTGTCAGGATTCCTGTGAAAAGTTGTGAAAAGTTTTGAAAAGTTTAATACAAAACCCCAATAAATCAACCCTTTAGAGAATTGTCCCCGTACGGCACAAATGAAGAGTTTTCAGCCCCTTTTTCAGCCAAATTCATCAGCAAAACCAGGGCGGGGGAGACAGCGCCAGGGCGGGAAAAAATCCTCACACCCCACTCGTTCCTCGCTGAGTTGCTCCGGTGTTTTTCCCTTCCTCCCCGCCTTGCGCCCGTCACAAAGGGTCGAGCCGAGTCGAAGCAGGGGAAATTCCTGAAGAGGGGGCGGATTTCGCTTGATTCGGTCCCCGTTCCCCCCCCTTTTTTCCTGCATTTTTCTCATCCAGGCCGTTGCTTTTTGGCGTCGATTCAGGTCTTCTTTCATGCGTGCCCTTTAGGCGTATTTTCCCATCTTTTTCGCTTTTCGGACTGTTGCGTTTATTTTTTATGGTAGGGCAGGATAAGCAATTTGTTGAACAAAAACCCCCGCGCGGGTTTCTTGTTCTCCACATTGCTCCGCCCTGCCCGCCCACGGGCGGATGTTCCCGGCTGCGCCGCCCGGCTGACGCCGGATATGTAAGGAGGAAGACCAGATGCCCAGGCCGAAGACGACTCCCCCAAGGTGCGGTCGCGGGTGGCCGGTATCCGGCTGCGCGAGGACGAGTGGGCGGGCCTCACGCAATTAGCCGAGACTCTCGGCCAGCCCCCGAGCCGGATCATGCGCCGCCTCATTCGCGAAGCGCTCACCGGCGGGCCGGATTACTTCGATGATGGGCTGCTCGAACTCCGCCGGATGCGGACTGAGTTGGCCGCCATTGGCCGCGAGCTGCAACCCGGTCGCCCGGACGGCCCACCAAGGCGGGGCGGTGGGCGGGGACGATGTCCGGCGGGTGATTCACGCTGGCCTCGTGCAGATGGCGGCGGTCAAAGGACTGTATGACCGCCTGGTCACGACGGCGGTGAAGCGGGCGGTCGGCCCGCTCTACCAAGAGGCGGGACTGACCCGGCGCGGGCCGGCTGGCCCGCGTGAGAGCCCCACGCCGAATAAATCAGCATGACCTAGGAACCAGGATGCGGTCCGCCGATCAGCAAGACAGGCGCGCCGGCTTAGAGGACGCCCGCCCGCTCAATATAGACCCGATACGCATAGCTCCGTAATTGCCGGGTCTGCATGGCCACATTCCGAATGGTGACGTGATACGGCGTGTCATACTCCCAGCCCGCGACCTGCCAGCTCAGGAAGTTGGGGACCCCGTACCCTTTCGTATCCATGTAGAGCTTCCCGACCGGCAGGCGCGCGCCGTCTGCCATACGGGTCACGGTGACCGTGGCGAGTTGAAAGTACGCATGTTTGTTGTTCCCTCGTTTGGTTTTGTCTTCGATCACGCTGAAACTCCACGGGGGATCATCCTCCATGAGCGCCGCCGGGTAGGTTTCATACGGGAAGGCCACATAGTCCACCGTCACAAAGGGGGTGAGGGCGGGTGTATGAGTCCCATTACATTCACCTAAGAGGCTGCCCTGCTCCTTCACTTGCGTGGTGGTGTCTTCAAGTGTCACTTGGATCGAAACAGAATAATATGTCCCACTGGCTAGGAACTTATGTTTTTGACTGTAGTCAAAATAGATAGTCCCGACCCAAAGCCTATATGCAGTCAAAAACCGAAAACAAATATTCTGCCCTTCAATGGGCGGCCGATTGGGTGGCGACTCAGGCATTTTTCCGGCGCAGCCGGGCGGCAAAGCCGGGGCAGGGTCGGTTTTTAGGCCACACAATGCGTATCCTGCCTCTCCTATTCCCTACTGCCTTTGTGCCTTTTCGCTTGGGGACGGGGGGGCGGGGGCGGAGCAGATCGAGGCGTTTCTCGTCTCGTGCAGCCGCTCAACGGGCGCATTCTGCGGCGAGACGGTGAAGCGCGCTAGGAGCGTGGCACGGCCTATTCTTCCTCAAAGCCCTGGCTGGTGAACTTGAGCGTCCGGCTGTTCTCGGTGACCGTGCGAACCACGTGATCTGGAGCGCCGTCAGGAATCTCGGCTGCAACCTCCAAGGTCACCGTAACTTTCGCTCCGACCAGGCCGGCGAGATGGGCAATCACCTCTTCCGCAATCTGGCTGGCGTCGCGCCCGACCCGTGCGGCATCGAGCGAGACCGTCCCATGGAAACGCTTCGGCTGATTCGCGGCCGGTGGATCAGGTGGGGTGCTCTTAGGCCCCGGTTCCCCACCGGGAACGGCAGGTTCCTGCCCGTTCGGCTGTGTCTCGCCCGGCGTCACCGGTTTGGTGCTCTCAGCATCGAGCTGCTGGCCGGCTCGCTCGGGCTTGACCAGCACGCCGGGGGCGTCGGCATCAGGCGGCGTGATCATTTGCCCGGCCCGCAGACCGCGATAACGCTGGGTCTGCTCGTCGTAGTCCTCGGCAAAAGCGAACGCGTCCTGTTGCCAATTCAGGAGTCCAACGCCGTCTCTGATCGCGGTCAGTACCACGGCCGAATCCTTGAGACGCGGCAGATAGGGGTAGCGGGCAAAGTCCTCGACAATCTGTTTGACTGACACGTGGTCGCCGCGCCACAGCGGCACCCGGTCGAGTTCCATCCGCAGGCGAGTCGCGCCCAGAGCCGTAATCAGCAGCTCCTCGTTCTTGAGCTTTTTGCTCGCCCGGACCGCCAAGGCGTCCTGTCCCGACAGTCTCACCGCCTGCCACTCCATGGCGGCCTGGGGCGTCGATTGAACCGGCACCAGCAGCCACTGATAGGTTTCCGGCAGCCGAGCGCTCACCGCACCGGACGCCGCGTCCTTTTGGGTCTCGGCCTGCCTGACCTGCTGCGGAGACAGGTCGAGCTGTTCACCCTCGTCAAGAACCGACTGCCACGCCAAATAGCGCCGTACTGCCTCGTCGAGGTCCTGGAAGCGCGTCCTGTCAGCGGCCAGGAACACGAGACTGTTACGATACAGCCTAGGCGTATTCCCGCGTGAATCGAGAAGGGCTTTAGCCGCAAGCTGGGCTGGGCTGTCCGCCTCCCTGCTGTACGGCTGATCGCTCCCCAGTACGACCAAGCGCGCGTCCAGATCGTCCGGCACATCCTGGCCGGACTGCGGCAGGACATGCACCCGGCTGAAGTCGCCACTCTGGCGTACGTTGTCCCGGAGGCGTACCGCCAACTCCTGCCCGACTTTGTCCGGATCGCGTCGTAACTGCTCGGCGCGATCCTCGGCCAGTTTAGTGACTGTCGGCTGGGTGGAGTACCAGTAACGCGGGCCATCCTGGTACAGGTAGGTCGCCGCACCGGCCAGCCGCCTCAACGCATCCCCGAACACGGCCGGCGACTCGCCCGGCAGAACGCAGCCGAGCTTGATGTGACGATCCTCAAGACCGCGCTGGGCGGCGTCGGCGGTCGGGGCCGAACCGAGATACACGGTACGGGCAACGCGGCGGGCGGCCGCAAACTTGCCCAGGTTCGACGCCTGGCCGTCAATCTGCAAGGGCAGGGAGTTCGGGCCATCGACATCCTTCTCAATAATCGGCACCCAGTTGTCGGGCAGATAGCGGGTCAGCTCAAACTGCACCCGTGGATCGTCTATCGAGACGTTGGCCGGGAGAATGAGAGGATTTCTGTCGCCCCTCTCCCACAGGCTATGAATGACCGACGCCATCAGGCGCAGCACCCCACGGGTGCGTTGAAACTTCACCAGCGTTGACCAGTCGGTATACAACCGGTCGAAGATTTCGGGATGGATCGGATAGGCCGCACGAATACGCTTCTCATAGTCTGCGTCGCGGCACTCAGGCGGAAATTCCTGGTGCTGGGCTCGGTACAGGTCGGCAAAGGCCCGCGCCACTACGTCCCGATCCGTGAAACGCGCCGGGTCGGTTAGCGGCTCGAACAGTCGGCGGCGTACAATCTCAAATCCCTCCTCGGCGCTGGCCGGCCGCCACGACGATTCAACGCGGCCCACAACGTTGCGCAGCCGCTCCAGGGCCTCGCGCCCACGCTGGCCGCCGACCTCGACATCATCGACACGGGCGCTGGCTGAGCCGCCCGAATCCGAGGCCGGCAGGCTGATGACCAGCAGACAGTTTTTGGCCGCCTTGGCCGCCTCGGTCAGGGCCTGGGCAAAGGTGAACTGCGTCTCAAAACTCCCGGCCGGCAGGTCGCTCTGGTCGTGCAGCTGGCGCGCGTAGGCCACCCACTCGTCAATCAGGACGAGACACGGACCGTACTCGTTGAACAGCTCCCGCAGGATATCGCCGGGGCTGGTCGCCTTCTCGTCGTCGGCCTGGACACGTTTGAAGGCTTTCTTGCCACCGAGCTGCCAGGCCAACTCGCCCCACAGGGTACAGACCGTCGTGCCGTCGGGCTTGGTGCTCGGATTGCCGGGTGAAATCTTGTTGCCGACCAGGACCACCCGCCTGACGGATGGCAGCTGGTCCAAACCCGCGCTCTGCATGACGCTGTCGATATCCGCCAGCTCGCTCGGAGCAATGCGCGAGAAGAGGTGATACAGGGCCAGCATGGAGTGTGTCTTGCCGCCACCGAAGTTCGTCTGGAGGTCCACCACCGGATCGCCGTCCCCTCGGGCCAGGCGCTGCACCGCACCAACCAGCAGGCGATTGAGGCTCTCGGTGAGATAGGTCCGACGGAAGAACTCGTCCGGATTCTTGTACTCATCCGTTCCCTCACCGAGGTATACCTGCCACAGATCGGCGGCAAACTCGGCCTGCTGGTAACGGCCGCTGGCCACATCGGCGTGCGGCGCGACCACCTCGCGCCAGGGTTTCAGGCTGGTGGCGGCGGCACTCTCAACGGTCGTGCCAGCCTGCTTCCGACGCTCGCCCCGGGCCTGTTCGTCGAAGCGGACACGCAGCAGCTCCATTTTGAGCTTGTCGAGTTCTTCCGACTGCGGCGCCGACACCGCAGCCAGCAGCCGACCGGCCGAATCCAGCGCCCGGTAGGCATCATCGCTGGAAAAGCTCTCCTGGTGCGCCCACCTGTTGCGATGCCCGCGCATCTCGCCGACAAGCCCCCGCTCGGCCGGGCCAAGAATCTCTCGAAAGACCGCATTCCAGGCTTCCCACATCAGCCTGAGCAGCCCGGCGACATCCAACTCGGACACGGGCCGATTCCCGAGCGGGTCCTCGGCGAACCCGCGCAGGCTCTGGATATCCAGCCGTTTTGCTGCGACGGCGCTTTTGACTTCGCGTTCGACAAAAGGACCAAGCCCCGCCCTCAGGAGATCGAGAGCCTTGCCGACCCGGTCGTGGTTGGTAATAGCCATGTCGCTGCTCTGTCCTATTCCGTTCCAAATTTCATGACTGTTTCACCCGCCAGCACCGCTCTGAACAAGACGCTGGAGGCCGGACACAAACACCGTGAAACTGTGAGACCGATTTGCATCTGGGGACAGATGGAGACCGATGGCCCGGGAGCCGGCGATCTTCTGATACCTCTCGTTTGTGAGCCTCCGCAATTCCTGGACGGGATTGGCGATCCGGTCAGGGCTGCGGTATTTGGCACGTTCCTGTTGCCGGGCCAGTCCTGGTATCTGAAGCCCCTGTTCGACCGCGTTCAGATCTCCGAGGTACCAGCTTTCCAATTCGTAGCAGGGAATGCGGACCAGTACGTCCGGTTTTCCTGCGTCCCGGCAGATACCGACCAGTCGGCATTTGACCTCGGTACAGTCTGCTTGATCCTTGTCCCGCATGACAACAAAGCGTGTGTCGGGGACACGCCAGCCGCGCAGTTTTCGTCCAAGCTGCCTCTCCAGGTCCTGTTTGCCCTCAAAGACTACGTAGCGAACCGTTATGTTGTCTAACTCTGGCAGGATTCGGGAGAGGAAGTTCTTTAACATTTCTCGTGCTGAGCGCTCCTCAAGAAAAAAGACCAATTGATTCATTGAGGATCAGCCCCCTCAAAAAATCCCTGCCGCCACAAGTATCCCATCTTGTCGCCTTCGGCCATGAAGGCGGCGATCTGGTCGTTATCCCGAGCGCGCCGTATCTCGGTATAGCCGCCGCTCTTGACGAGCCAGAACACTTCGTCGAGTTCGACCGCATTCAGAAAGTCCGGCGAATGCGTCGAGACGAAAACCTGGCCGCCCTGGCCGGCATAGGAGCGGAATTCTTCGGCCAATTCGCTCAGCAGGTCAGGATACAGCTGATTCTCCGGCTCTTCGATACACAGTAGGGGATGCGGTTCAGGGTCGTAGAGAAGAATCAGATAGGCGAACATCTTGATGGTGCCGTCCGATACATATTTGTCGATAAACGGGTCTGAAAAAGCGCCGTCCCTGAATCTCAGCAAGAGCCTGCCGTCCTGCGTCGAGATGGGCACGATTTCTTCGATACCGGGGATGCGCCTTTTCGTTGCCTCGACAATTCTCTCGAAGGTGTCGGGTGAGCTGTCGAGGATATTTTGGGCCACCAACTGGAGGTTATCTCCTGTCACGGAGAGATGCTCGTTCGGGCCTGCCGCGTCCTTGCTGCCGCGCGCAAGGTTGATGTGGAAATCGGAGACGTGCCAGTTTTCAATTAACTGTCGAAACACGCTGGCCGCCTTGAAGCGTTCAAACTGCCCCAGGCCCTTTATGGCCAGCACATCCTGGGCGACCGACTGATATTCGCGAGTCAGTTCTTCATACGGTTTGTCGAAATCCTCTTCGTTCGTCACGGCATAGCCCTTGCCCTGCGCGAAATCCAGAAAATGAAACGGCGATCCATAACGGCCGCGTTTGTAGCGGAGTATTTCCCGACTCACCACCGGCCTGTTTTTCTCCTGGCCAATATGAACAACATAGGTCACGAGACGGTTGACCCCGGCTATTTCCATACGGAACTGAATCTCCAGTTCAATCGGAGCCCCGCCGGCATCCCCTCTACTGACGACTTCGGCATAGCCGCCACGGGCTTGCAGGGCCTGCCGGACGTTGTAGGTCAGGCAATCTTTCAGGAATCCAAAGACATCGAACAGCGTGCTTTTTCCCGTTCCATTGGCGCCGACGATGACACAGTAGTGCGGGATATCCAACATCGTCACGTCTTTGAAGCTTTTGAAGTTTTTCAGCTTTATGGATTCGACGTGCATGGCTAGTCCTCCCCGAACAGCCCGGCCTGTTCGGCGCCGTGGCGGCCGGCCTCTTGGGCCAGGCGGCTGATCTCCGGCCAACTCTGCACCAAACCGTTGTAGGACAGGGCTTCGCCGGCGCGTTTCTTCCGCTCGCAGAGGGTATACAGGCGATAGCACAACTCGCGGGCGGTCTCGGCCTGAGCACCCAGCTGTGCCGTGAGTGCGGCGGCGGCAGTCTCGCCCTCGGCTTCCAGCAAGCGGATGAGATGGTGGACCATCTCCCAGGCGGTGAGCCGGGAATCGCGCGCGGGGTCCCAGTCAGCGGGCAGCTCTGCGGGTTTCAGCAGCCGCGCCGTGCCGGCCTTGGATTCAACGATGCCCGCCTCGGCCAGCCCGCCGACGCTGGTGTTCTTGGCTTTGGACAGGGTCTCGGCCACGCCGTACTCGCCCGCATCAAAGCCGTACTGTTCGAACCAAGCCAGCGCCCAGCGGCTATCAGCATCAAAGTCGCCCTCCTGCTCGGCCAGCACCTCGTCGAGGGTCTGGTTGATGAGCATCAGGGCCTCGCGCACCGAGACCGGATTGCCCGCAGCGTCCAGGACTTTGGCATAGCGGGTGTAGATGGCCATGCCGGGACCGATGGCGGCTTGGGCGAGATCGACCGGCGCGATGTTGCCGCGTTGGAGTTGGACTAAAGCAGCCGGGAGTTCGGTATTGAGCGTATTCACGAACTCGCGTCGGGTGACGACAGGTGCGTCGTCTGGACGTTTACGGCAGACCAGGACGATACTGGAGGCGAGCGCGTTGGAGTCCATACCGCGCATGCGACTGCTGTTCTCTGTGCGTACGGGCCAAGTGCCAGTGACAGTGAACCCTGACTGGATCACCGCAGCCAGAAAAGTCTCCCAACCGGTGCTGGAAGTCCCCGTGCCCCCTTTGGTCTCGGACTGCTTAAAGGCATAGTAGATGGTAACCGGGTAACCGGAGTGCGTTTGCTCGGAGAGACGACATATCGCATCCGTCATACCGACTAGAAAGAAGGTCTCTGCTTGTTCCTTGCTACCATGCCGGTAAGGAGTAGCGACTAGTTCTTCGGCCTTCGGGACGGCGAGTGTGGCGAAAAGACTAGGAAATGTTGATCTCAACGAGCGACGCAGCCAGACGTAGAAGAAGTCCGACAGGTCGGCGTAGCCGATGTTGTCGTAGTAAGGAGGATCGGTGGAAATCAGCTTGTCACAAGAGATACTCTGTGACCCTGCATCCGCTTGTTGCGAGTGCCCTGACGCACTCGCGTGAACGGACTCAAAGGTTTTGGAGAACGCCTTGACGATGCCATCGACAAATACAGTCCACGAGCCTGAGCTGTCACCCAGCGGGTTGCCTTCGGCATAGTCCCAGATCATGGGGATCGCTTGGCGGCCGAAGAGATGACGCGGGCACTGAGCGACTGGCTCCCAGCCGCATAAGCTATTACCAAGATCGGCCTGTTTGCTCATCGAAAATGCTAGATACACTCCCACCGCCTCGGCATACGCAGTTGCCCCTGTGCCCCCATCGCGCAAAGGTCGCTCATCGTCGAGTAGGCCGACGGTAGCAGCATCATACTTAATACTCGCCATCGCCTCCGCCACTAGGTCGGCGAAGGTGGTTAGGGCGACCAGTTGGCGGGGGGTGAAGAGGTCGCTCCACTTTGTCATCCCGTAGTTCCCGACGCGAAAGCCGAGCGCCTTCTGAAAGAACTCCACATCGGGCTGCCACTCTGGCTTTGCCTGCCGGGCAGCCGCTTCGTGTTCCGGTGTCGGTGCCAAATACACCCGTCCCCGGTCTCTCTCGGCGACGACGGCCATCAACCGCGCCCCCATGCGTCCCGCTTTCCCCTCCGCCCTGAGGTACTCGCCCGGAATGGGTGACCCGGACATCAAGCACTGGAAGTTTGCCCCAAGCGACAGCTTCGTCCCTGCCTTCGCCCTTGCCGGGTCGGATGGGACACCTACCTTCACGTTGAACCGATACCCGCGTCCCTCAATCACCGGCTCAACGTAGGCTTCCTTGCCCTTCTTGGTGGACAGCATGAAGGTGGCCGCAAGCGGCACGTCTATGTCGGCAAAGGCCGGGTTGGGGCTCTTGACCGTGCGTGCCCAAAGCCAGGCGATGACGGTCAGTTTGCGGCCCACGTACTGTTCCAGGTCGGGGCGCTCCTGAGCCATCTCGTCGGTGATTTCGATCTGCGGATACAGATGCCCGATGCGCTTCTCGGCCTCGTCACGCATCCACTGGCCGTAGTAGCGCACGTCCTCGGCCAGTCCCTGCGCGCCCTTCCATTCGCGCTCAAGCAGACTCTTTTCCTGGCGG
>Ga0209544_1003423_pt1 | contig 12365 bp, 11 predicted proteins | sample MesohylPK_FD_187297 | JGI IMG/M metagenome (GOLD analysis project Ga0209544, IMG submission 187297) | Host-associated microbial community of the marine sponge Aplysina aerophoba from Gulf of Piran - sponge mesohyl, lysed by proteinase K... | ecosystem: Host-associated > Porifera > Sponge >...
CGATCCACTCAACGATCTCGCCCGCCAGGTTGGGGCAGGAGACGAGGTTGAATGGGCCGCCCCGCGGCAGGACGGCGCCGCCGGAGGCCTTCGCCCGCAACGTCGCCAGCCGGTAGTCGGAGTAGATGTTGAGGGCGGCCCCGGCGACGAAGAGGGCGGCGCCGACCAGGAATCGCGGATCGGAGAACCAGCCCTGCGGATAGTCGGCGAGCCGTGCGTTGAACCAGCCCAGGAGCGCGCCGTTGACGAGGTTGAAGGCGAAACCCGAGGCGGCGGTGATCGCGGGTAGCGGGCGCGCCTGGCGCTGGACGAACCACGGCCACACGAGGGTGCGGTGGACGTAGTGGGCGAGCCACAGGGCGACCAGGACGTCGCCGACCGCGTGACGCTCGCCGGCCGCGAGATACACGACGGGGAACACGGCCAGGGCGGACAGTTCCATGAGGACCCAGCCCCAGCGCGCATCGAGAGTCGGCCCCCGGGCACGGCCGCCCAACCGTCCGGTCGGATCCTTTCCCACGAGAGCGTAGACCAGCACGGGCACGGTCAGCCCGCACCAGATCAGGACGGCGGGTGTGAACCAGGACATGGGAACGGTCGAAGGCTCAGGCCGGAGACGCTACCGTGAGACCGGCGTCGGCGGCGGCGTCTGCGAGGCGCCGGTCGTAGGTCACGACGGCGTCGAGCCGGTCGATCGAAAGGGCTGTAGCCAGGTGGATGGCGTCCAGGCTTCGAAGAGCGGGCGGATCCAGCGCCGCCGCTCGGGCCAGGGTTGGCTCGTCCAGGGGTATCAGGGCGATGCGTTCAAGAGTCCGCTCCGCTCGCCGGAGTGTTGTCTCGGGTCGGTTGGCCCGACGCACGGCCCGAAGGACCTCGACCCGCGTCAGTTGGCTCGATACGCGACCTGCTTGCCCGGCCAGGTAGGCGCGGAGTGCGCTCGATTCCGGTTCTGCAACGACCAGCTTGACGAGTGCTGACGACTCCAGGTAGATCACCGTCGCTTGCTTAGAGCCGGTCCTCCCGGTCGGCGATCAGCAGGTCGCTTACTTCGGTCGAGACTTCGCCCTCTGGCGGCGGTAGATCCAGGAGATCCCCCACCGGCCTGGTCGCCCGCCCCTCCGCGATGAGGCGCTCCAGCGGCGACAGCTCTTCCGGGAGAGGCAACAGCAGGCCGACCGGCCGGCCCCGGTCCGTGACCTCGAAGCGCTCGCCCTTGCGGATCCGGCGGACGTACACGCTGAGGTTCTGCCGCAGTTCGCGAATGCCGACCCTGGTTGTCTTCGCGGCTGGCTCGGTCGTGGCGGCTGGCTCCGTCATAATGACGCACACGGTAGCACATTGGTGCACGAAGGCTCGCCGGCCCTTCAAAGAAACCTGTCTCCTCTCGATTGACACATGACCTTCCCGTGCTAGTCTCCAAATCGGGACTATAAGGGTCCCGGTTTAGCGGCGTCAGGCGCCGGGACTCGATCGGGAGCGCCCAGGCCCCGCTCTCCGCACCGCTGACACGCCGCGTCGACGAGACACACCGTCATGATCCGACTGACCAAGCAAGCCGACTACGGCATCGTCCTGATGACGCAACTCGCGTCGACCGGGCAGTCCGCCGCCGCTGAGCTGGCGGCCCAGACCCACCTGCCGGCGCCGATGGTCAGCAAGATCCTCAAGCTGCTGGCCAAGGCCGGCCTGCTGGTGTCGCATCGCGGCGTGCACGGGGGCTACGAACTCGCGCGCTCGGCGGCGGAGATCAGCGTCGCGCACGTGATTTTCGCGCTCGAGGGCCCCATCGCCCTGACCGAGTGCAGCGAGCACTCGGAGCACGAGTGTTCGTACGAGGCGTTCTGCCGGGTCCGCGACAACTGGCAACGGATCAACCGCGCCGTGAGGGATGCGCTCGAGGGCATCACGATCGCCGAGATGGCCCGGCCGGACTTCATGGCCGGCGCCCCCGGCCGCGTCGCCGAGTCGCTGATTTCACTGAGGACGAGTTCCTGATGGCCACCGCAGCGGACACGATCGAAGCACTCGCCGAACGCGAGTACGAGTACGGCTTCGTCACCGACGTCGAGCAGGACACGGCGCCGCCGGGTCTGAGCGAGGAGATCATCGCGTTCATCTCGGCGAAGAAGAACGAGCCCCAGTGGATGCTCGACTGGCGGCTGGATGCCTACCGGGGCTGGCTGAAGATGGTCGAGCCGGAGTGGGCCAACGTGCGCTACGAGCCGGTCGACTACCAGTCCATCTGCTACTACGCCGCGCCGAAGAGCGACGACGACCGCCCGAAGAGTCTCGACGAGATCGATCCCGAGATCCTGGCCACCTACGAGAAGCTCGGCATCCCGCTCAAGGAGCAGGAGATGCTGGCCGGCGTGGCGGTCGACGCGGTGTTCGACAGCGTCTCCGTGGCGACGACTTTCCGCGAGAAGCTGTCGGAACTCGGCGTCATCTTCTGCTCGTTCTCCGAGGCGGTGCAGGACCATCCGGAGCTGGTACGCAAGTACCTCGGCACGGTCGTGCCGCGGCGGGACAACTTCTTCGCCGCCCTGAACTCGGCCGTGTTCTCGGACGGTTCCTTCGTCTACATCCCGAAGGGCGTCCGCTGCCCGATGGAGCTGTCGACCTACTTCCGCATCAACGCGATGAACACGGGCCAGTTCGAGCGCACGCTGATCATCGCGGACGAGGGCAGCTACGTGAGCTACCTCGAAGGCTGCACGGCGCCGATGCGCGACGAGAACCAGTTGCACGCGGCCGTCGTCGAGCTGGTCGCCCACGAGGACGCGCGGATCAAGTACTCCACGGTCCAGAACTGGTATCCGGGCGACAAGGAAGGCGTGGGCGGCATCTACAACTTCGTGACCAAGCGCGGCCTCTGCGAGGGCCGGCGCAGCAAGATCTCCTGGACCCAGGTCGAAACCGGCTCGGCGGTCACCTGGAAGTACCCGAGCTGCATCCTCAAGGGCGACGACTCGGTGGGCGAGTTCTACTCCGTCGCGGTGTCGAACAACCGGCAGCAGGCCGACACCGGGACCAAGATGATCCACGTCGGCAAGCGGACGTCGAGCACGATCGTCTCCAAGGGGATCTCGGCCGGCGAGGGTCAGAACACGTACCGCGGTTCGGTGCGGATTCTGCGTTCAGCCGAGGACGCCCGGAACTTCTCGCAGTGCGACTCGATGCTGATCGGCGACCGCTGCGGCGCCCATACCTTCCCCTACATCGACGTCGCCAATCCGAGCGCCCAGATGGAGCACGAAGCGTCGACGTCGAAGATCGGCGAAGACCAGATTTTCTACTGCAATCAACGTGGCATCGAGACCGAGGATGCCGTTTCCATGATCGTCAACGGGTTCTGCAAGGAAGTGTTCCGCGAACTGCCGATGGAGTTCGCGGTGGAAGCACAGAAGCTGCTCGAGGTCAGCCTCGAGGGCAGCGTCGGCTGATCGACGCCGACGTTCCCGGAACCACCAGCGGCCGCTCAGGCGCCGCACGGAGAGATGAAGCAATGCTGAGGGTGAGTGACCTTCACGCGAGGGTCGAAGAACAGGAAATCCTGCGGGGCGTGAACCTCGAGGTCAAGGCGGGCGAAGTCCACGCCGTGATGGGGCCGAACGGCTCCGGCAAGAGCACGCTGGCCTTGGTGCTCGCGGGCCGCGAGGACTACGAGGTCACGGCGGGTTCGCTGGAACTCGACGGCGAGGACCTGCAGGAGATGGCGCCGGAAGAGCGAGCCCACGCCGGCCTCTTCCTCGCCTTCCAGTACCCGGTCGAGATCCCGGGCGTCGGCAACAGCTACTTCCTCAAGGCGGCCGTCAACGCGACCCGCAAGGCGAGGGGCGAGCAGGAACTCGACGCGATGGACTTCCTCCAGTTGCTCCGGGAGCGCGCGAAGCTGGTCGACGTGGACGAGGCGCTGCTGCGGCGTCCGGTCAACGAGGGATTCTCGGGCGGCGAGAAGAAGCGAAACGAGATCCTCCAGATGGCGGTGCTCGAGCCGCGGCTGGCGGTGCTCGACGAGACGGACTCCGGGCTCGACATCGACGCCCTGAAGACGGTGGCCGCCGGCGTCAACGCGCTCCGGAACGAAGACCGGGCGTTCATCGTGATCACCCACTACCAGCGGCTGCTCAACTACATCGTGCCGGACCACGTCCACGTGCTCCAGGGCGGGCGGATCGTTCGCTCCGGCGGCAGCGAACTGGCCCATGAACTCGAAGAGAAGGGGTACGCCGGGCTGAACGGCGACTCGGCGGGAGCCTGAACGGGACACGCGATGACGGCCGTCACCTCCACCCCTACCGCGCAGTACCTGGACCTCTTCGCCCGCCGCGGCGAACGGTCGGGTGAGGCGGAGCCGGTCCGCCTCAGGCGGCGTCAGGCGATCGAGCGCTTCGAGGCGGCGGGCTTCCCGGGCCGGGGCGACGAAGAATGGCGGCAGACGAACATCGCCCCCCTGTTGCGCTCGGCCGTGTCGGAGGCTTCGCGGGAAGAAGTCGGCGTACGGCAGGCGCGACGCTTTCTCTACGAGGGCTGCGACCGGCTCGTGTTCGTCAACGGCCGCTTCGCGGTCGAGCTCTCATCGATCCCGAAGGAGATCGCCGTCTCATCCCTGGCCGATCTCGAGGCGACGGGCGGGGCCGCGGACGCGGTCGCCGAACATCTCGGCGCCACGGTCGACGGTCGCGCTTCCTGCAGTGCGGACGCCGGTGTCCATCCCTTCGCGGCGCTCAACACGGGCCTGTTCGACGACGGCGCCGTCATCGTGATTCCGGCCGGCGCCGTGGTCGAGCGACCGTTGCAGGTCCTGTGGCTCAGCGCACCGGCGGAGGGCGCCGCGGCGGACTCGCTCGAGGTCAGCTTCCCGCGTCTGCTGGTCGTAGCGGGCGAGAACAGCCAGGCGTCGATCATCGAGACGTTCGTTGCGGTCAACGGCGCTACCGGCGGCTACTTCGTCTGCCCCGCCGCCGAGTTCGTCTGCCGGGCGGGTTCCGTGCTCCACCACACGCGGCTCCAGGCCGACGCGTCGGACGCGTTCCACCTCGGCTTCCAGCATACGGAACTCGAACGATCGGCCGTCTTCGACTCCTCCTCGCTGGCGTTCGGCGGCGGCCTGGTGCGCAACGACGCTGTTGCGCTCCTTGACGGTGAGGGAGCCCACTGCACGCTGGACGGCCTCTACGTGGTCGCCGGCTCGCAGTTCGTGGACAACCACATGCGGGTCGAGCACCGCCAGCCGAACACGACGAGCCATCAGCTCTACAAGGGCGTCCTCGACGACCGGGCGCGTTCCGTCTTCAACGGTCGCATCTACGTGCACAAGGCGGCGCAGAAGACGGACGCCAAGCAGACGAATCGGAACCTCCTGCTGTCCAGGTCCGCCCTCGCCAACAGCAACCCCCAGCTCGAGATCTTCGCCGACGACGTGCGCTGCACCCACGGTTCGACGATCGGCCGGCTGGACGAGGACGCGCTCTTCTACCTGAGGGCCCGCGGCCTTCCCCGTGACGAGGCATACGGCATGCTCGTCTACGCGTTTGCCCGGGAGCTGGTCGAGAAGACCTCCTTCGAGCCACTCCGGCAGGACCTGGAAGGCCGGTTGCGGGCGAGTCTGAACGGCGGCCCGGGCGGCGGCGCCGGGAGCAGGTAGGCCGATGACGGCTCCGGCGCCCTTGGCAGAGCGGGAGCGGCCGGTGGCGGCCACGGCCCTCGATGTCGACCGCCTGCGTGCATCGTTCCCGATCCTCGATCGGGAAGTCCACGGCCATCCGCTGGTCTACCTGGACAACGCGGCCAGCTCCCAGCGGCCGGAGGTCGTGATCGACGCGGTCAGCGACTGCTACCGCAGCTACTACGCGAACGCTCACCGCGGCGTCCACGCGCTCTCCGAGCAGTCGACCGACGCCTACGAGGCCGCCCGCGGCAAGGTCGCCCGTTTCATCGGCGCCCCGAGCAGCGGCGAGCTGGTTTTCACGCGCGGCACGACGGAGAGCCTGAACCTGGTCGCTCAGAGCTACGCCCGCCCCCGGCTGGGCGAGGGCGACGAAGTGCTGCTGACCGAGATGGAGCACCACTCGAACATCGTCCCCTGGCAGCTCGTCTGCGAGCAGACCGGTGCCCGGGTTCGAGCTGCACCGATCACGGACGACGGCGATCTCGATCTCGATGAGCTGGCCGCGCTGATCGGCGAGCGCACCAAAGTGGTAGCACTCGCCCACGTCTCGAACGCTCTCGGCACGGTGAACGCCGTCGCCGCCGTCGCCCGTCTGGTTCGGGAGCGCTCGGATGCCGCCGTCGTCGTCGACGGCGCCCAGGCCGTGCCGCACATGGAGGTCGACGTGTCCGCGCTCGGCTGCGACTTCTACGCCTTCTCCGGCCACAAGATGTACGGCCCCGGCGGCATCGGCGCGCTGTGGGGTCGCGCGGAGCTGCTGGCGTCGATGCCGCCCTACCACGGCGGCGGCGCGATGATCACCCGGGTCACGTTCGAACGCAGCGAGTACACGGTGCCGCCGCACAGGTTCGAGGCGGGAACGCCTGCCATCGCGCCGGCGATTGGGCTCGGCGTCGCGGTTTCGTTCCTCGAGTCGGTCGGGCTGGAGCGGATCGAGCGACACGAGCAGGAACTTCTTTCCCACACTCTGGAACAACTGAACGACCTTCCCTGGGTGCGAGTGTTGGGGCACGCTCCTGGCGCCGGATCGGCGCGGGCCGCCGTCGTGTCGTTTGTGATCGACGGCTCGCACCCCCACGATGTGGCAACGATCCTCGACGAGCAGGGAATCGCGATTCGGGCGGGCCATCATTGCGCCCAGCCGCTGATGGAGCGGCTCGGTGTCCCGGCCACCGTGCGCGCCTCGTTCGGGATGTACAACACCCACGAAGAAGTCGACCGGCTGACGACCGGCCTGCACGAAGTGCGGCGGATCTTCGGCTGAGGGACGTAGGCTCCGAGTCCAGGACGATGTCCGATCTCCGCGATCTCTACCAGCAGGTCATTCTCGACCACTATCGGGCGCCGCGAAACTTCGGCCCGTTGGAGCCGGTGTCGGCGTGCGCCGAGGGCTACAACCCGCTGTGCGGCGACAAGGTCAAGGTCTACCTGCGCACCGACGGCGAGCAGATCGAGGGCCTGACATTCGAGGGCGTCGGATGCGCGATCTCGACCGCTTCGGCGTCGCTGATGACGGAGGCCGTCCGCGGACTCGAACGCTCCGAGGCCGAGGCGCTGCTGGCGGCCTTCCTGGCCCTGATGACCGGGGACGGCGAGGGAGCCAACGGCGTGCCGCTCGGCAAGCTCGAGGTCCTGAGCGGCGTGAAGGACTATCCGGTCCGCATCAAGTGTGCGACCCTGGCGTGGCATGCTCTACGGGCCGCCCTGGACGGCGGCGACGCTGCGGCGGTGTCCACCGAATGAAGTGGCCGCGCCGGCATAGAACGGAGGAACGCGAGATGGACAAGGCGGCAGAAAGCACGACGCCCGCGACGGCGACCGATCTGGAGGCCCGGATCGTCGAGGCCCTGAAGACCGTCTTCGACCCGGAGATCCCGGTCGACATCTATGAACTCGGCCTGATCTACGACGTGAGCATCGATGCCAGCGCCCACGTCAAGCTGCAGATGACCCTGACCTCACCGCACTGCCCGGTCGCCGAGTCGCTTCCGGGCGACGTCGAGCGGACGGTGCAGGGAGTGGAGGGCGTCGACGGGGCCGAAGTCGAGGTGGTCTGGGATCCCACCTGGAATCCGGCGATGATGAGCGAAGCCGCCAAACTCGAACTGGGGTTCTTCTAATGAAACACTGGCAACACTGGGTGCGCCGGCCGTTGCGCGGGCCTTCTGGCCCGCGACTGGGTGCGCCGGCCTTCTGGCCGGCATCCGGCGGAGGCTCTCTAATGCGTAACCTCTCCCTTGCGACCGCCCTCTCCACCCTCGCCCTGGTCCTCGCAGCGCCCGCAGCCTTCGCCGAAGAGAAGGACCACGGTCTGCGGGGCGCGAAGCACCCGGAACCGGGCGTCCTCTTCGGCAGTCAACCGACCGAGGCTCAACTCGAGGCGATGGCCGCGGACGGCCTGTCCTTCGTCCTGGACCTGCGCGCCGAGGGTGAGAACCGCGGCTTCGACGAACCCGCGGCGCTCCAGAGCCTGGACATTCCCTATCTCAACCTGCCCGTGGACGCGGAACGGCTGGAGCAGCCCGAGACCTTCGACCGCTTCATCGAAGCGATGCAGAACCTGGACGGCCCGGCTCTCGTGCACTGCGCCTCGGGCAACCGGGTCGGCGCCCTCTACTACGCCTACCTCGTGGCCGGGAAAGGTGAGGACCGGGAAGAAGCCCGCGCCCGCGCCAAGGAGAACGGGCTGCGCAGCGAGGCGCTCGAGAAGGCCGTTGATCGCTACCTGGATTCGAAGCCCTGATGAGTGAGCTAGAGGCCGCCGGAACGCCTGATGCCGTAGCGCCTCCGCGGCGCCAACCGCTGGATGTGGCGACGGACACGCTGCGCTTCCTCGCCGTCGACATGGTCGAGCGGGCGAACAGCGGCCACCCGGGCGCGCCGATGGGCCAGGCAGCGATGGCCGCGCTGCTGTGGACGAAGTACCTGCGCTTCGCGCCCCAGGATCCGCAGTGGCCGAACCGGGACCGCTTCGTCCTCTCCTGCGGCCACGCCTCGGCGCTGATCTACGGTCTCCTGCACCTCGCCGGTTACGACCTGAGCCTGGACGAGATCCGCAACTTCAGGCAGTACGGTTCGCTCACCCCGGGTCACCCGGAGCACGGCCTGACATCAGGCGTAGAGGTGACGACCGGCCCGCTGGGCCAGGGCATCTCCGCGGCAGTCGGCATGGCGATCGCCGAGCAACTGCTCGCCGCCCGCTTCAACCGGCCCGGCCACACCCTGTTCGACCACCGCACCTGGGTGCTCGCCTCCGACGGCGACCTGATGGAGGGCGTCGCCTCCGAGGCCTGTTCGATGGCCGGCCATCTCGGACTCGGCAAGCTGAACGTCCTCTACGACGCGAACCGGATCACGATCGACGGCCCGACCGACCTGAGCTTCACCGAGGACGTGGTCGGCCGCTACGAGGCCTACGGCTGGCACACCCTGTCGGTCGACGACGGCAACGACACAGACGCCCTTGCCGCCGCCTACGACGCGGCGCTCGCGGAAACCGGCCGCCCGACCCTGATCAAGGTGAGCACCCACATCGGCTACGGCAGTCCGAACAAGCAGGACACCGCGGCCTCCCACGGCGCGCCCCTGGGCGCCGACGAGGTGGTCGCCACGAAGGAGGCACTCGGCTGGCCCCTCGAGCCGGAGTTCCTGGTGCCCGACGCGGCCCGCGAGGCCTTCGCGCCGGCGGCCGACTTCGGCCGGGACGCCGCGGCGGAATGGGGCCGGCTGCTTGAGTCCTACCGCCGCGACCACACCGACGAGGCGGCTGAACTCGACCGCCGCCTGGCCGTGGGTCTGCCCGACGGCTGGCGCGACGCGCTTCCCCGCTTCGATCCCGAATCCGGTCCGATCGCCACCCGCTCCGCCTCCGGCGTCACGCTGAACGCCCTGAAGGACCTGGTGCCCGAACTCGCCGGCGGCTCGGCCGACCTGACCGGCTCGAACAACACCCTGCTCGAAGGCGAGGGCGACTACGCCGCCGGCGCACCGACGCGCCACTTCCGCTTCGGCGTGCGCGAACACGCGATGGCCGCGGCGATGAACGGCCTGGCCCTGTCCGGCCTGTTCCGGCCCTACGGCGGCACCTTCCTCTGCTTCCTCGACTACCTGAAGCCGAGCCTGCGCCTCGCGGCGCTGATGGAGCTCCGGGCGATCTACGTCTTCACCCACGACTCCGTCTTCCTGGGCGAGGACGGCCCGACCCACCAGCCGATCGAGCACCTGGCGCACCTGCGCGCGGTGCCGGGGCTCGTCGTCGTCCGCCCTGCCGACGCGAACGAGACCGCCGCCGCCTGGGCGCTCGCGCTCGGGACGCCGGGCCCATCCGCCCTCGTCCTCACCCGCCAGAAGCTGCCGGTCCTTGAGGCGACCGCCGATGGCGCGCTCGAAGGCGTCGCCCGCGGCGCCTACGTCGTGGCCGACAGCGTCGCCGAGCCCGACCTGATCCTGATCGCCACCGGTTCCGAGGTCGCTCCCGCAGTTGACGCCGCCGCCGAACTCACAGCCGAAGGCCACGCCGTCCGCGTCGTCAGCATGCCTTCCTGGGAGGCCTTCGCCGCGCAGCCACAGTCCTACCGCGACGAAGTCCTGCCGCCCGCCGTGCGCCGCCGGCTGGCCGTCGAGGCCGCGGCGACCCTGGGCTGGGAACGCTGGACCGGCTCCGACGGCGATGTCCTCGGTCTCGACCGCTTCGGCGCCTCCGCGCCGTACAACGACCTGGTCGAGAACCTGGGGATCAACGCGGCCGCGATCGCGGAACGCGCACGGCGACTGCTGGACGGTTAACAAGATCGCCGGCCGTTGGCCGGCTCCGCTCACCTCCGGCCCCGCTCGCCTCGGCAGTACCATGAAGCCGAAGATGCCTCGCTCACTCGCTGTCTTCGCCCTCGCCGCTACGCTCCTTCAGCCCCAGACGGACGCACCGCCACCGCTCGTCGCCGCCCTGGACGCCGACGCCAACGGAGTTCTGACGGCGTCAGAACTCCCCGCCCAGGCGCGACGCGTCCTGCTCTTTGCGCTGGATGCCGACGACGACGGGACCCTCTCGGCCAGGGAACTCGACACGATCGGCAAGGGCGGCGCCGGCCGCGGCCGCAAGACCCGCCGGGGTCCCGACAACTGGGACTTCTCCGAGGAGAGCACGAACGGAATCCGCATCGTCCGCAACCTGGACTACGTCACAGGCAACGCGTACACCGGCGGCCGCGGCAAGCTCGACCTCTACATCCCGGCCGGTGATGGCCCGCACTCCGTCATCCTCTTCTTCCACGGCGGCGGGCTCTACAACGGCGACAAGGTGACCCTCGTCGAACTCGGTCCGCGGTTGGCCTCCCTCGGCTACCTCGTCGCCGCGCCGAACTACCGGCTGTCGCCGGAGTATGCCTACCCCGCCTACATCGAGGACGCGGCCACCGCCTTCCGATGGACCTGGGACCACATTTCGGAGTACGGCGGCGACCGGAACCGGATCGCGATCTCCGGCGGTTCCGCCGGCGGCCACATCGCGGCGCTGCTGTCGGTCGACGAGCGCTACCTCCGCGCCCGGGACCTCGATCTCGGCCACATTCGCGCGTCCCTGCCGATCACCGGCCTGATGAACGCCGAACGAGCTGGCCGCGAGCGCCATCTCCTGACCTGGAAGGCCGACTCGGAACTCGTCCGCGAAGCTTCGCCGATCCGCTATGTCGCGACCGGTTTGCCGCCGATGCTGATCACCGTCGCCGCCGGCGATACGGAGAACCGCCGTACCCAGAACGTCGAGATGTTCGACGCGATGAAGGAGGCCGGCGCCGAAGTCGAGTTCGAGTGGCTCGTCGACCGCACCCACAACTCGATCCTCCCGAACATGACCAAGGAAGGGGACCGGACGGTCGAACTTCTGCTCGACTTCCTGCGTCGGCACGGCATGGCCCCGTGAGCCGCCCTCACCCCGGCAACAACCCGGCGAATTCCTCGAACGGCAACACCTCCGCACCCTCGATCCGCTGCGGCCGGTCCCCCAGGTAGACGACGATCCGTCGCTTCAGGCGGTCGGTCCTCTGTGCCAGCGAGCGGAAGCCGCGCAGGACAGAGCGGTCGGCGCGGCGGCTGGCCTTGACCTCGATGCCCCAGACTTCGCGGCCGACTTCCAGCACGAAGTCGACTTCGGCGCCGTGCCTGGTCCTGTAGTGGTAGAGCGCCGCTTCCGGCCAGAGAGTGCCAAGCCGGCGGTGCAGCTCGTAGGCGACCAGGTGTTCGAGCAGGAGACCGCGCTCGTCGTCGAGCGGCCGGTCCAGCGGACGGCGCAGCAGGGCGTTGCGCACTCCGAGATCGAACAGGAACAGCTTGCCGTGGCGGACCAGAGAGGAGCGGTCTGAGCCGCTCCAGGCGGGCACACGGAAGGCGACCAGGGTGTCGTCGAGGACGTCCACGTAGCGACGTGCCGTCTCGTACGCGATGCCGGCGTCCTTGCACAGGGAGTGCAGGTTGAGGATGCGGCCGGAGGCTGCGGCCGCCAGGTCGAGCAATCGGGAGAAGCCGCCTACGTCGCGCACGAGGGCCTCGGCCTGGATCTCGGCGCGCAGGTAGGTGTCGACGTAGCTCCTCAGATCGAGTGCGCGGGTCGCGTCGTCGGCCTCCGCGTAGATGCCGGGCAAACTGCCGTGGGCCAGCACCCGGTCCAGGTCGAAGTCAGAACCGAGTTCCGTGACGAGCA
>Ga0209544_1003427_pt1 | contig 12360 bp, 9 predicted proteins | sample MesohylPK_FD_187297 | JGI IMG/M metagenome (GOLD analysis project Ga0209544, IMG submission 187297) | Host-associated microbial community of the marine sponge Aplysina aerophoba from Gulf of Piran - sponge mesohyl, lysed by proteinase K... | ecosystem: Host-associated > Porifera > Sponge >...
GCCGCTCACCGCCCAGTTGTTGGAGCCGTTGTTGGTATCGGGAAGGAGGCGGGCGAAGAATGTGGCGAATGCCGCAAAGTCAATCCCTTCCTCGAGATCGATGATGGTTGTGTCGCTGTCGGGAGACGGGGGAAGAAAGCTCGCGGCCTTCTCCGGTCCCAGTCGTTGTACCAGCGCAGCATGCAGTGCCTCCTCGCGCCAGTTTCCCGAGAGCATGAGGGCCATGACCTTGAGCCAGGAGACGGAATCGGCGGGATGCCAGGGTTCCGGTTCATTGGCCAGAAGAAGCGCCAGTTCCGGTGCCGGGGGTCCGGAGCGTGTGGCGAGCCAGGCATTCACGCCTGCCGCGTAGGCTTCGAGGGCCACACGCGTCTCGGGAGGCAGCGTGGCAAGGGATGAACGCGCCGCCCGGTAGAGGTCGAGCAGGCGCAGGAACCGGTCGTTGTCGATAGCCAGCGACCCCACGAGTTCGGCGATCCGTCCCTGGGCGCCGCGGCGTTGCATCTCCATCTGGAAGAAGCGGTCCTGGGCGTGGGCGAAACCGAGCCCGAAGTAGGCATCCTCGGGTGACCCGGCATGGATATGGGGAATGCCCCATTCATCGCGCAGTATGTCGACCGGCCCGGAGATGCCTTCGACAGTGATCGAGCCGTCAATGTCGGGAAGGGAGGTCCGGAGCCAGAGATAGAGGCCCGCGCCGATGGCTGTAATCATCAGCATGATGATGAGGATCACGCCGGCCAAACGGCGCACGAACTTCCTCATCAGACAGGATCTCTGGAGCGAAGTTCCCGCAGAATGGCCTCGCGATGCTCGTCAAGGCCCGGGACGCTGCCGCGTCGTGGAGGATCCTCGAAAGCGGAAGACTTGATGGGGTTGCCTGGCATTCTGATGGAACCCGCCCGGGCATCCTCGGCGGTGACGATCATGTTGCGTGAGGCAACGTGCGGGTCAGTCATGACATCCGCGACCGTGTTGATGGAGCCGCAGGGAACTCCGGCATCCTGCAATGCGGTGAGCCAGTGATCACCCGGCCTGGTGGCCAGCACCTTCTCCAGCTCCTCATGGAGGGCGTCCACGTGCGCCGCCCGCATGGCGTTGGTGGCAAAGCGTTTGTCATCGGCAAGGCCAGAGAGTCCGAGGACATCACAGAGCTTTATGAAGAGATCGTCATTGCCTGCCGCAATGACGATATGGCCGTCAACGGTTCTGAATGCGTCAAAGGGAACGATTGACGGATGGCGGGTGCCAAGCGGACCCGGGACCTCACCGGTGGCGGCGTGGCGGACGATTGCATTTTCCAGAATGGCGATCTGGCAATCGAGCATCGCCACATCGATCATTGCTCCCTCACCGGTCCCGGCCCTGTGGTGGAGGGCTGACGTGATGCCGATTGTCGTGAAGAGGGCCGCCGCGATGTCACCGATCGAGGTGCCGACACGCGTCGGTTCGCCTTCCGGATGTCCGGTGAGACTCATGACACCGCCCATGGCCTGGACAACCAGATCGTATGCCGGCCGGTGGCTGTAGGGGCCGTTCTGGCCAAATCCGGAGACCGCGGCATAGACGAGGCCCGGATTCCGTTCCTTCAGGAATGCCCACGGATAGCCGAGACGTTCCATGACACCGGGGCGAAAATTCTCGATGAGCACATCGGCGGAACCGAGCAGGGCCTCGAACACCTCGCGGTCACTATCGTTCCTGAGATCGAGAGCGATGCTCTCCTTGCCGCGGTTGATCGAGGCAAAATAGCCCGAAAGCGTCCCCAGGAACGGTCCGATTTCCCTGGCATCATCGCCGGTCTCCGGTTGTTCGACCTTGATGACCCGTGCACCGAGGTCATGCAGCATCATGGTGCAGTAGGGTCCGGCGAGGACCCGTGTCAGGTCGATGACCGTGATGCCATTGAGTGGCCCGTCGGGCATGAACGACAACCCTCCTGGAATGCGGCCGGACAATCACACGAAGCAGGGTCCTTCGTCCATCACAGGCGGCGCGCGAGCTCCAGGGCATGGTAGGTCAGGACTCCGCTGCAGCCGGCGCGCATGAAGCTGACAAGGGCCTCATTCCATACCCTGTCGCGATCGAGCCAGCCGTTACGGCACGCTCCTTCGAGCATCGCGTACTCGCCGGACACCTGATAGGCGAAGACCGGAACGCCGAAGGTGTCCTTCACGCGGCGCACGATATCGAGGTAGGGCATGCCGGGCTTGACCATGACCATGTCGGCGCCTTCCTCGAGGTCGAGTGCTACCTCGCGCAGGGCTTCGTCGGAGTTTGCCGGATCCATCTGGTAGGTCCGCTTGTCGCCATGGCCGAGGCTGACGGCGGATCCGACCGCGTCGCGGAAGGGCCCATAGAATCCCGATGCATACTTGGCGGCGTAGGCCATGATGGCGACACGCGCATGTCCTGCATCATCGAGTGCCCTGCGGATGGCGCCAATCCGGCCATCCATCATGTCGCTTGGCGCAATGATGTCACACCCGGCCTCTGCCTGGACGAGTGCCTGGCGTACGAGAATGTCGACAGTTTCGTCGTTGAGAATCTCGTCACCCGACATCACGCCGTCATGGCCATGGGTCGTGTAGGGGTCAAGGGCGACGTCGACAAGGACTCCGAGATCATCGACGCGGTTCTTCAGTGCGGCGATGGCGCGGCAGACAAGGTTGTCCGGGTTGACCGCCTCCCGGCCATCGGCGCTCTTCACCTCTTCGGGGGTGTGCGGGAAGAGAGCAATAGAGGGTATGCCGAGATCGCGGGCCTCGCGGGCTGTCTCGAGGAGGACATCGATGCTGATCCTTTCAATTCCCGGCATCGAGTCAATCGGTTCACGCAATCCGTTTCCCTCGCGGATGAAGACGGGCAAGACAAGGTTGGAAACCGACACGACATGCTCGCTCACCATGGAGCGCAGCCAGGGCGCCTGCCTCAGGCGCCTCATTCTCGTCGTGGGAAAACTGCCGGGGAAATGCGCCATGTCCCTTTCCCGCATTGCCTCCTTTCTGAGATAGGCCGCAAGTCCCTCGTCTGCAAGGCAAGACCCGTGTTACCTGGACCGGTCGACGGCGGAACGGGACGCAAGATTGAGGTCCCGTTCCGCCGTGCCACTACCCCGTCAGGGCCGCTCCGCCGCCAGAAGATATGGCCGCTGCCGGGATAATCCCGTAGACTTCCGTCGCCGTCGTGTGCCGACGGCGGTGTTTCCGTGATGCTGTTCGGGTAGGCAAGACTGGTCTCCGGTCCCTTCAGGGCCCACGGAGATCCATCCGTGGCGCTTTAGCGGTTGGTGTCGCGGACGCAAGCTGCCCTATCAAATCCCGCGGATCCACCCCAAGGGGGGATCATCAAGGGGCGAAATGTCCCCTTTGTTCCGTTATCTATGTTCTCGGATCGCGATTGTCAACGCTCTCCCGTCAGCAACTTCAGCCGGTGAAGGCCTGGATGCCGGTCTGGGCGCGGCCGAGAATGAGGGCATGGATGTCGTGGGTGCCTTCATAGGTGTTGACTGCTTCGAGATTCAGCAAGTGGCGAATGACACCGTACTGATCGCTCACACCATTGCCGCCATGCATGTCGCGGGACGCGCGGGCAATATCGAGTGCCTTGCCGCATGAATTGCGCTTGATGAGGGAGATCATCTCGGGCGTTGCCCGGCCTTCGTTCTTGAGGCGGCCCACCCTCAGGCAGGCCTCAAGCCCGATGGCAATCTCCGTCTGCATGTCGGCAAGCTTCTTCTGAATGAGCTGGTTGGCGGCAAGGGGCCGGCCGAACTGGGTTCGTTCCAGGGTGTAAGAGCGGGCTGCCTGCCAGCAGTAGGTGGCTGCCCCGAGAGCCCCCCAGGCGATACCGTAGCGGGCATTGTTGAGGCAGCCGAAGGGTCCTTTCAGGCCGCGGATCTTCGGGAAGGCACTCTCCTCCGGACAGAAGACATTCTCCATGACGATCTCGCCGGTCGGACTGGCGCGCAGACTGAACTTTCCCTCGATTCCCGGAGTCGACAGTCCCTCCATGCCACGCTCGAGAAGGAATCCCCTGATGGCGCCCTCGTCATCCTTTGCCCAGACCACCATCACATCGGCGATCGGCGCATTCGAGATCCACATCTTGGCGCCGCTCAACCGGTATCCGCCGGCCACCGCGCGCGCGCGGGTTGTCATGGAACCGGGATCCGAGCCGTGATCGGGCTCCGTGAGACCGAATGCCCCGACCATGGCGCCGCAGGCCAGTGCCGGAAGATACTTCTGACGCTGTTCTTCGGTTCCATAAGCGTGAATGGGGTGCATCACCAGACTCGACTGCACCGAGGCCGACGAACGGTAGGCACTGTCGATCCGCTCAATCTCGAAGGCGATGAGACCGTACGCAACCTGACTGATGCCGGCACAGCCATAACCGTCGATTGTCGCCCCGAGCAGTCCCATCTCGCCCATGCGGCGGATGATTTCGCGGTCTCCGGTCTCCTCGCGAAAGTCCCTCGTCACCCGCTGCGCCAGGTAGTCTTCGCAGAACTGCCGCGTCGAATCGCGGATCATGCGTTCCTCCTCGTCGAGCTGTTCGTCGATCAGGAACGGGTCGTCCCACCTGAAGGAGGGACGGGAAGGGATCGTGTTCACGGTCATTGTCTTTCTGAAGTGACGGAACACCGGCAACCTAATCCGAATTCCTTCTCGCGATCAATTGCGTCGACGCTGCCGGCTGCGCACGCATGACTTTCCCTGCCGGGTTCATGATTCCAGGCCGTGTAATCTGGTCGTCCAGGTGCGTTTCCGCTGAGGAAGATCATGACTTCAGGACGCTCGTCCAGAATCTGTTCGAGGCACCGGGGCCCGGGAGACATCTCGACATCGGGCCAGGACAACGTGACGGATTGCGTGCCGTCATGGCTTTGATCGAATCGCCCTTCTCGATGTGGTTTGTTCTCACTGGCCCCGACCCCGGATGAGAGTTTGCGGAGTTGCTCCATATCCACCAGGGCCGAAGGCAACTTCGTGAAGTTTGCGAAACGCAACATGCGCGGGTTACCTGTCCTTACCGCTGCCTGGTTTTCCGGCTTTCACCTGAAGCCGGAAGGAACGGAGAGGATGAATGACGAAGTGGCTCAACAACGCAATTCGCTATGTGGACGAGTGGCTCGACTTCCAGATGCGCCTGACCCGACAACCGGGTTGTGTCCTTGCATTCGCCAACAAGGGGCGCCTGATCTTCGAGAAGGCCTATGGCCATGCCGATGTCGTGCACCGCAGGCGGATGACTCCGCGCCATCGTTTTCGGGTTGCCTCCCATTCCAAGAGCTTCACCGCGGCGGCCATCCTTCGTCTGAAGGAAGAAGGGAAGCTGCGCCTTGACGATCTGGCGGGAACATACGTCGAAGGACTTCACCCGTCCGTTGCCCGGGTCACGCTCTCTCAACTCCTCTCTCACGGTGCCGGTGTCGTGCGCGACGGAAGGGATGCCGGCCAATGGAGTGACGAGCGTGCGTTCGCCGACAGAACTGAACTTCGTGCGGCGCTTGCCGAACCGCTCGTGATTCCGCCCGACAGCCGCATGAAATACTCCAATCATGGTTTCGGTTTGCTAGGCCTGGTGATCGAATCGGTCACCGGCGAAACCTACGGGTCGTGGATCACGCGTAACATTGTTCGTACATCTGGTCTTCGCGAGACGACGCCCGATATGCCGGTTGCCCGGGGAACGCCCCTGGCACGGGGGCACGGTAGCCACCTTCCGCTGGACAGACGTGTCGTCATTCCCGCCGACAATTGCACGCGTGGCCTGGCACCGGCGACCGGCTTCGTCTCGACGGCGGGCGATCTGGCCCGTTTCTTCGCAAGCCTTGATCCCGACTCCCGGCGGAGTGTCCTCACACCCGAAAGCCGGCGGGCCATGATTCACTGGCAGTGGCGTGACCCTCATTCGTCGGATGATGGCGGTTATGGCCTCGGTATGTGCTTGGGGTTCTTCGGTGGGTTGGAGTGGGCGGGGCATGGTGGCGCGTTCCAGGGTGTCAGAAGCTGCACCGTGATGTTGCCGGGCTCGGGACTCTGTTTTTCCGTGCTCGCCAACGCCACCGACGGACTTGCCGAGCCATGGGCGGAAGGCATCGTGCGGATCCTCCGGGTGTTCCGGGACAATCCACTTCCGGGACCCTCCGCACGTTCATGGACCGGCAGGTGGTGGAATTCCGGTGAGGCTGTCGATCTCGTGGCTTTCGGCAACCGCGTCCTGGTGGCACAGCCGGACCGTCTTGATCCGTTCAAGGCGGCCGACGAAATCACCCTGACCGAAGAGCACCAGGGAACCATCAGCCTTTCCGGCGGCTACGGCATTCACGGCGAGCCAGCAAGACTGGAACGCGGGCGCGATGGCAAGGTGAACGAGGTCTGGTTCGGCGGCTTTCGCTGGGTGGGAGAGCGCCGCCACCGGGCCGAGCTGAAACGGAAGTACATGGGCCGTCATGGAAGTCGACGGCTGTCGCCATGACAACCCGGCACGATCACCCAAGAGCCGGGATTCTCCAGAGGGCAGGTCTGGACACCGCTCCATGAGCCGCAATGCCGGGAAGGCACGGGCCTCGTTGAAATAGTATTGTGAGCCCAGGGGCGTCGCGGCACCGCCTCGAACTCGCCGATAGTGTTGAGGTCAAGCTGCTCTGTGACAGTGCACCAGATCGCGCCTTCCATCACCGGATAAGTGGCAGGCGATCAAGGGTTCGGTGCCCGACGGCAGAGCGCGGGCATCCGGACAGGTGAGGCACCTGGCCCCGGCGACCCGAGCTTTCCCGCAGCACGTGGTTCTCACGATCGCCACGTCTCCGGCATTGGGAGAGTGGCTGCGGTGGACCCGGGGATCATGTAGAATCCGCAAGAACCAGATTGCGGGGAGGGAGAGGAGATGAGTGTCGACACCATCACGACGGTCGATCCCGATACGTCGAGCGAAGAGATCGGCGCCATTCTCGAGCGCGATGGCTGCATCATCGTCAGGGACGCCATCGATCACGCGACGATTGACGCCCTCCTCGGGGATCTCGATCCCTATCTCCAGCGCAAGCCCTGCGGCAACGGCAACTTTGTCGGTTACCAGACAAAACGCCTGCATTCACTCTTCGGAAAGTCTCGGCGGGTCCAGGACTTTGTCCTCCACGAGCGGGTGCTTGACATCATGGACCTGACTCTGTTGCCGTGGTGCGAGAACTACCAGCTCAACTCGAATTCGATCACGGCGATCGGGCCGGACGAGACACCGCAACCGCTGCATCGCGACGATTTGCTCTATCCCCTTGCCCATCCCAGCGAACGCAACGCGACATCCACTGTCTTCTGGGCCCTGTCCGATTTCCGGGAAGAAAATGGCGCCACGCGAATCATCCCCGGAAGCCACAAGTGGGACGATCACAGGGTGCCGCGGGACGAAGAGACCTGCGCCGCGATCATGACGAAGGGGTCGTTCTGCGTCTTTGTCGGCGGCGTCTATCACGGTGGAGGGCGTAATCTCACACCCGATGTCTGGCGCATCGGCATGTTCACGGGCTTCACCCTTGGCTGGTTGCGCCAGGAACAGAACTGGTATCTTTCCGTGACGCCGGAAGAGGTGAGGGAAATGCCCGAGAGGCTGGCGCGCTTGCTCGGCTTCAACATTCACCGGCCATTCCTCGGCTGGGTCCAGGACTTCCAGGATCCCTACGACGTCATCAGGGGCTATGAGGAACTGTCGTCCGGTGGCAATGATCTTTACGCCGAGGGCGCTACAAGGCCGGTGCCGGGAACCGGCGTCAGGGTTGCGTGACCCGGCAAGGCTCGGCGTTCGATGACCAAAGGCTTGCCCCTGTCCATCCGGCGCTTCGGCTTGAGTGCCTCGAAACCGCCACGCCGGTAATCCAGTCCCTGATGGTCTGTTCGGCAATCCAGGTGCGCTGCGACCCGGGATCCAGCTAAGCTCTCGTTCTGGAAGGTGTCTACTGCTCTTGACGTTACTACTCTTTATAGGTAGTATGATCATTAATAGTTAGTAAGAATAAACAAACTGGAGAGGTCTGAGACGAGCCTCCACCGGAACGTTCTCAAGACACATTTGTACACAGATGAAAGCGAAGGAACTGCATGTCGAAGTACGCCCTTCTTGAAGCCCATCTGCGGAAATTTGGTGGCAGGGACGTGCCCATGACTTTCGCCGAGATCGAGGAGGTCATTGGCAATCAATTGCCATCATCGGCTTTCAAGCACCGGCCTTGGTGGTCGAACAACCCGTCCAACAGCGTCATCACCCACGCCTGGCTTCGGGCAGGGTACGTGTCGGCCGAAGTCGACATGGCTGGCTTCAGGCTGGTCTTCCGCAAGTCGAACGCCGTCAATTCGCATACCGATGCGGAGGAATTCGATTTCTCACGCATCTACGGTGCGTTGGAAGGCACGGTGACGATAAGACCGGGGATCGATCTGACAGAGCCTGTGGACGTGGAATGGGACTCGGCGCGGTAGTCGGACAGACCTGTGTTGCTGCTTGATACCTGCGCGGTGATCTGGATCGCGCACGGCGATCCGATACGCAGACCCGCCTCGGATGCCTTGACGGAACCAAGTAGGCCCGACCTTGCGATCTTCGTCTCCCCCATGACCGCATGGGAAATCGCGATGCTTGCGGCGAAGAATAGAATCTCTCTTTCGTTGAACCCCGAAATCTGGTTCGACCGATTCTGCGCCCTTCCGGGAGTAACGCTTGCCAGGATGCCACCGTCGGTGCTTGTTGCTTCCTGCTCGCTGCCGGGTTCGCCGCCTGCCGATCCGGTGGACCGCATTCTCGCTGCTACCGCGCGGGCATTCGGATACACCCTGGTGACCCGTGACCGTCGCCTGCTCGACTACGGAGCAGAGGGCCATGTGCGGGCCATGGAGTGCTGAGAGCCAGTTCGACGCCTTGGTCGAGCAGGGCACGGACCGGGTTCGATCGCCTCGTGCAACCATCCAGATTGCACGGCAAGGCGGTTGGGCCGAGACCTTGACCCAGGCGTTCAGCACCCAGCCTTTGCCGCGCTGAAAACCGCACCTTGATGAAACCGCCGACACGCCTCGTTGGCCGCGTCAGGGATTTCGACAGGGACGACAGCACACGTGACCAGAGGTGGGCGCGCTGGAGCAGCAGGGGAATCCGGGTGTCTTCAGCTGAGATCGGGAAAACTGTCGCGCACGAAGATCGTGTAGCCCTCGTCGCCGGGGTCCTCAAGATCGATGAGCGGGGTGGACGAGAAGACACCGTCGTAGGCGCCTTGCTCAAGTGAATCGTCAGGAGCCGTCGTCATCGTCTTGAATGCATGGTGCTTCTGGTCCGGGAACACTGGAGCGTTGCTGATTGCGTTGTATGAGAACTCGAGGAGAATGCGGTTCCAAGGTGCCCGGTTGTCGCCCGAGGCGTGCACGGTGTTGCAGTGAAAGAAGAGACCGTCGCCAGGTTCGAGTTCGATGGCGACATCCTCGAAACGTTCCAGCATGGCCCTGGCGCGCAGCGGATGGATGTTGGAGTAGGCGTGATCGTCTCGGATGCGATCAACCCTTCCCATGTGGTGCGAGCCCTTCAGTATGTGGAGACATCCGCTTTCCTCCGTCGCCCCGGTCAACGCCACGATACAGGTCAGCATGTCCGGCTTCAGGCACCCGTCCTGGTACCAGCCGCCGAAGTCCTGGTGCCAGACAACCCGGCCACTGCGTCCAGCCGGTTTCTGGACGATCTTCGAATGGTAATGGTAGACGGGTTCGCCGATCAGGGCCTCGGCGCCGTTCACAATGCGGGCGAGACGCGTTGCCGTGCCGAGCCAGTCGTCACCATGACGCACCCAGCCAAGGTAGTCGTGCTGCGTCCTCTCGCTGCCATCGTGAATGGTCGCAAGGCGCCCGCCAATGCCGGGGTCCTCGTTGATCGCCTGGCGAAGCGGTGCCAGTTCCGAATTCGAGAAGAACCCCGGCAGCAGGAGATAGCCATCCCGGTGATATCGGGCAATGTCGTCGGGAGCGAGTGTCATCGTCGAACCGCATGGTGGGTGGGCATCATGGCACCGTAGGTGGCGTGCCGGCCAGCGTCATCGCTTCAGGGTGACACCTGCCTTCTCGCGGTCGAAGGTGGAGGACGTGACACCGGCATGGCGCAGGGCCACCTTCCTGATCTTGCCGGTGGGGGTCTTGGGAAGGCTTGTTGCAACATCGATGTAACGCGGCACCATGAAACGGGCCATCCTCGGCTCGAGGAAACGGACGAGGGTTTCCGGGTCGAGTGTGCATCCGGGTTGTGGAATCACCGTGGCCATCACCTCGTCCTCGGTATGTTCGCTCGGCACGGGAAAGACCGCGCACTCAAGGACATCCGCGTGGAGGTTGATTTCATTCTCCACCTCGAGGGAGGAGATATTTTCGCCGCGCCTGCGGATGGAATCACTCATGCGGTCGACAAAGTAGTAACGGCCGTCGCTCGTCTTCATCATGGCATCGCCCGAGTGCAGCCACAGGTTGGACCAGGCTCTCTCCGTCCAATCCGGGTGGCGCCAGTAGCCCGACATGAGGAGCCAGGGTTCCTTGCCGCGAATGACGAACTCGCCAACAGTGCCGTCCGGCACCTCTTCGTCGTTGGCATCGACAATCCGCGCCTCGTAGAATTCGTCCGCCAGCCTGCCGCAGGTCTTCCAGTCGGGATCGTTCCAGTCCATTCGGTGTGGCGCGGACACTTCCGTTGACCCGTAGGTGGTCTTGATCTTCATGTCGAATCGGCTCGCAAAGCTGCCGGCATCCGGAAACATCGGGACGACGAGTGCGCGTTCGATGGGGACGTCGCCGTCATCGGGCTTCCGGGGCTGGCGCGCCAGGAAGTTCGCCATGGCCCCGAGAAAGAACGTGACCGTTGCTCCGAATCGCCTGGCATCGCTCCAGAAGCGTTCGACACTGAATCGTTCCGTCACTACGGCTGCGGAGCCGGCGATCATCGACGAGTAGCACATGGCCCACTGCCCGGCGATGTGGAAGAGCGGCAGCGGTGCGTAGTAGATGTCGCCTGGCTTGAGGTCCATGAGCTCGAAGTTCCCGTGGGCATAGCCATAGGCCTGGCGCTGGGAAATCATGACTCCCTTGGAGGGGCCCGTGGTGCCCGAGGTATACATCACCGCCTTGAGGTCGTGGTGGCGAGGAAGGTCGCCTGGCGGTGCGTCATGCGCTTCGAGCAGCTGAGGGAAATCAATCCTGTCGAGGTGAGAAAGCACGTGCGGAAGCGGGGGTTGCGCACCCGCCGGATTGAAGACGACGAGGCGCTCGAGATGCTCGAGATCACCGGCCACCTCGCCAAGGCAGTCGAGAAAACCCGTCGCGACGATCATCGTGCGGGCGGACGAATCATTGATGATGTGGGTGAGAAGGTTGCCGCGCAATGCGGTGTTGACGGGTACCTGGACGGCGCCGGTCTTGCCCAGACCAAGCCACACGAGGATGAACTCGACGACATTCGGCATCACCACCAGCACGGCCTCGCCGGACTCGATTCCAAGTTCCGTAATCCCGTTGGCGAGCCTGTTGGAGTCACGATGGGCCTCACCATAGGTGAGGGTACGCCGGTCAGACAGAACAAAGGGCGCATCCGGCGCCTCGGTTGCCCGGTGGTGAAGAATGCGCCCCACGCTCTGCCGGTCAGGGGGATCCCTTTGCGGCATGGTTCACAATTCATGCATCAGCGGGCCGTGGAAGCCCGCTGATGCAGTACGGCCAGGATCAGAAACCGGCCTTGATCTCGTCGAACAGCGCAATGTACTTCTCGCGGACTTCCGGCCTGATCTCGGCGAAGAAGCGGCTGTCCTTCATGAAGGCCACCGGATCGGAGATTCCGAGATCGTCGAGCGTGCTCTGGTCCACCAGATCAAAGGCCTTCTGGTTGCAGTGGCCATATCCGTAGTTGCTGATGATGAACTCACCGGTTTCGGGTGCCGACACGGCATTCAGGAAATCGTAGGTCTTGTCGTCGGACCCTTCGCCCGTGGCGATGTGAACATTTCCACACACCCAGGTGTAAATTCCCTCCTTCGGGTTCATGTACTCGACCTCGATACCCTGGTTCTTGAGTTCGATGACAGAACTGTTCCAGGCATACGAGGCGACGAGTTCGCCCGTCGCGAGGCCCTGCTCGACGGCCGTAATGTCGGTCCAGTACCAGCGCAGGACTTCGCGCTGCTTGCGCATCCACGTGGCCGCTTCCTCGAGTTCCTCGTCGGTCATGTCGAAGGGATCCTCCGCGCCGATGAGGGCGCCGACCACACCGAAGACACCGTCGACCGAATCGTAGATTCCCAGGCGCCCGGCGTACTTCTCGTCGAACAGGATCATCCAGGAATGG
>Ga0209544_1003429_pt1 | contig 12356 bp, 8 predicted proteins | sample MesohylPK_FD_187297 | JGI IMG/M metagenome (GOLD analysis project Ga0209544, IMG submission 187297) | Host-associated microbial community of the marine sponge Aplysina aerophoba from Gulf of Piran - sponge mesohyl, lysed by proteinase K... | ecosystem: Host-associated > Porifera > Sponge >...
AGCAGAAGCGGGCCGGCTGGCGCAGCCCCCGGCAGGCCGCCGACTGGCTTCACAGCCTGCAACGCTACGCCCTCCCCGGCATCGGCAGCCGCCCCGTCTCCGAGGTCAGCAGCGCCGACGTGCTGGCCGTCCTCACGCCGATCTGGCACGTGAAGCCGGACACCGCCCGCCGGCTGCGCCAGCGCATCAGCGCCGTGCTGGAGTGGAGCATCGCCATGGAGCACCGGGCCGACAACCCCTGCGACCGAATCGGGCCGGTCCTCGGCCCGCAACGCGACGTCGTGCGCCACATGCGGGCGTTGCCCCATCGAGACGTGGCGGCGGCGATCGAGACGGTCCGGGCGTCGAGGGCGACGCGGGCCGTCATGCTCGCGTTCGAGTTTCTCGTGCTGACCGCTCCGCCACTTAGTTACGGTAAGCTGTTGATAAACAAATGGTTAACATAAACACTACCTCATAGCTCCCCACGCTGTACCCCACAACACAGGCGGGATTGCAGGGCACGGCAGACGCCAGCTACGGACCGATCTGGATCGGGCGTGCGGCTCGATGCGCCGCAGAGCCTCATGCCGGGTCCGAACTCGACATCCGATCCAAGACGAAACGCGCTCTGGCGTGTTGACTGGCAGCAGCCCGGCGGAGCCACTCCGCGGCGATGCCGAGATCCTGCGGCACTCCGATGCCTTCGCGGTACATGAGGCCAAGCCGGTACTCGGCCTCGTGGTGCCATTGGTCGGCGGCGCGCCGAAACCACGTGGCGGCAACGGCCCTGTCGCGGGACGCCCCGCGGCCGTCGTAGTACATAAGGCCAAGGTAGTACTGCTCGTCCCTATGGCCTCCTTCGGCGAGGTGGTGGAGCCATGAGACCGCGGCGACAGGGTCCTGCACACCGTCACCCTTGAGGTACGCGCGAGCAAGATCCATCTGAGCGAGAACGCATCGCTGAACCGCGGCGCGCTTGAGCCATTCGACCGTCGCGGCATGATCCCGAGGCACGCCCTGACCGTTGAAATACAGCACCGCGAGGTTGCGCTGGGCCAGGGCATGGCCTTGGTCGGCGGCTTCGCGGAGCCAGTGGGCGGCAGCGTCGTCGGCGTGCCGCACCCCTTGGCCGTTGAGGTACATGAGGCCAAGGTGGTACTGCGCCTCGGCATGACCCCGCTCGGCCGCTCGTCGGAACCATCGCGAGGCGTCCTCGTGCCTCCGGTCTTGCTCGGACCGCCGGCCGCGGTTGAAACAATCCTCGGCGCTGAGCGCGGCGCCGCGTTCCGCGTCCGCCTTCGAGACTATGATGGGTTCCTGGGAGTCAGCGACAGCACGTGCCTGATGTGCTGGTCGGCCTCCATCGGGGTCATTCCTGGATTCTGCGCTCGGAGTTCCAGTTCCATCCGCTCGTGCAGCGCGAGGGCCTTGCGAGCGGTCGTCAGCGCCGTACCGGCCTTCTCGAGTTGGCGGTACGGCTGCGGCTCCTCCCGTGCCCATCGTTCCATCAACTGACGTTCCGCCGGCAGCGGCCGGTCCGGGAGTTCCGGGTCCAAGTCGATCGGGACCGGTTTCGGCAACCTCCACATCACGTCCTCCTCGCGTCTCCCGGTTCCATCGAACGCACGCCTCCCGAGCGGCCGACTTCGGCAAGCCGTCGTCCTTGACGAGCGCCTTCCTGACGACCTTGACGAATTCGCGCAACGGGTCTTGGCCGGGCCGCAATTCGCGCCGCACCGCGAGGAACATACGGTCGAGAACCGGCCGCAGCCGGTCCCACTGCTCCACGCTGAACTCGTACCGGGCTTCCGCCGCCGGGCGGCCCGTTGCAGCCGGCCCGGTCTCACGGTTCTGCCGCGTCCGCTCCTCGACTCTCCGCCATCGGTCCAGGTCCGTCAGTCCGCGCGCGAACAGATCGCCGGCATCACGCGGCTCCATCGTGCCGGCGGGGCGCGCTCCTGGATCTTCTCGTTCGGCATCGGCAATCTGCACGTCCAGCTTGGCGGCCATTTCGTCCAGCAGATTCACGCCGGAGTCCAACCGCGCCGCGTGCTCGCGGTAGAGCTCATGCAGATCGGAGGCCTTGAGAGCGTCGAGCATCCTTTGCGTACCGTCAATGCGGCGCTTCGCTTGGCCGATCTGCCGGATCAGCTGCATGACTTCGCCGGAAATCCGCGTTTGGTCAGCGTAGTCGCCGGTCGTCAGTTCGCCGAGCAGCCAAGCCCGCAGGAGGTCGCCGGCAACCTCCTGCGCGTGACCCGGTTGGCGGCTCGCCTCCCATTCCGCGCGGAGGGCCTTTACGGCTTCGACATCCCGCTTCCGGTAGGCGGCATCGAGCTTCTCCATCCAGGGCCGGCGGAATGCGCGTTCGTCTTCCGTCGGCGCAAGATCGGGATGCAGCCTCAGTGCAACTGCCCGAAAGAGCGATCCGAGTGCCGCTGGCGGATCGCCGGACGGCCCCTGATCGAGCGACGTTCGGTCCTCGGCCCGGGTCGCGCTTGCTTCGGCCCGCTGTCGCGTCCGGCGTGCCTCTCCTTGAACAGCTTCGTCGTCCGGGTACCCGGTCGCCCGAGACTCGGCGATTCGGGCGCACGTTTCGTCGAGCACGGCATAGCTCGTGCCCACGATGCGCAGGTACTCGGCTCGGAATGCCGCGCACTCTCGCTGGAGGGCAGACAGCGCAAGCACCAGATCGATGAGCTTGTGGGCGAGCGCCGCGAATTCCCGGCGCTTCCGTTCAAGCCCACGTTCGTCAAGTACGGTCTCGTTGTCGAGGTTCGTGAAGCTGCTCATCGATCCGCTCTGTCGCGGCCGTTCATCGACTCACTGAGTCCTCGACCCCCACCCGGTTCGTGCGGTGAGCGCGCCGGACGGCGCGGTGGAACTCCCGCATCCGCGGCAGCACTTCCTGAAATCGGGCATCGATCCGCTGGTACAGACGGGTCAGGCCTCGCTCCTTCTCCTGGCGCGAATACTTGGGCGATGCGCGGATCCTGTCGCCTACGCGCCGGCCATCCGCAACTTCTCGTCGGACACGATTGATGGCCGTCCTGATCGTCCGGGCCGGATGCCCCTCGGGAACCGTGCGTGCATACGCGCTGAACCAATCGGAGATCTCGTAGAACTCGTTGCTGTACCGGGTGACCGTCCTGAGCCGCGGCGGCTCAAGACTGGCGAGGCCGGTGATCACTCCGGCGAACCGGGGGAACGGCCGCGCCCCGTACTGCTGCGCGTTCCACATCAACTCGTCCATGCCCGTCACCACCGCATTGCCGAGATGCCCGGTCCACCCGCGCGTGAACGTCTGCACGTGCAGCGGCGAAACGCCGAGCAGCCGGCCGGCGACCCGGTACGGCTCGGGGGTGGATCGCGGAAAGTACTGCTGTTCCGGCAGCCAGTCCAGCATGTACGCGGGGATGATCTCGTCGCCGAAGAAGTTCCGGTTGGTTCGCACCTCGACGACCGGCTGCGCGACCGCCGGGATCCAGCCGATCGCCAGGTTGCCGTGAATCAGCGACCAGACGAATCTCGGGCCTGCGAGCGTGTCGACGCCGGTGGCGAGGTCGAGGGCCACTTCCGGGACCTTGATGAACACGGCACCGATCTGGAACGGCGTGGGGATGCGAACGTCCCGGTCGCCGGCCAGGTCGTACAGCGTGAGCCAGGATGCCTTCTCGTACTCGGTCTCCGCCCGGTACGCCGCGAGCCGCGAGTCGTCGGACGTGTTGTAGTGCCAGATCCCCCCGGTCATCAACCCAAGGCAGAGGCCGGCAGCCAGCACCTTTCGAACGTGCTGCGCCCGGTCACGGCCCCACGCCGGCTCGCCGCGGCGAGCCCGCGCTCGGCGGCGGACGATCTGGTAGAGCTGATCGAGGCCCTGGATCGCGGCGTTCATGAACGGAACGGTGTGTACGTACATCCGCCACGGCCGCGAGGCCCCGATGTTGGCGAAGTCGGCGGAGACCATGCGCGCCGCCCGCGCGGCGGCGTAGCTGGTCGCACCGCGTGCTCGGGCCTTCCGGAACTGGTTGACTCGCGTGCCGGACTCGGTGATCCAGGCCGGCCGCGTCAGCAGGTAGACGATGCGGGAACCCCAGCGCCGGAGCCTCGTGAAGGCGGCCGTGGGCACCCGCTCGTCTCCGAACTGCGTCTCGGATTCGACGAGGGCCGAGAAGAACCCGCCTTGCAGCAGGTAGTCGCGCATCACCTCGGAGCGGCCGGTCGTCAGGTCGTGGACGGCGTGCGCGCTGCCGGCAAGCGTGGAGAGGAACGGGATCTGCCAGTAGCGTCCGGCCACGAAACCCGACAGCGTGTCGCGGAAGAAGTTCTTGACGATGAACATCGGCATCGCCGTGATCATCGCGGACACGGCGGTCTTGAACGCCGCGAGCCAGCGGATGACCGCCGGCATCGGCTCCTCATAGAGGCTCTGGAGCATCGCCGTCACTGCGGCGTCGTGGACCGTGAACCGCATGCGCCGCCCCTGGACGATTGCGGTCGTCGTGAACTCCTGGCGTCCGCTCCGCTCCGTCGTCTCGGTGGCGATGGCGCGACCGTCCGGGTGCTGGACGACGGTTTCCAGAAGCTCGGCCCGCGCTCGTGCGACGAGGGCGTTGTAGATGTTGCGCGCGAACGCACGGCGAAGAGCGGAGACAGGATCCTCGGGGACTTCAGTCGCCTCGTCCGTCGCCCGCTGTTCAGCGCCCCGTTCTTCGACGCCCCCGATCGGCTCGAACAACGGGATCGGATGGGTTTCGCAGTACTCCGCCTCGGCGGGCGTGAGGAACCGCATCTGGACGTAGTACCTCAGCATCCCTCGGTGCAGCGGGATCACTCGGCGAGCGAACACCTCGATGTCGGGGTGTTCTGCGGCGTACTGTTGAAGGTCCAGATGCTCCGACCGTTCCGCGACGGCCGGGCTTCCGTCGCCGGGTGGCGCGGTGCCCTCGTCGCCGCCTCCCGCGATGACCATTGCGTACCGGGCAGCCAGACGAAGGTGGGTGCGTCCCCCGGCGGCGACCGGCGCGACGACGTCTCGCAGACCGTGGGGAAGGTCTTGGCGGGCAACGCGGCCGGATCCGTCGGCGGACTCCTCGAACACGCCGTAGCGCCAGATGTACTCGGCGAGCGACTTGGCGTGGTTGATGTCCTCGAAGCGCTCGCCGACGGCATCGTTGCCAAGCCGCTCGCCGACTGTCTGCGCGGCATGCCAGCGGTGGACGAATTTCGTGCGCGCGATCCGCAACGGTTCTCGTATGCGCATTGGTCTGCTCTTGCGGTGCGGGCGCGAGTCTGTCGGTCACCCTCTCGGATTCGGACGATTGTAGTCGCAGCGTCACGGCAACAGGTGCGAGCTTGCTGCGTGCAGACTTCCGAGGAGCATCGTCTACAATCCACGGCTGATGTCTGAGCAGGAGCCGGTTTCAGGGGTACGCGTACCTGTGATTTCGCCTGCGGAGGCACGGGAGTGGGTGTCGGGAACGCTGCACGGCTCGCGGGTGCGGCTGGCCGAGCGTCTGCGGGCTGAGGGTCGCGGGTGGCTCTACCTCGTCAGACCGCGCGGCTACCCAGTGTCAGGATGGTTTCGGCCCGAGTGGCTCAAGGACGCGCAGGGTCGCGTTTACGCCACGCGAGCGGCGGCACAGAACGCGGCAGAGTACGGCGGTTTTCTGGGGGCGGTCGACTGGCTGCGGCGCGGCTGGCCCCTTGAACAGCTTGCTGAGTCAAGGGCTGAAGTGGTTCAGGTGCGGCGGCTGCCGTCATGGGTGCGAGAAGTTGAGATGGTAGATGGCGAGGTCGTGCAGCTTCAGCGCAATACGTTCGCGCCCGGCTGTGGTTGTCTCGTATGGGTGGGTCTGATCTGCGGCGGCCTCGTGGCGGTGATCGCGGCTTGGTTGCGGGGCCTGATTGCGGCGGCCGGTACGGCTGTGGCCGCGCTCCTCGGAGTAGCTGTGTTGATCGTCGGTTGGCGGCTCTCGGAGCGGAGCGACGCAGAGGCGCGGGCGATCTGCCTCTGTGGGTTGCCGGGCCGCCAGGATCAAGCGGGCGCGGGTTGACGACTCGAGGCGGCAATCGGCTGCGCGGGCGATGCGCTACGGGTGGCGCAGGACCGTGGATATCGAGGGGGCGCGCGGCGGGGTGGGTCCGGCGCCATGCTCGACCAGCCCCGAGACGCCGACAGGCGCTGATCTCCTTCCTGAACAGGACAATTCGAGGGGAGCGACCCGACCCGGCAGGTGTGACGGAGGAACACCTGCCGGGTCCGCAAAACGCCAGTTTTGCGGGGGGTCGCTCCCCTACTTCCCCCCTGTCTCGTTTTTCTGTACGTGGGGGTGGTTCGTTGTGCTGTGATCTGTTGATAGGAAAAGACTTAGCGGTCCTGAGGGTGTAAGTTCAGGTGTGACCGGGGGTGTAAGTTCGGGCGCTTGTTCTCCTTACACCCTTACTGCGGCATCATCGGTGTAAGTTCGCCTCGGTCCTTGTTGTGATCAGGCGGCAGGTTGGATCACACTTTCACCCTCGTCGCCCTGTTCCCATCGTGCTTCCGTGCTCCTCGCCTCCTGGTCCTGTGCGCCGATCTCGTACGCCGGTACTTGGTTCTCTGTCGGGCCATTTTGGTACGCTGTCATCCATCCGCGCCGTGTTTCCGCCCGGTACCGTACGATGCCGTTTGCTTTCTGGCGCGTGGTGTTCCCCTGCGCGGCCGGCCTGCTGCTGCCGGACCCGGTTGCTGTACGGGCGCCGGTGGGGGCGACCGTGGTCGTTGCCGGTCCCGTTGTCAACGGGACGGACGCCAGCGTCCGTCACAACCAGCTTCGTCCGCGACGGCGGCCGGTGCGTCACCGGAACGGCCGCAGCGAAGCGGAGGAGCCGAAGGCTTGACGCGCCGGCCGCCGTCGTGGCACCCGGCGCTCCGCCCCGCGCGGTCAGCGCGGCGTCGAGTCCTCCGGCTGGCGCTCGCCGGCAAGGTAGGCGCCCCAATCGTCCATCAGCCGCCGACGACGCTCGAACAGGTCCGACCGCGCATACGCCGCCTCGACCTTGTTGCCGACGACATGGGCGAGCGCCGCCTCGATGACCTCGCGCGAGTGGTCCGTCTCCTCGGCCGCCCAGTCCCGGAACGAGGACCGGAAGCCATGAGGGACACCGGCGATGCCGTACTCCTGGAGCAGCCGGCGCAGGCTCTTATCGTGCAGCGGCTGGCCGCGCCGGGCGGTGAACACCACCCGGCCGCCGCCGCGCAGCGTCCGCGCCGCGGCGAGGATCTCGATGGCCCGGCCGCACAGCGGCACCCGGTGCTCGCGCTTCATCTTCATGCGCCTCGGCGGGACGGTCCACACCCGGCCGGCGATGTCGATCTCCGCCCAATCGGCATCGCGGACCTCGCCCCATCGAGCGGCGGTGAGAACCAGGAACTCGAACGCGAGGCTGGCGCCCGGCAACCGAGCCGAGGACCGAACCGCCGCGATCGCCGCCGCCACGTCTCGGTGGGGCAGCGCCGGCATGTGCTCGACGACGTGCTGCTGAGGGCCGAGCACCGTCGCGATCCGGTCGCAGGGATTATCGGCGCGGTAGTTCATGGCGATGGCCCACTCCAGCACGGCGCCGATGCGCCCGCGCATCTTCTGGGCGGTCACCATCTTCGTGTGCCAGATGGGGGACAGGATCTCCAGCACGTCGGCGCTGTTGACCTCGGAGACCGCCACGCCGCCGATGCGGGGGAACGCGTACCGCTCAAAGCTGTTGAGCCACGCGGTGGGCTGATGATGGTCACGCCAGCCGGGCCGCTTCCCCTCGACGACCTGCCGGGCCGCTTCGGCGAAAGTGGGCATGCTGCGGGCGCGGCGGCGCTCGGCGAGCGGGTCGCCGCCCGAGCGGGCGAGCTTGCGGTTGGCGCGGGCGGCCTCGCGGGCCTCGGCGAGCGTGACCAGGTGGACGGAGCCGAGCCCGAGTTCACGGCGTCGGCCGCGGACGACGAGGCGCTGGATCCAGCTGCGGGTTCCGGTAGGCTGGACGTAGAGGAACAAGCCATTGCCATCGGCGTGCCGTCCGGGCGGCGCGGAGGGCACGAAGGCGGCCGCGAGGGCCTTGTGGGGGTGGGGGCCTCGGGGCTTGTTTCTGCGGGGTTTTGGGGCGGCGGTGTTTACAGCATCCATTCCAGTATTGTATACGGGAATCTGCCGGATTTGTCAAGACGGCCTGACCCGCTGAGGCGTGACCTCAAGAATCATAAACGGTTGCTATACAGTCACTTACGGACACCCCGGAACGAACGTGAACACTGCCGGACTCTACATGTCCGTTCCTGACCGCCGCGCGGTCCGGGGAGGTGCGGCTGGCGACGTGGGACGAGATCGACACCGCCGGCCGGGTGTGGACGGTCCCGGCCACGCGCATGAAGATGAACCGCGAGCACCGGGTCCCGCTCAGCTCGCGGGCGCTGGCGGTCCTCCGCGCGGCCAGGTCGCTCGCGGACGGCAACCCGCTCGTGTTCCCGAACCGCTGGGGCAACCGCATCCGCGACACGTTCCTGTCGCAGTTACTCAAGGACCTGGACATCCCGGCCGTGCCGCACGGTTTCCGCTCCAGCTTCCGGGATTGGGCAGCCGAGGAGACCGACCACCCGCGGGAGGTCGTCGAGGCGGCGCTGGCGCACGTCGTCCGCAACGCGGTCGAGGCGGCCTACGCGAGGTCGGACCTGTTCGAGCGGCGGCGGCGGCTCATGGACGACTGGGCCGCGTACATCGAGCGAAACAGTCCCAGGACCCCCGACGCCGAACCAGCATAACTGAGAGTCGCCGGCAATTGAGTGCCTGAACGCGACCATGACCCGAACGGCACTCGCCTCCCCCGAACCGGATGGCGTATAGTAATAGTCGTGAGGGCGCTTCTGACTGCGATCTTGGCCTCGGGGCTTGGATCCCCGCGAGACCCGCACGGTCGGCACACCCGACCTTTGAGCTGTTGAGCCCAGCATGACCACGGGGAACTGGATCGCGCTCGCAGCTATCGTACTCTCGCTGATCGTATCGCTGTTCGGCGCCGCCGGGTGGGTCATCGGCAGGGTTGACGGCCGAATCAACCGGCTGGAATCACGCATCGACGCTCGCATCGACGGCCTGGAGTCAAGCATCAAAGGACTGGACGAACGCATCGATGATCTCGTTGTCATCGTGTCCCACATGCGTGGCCAGTTGGATCTCCTGTCGAACCGCAGCGCATCGTCCGAACTGAGCTCCGTCCTGACAAACCCGGCCGCTCGCGCAGCATGCGAGATGTGCCACCCCGGCGGAGGGGACCCACAGTGACTTGGGATCCCTAGGACGGCGCCAGGACTCCTCCCCCCCGGTCGCCGGCCAGTCGCCGCGGGCAGGCTTCAAACGCGACGGTCGAGCACTGATTTCGCCGCTCCAGCGTGTGATTCCGACGATGACCCTCTGTCACAGCCCGAATCACTTCACGCCGGCCGGGCCGCCGGACCGGAACGCCCCGCGGGTACTGAACCAATTGGCTCCCACGGCAGGACGCGGGCGCCCCGGGATTGCACCGCCCGTAGTGCCGGGAGCGACCACGGCAGAATCTGGCGACTTTGCGGACCCCGCAGGTGCTCCTCCGTCACACCTGCGGGGTCGCGGTCGCTCCCCTGGAATTTGTCCCTCCGGGGGGAAGGGGGAACCAGGCGATTGCAACCGTCTTGCACGGACCGGGTGCTATGCTGTCAGGCCACAATGGGACTCTTCGGCGCGAGAATCGCCCCCGACCTCGATCTACTGCGCGGCAGCGCTCGGCGGGATCAGCAGCCCATCTGAGTTCAACGTAGCGCCCTTCGTCCCCTCAACGAAGATCTTGTGCTGTTCCCGGTTCGACCCAATCCAGAAACCATCGGGGTTGAGCGTCATCCCGCGATAGGTACTTCCCTCAGTAATCACCCACGCCAGTCTGCTCTCCCCGTACGGCACCTGAGCCGACAGCGCGACGTAATCGCGGTTGAATTTCGCCATCTCAGCCGGCCCGTTGTGCAACGCAAGCCACTTCGAGACCTCCGGCAGGAGATCCCCAATCGCTTTGGCGATCGCCTCCGAGGTAGGCTGCCGACCTCCCGGGCTAGATTCGGAGCCGGCCGGAGTGTCTCCACCGGTAGAGATGGACGCGCCAACATACCCGCTCGACTCGCCCTCGATAGCTGAGCCGACCACGGAGCCCCCGACGCCGGCCAGCACTATGGGTGCGCACGCACCCAAGGTTGCCGTGGTGCAGGCCGTGCCAACTGCCGCCGCGGCCACGACCGTTGCGAGAGCGCCGAGCTTCGCACCAAGGTCGTCAACATCGTCGAGGCCTGTCTTCCGGCCGAGGGACTGGGCGCCATTCTCGAACTTGTCTGTGATGCTACCGGGAGCGTTCGTGGCTTCCTTGAGGATCTTCTCGGTCGTCTGCCCGACGAGCGGAATCGGCGCCACGACCTCGGCGACGGTCTCGACGGCCGCTTTGACGCAATGCCCCGGATGCCTCAACGTGCAGTGGGCCTCCGTCGGTGTCGTGCTCCCGAGCATGGCGAACGCGAAGGCGGCGACGGTTATGATGCTGCGCATGATGCTGCTCCCTTGTCTCCAAGCTTTTCGTGGCTACTTCGGGCCTGTTCCCGCTACCGCCGCCGACCGTTCTTGGTGTCGGTCGGCACGGTCGCCGACGTCGGGCGACACGCGCTCGTCGACCGGCCCCATTTCACGCAGCGCGTCGAGCACGGCGTCGGCCGGCATCAGCACCGCGGCCGACGTGTTCTCGAGGTCTTCCCAGTATCTACAGGGGACGCCGCTGCAGCAGTCGCGGAGCTTCGGGCCCTCTTCGTTGGTGCCGGGCGGAATCTCCTTGAGCACCTTGTTGATGCAATGCTGAGGATGGTACCAGCGGCAGTGAGCCTCCGCTGGCGACGAGATCGCAAGCACTGCGAACACGGAGACGGCGATGGTCAAGGTCGTGCGCATTCTCGGTTCCTCCCTGCCAGCCCCATCAAGCAAGGGTTGTGCCACCTCGTTCGCGGCGTACCCACTCACTGCGATCTGCCCTCTAGCCCTCCAGCTACGTGCGCTGTGGGTCAGGGCCAATCGCTCGCCCGGCCGTTGCCGTCTCTAGAAAATGTCCCTAGGTGGCGGTGGGCTGTCACCTTGTGATGACAGTGAGCCCCAGACAGTGAATCCTGATCCGTCCACGGCGGTGCCCGGGGTGCCGCGAAGTTCCCGTTCCCATTGCGGGGTACCGAACGGGGAACGTGAACAGAACCACGTGGCGGTCGCACGGCTTCCGCTCCAGCTTCCGGGACTGGGCGTCGGAGGAGACCGACCACCCACGGGAGGTCGTCGAGGCGGCGCTGGCGCACGCGGTCCGCAACCCGGTCGAGGCGGCCTACGCGCGGTCGGACCTGTTCGCGCGGCGGCGGCGGCTCATGGATGAGTGGGCCAGGCCTACCTTGATGGCGATCACGGGTCGGACCACGACGCTCGTCACTGAACGCTGCCCCCCGGTTCGCCGGCCAGCCGCTGCGGACAGGCTTCCAACGCGACGGTAGAGCACTGATTTCGCCGCTCCAGCGTGTGATTCGGACAACGCCCCTCTGTCACAGCCCGAATCACATCACGCCGGCCGGGCCGCCGGACCGGAGCGCCCCGCGGTTACTGAACCGATTGCCTCCCACGGCAGACGCGGGCGGCCGGGATTGCGCCGCCCGTAGTGCCGGGAGCGACCCATCCGAAAATCTGCGGTTTCCGGACCCGGCACGTGTTCCTCCGTCACACCCGCCGGGGCGCGGTCGCTCCCCTGGAAACTGTCCCTTCAGGAAGGAGATCCGCGCCCGCCGCATCGACGGCGGAGCCGCTTCGTGGCCCCGCGCGGTGCGGGACGGCACCGAAGGCCGCGCCGCCGTCCACGAAACACGTCACGCGCCGCGAACCAGCGCCGGGTGCGCGACTGTCGCCGGCATGACCGACGCCCCGCAGGCGAGGCCGTCCGCCGCCGCCGCCGAAGCCGCCCTGCCGCGTCACCCTCGACCCACGACGCTGAGACGCTTGGGCGCACCATCACGCCGGAAGCACGGCATGCCGGCCCGCGGCGGGGCCGGGCGCGCTCTTGTGGGGCGCCAAGCCCGGAGTCTCGGCCTCCCCGTTGCCGGCGTGAGTACGCCCGGAGCATCTACGAGTTGGAGATGCGCCATGCGCAACGGACTCCGGCGCTAGTGTCCTGTCCCTGAAGAAAGTGTATAATGTTGGGCGGTCCCATTCCCTTCGCTCTGGGAGGTGGTATGCGAACGGGACGCCCGACGGTTTCCATCGTTCTGACCGAGGCCGAACGACAACACCTCGAGTCTCTGGCTCGACGGTCCC
>Ga0209544_1003434_pt1 | contig 12346 bp, 13 predicted proteins | sample MesohylPK_FD_187297 | JGI IMG/M metagenome (GOLD analysis project Ga0209544, IMG submission 187297) | Host-associated microbial community of the marine sponge Aplysina aerophoba from Gulf of Piran - sponge mesohyl, lysed by proteinase K... | ecosystem: Host-associated > Porifera > Sponge >...
GAACATCCCCTCACCCCGGAGCAGCGGCGCATCTACGACGCCTATGCCGGCGCCTTCAAGGTGATCCATGCCAACATCGAGGAGGCGCTGAAGGCCACCGGCATCGTCCAGGGCGAGGACACGCTCAACAAGAATGCCAAGGCCGCCGCCCTTTCGGCCTTCGAGGGCACCAAGCAGCGCTTCTTCGGCCATCTGCTGACCGGGATGAAGTGCCCCTCGACGATCCGGGCGATCGAGGCCGACCTCGCCGCCGGCCGGTCGGCCGTGGTCCAGCTGGTCTCGACCGGAGAGGCGCTGATGGAGCGGAGGATCGCCGAGGTTCCGGCCTCGGAGTGGGACGACCTCAACATCGACCTCACCCCGAGGGACGCGATCCTGTCCTACCTGATGCACGCCTTCCCGGTGCAGTTGCAGGAGCCCTTCACCGACGACGGCGGCAATCTCCTCAGCCGGCCGGCCAGGGATGGCGACGGCAACCCCGTCATCTGCAAGGAGGCCGAGGACCGGCGCGACGCGCTGATCGAGAAGCTCGCCGCGCTCCCGCCGGTGCCGACCGCCCTGGACCAGATCGTGCAGCATTTCGGGCACGAGGCCGTCGCCGAGGTCACGGGACGGTCAAGGCGCGTGCTCAGGATCACCGATGCGAAGGGCGAGCGGCTGGCGCTGCGCAGCCGGCCCGCTTCGGCCAACCTTGCCGAGACCGCCGCGTTCATGGACGGCGAGAAGCGCATCCTGGTGTTCTCCATGGCCGGCGGCACCGGGCGCAGCTACCACGCCGACCTCTCCTGCGGAAACACGGAGCGCCGCATCCACTATCTGCTGGAACCCGGCTGGCGCGCCGACCAGGCGATCCAGGGCCTCGGTCGGACCCACCGGACGCACCAGGCCTCCGCGCCCATGTTCCGGCCCGTCACCACGGACGTGAAGGGCGAGCGCAGGTTCATCGCGACCATCGCCAGAAGGCTCGACTCGCTCGGCGCCATCACGCGGGGCCAGCGGGATTCCCAGACCGCGATGGGCGGCAGCGACGCGGCGCTGTTCCGCGAGAGCGACAATCTGGAGAGCGTGTACGCCAGGGCCGCATTGCGCCAGTTCTACGGCGCGCTCTGGCGCGGCAGCATCGAGGGCTGGACCCTGGAGCGCTTCGAGAAGGCCACCGGGCTCAAGCTCACCTGGGAGGGATCGCTCAAGGAAGACCTGCCGCCCATGCCCCGGTTCCTCAACCGCCTTCTGGCGTTGCCCATCGCCGAGCAGAACCAGCTCTTCGCCGAGCTGGAGAGCCGCATCGCCGCCAACATCGAGCAGGCCATCGAGGCCGGCAGCTACGAGGTCGGCGTAGAGACCGTGACCGCCGATTCGCTCGCCGTCGCAGGCCGGGAAACCCTCTACGAGCATCCCGGCACCGGGGCCGCCACCGAGCTGGTCGAGATCGTTCGCCGCGACAGGCTGGCGCCGCTGACCGCCGATGCCGCGCTGGAGATCGCCGAACGCGATCCGGGACCGGATAGCCTGCCCCGGACTGGATCCGGGGGCAAGCCCAGGCTGGCCGTCAACGCCCGCTCGAAGCGCGCCGCCGTCATCCTGCCGGCATCCTCGCGCATGCTCGACAATGGCGGGGTGACGGAGCGGGTGCGGCTGATCCGGCCCGCCACCGGCGAGACCATGGCGAGGGCCGAGCTGGACGCCTCCAACTGGCGCCGCGCCGACGAAGCGCAGTGGCGGCGCGTGTGGGACGCCGAGATCGTCGGCCTGCCGTCGCACCGGGAGTCGCGCTTCTGGCTCGCCACCGGCCTGCTGCTGCCGGTCTGGGACCGCCTGCCGGCCGAGAACATGCGGGTCAGGCGCCTCACCGGCGATGACGGTATCGCGCTCATCGGGCGCGTGCTCGACGCCGAGCAGGTGCGCTCAGTGCGCGCTGGCTTCGGTCTCGACGGCGGCCCCGCCATGACCGGCAAGGAAGCCTTCGAGGCGGTCATGGGACGCGGCAACGCGCTCGCACTCGCCAACGGCTGGCGGCTCGCGCGCCGCCGCCTGATGGGCGCCGACCGCATCGAGATCGAGGGACCGGCGGACACCGACATGGACGCGCTGAAGCGCATGGGATGCCAGACCGAGATCGTCAACTGGCGGACCCGCGTGTTCGCGCCCAGCGCGGAGACGATGGAGCGCCTCCTCGACCGCTGCCCGCTCGCCGCCTGAGCGGCCCGCGTGATACCTATGGCCGGCCCGGTGCCCGCCGTTTCTTCAATCGCCGCCGCGCCGGAGGTACCTACCGCCGGCCCGTCAACCGCCAACCTCCGTTACACGGACAAGGACAGACGCCATGACCGCGCAGACCCTCCCCGACGAACCCAATTTCTGTTTCGTGCCCGCCTACGATGTCGAAACCGACGTGCAGCAGATCAGAATCGTAATCGAGGGCCTCGCCGGGCATGTCCCCACCGCGCTGATCGCGCTCGATCTGGACGATGCTCTCGCCATTTGCGACAAGCTGAACCGAAGGATCGGTTACGACCGCGAGGCCTGGACCGCCATGGCGGCCGCCTCCATCCAGGCCGAGGACGACGATCCGGAGATCGACCCCTGGCACTGAGGCCGCCATCCCGCAAACGCCACTCCACGTGTCGGCGCTCAGGGAGCTGTTTTCCCTACAGCGCCCGCAATTTTTTCCGGAGCAATGCGCTGCCGCGACAGGCAGCCCGATACGCCCATTCCGTCCCTGTGCAATGCCCACGGCGCACCCGGGGTTCACGCAGCAACCACCTCCCAGGAGCGTCAGGCATTGGGACCCTCAAACCAGTCGGGAATCGGGTGTTTCCGTATCCCCGTTTCCCGGGCGAACTCCCGGATATGGCGCCACTTTTGCAGAAAGACCTTGCAAAAGGGATTTCTCGCGCCGAGGTCGAAGATGCCTCGGCCAAGACATTCAACGGCAACATCGTTGTCCAGCAATGGCGCCGGGCTCCAGTTGTCATAAATGACCAGCCAGTTGTTCTGGTATTTCGCGAAGCCCTGCTTTCTGAACCTTTCCCCCTTTTCTTCAACGCGATCCAACACGGCCTCGACCCAGTTGCGCTCTATCGAGTTTTCCATGTCAGGAACAGCCTGTATCTGTCCCCTCGCGACCTTCTCGATCTCGGACCTCGAACGAGGCGGGTCGCTGACCCGGTGGGGCGGGATGTAGCGGAATCTATGGATTCCTTTCTCCTCGGAATAGGCCTTAACCCGGGCCCAATCCTGGGGGACTACCTGGCTGATCTCGACTCCTACCCGTCCGGTAGGAGGCGTCAGAACGAGATCGGGTCTTTCGCCTGTCTCGACTCGCAGAGGGTATTCCAGGAGACCGGCTTGGGAGATCGCGCCAAGGAAACGGCACGTAATCCATCTCTCGGAAAGCACCTTTCGATCCCGGCCCCGACCGCGCCCCGGTGGAGGAACCCGAACATCGTTGGCGCGAAGCTTCGCGGCGAGTTCCGACGACGACCCAACCTGGAACGGCCTCATTTTTTGCATCGCCTTCAGATCTCCCGCCCTACCGACTGCAACGGTCTACGCATTTCTGGCATGAGAATGCCGTGCAGTCCTACGATCCTTACTCCATGGTCCGAACGCCGCGAGCCACGCAGCCGGCCCGGGCTCCGGCCATTCGTTTCCGGTCGCGTCGTTTGCGCCAGCTACAGGTGACGTGTTCGCCGACGCGCATGTCCAGAAGGCCGACCTTGTCGACCGCATCGACGCCGTCCTCCGGCAGCAGGGTATCGCCAGGGCCGATGCCCGGCAGCCTGACACAAAGCCCTATTTGAAGATCTGTAGCATGACGACGCTTCGATCTTGCCACTCCAGGCCCGGAGCCGCTCAACCCGACCGTCTCAGCGCCGGAGGTGAAGCGCCGTGTCGCCGTCGACAAGGAATGGTCGGGCCGAGCGCTCAATGTTTCGTCGAATACAGGGGCTCCACCTAGGATGAAACGCCGCATGAAGGGCTGCGCAGGCGCCGCGATCGCCGCGATCCCGAAGCAGGTCACCGCCCCTACCGACGATCCGTGTCTGACGGCGATGGACATCGCCGACGTCTCCACCTGAATTCGGGACTTGCGACGGGGCCTGCAATCCTCTATGGAAGGCGTTCTGGCTCGCGACGAGCCTTTGGTTGCCACGAAAGCGTCCGCGCCGGCAAACGAATCGTCGCAAAATGCGGTTCTCGCATTCGACTACCGGTTTTCCAGTTCTGATCTTGCGCAAGCGGACGTGTGCGCTGGAGAACCGCTATGGCTCGACAGAAGCCCAACAAGTTCCTTCCGTTCGACAGGTACCATGTCGCCCCCATCGGCGGCATCGACCCCGAATCCCTCAAGAATGCTGCCAAGCTCGCGCGAACCAAATATCGCGACGATGAACGCAAGCTGCCCCACAGCCTCGTTCTAAACCACATCGCCAAGTCTCTGGGCTTTCGCGCAGGCTGGGGCGGATATGTCCCCGACTACAGGGACCGGCTGGAAGTGTTCATGCGGGAGCACGGCCTCGTTTCCAGGTCCGACGTGCTCTCTCCCGTTGCCCCCGTCGGGGATGCCACCGTCCGGTTGACCTACAGGCAGATCGCCGACCGCCTGTTTTCGTCCGGGCATCCCATGCCCAAACGGATATTCGTCGGCGCGGGTGTCGACGTTTTCGACCTGCTGGAGGCTGCACCGGCCCAAGGCCTCAAGGTAGGGTTCATGACGTCGGGAAAGAGCCTGGCTTTCGCGGACGTCAACCCCGCCAGGATCGACCGCACTGTACCGCCTGCCAGCTACTCCATACATAGTCCCGAGGCCGAACTATGCGTTTCCGAGGCAACGTTCCTGTTCGGCAATCTCATCGGGGATCAGCTCTGCGATGCCGGCAGCGGCGGGCGCATCGTTGCTCAGGCCTATAACATCGATGACGCCTCCCGCGAGGGGCTGCGGGCGTCCGGCAGGCTCCTCCGCCGCATCCTGGAGGCCTGTCCCTCCGGATGGGTGGAAGTCATCCCCTACAACGACCGCCTCGCCTTCCTGAAAGGTCCCGGCGGCGGATACGAGTTCGTCTTCAAGGGCATGCGCGACGCCGCGTTCAGACGGAATGTCCATGCCCCGTTTCTCCGCGACAAGGACGTCTCCAAGTCCGAGGACGCAAACGATTTCGAGCTCCACCTCTACTTCAACTATCGCGGTTGGCTCGAGAGTGACCGGCATGAAGCCGAGACGGCCTTCTATGCGAACGGCGGTTCGTTGGCCACCTACCCCGGAGCGGATGAGATTCTGAAGTCCCGCCTTGCCTGCAATGGCAGGTACGACCCGCCTCCGAAGAAGGCCTCCAGTCGCCCTCGTTACACCCTGGCCGAACGCGCCCGGCATCGGCTCTTCTTCTCGGAACTCGTTACCGTCGGGCAACTCAACCGCTTTCTCTATCACAACCCGGACTATGTGGCGCACAGGCGGCGCGTTCTCGGTGACGAACCTCTGGAGACCGTCAACGATGAGCCCCCGCATCTGCCGGCCGCCACAACTTGGTACGACGCGAAAGCCTACGCCAGATGGATCAAGCGCACCCAAAGGCTTCCCGTCCGGCTACCCACCGAAGAGGAGTACCTCATCCTCGCCGCGGACCTCATCCCCGACCAAATCTCCGGTGAGGAACTCAGGGAAGCATTCGGGAAACGCCTCTGCGTCTTCTTCGATGCCCAAGGCAACAGGTTCGACGGGCATCCGCCCTATATGTCCCGGCCCGGATTCGCGCGCTTGCAATGCCGCTACGACAGGGACCGCATCGAGTGGGCTGAAGCAGCGACAGGGCTGAAAACCATCCGCTCCGCGTGGTTCGGCGAGTGGCTCTTCCCTGTTGGGGCGGCGATCAACGGCCTGTTCATGTGTTCCCAATACAATGTGCACCTCGCGGCCGAAACGAGGATTTCCGCCGAGAGAGGACGCTTCCCTGCGAGCAGCACCGGCAAGTACAGCTCGATGAAGATCGGGTTCCGCCTCGTTTACGAGGCGGCTATCGGTAATTCCACGAGCAGCGGCGTTTCGGGTCGCTCCGGGGATCCCGGGCGATGAAGTACAGCAGCTCGAAAGAGATACACGGTTTGATCCGTAAACTGGTTCGTTCGGGATGGACCTTCCGCCACGGAAGAAAACACGGACGGATATATCCCCCGGGTGGCAAGTACTTTGTCACGGTGCCGATTTCTCCGAGCGACCGGCGAAGCCGCAATAACTTCGAACGGGACTTGCGACGGATGAGCAGCGGAGAACGGGTTCCCGAACGGTCTTCTTCGCAGGATCAAGCGTAACCCGGGCATGACGATCGCGGAGGAGGCAGGCGCAGCGGCGATCCTGGCCAACGCCGCGACTTCCGGTTCGAAATGCCGATGTACACTGTTGCAATGCGGGACGAGGCACCCGCCAATGCCGTCGCGCCCACCGCCTCATGCAGGACAGCGGTCGCGCCGGCCGCGTGCAGAGGACTCTCCGCACGTCCTTTGTTGCGCAGCCGGCTTGGCCACCACCGTTCCCGACCTCCCGGGCGCCTTGGCTTCCGAGCCGGAACGCCGCCGCTATTGCGCAGCGGTCGGGATGGGGTCCACCCCCCTTCCCTTGGGACAAGTATTCGCTTGCCGCTTGGAAGCTGCGCGCGCGGAACGTTGCGATACTCGGTGTGGCGGCCGGTCGGCCCGTCGATGCAGTCGTCACTTGGAGCGAAGCCGGCCCTGTCGCCGGCGGCACGGGCCTGACCATCCGCCGACCCGCCGACCGCGGGCGCGGCGCCGCCATGCCGGGGAGCACGTGCCGCCGGCCCACCGCCGGCGGATACCGCCACACCCAAGGGAACCATCCGCCATGACCGTGCAGACCCTGCCCGACGAACCCAATTTCTGTGTCGTGCCGGCCTACGACGTCGAGGCCGACGTTCAGCAGATCCACTTTGTCATCGACGGCATGGCCGGCCATGTGCCCACGGCATTGGTGGCCCTGGCGATGGACGATGCCCTGAACATCTGCGGCAAGCTGAACCGCAGCCTTGGCTATGAACGCGAGGCTTGGACCGCCATGGCGGCAGCCTCCATGCTTGCCGAGGACGACGATCCCGACAGCGACGCTTGGCATTGAGGGCCGTTCATTGCTCCGCAGCCGGCCCGCCGTCCGCCCGCGGCTTGCCGGCTGTCTACACAATCGCTATATCCTGAAGCCAAGGCAGCGCCCCGCCCAACCCGCAGGAAGGAGACCGCCATGCCCCAGGTGAACCTGCGCACGTCCAGCGAGCGCCTGGCCGTCATCGACCGCGCGGCGGCGATCCGGGGCGTGAGCCGCACCGAGTTCGTGCTCCGCTCCAGCGAGGCGGCGGCAATCGAGGTCCTGAACGAGCGCCCCGTCATCGCCCTCGACGACGAGGCCTGGGACGATTTCGCCGCCGCGCTCGACGCGCCGGTGGAGATCGACCCGGCCGTGAAGGCGCGCTACGCACGCCGGCCCCAGTGGGACCGCTAGGCCCGCCCGAGCCGCTCGCGTCCTGCCACGACATCTCGCAGTTCTCCTCGGGCGTCCCCACCCTCGACGCATGGCTCAGGGGCAAGGCGCGGCTGAACGAGGCCAGGGGCGGCGCCCGCACCTATGTCGCCTGCGACGGCGACCGCGTGGCCGGGTTCTACAGCCTCGCCGCCAGCGCCGTGGAACGGCGCCGGGTGTCGTCCCGGATCGGCCGCAACATGCCGGACCCGGTTCCGGTCATCCTTCTCGGCCAGCTCGCTGTGGACGAGGCCTGGCGCGGCCGGCGCCTCGGCTCGGACCTCCTGATCGACGCGGCCAGGCGTTCCCTGGCAGCCGCCGGCACGGTCGGCGCCCGCGCCGTCGTCGTGCAGGCCATCGACGAACGCGCGCGCGCCTTCTACGAACGGTTCGGCTTCCGCCCGTTCTCGGAGCGCGAGCCGCTCATGCTGGTCCTGCGCATGTCCGAGATCGCCGGCCTGCTGGACGCGTGAGCTGCACAGCCGGCCCGCCGTCCTCCGGCATCAGCCGCGCCGGACCAGCCACCACAAGGCGCCCCATACCGGCAGGCTGAGCACGATCGCACAGACAGCGATCGCGAGCGGTCCCAGCAGTCCCGCGACCACCGACGCCGCGACCGTGACCGCGCCCGACCCGATGCCCGCCAACCACGCGCCGCGCCGGTAGCCCAGCCGCCGGAGGCGCCGGCAGCCCAGCGCGAGCGGCAGACCGCAGGAAACGACCGGGATCAGCCATCCGGCTGCCATCAGCAGCGACGGCCACATCTGCGGGTCTCCGGTCACGACCGTTCCCGGACCGAACCGCAGCGCCGCCTGCGCGAGCGCCCCGGCCGGCAGCCACAGCAATGCCAGCGGCCAGAACCCGTGCCGCGCGATCCATCCCCGCCCGTTCATGCCATGGCGATGCACCCGCCGCGGCGGCAATGCAAGCACCCCGGAACCACCGCAGCCGAAGAGGAAGAGGAGAGCGGACCGGGAGCGAAGCCGCTGTCGGAGAGGGAGCGGCAGCATTCGCTATCGGGGAGATCGGGACATGGCAACATTGACCTATGCGGGGATCGGGGCACGCGCGACCCCGGCCTCCGTGCTGACGGACATGACGGTGATCGCGGAATGGCTGGCGCGGACCGGCTGGACTCTGTCGACCGGCGGAGCGGACGGGGCCGACAGCGCGTTTGCGGCGGGGGCGCCGGTGCAGCAGAGGACGATCTGGCTGCCGTGGCGGGGCTATAACGGACATCGCGGGCCGGACTGCCGGGTGCTGTCGGCGGCGGCGATGGCGGCGTGCATGGAGATCGCCGCCCCGTTGCATCCCGCCTGGGACCGCTGTTCGCCGGCCGTCCGCAAGCTGCATGCCAGGAACGCGGCGGTGCTGGGATTGACGACGGATCGACCTATCGATGCGGTCGTGTGCTGGAGCGAACGCGGCGCGGTTACCGGCGGCACGGGCATGGCCATCCGTATCGCCGAGGCAAACGGCATCCCGGTTCTCAATCTGGGATCCATGTCGCCGCGTGCGGTGTGCGAACGGCTGGCCGCGATCCGCCGGTCCGCCTCCGTTTCGTAGAGGAAGAGGCGAGCGCCTGCCGGGCGAGTGTCCGGCAGGGCGGAGGGAGAGGAACTCCCGCGCCGATGCCGGATCGGTGTCCGGCACAGGTCGCCGGGTAGGGCAACGGCAAAGGAGTTCCCGCCATGTTTCGTCGCGATACATCTCTCGACATTCCGATCGGCAGCGATCTGCTGCGCGAGATCGGCGTCGATCGCCGCACCGTCCACGAAATCGCCGAGGACGAGCGCGCCATCCGGTGTTCCGACCGGGGCGCGGTCTATCCGGAATACGGCTTCGCGAGCTTCGCCCCGGAACCGGCGTTCGGGATGGCCCTCCAGGACGCGGCGCCCCCGGATCGGTGTCCGGGGCAGGCTCTGGAGCCCTGGGACCCGGCGTCGTCGCTCCCCCCGGCGTAATGGAGGTGGAGGAGGGCTTTTGGAGATTGAACGGTCGGGGGTTCGGGGGAGTGAACCCGGCCCCCGGTCGTTCGCAACCCATCGTCAACACCTGGACCCATGAGGAGATCGTCATGGCCTTCGGATTGAACAAAGTGCAGATCATCGGCCGCCTCGGCGCCGACGTCACCGTCAACCACCTCACCTCGGGCGGCCGCGTCGCCAACCTGAGCATCGCGACCGACGAGTCGTATATCGAGAAGTCTTGTGTTCCATGATGCACCTTGTTCGCTCTGTGTGGATTTTCCGGGGGATCTGCCGATCGTGCTGTCCCCTCGCACTCCATATGGATCAGCCGAAGACAAGCCGCATCGTTCCATTTCCTCCGATACCGGGTCTGGCGTCAGACCGGAGTTGGAGTGAAGCGCGGGAAGGGTGAACGGAGAAGGGGACGGAGAGAGTCGTCCCGGCCGTTCGCATTCCATCGTCATCAACCAGACCTGAAGGAGAAGACCATGAGCTTCGGACTCAACCGCGCGGAAGTCATCGGGCGCCTGGGCGCCGACGTCACCGTCAACCATCTCGCCTCCGGGGGCCGCGTGGCCAACATGAGCGTGGCGACCGACGAGAGCTACATCGACCGGAACGGCGGCGGCGAGCGGATCGACAAGACCGAGTGGCACCGCTGCGTGACGTTCCAGGACGGCCTCATCGACATGCTCGAGAGGCACGCGAAGAAGGGCCGGCTGGTCTATGTCGCGGGCAAGATGCAGACCCGGCGCTTCCGCAAGGACGGCGAGGACTCGGACCGGTTCTCCACCGAGATCCTGCTCGTGCCCGGCTCGCGCATCCAGTTCCTCGACAAGCCGAACGGGGCCAACGGCAACGGCGCGCCCGCCATGGCTGAGGCCGCGAACGGTTCGGCCATGTCCCCGGATCCGGACGATTCGATCCCGTTCTAGGGACCGTTTCCCTTCGTTCCTCCCTCCCAACTCGGGGGCCGGCGTTTCGGAGACTGTGAAACTATCAACTTTTCACAGTCTCTTCGGCGCCGCCCCCTTTTTTCATGCAGCCGGGCGGGTGTACGGCCGTCCGAGCACTATGGGTCCGCGGAGGCGGAGGAAAGTCGATCGCGGGCGAACGCCGCGAAGCCGTGCCGAATGACGGGAAAACACAACTCCCAGAGCAATATTACGCAGTAACCGTCCCAGTCCGCCGTTTTTGGAGGCAATGCTCCCTGAATGCATCCGCGCCCAACTCGTTCATCACCCGCTTGAAGTTGTACCCCAGTGTCATCAGGCTGAACTCGCCGCGGCACTTGTCGAGTCCGCGCATCAGGAAATGGTCCATTCCCGCCCATCGCTTGATGGTGCCGAAAGGATGCTCGACGAGCGTAGCTCTTTGGCGCACCCATGGTGCACTGGCGCTCATCTTCGTGCGATGCCGGTCGATCACGTCCTCATGCTCCCAGCGGGCCAATCTCCGCCTTGACTGCGCTTTTGTCAGGCATCGGTCCCTCAGCGAACAATCCCGGCAAACCGCGGTCACCGAGCTATATCTGAAATACCGCTTGCCCTCCCTTATACGGGGCGATCCCCTTCGGGTCAGTCTCTGACCGGCCGGGCAAACATACGTGTCATTTCGGGCATCGTAACGGAAATCGTCGTCTCTGCTGAATCGCATGACGTCGCCTTTACCCCTTCGTGGGGGCGGAGGTCTCGGTATCGGGACGTACACGTCCAAGCCCTTGTCTTCACAACTCTTCAACTGTTCGCCGCTGAAGTAACCGGAGTCCGCCAGACCGATCAATCGCTCGGCGCCCATGGCTTCGCCGGCTTTCGTCATCATCGGCTCCAGCTGGCCGGCATCATTGCCGTCCTGCACGACATCCTCGGCGACAATCAGCTTGTACCGGTCGTCCACTGCGATCTGGCAGTTGTAGCCGCCCACTGCCTTACCGGACTTCCTCAGCACCCGCGCATCCGGATCGACCTCCGATATCTGATTCTCCTCGCTTGCCTGCAAGCGTTCCTGCAAAGACTGCTTGTGCTTGCGCCTTTCCACCAGAGCCTCGATCTTCGCCGCCAGTTCCGGATCCTCCCCGCTGTCCCCTCCATCCTCCGATCCTGCATCCGCCTCGTCCAACAGCCTGTGATACTCGGCAATCTTTTCGTCCAGACGCTTCAGACCCTTTCCCAGGCTTGCCTTCGTATGGATGCTGTCCGCATTTGCATTGGCCTTCAGAAAAGTCCCGTCGACAGCCACCCGGCGACCCTCCAGCAGGGACAACTCCCGGCATAGCAGAATGAACTCCCGGTTGGCTGCCCGCAGCGCAGATGCATTGTCCTTGCGGAAATCCGCGATCGTCTTGTAGCTCGGCGTGGCCCCCTGGCACAGCCAGATCACCTCCAGGTTCCGTCGCGTCTCCGCTTCCAACCGGCGCGAACTGCGCACCCGGTGTTGATAGCCGTACAGATACAGCTTCAGCAGTAGTCTCGGATCGTAGGCTGGCTGGCCGGCCCCGCAGTGTTCTTCCGCATGCCGAAAGTCCAGCTCCTCCAGATCCAGCGTGCCGACGAACGCATCGATCGCGCGCACCGGATTGTGTTCGGACACATAGTCGTCCACGCAGGGCGGAAGAAGCATCAACTCGCTTCGGGACCGCACCTCCCGGTAACGTCGATCCGGCATCGCGGTAAACCTTGTGGCTGCCTGGGTTGCCCGCGAGCATAGCATTTAAGGCTGCAAAAAACCGGGGTACGGGCGGACAAAGACGCTTCATTCGCCTTCGTCAGCAACCTGGCTTGTCGAGATCTCTGTCATCGGCTCAGAGGTCCGCCCTGTTCGGGCTCACAGAAATACTTTCACAGTCTCTTCGGCG
>Ga0209544_1003439_pt1 | contig 12323 bp, 9 predicted proteins | sample MesohylPK_FD_187297 | JGI IMG/M metagenome (GOLD analysis project Ga0209544, IMG submission 187297) | Host-associated microbial community of the marine sponge Aplysina aerophoba from Gulf of Piran - sponge mesohyl, lysed by proteinase K... | ecosystem: Host-associated > Porifera > Sponge >...
CAATTAACCCAATCCTCAAGCCTAATGTCTGTTTCTGAGTTTTGGTCACTGATATACTTGCCGATAAAGCGTAGCATCTCATTGGAAAATTTTGGGTCGTCAATACTACCATCTGCTAAGAATGAACGGATTCCTAAATCAGCTAAATCTTCTTCAAATTTAGATACCTCACCTACCCCAGGTGAAAAACAGGCCTTTATATCCAAAAAGTCATCAGGAAGAAGATAGCCCCCATCATTCGGCGCTCCAATGCGAATTAGTTTCTGTTGTATGGGAGTAGGGCAAACGGCGGATAAAAACTGTTGTATCCTAACGGGTGAAACTACTTTCGTAGAATAAATATCTTCTCTTAAAAGATATTTAATGAGTTTTTTGGCTAAACTCCTTGAGGAGATTCTCATAATTATTCCTTAAATTTAGACTTGGTTTGTGAGTGGTATGATTTCATTCTAGATGTATGTAAAGTTACCTTTTAAATACGGTAATTCGGAATCGATAATGTGTCTCCCAATTTATTGGTAAACAATAATAGTCATACTCAATAAAGATGTTGGATTATTTTTCTGTATTACTTTTAACAACATATAAATTGGGTCAAGGTAAAGCCTATACCTAAATTTCGTGACTTGGAACTCTTTGATGGACCTGTATCCGTATTTTGGATTTGGTGTTTTTTCCTTAACGCCATTGCCAGAGTCCATTGAGTGACGTATTCCACCTATTTTCACCATATCTTCAATGACCCACACCCCATTCCGGAAGAAACCATGAAAATATTCAGTCCATGATGATGCAAGCGTGATTCAATCCAATAATTATTCAATTGCCCACACCCCGATAAACGTATACCTTTTTCATGTTCTGCTGACCTCCATCATTGAACCAATTCTGCTCCCGTTTATAGATGCTACATGCTTTATGACTAAAGGAAATCAGAAATATGCAATTTTTGCTTGATTTATGTCTCACCTTCCGTAAGATAAAAATTTTTAAACTTTGTAGCGTTGATTGATGGAACGCAATTTCATGAGTAATATTTCACCATCTCTAGATTAGGTTTTACAAAAGCTAATGAGAGTGAGTCTGAATCATTGTGAATCATGGCGACTTCGATATGCCATCGGTGGACGCCTCAGAAATTATAACCCTCCCAAATCTCCTCATGTAAGTCGCTTGGATCAAATTCGTCAAGCTTTAGTTCGCGGCGAACTCGCTCTCAACGGCTTTAATCGCTGGCGAGTATATCCAAACTATTTGTCTCGAACAGGTTGGACATTCACGAGTTCTGAAAATATCAATGCCGTCGCTGAAGTAGAAATTAGTCTCGCCAAGCGAGAGACAGTTTCTCTCCCCATCATCAACACTGATGAACAAACAGTTCAAAAGGCACTTGTAAAAATTGAATCTCGTGTTGAAAGAAATGGGGTACTCATTGCGAAGCGCAATTGGGATAAAACACCAAAAACAAATTCTGAGTTTAATCAATTAATGATAAAAGCCCGACAGCATGGATGGGTAGTTCATATTATCGCGGTGATAGGGACGGCAAAAAATCCATATGACCCACTATTGCTTGAAGCAAAGCGAAGGCACTTTAATACAAACAATCCGTCAATAAGACCACAACCCTTTCGCTCAGAACTTGAAAATAGCTTTGAGAAGGCTCTCATTGAAGCAGGACTTGATCCTATCCCACAACAGCAAGTGGCCAACTTTTACTTGGATTTTGGTTTGGTGAAAATTCAAAAAGATTTTTTACCTATACGCCTTGACATAGAAATAGACGGACGAATTTGGCATGAAGAGTTTCCGGGACAGCACCGTCAGAAAGATTGTCGTCGTGACGAAATTGTTAAACGTTTCGGCTGGCGTCCTCTACGCTTTTGGGATGACGAAATTAAAAACGATACCAAAGGATGTATTGAAATGATAGAGCACGAAATGCAGTCATACACCCCATTAAATTCTAACTAACACCATTACGGATGAATAAATGACGAAAACAAAAACTATAACACTTCAACGATTTTCACTATGGTTTTGCTACTTATTTTTGTTTCTCGCTGCTGCTATTCTCTTAATTGCTTACTCAGCCCTTGGTCAATCGGTTATTACACTTCCCAATGACCGTAATGAAGCAGCAGAACTTGAAGTGACTCTCCCGCAATTAAGAACTGAAAGAGATAATCTGATGGAAGAGGTGGCAACACTTCAACTTGAATTTGATAATTTAAGTGGTCAACTAAATGATGCAAAATCACTCATTGCTCAAATTCCCGAGCTTCAGACTGAAGAAGCAAGAGCAAGAAGGTCAAGGGATACGCTTAATTTAGAAATTGCAGGCTTAACCTCAGACTTAACCAACTTACAAAATTCTGCTGCGACCCTCCCGGATGAAATCGCCCAACTTGAAACCGAAATACAAGGCCTCACTGAAAGAGCCGAAGCCGAGAATCTGCGTCTCACTAAAGTGCAAGAAGAACTCAACATGGAACGCCAAAATCTGGTTTTGGTCAAAGATGAGTTAACCGAAAAAAATTTAGAGCTTGAACAAGTCAATGAAGAACTCAATACGGTTCGCACACGACTTGAAATAGCACGAAGAGAAGAACAGACTACGGTTGATAATGTCTCAGCCCTCAAGATGGAGGCGGCAAATTTATCTCAATCAATCCGAAGCGATACTGCAATTCGTGATACTCTACAAGAAGCCCTTATGGCGACTCGAACTGATCTAGATGATTCAACATTGCAACTAACCCAAACGCGGGAAGAACTCAATTTGGAACGTCAGAATCTGACTTTGACCAAAGATGAAGTGTCGGCGAATAACTTAGAGCTTGAACAAGTCAATGAAGAACTCAATACGGTTCGTAATCAGCTTGAAATAGCACGAAGAGAAGAACAGACTACGGTTGATAATGTCTCAGCCCTCAAGATAGAAGCGGCAAATTTATCTCAATCAATCCGAAGCGATACTGCAATTCGTGATACTCTACAAGAAGCTCTTATGGCGACTCGAACTGATCTAGATGATTTAACATTGCAACTAACCCAAACGCGGGAAGAACTCAATTTGGAACGTCAGAATCTGACTTTGGTCAAAGATGAAGTGTCGGCAAATAATTTAGAGCTTGTACAATTAAAGGAAGAACTCAATACGGTTCGTACACGACTTGAAATCGCTCGAAGCGAGGAACAAGCGACAGCTGAAAATGTCGCTGCACTCAAATTGGAGGTCAACACTTTAGCCAAGTTAATTCAAAGTGATACGGCAACACTTGATACTCTCCAAAATACACTTGTGGAAACTCGAACTGAAATAGAAAATTCAACACTGCAACTCAATCAAACCAAAGAGGAACTTGCAAGGAGCAAGGCAAGCCATGATGCTTTGAAAGCACAATTTGAGGTATTGTCAGCTCGTTTTCAAACGCTCTCTAGTTTAGACGCTCAAGCGCGGCTAAAAATACGCTCTCTGATTGAAGAATTAAGTGATGCGGAAAGCATAGAAGCTAATACGGAGCTGGCACAGTGATTTCATACTTGTCAATGATTGTTTTATTTGCAGGTATACTTTCTTTAAGTGCCGTTTTCTATTTTTTGGGGCAACACCTCAGGTTCAAAAATAAAAGTGACTTGGAAAGCGCGGTCGAGTCACTTGAACATGAAACTAGAAATTTGCAGCAACAAAATTCTGGATTGCTCAGTGAAAAAGAAGGAATAATAAAACAGGGCATGTTAGCTGAAGAAAAGATAAGTCGTTGGGAAGAAATTAAAAGCGACCACAAGAATCTTACAAAGATGAAGGAAGAGTTGGATGCTTTTATATTGGAGGAGTCTAATCGTATTGATGCGCTTGAACGAAGGAGAGCCGAAATTGCTAAACAAATTCGTGAGGCTGAAGATAAACTTAATGGATATCCCCTGGCGATATTTGGAACCAAGGAGGAATGGGAAGAATACATAAAAAAACGTATGGATGAATTTGATGAACTACTGAAGAAAAATGAGGATGCTTCAATAGAGAAGGATGGGTTAGTCAACTACAAATACCAATTGGCGGAGGATGTTTCTAGGCTTAAATCCCGAAATGACGAGTTAAAGGAACAAGTTGACAAAGAGGAACAGCGAGTAAAAGCTATTATCGAAAAACAGATGGCCTTATTGAAGCCAGAGCATGAGCGATTAATTGAAGAAAATGAAAAGCTTAAGGAGGACATAACAAAAGCCCAGGAGAAATTAGCTTTACTCGCCACAGTCGGAACAGTTGAATCCGCTACAATTAGTTTCCCCGAGGATCCTATTTCAGTTGCCATTAAAGAAGGCTCCGGCGATAAAGAGACTGATAAACAACTCGCTGCTTTTCGTGATACTCCCGCTTGCCTTGAAGGATATGATACTCAGCGTGAATTGCAAGATGAAGAGGATGAGCTAAAGGAATTTAAGCGCAAGTTAGATGAAAGTGGTTTGAAATATCCAATTCGGATAATAAAGGCATTCCATACTTCCTTAAAAGTCAATGATCTGTCACCGCTCACAGTCCTAAGTGGTCTCAGCGGTACAGGAAAAAGTCAGCTTCCAAAAGCTTATGCAAGTTATTTCGGCATCCATTTTCTTCATGTCCCGGTTGAACCAGGTTGGGACTCACCCCAAGACCTTTTGGGCTTCTATGACTTCGTTTCCGAAAGATACCGTCCGACTGACCGCGCCAAAGCCCTTGGGCATTTCGACCAAGATTTTGCTAAAGATTTAAAAATTACTAAGTACGAAAAATGGCAAAAAAGAATGTTACTTATTCTGTTAGATGAAATGAATCTTGCGCGAACAGAATATTACTTTTCGGAGTTTTTGTCTCGACTTGAAATGAGAGGTAAAAGAAGCCTTTCCGGTAATCATGCTGGAAGTGATGCGCGGATAATAATTGATTTACCTTACAGTGAAAAAGAAAAATCAAAGTCTCTTTACGTTCCGCACAATGTTCTATGGGTCGGAACACTCAATGAGGATGAGACAACACAGGCGCTCTCGGATAAGGTGCTTGATAGAGCAAACTCAATACGTTTTGCCTCGCCCTCACCCGACACCTTATATGACCATAGCAAGCAACCAGACCTTGAACCTATCAAAAAGGCTAATATTGGGTACTTGGCTTATGAAGATTGGCTCAAATGGGCAGAAAGCAATTCAAAAGAGGAAGCTATTGATAAGGCGATAAAAGAAAATCTCACTTTCTTAGCAGAATTAATGCAGATGGCTAACCGAGCATTTGGATACCGAATAGCCCAAAGTATCATGGCATATATTAAACGTTATCCAGACCGGGACTGGAAAAAGCCGATGATTGATCAGATCAACATGCGACTACTTCCAAAACTCTCAGGATGTGAATTGAATAAATGTGAAGATTCCTTGAAATTATTGATCAATTTATGTGATGAAAATTTAGGAGATGATAAATTCTCACGGGAAATCAATAAAGCAATTGAAGATTCGCAAAACACAACGCAAATTTTTAATTGGCCCGGCTATACTTATGATGAACACACTTAGGACTAGAGGAAATCAAACTGAACTCGGCTTGGCTTTATAGCTCATACCAGTCCTTCATCTCCGCTGCTTCTGGAAATGAAATCAAACCTCCCAGTTTATTAAACCTGGGTGAGAGGAATAACCCGCCAATCAATTTTGAGAATAGCTCTCCTGTAATCGTAGCATTAAAAGGTGTCATTCCTAAACAATACCCAAGGCTAGAAGGACGTTATCGTCAGACTTTGCCCAAAATACCCGGAACTCAGCGTGGAACACCACCACGGTCTTTTAAATCAATACCTGAAGGAGAAGTTGAAGCTTGGCATCTTCCCCGCCCGATCGAAACAGAAAAAGTACTGGTTATTTCTTTGAATCCTGAAACAAAATTAGTTATCAATGTTCGTGAATGGCCATCGTTGGCTGATAGTTCCAGAGCTAAATATCTTCGGCGAGCGTGTAAAATATTAGAAAAAGTACCCGAAGCATTTTCCACAGTGTCGTCAATAAAATCTGCATATATGCAATTGAATTCACTATGGGATGATAAGTCTTTTGAAGAAATTGACCCAAAAGTAGATATATTAAAAAAGCATGCCGATTCACTTCGCACAATTCTTGATGAGCTTGACGCTCAACCACGAGCGATTCTGCGTACTGAACACCGCATGCTCAAGTTGCAGTCATTGCGTCGTGTTGATGCCAAGACATTGCGCTGGTTATCGGCTCAACCGGGTAGAAACATTGCAGAACGTGCGGGGTCTAAGCAAAGAGTCAAAGCTCCCAAACGTTACGAAACCATTGTTACTTTGGAAAACAGAGTATTAAGAGCATTTTCATGTTTAACAGTAAGTGAGTCAAAAAGGTGGATTAATGAACATGGTTCGAAAAGTAGTTCATGCTCGATTATCGAAGCTCATCAGATGAAGGCACAAGGAATTGCGCTATTTCTGAGAGAAATGAAAGTACAAAAAGCAATTCCAACGGTAGCTCCTAATTTCCCCTTGCGCTTTGACCGTCGTTATCGGGTTATATGGCGCTCTTGGAAAGAACTGATGAACCAAAACGCTCTTTCAGACAAGCGATGGATGTGGCAGGACAGGACAATAATTGAACTTTTTAAACTGCGCGCATCCATGAAACTGTATGAATACATTTGCGCACAACCTAACGCTGGTATTTTATCCCACTGCCCGGAGCTTAGTGAACCAGAAGTCCCCAACCAAGGGAATTATCTTGGGATAAATAATGAGCAATGTGAATTTAATTTTATATTTGTGGATTCTAAAAAGCCGATTAAATTTCGCTTTGGCAATGATAATGATCGGTTAGGTGTAATTGCTTATGTGAGCTCAAGTAATCCCTTGTGGTTTAATATCACCACAAAAAGCAATGATTGGGATAAAACTTGTAAGGAATGGGACTCAATTTTGAACGAATGGATGGAAAGGAGTTTGTCCTGAGTATCATATTGAAATTTATTTTAGAATAAGTATTGATGCAATAATGAGGAATTTTATCACTTTTGACCTTAATGGGTGGTTTGATCATTTTTTGCCATTGGAGGGCGAAGCAAAACCCTTAGGCAACCGCTCGTGCTTTTTCAATTATGACAATAGTGCTTGGTTGGTCGGTAACCAGGCTCTTTCTTTAGCAAGAATTCGTCACTCTAGCTTAGGTTTAATTGAAGCCTATACTGCTTTAGAGCACTCGGCAGGATTAGGTCACTGTACCGAAGAAAATAGAAACGCACTTCCAAAGTCACTATGGCAACTAGTGAAAGATTCTGCAAAGCATGAAGTACAACCCCCACATCTTGCCGTGGTTATCCCAGATGGAAGCTTGTTAGGTAAATTGGAACTTGAGAATGGTAAAACGAAACTTGATAGATTTTACGAAACCCTTTTCACTAACCGTCCGAATGAATTAAGTCGATCTCGGCTAGAGTTAATCTGGCGTTCTGTTGCGACACTCAAGGCTATAATGGACAAGGGACTAATTCACGGCACAGGCTTTGTCTTTGTGATTAATGTCAATAGAACTCTATCTTGGACTGTTTTAGAAATCTGTAACTGGCCCCGGGATAATCCAAATGGACCGAGGAGTATTGTCAGAAGGCCGATAATGGATGATTGTGATGCGGATGAATCGTGGACTCAAAAGCGCTTGGATGAGGCCAAAAATACTATAAACCAAATGGGTCAATACAATGTTGACGAAATCCAATCATTGTCACGAATGCTTGATATAATGGCAACTGGGATGTCTCCGAATTCGTGGGAAAAATATGGGATTGATGTAAATGAACTCGAATTCCGAAGTTGGCCAACTGCAAGTGGTGATTGGGAGATTATCCCTGAAATACCAAGGGTAAATTTTGGCAAGAGTGTGCTTTCGAAAAAACTCACCGAGCACATTTGTAAATTCGTCAATGGCGAAGAGGGCAAACCTTTGGGAGTGGTGATTGAGAGTCCGGTTGGCACCGAGATGACTGATGACATGGCAAAGTTGGTCAAGCAAATCGCCAAGTCATTAGCGATATGGAGAGTGTCGGGTAGTGATGTCATCAATGCGTCTAGAACATTGGCCCAAGAACTTGGACAAAACCACGATAAACCTGCTTGGTTAGACGAAGTGCCAGCCATTGACTTAAATGTCAGAAAAGAGGATGACTTGGATTGGCAAGTAATTATTCCCAAGAACAAAGCTGTGCCAGCAGGAAATACTTATCGTAGCCAACCCAATAAAGAACATCATGTTGAAATTGCCGCTGGGGTAGAGCATGTTCACCTTCATTTTAGGCGAAGAACCTATAATGAATTCAATGAATGGGAAGAACGGTACAGCAGTATAGAAACGGGTCATACCATCATTCCGAGTGACCATGTTCGTCATGCAAATGCATTGGTTCGAGTCCGTCCTCTTTCAGGAGAAGCAAGAATTGAAATCATTGAGCATTGTCCCGATGGTACAACTGAAGCAATTGCTTCAACACGCAAGGGAGTGAAATGGAGTGAAATGTCTAGTGAAAAACCAGAAGCTCTGCGAAGTATTCCTGATCTTTATATATTCAAAGCAAGTCCAATAGCTTGGAAAGAACTTAAATTTGTACTTGAGAAGTTTAAAGTTATTCGACCCAGAATCATAGATAATATGATCTTAAAATTGAATAAAGAAATATACAAATGTACACAAAAACAATGGCGAGATGGTCAATTTCCATTAGGGTCGGATGGTCAACCACCCCGTTCATCCACCCCAGAAAATCATGAATATGATATGAAATTATTGCGTCATGCAACGAACATTTTAGTTAAAAATTTGGAATATTATAACCAATCAGGTTCAGATGATTTTGAACTTAAGGTAGGAGAGATTAACCGACTTCATTTGGCATTAACTTGGCTCTTTACAGGGTGTCCTGACGATGTTGTTGATATCCTTGTTAAAGCATTGAAGGAGCCTGAAGGAAAATACGGTTCTAAACTGAAAATGGACAATAAATTTTCTGAATGGGCGATCTATTCGGGTTTTGGTAGGACGGTAAGACGTAAGGAGCACTTGCGATTTGCTTTTGACCATTTACTTGGTAAATGGGAAAATAAAGGTGCTAGAGAACAAGACAAGTATTTACTTGCGGCTATAACCCATCCGATGGCTAGGAGAGTAGAAGTACGTCATGTTTTAAATGAGGACAAGGACCGATTTGACCGGGTTAAAGCATTTCTTGACCAACAGCTGATTAATTGCCTCGACAAGCAGAATGACTCCCGTCCGTCAAGAAGCCCATCACTAGAAATAAGGTATATTGTCATGGGATATAGGGGCCTATGCCAAATTCGCTATAAAAATCCAGACTGGTTACCCGTAGAAGGAAAAGAAATCAGGGATACTTATGATAGTCTCATTAAGGCTAAAAAATTTGCAAGAGTATTTGAAAAGGATCTTATAGATAAGTCAGCTCCTTTTCTCATCGGTGAAGGGGAAGATCCCACGATGCCATCAACATTCTGATGAGCGATTCTATTTCTCATAATCCATGCAATGTTCCTTAAAGTACTGCGAAGTATTGTGGCATAAATTCTTTAATCGCAAAGTAAAGTGCAACTAGTTAATACTTGCAGCTGACCCAATAAAGTCGCACGTGAGATCACATCATTAAACACAAAAAAAGAATTAAAGGGCTTGATTAGTAAATTAGTTAAGCCGAATGAAAATGTATATACTGACGAACACAAATCTTATACAAAATTGAATTGTTTTAATAAAAAACAGTCAAGCATAGAATCGGTGCATATGTAAAATGCCAAATTTATACAAATCCAATGAAGTGTTTTTTGGCTTAACTTAAAAGGACTTTTGTTGAATTTTACCATTGCATGTAATCAAAACATATGCAGCTTTTTATTGATGAAGCGGTTAAAAGGTTCAATTTGAGAAAACAAGGAGCAATGAGTAAGATGAAATTTGATATAATCGGTTGTTTTGACAAAGCGACGAGTTACAAGGAGTTAATCAAATGATGGATTCTAATTTTTCACTTGAAGATACCTTTGAAAATGCTGTAAGCCGTACATTAGGAGATTCCAAGCAAACTGAAAGTTCAAGCACAATACTTCGTTATCCTGGTGGAAAAAGCAGGGCTGTTCGAACAATCAGAGAATATTTCCCCAAAGATGTAAATAAGATATGTTCTCCATTTTTAGGGGGAGGTAGTATAGAAATATCATGTGCTGCTGATGGAATGAAGGTTTATGGTTCTGATGCATTTAACCCTCTTGTAAATTTTTGGTATCATACTCTTTCCCATCCAGTAATGTTATCGGACAGGGTTAAGATTTATCATCCCTTGACAAGAACCAAGTTTTATAACCTTCAAAAAGGTTATAACAATTTAGAAGATAATTTGGAAAAAGCGGCTGTTTTCTTTGTTCTTAATCGATCATCCTTTTCAGGTACAACATTATCTGGTGGAATGTCTCCCAATCATCCAAGATTTAATCAAACTATCATTGATAAATTGCGTAATTTTAGGTCTTCTAATCTTAATGTAGAGTGCTACGATTATAAAGTTGCATTAAATGAACATAAGGATATGTTTTTGTATCTTGATCCTCCTTACGCAAATGGTGGAATGCTTTATGGCAATAGGGGTGATATGCACAAAGGTTTTCAACACGAAGAATTGGCAGAGGTGTTGAATAAAAGAGATAATTGGATATTGTCCTACAATGATTGTGATTTTATTCGTAATCTTTATTCAAAACATGAAATTATTGAACCTGAATGGAGTTATGGTATGTCTGCCAAAAAAGGGTCAAAAGAATTACTAATTGTAAATGTCTAAGCTTAGTCAAACGGAAAGTGGCAAGGCATGGGAATTTGGACTAGCAAATAAATTTGCTGACGTATTTAGATGTTCCTTAAATTTTGATGCACCATATGAAAAAGCACAAAAATCCTACGATATTTTACCCCAATTAGAAAAAAATAGAATGGATTGCGCAGCTGGAGAAGCTGCCATTTTTATACTTACACATGATAGTAGACTGAATAATGTTTCAGGTATATCTATTCAGCCTGATCGCACGGGAAAAGAAGGAGATGTTCGGGATTTAATCATATTCACTAATAATGGAGAAGTGGGCATATCAGCCAAGCACAGACATAATGCCTTGAAACATTCTAGATTATCCAATAAAATTGATTTTGGTTCTAGTTGGTATGGGGTTCCCTGTTCAAAATCCTACTGGAATATAGTTCGCCCTATTTTTAGTGATTTAAGCGAAAGAAAGGACAAAAAACAAAAATGGAATGAATTAAAAGATAAGAATAATGATTATTACCAACCAATTCTCAATGCTTTTGTTGACGAAGTAAAAACCTATGGAAATATATCCAAAATGATGAAGTATTTACTGGGGGTATATGATTATTATAAAATTGTAAAGGAAAATGGGATTGTCTCTTTTCAGTCTTTTAATTTATACGGCGGTAACGAATGGGGAAGCAAACTTGCTTTTCCGACAGAAATTCAGACATTCTACATAGATTCAAATAGGTCGGGTTGTGCAGTGATGACAACAGATAAAGGTTGGCAAGTATCTTTCCGGATTCATAATGCAGAGTCAAGAATAGTCCCATCATTAAAATTTGATGTCCAACTAATCGGAAATCCCAATAAACTATCACGTCATGAAATTCATTATATCTAAAATTGTATTTTTCGCTCCTTTTTTAAGAACTTCACGAGCCTCCAATTTTTGTGTTTACTAAGTTGAATACTTTCGGCTAACTTGCTTGCAGTGTCAGGAGTCTTTTCAAGTATCTGAAGCAAGAGATCTTCAGGAAGGCAGGCATATTTATTGGTTTCAGGCATCATGACCTATCAATTTCAAACAGAGTTTTGCTTTGTTCCCACTCTTTTCTGGCCTCTAACATGAATTCTTCTTTCTTAAACACAAGGTTTTCCTTCGGATAGTCGCCAGTTCGTTTAACTGCCCAGCGTTGCTTCCAGAATTCTGTCAACTCATCAATATTGCGCTGTTTCCAGATTGGCTTCTCATCTTTCTGAAGGACAGCATGGAGATTGTCGACCAATGGGAATAAGTAGCTCGCACGTTTTATGCCGTGATTGCTCCCTTTCTTAAAGCCCAATAGACGCATTGAACGGTCTATGTTCTTAATTTTTACAGATGGACCACTGCCGAAATATCGACCCACTTTAATCCCGGCTAAACTGAGATAATTCATTAGGCTTTCATACAGTGTATCAGGAATATGAAAAGAACCGC
>Ga0209544_1003441_pt1 | contig 12312 bp, 10 predicted proteins | sample MesohylPK_FD_187297 | JGI IMG/M metagenome (GOLD analysis project Ga0209544, IMG submission 187297) | Host-associated microbial community of the marine sponge Aplysina aerophoba from Gulf of Piran - sponge mesohyl, lysed by proteinase K... | ecosystem: Host-associated > Porifera > Sponge >...
CCTGGCCAGCACACGGTTCAACTGTCCCGGATCCGACAATTCGACCTCGTAACGCAGCACGGCTACCCGGTCCCGATCGGTCCTGGACGACGCGCCCACGATGTTGCCGCCGGCATCCGAGATGACCGAAGTGACATCTCTCAGCAGGTTGGGACGGTCCAGAGCCTCCACCTGGAACCAGACGCTGAAGCTCGTGACCTGTCCCGGCGCCCAGGAGGCCTCGATCATCCGGTCGGTACGGTCCCCTAGCCGCGTGATGTTGGCGCAATCGGCCCTGTGAACGGAGACTCCCCGCCCTACCGTTACAAAGCCCGCCAGGTCGTCCCCGGGAACCGGCCCGCAGCAACGGGCTATCCGTATCCACACGTCGTCGAAACCCTCGACGATCACTCCCTCACCCGCGGGGCGGTCTGCCCTCCGTCTGATGGTGTCCTGGAGCTCCAGATCCTCACCGACCAGGGATACGGCCAGCAAGCGCTTGGTCCGGTTGATCACCGTCTGAGGCGATACGGCGCCGTCCCCGACCGCGACGTACATGGCTTCGGTATCCCGGTATCCGAGGGCGAGAGCGGTATTGCCCAGGATCTCCCCTCGGTTCTCCCTGGGCAGGTGCACGCGCTCCCGCCGCATCAGATCGGCCACCTTCTCCTTCCCTATCTGCAGGGAGGTCTCGCGTCGTGCCCGTGTGAACCACCGCTTGATCTTGCTCCTGGCGCGGGACGTACGAACGAATGAGAGCCAGTCCCGGGTCGGTCCGGAGTCATCGGACTTGGTGGTGATTATCTCCACTATGTCACCCGACACCAGTTCCGTGGACAGCGTGACCAAGCGTCCGTTGACCTTGGCTCCCGCGCAGCGATGGCCGACTTCGGTGTGGATCGAGTAGGCGAAGTCAACCGGCGTGGCGCCCTTGGGAAGGGTTCGTACGTCGCCCCGCGGGGTCAGCACGAACACCAGATCCTCGTACAGGTCCAGCTTGAGATTGTCGAGGAACTCGGTCGGTTCGTCGTAGTCGTCGTGGAGCCTGCGGAGGTCGGCCATCCAAGCCAGGTCGGAACTCGACGCTCCCTCCTTGTACCGCCAGTGGGCGGCGATTCCGAACTCGGCCCGGTCATGCATCTCATGGGTCCGGATCTGGACCTCCAGAGGCTTGCCGTCGGGACCTATCACGGTGGTGTGCAAGCTCTGGTAAAGGTTGAACTTGGGGACCGCTATGTAGTCCTTGAACCGCCCGTGGACCGGCGTCCAACGGGAATGGACCAGCCCCAGGGCCGCGTAGCAGTCCCTGACCTCCCGCACCTTGATCCTGACACCGATCAGGTCGTGGATCTCCTCGAAGGAGAGGCGGCTGTCGACCATCTTGCGGTAGATCGAGTAGTGGTGCTTGGGACGACCCTCCAACGTCGCGACGATACCGGCCCTGGCCATCATGGCCTCGATCTCGCCCGTGACCTTCTCGATGACGATCTCCCGTTCCGGTGCGCGCTGGTGGATCAGGTCCTCGATCTCCTTGTAGCGGGCGGGGTAGAGGATCGCGAAGGACCGGTTCTCCATCTCGTGCTTGATCTCCTGGAACCCCATGCGATGGGCCAGAGGGGCGTAGACCTCCAGGGTCTCTCGCGCCTTGACCTCCTGGCGATCGGGCGGCAGAGGATGGATCGTTCTCAGGTTGTGCAAGCGGTCGACCAGCTTGATGATCAGCACCCGCACGTCCTGGGCCATCGAAACCACCATCTTGCGGATGCTGGCCGCCTCGGCATCTTCACGCGAGAGGTCGAACTTGACCCGGTCGAGTTTGGTCACCCCATCGGTGATGCGGGCAACGGTGGAGCCGAACCAGCCCTCGACCTCCCGCAGCGTCAGATCCGTGTCCTCAACGGTGTCGTGCAGCAATGCGGCGGCGAGGGTCTCGGGATCGAGTCCGTACTCGGCAAGGATGAGGGCCACGGCGATGGGATGTGTTATGAAGGGATCGCCGGAGAGGCGGAACTGGCCGGCATGGGTCCGCTGGGCTACGTCGTAGGCATGCACCACCAAGGCCTCGTCGCCGTCGGGGAAGTTGCGGCGCATGGCGATCAGGATCGGTTCGAGTTCGGCTTTGGCTGCGTCGTGGTGCCGGCGGGCTACCGCAACCTCATCCATAGGTCACCACGGTGTGGAAGTCCAGGTCCCCCAGCGCTTGGCGGCCATCCAGGAAGGCCAGCTCGATCAGCACCGCCATTCCCACCAAGTCGGCGCCCAGCCCCCGCAGCAGCCGGATCGCGGCGGCTCCGGTCCCCCCGGTGGCTATCACGTCGTCGACCAGGAGGACCCGATCACCCGGTCCGGCCGCGTCGACGTGTACTTCCAACTCGTCCGTGCCGTACTCGAGTTGGTATTCCTCGCTGTGGGTGTCGTACGGCAGCTTGCCCTTCTTGCGGAGGGGAACGAACCCGGCCCCGAGGGTCAGGGCGACCGGGGGGGCGAGCACGAAACCCCGGGCCTCTATCCCGGCCACCGTCGTCACGCCCGCGTCCCGGAACGGCGCCGCGATCAACTCGACGGCAACCCGCAAGGCCGTCGGATCCGCCAGCACCGGGGTAATGTCCTTGAACACTATCCCGGGAGTCGGAAACCCCGCAACGTCCCGGACCAGGGCACTTAGTTGCGCCGCGTTCATGGGGAGATTGTACCGGATGGGCGGGGCGTGTACCCGCACCGACGGCAATGGATCGGCTCGGAGCCCGTTTCCTCCCGAATCAACGTTTCCGACTCCGAGTCCGCCCCGTGGATGCTCGCTGCCCCCGGGAACTCAGGCGGGGCGGGGCGCCGGAACCTGCCTTCCTGGCTCTCTTCCGTTCCGCGCGGTAGCGACGCCTGGACCATTCCGTCTCCCGTTCCTTCCAGAGGGCCAGAAGCGGCGCGGCGATGAAGATCGACGAGTACGTGCCGGCCCCGATGCCCACGAAGAGGGCGAGGGCGAACTCCCTGAGGGTACCCGCCCCGAGCAGGATGGACCCGATGAACAGCAGCGACCCCACCGGCAGAAGGCTGGTAAGCGAGGTGTTGATCGAACGCATGAGAACCTGGTTCATGGAGCGGTTCACGATCTCCGTGTAGGTGCGGCGCTCCTGGTCTTCGGCCACGTTCTCCCTGATCTTGTCATAGACGACCACCGTGTCGTACAGGGAATAGCCGAGGATGGTCAGAACGGCCACCACCGTTGCCGGCGTCACCTCGAACCGGAGCAGCGAATAGGCTCCTGAGGTGATTATCAGGTCATGGAGCAGGGCTGCGATGGCACCGACCGCCATCTTCCACTCGAAGCGGATGCTGATGAAGACGACCACCACTGCCAGGAACACGCCCAGCGCCTGCACGGCCCTCCCGGCTATCTGCCGTCCGAACGTGGGGCCCACGGATTCCACATCGGTGAGTTCGATCACGGTGCCGGTGACGTTGACGAGGGAACGGACGATCTGCTGCTCCGTCTCGAGGTCGATGGCCTCGGTCTGGACGCGTACCGCCTCGCCGTCGTCGATCAGCTGGATTCGGGCTGTGCCGCCGGTGGCGCCGAGCGCCGCGCGGACCTCCCCCACACTCGCTCCGACCGGGTTCGGCATGACGATGGCGGTTCCGCCGGTGAAGTCGAGGCTCAGATTGAGCCGCTGGATCGCCAGGCTGGCCAGACACAGAACCAATGCCACCCCGGACACGATGAACCATCGGCGTGCCTGGCCGACGAACCCGATAGTCGTCTCGCCCCGGTACAAGGTCGAAAGGGTGCTCACGGCGCGGTCCCTCCGACCGCTGACCGGCCCGCCGCGGCCCTCATGCTGAAGCGGCCTTCCTGCCCGAACCTGCCACTCGCCATGATGGCGGCGGCGTTACGGGTGAAGAAGTAGAAAACGATCACGTCGAGGACAGTGGCGATCCCGAGGGCCTGGGCGAATCCCTTGACGGGTCCGATGGCCAGCCACCACAGCAGCAGCGCGCCGACGAAGGAGACGAAGTCGGCCGTCAGGATGGTACGGAAAGCCCGCCGGTAAGCCTCTCGCCCGGCGTCGGGGATCGTGCGCCCCTTGCGGATCTCTTCCTTGGTCCGTTCGAAGAACACGATGTAGGAGTCGGCGGTTATGCCCACCGAGACGATGACACCCGCCACGCCTGACAGGGTCAGCGTCAATCCCTGCCAAGCGCCCAGCGCCCCGAAGATGATTACCAGCAGGCTGCCGAACACCGTGAGGCCTACCAGCGTGATCAGCCCCATCGCCCGGTAGTAGATGAGCAGGAACAGGACAACGAGCACCAGACCTCCGATGCCCGCCAGCAGCCCGGCCCGCAGCGAGTCCTCTCCGAGGGTCGCCGAAACCTTCTGCACGGCCGACCGCTCGAAGGCCACCGGCAGGGAGCCGTAGCGTAGAACGGTCGTGAGGTCCTGGGCCTCCTCCTGGGCGGTCTCGGCGTTCCCGAGGGTAATGACAGCCGTCCCTCCGGTGATTCCCTCGCGGCCGACCCCTACCGCCACCTCCGGCGCCGACATGACCGCTCCGTCCAGCACTATTGCCAGCCGGCGGTTGGGACTGCCCTGCGGGTACTGCGCCAGGATCCCGGTCACCGCCGCGAACCGTCCGGCGCCTTCCTGAGTCATGGTGAGTTGCACGGTCCAGGCGCTGTCGGCCTGCTGCCCGAACAGGGCCAGCGCCGAATCGACCTCCGCCCCGGTCAGCGGCGCACGCTCGGTCGGGAGGAGCGAGCAGTCGATGAAGCCACCGAGGCAGATGCCGTCCCAATGGGCGGAGAGGTCAGCCGGTCCCACTTCGTAGATGGCCACCACGTTGCCGGCGTCGTCATACTGGGGGAGGAAGGATCGAGCAAGGTCCGCGTCGTCCTCCCCGGTGAGACCCGTTTCCGCATCGACACCCTCGGGGAAGACGAAATCCTCGCCCACCTCCTCCGCTTCGAGAAGAACGGGCGAGCGGTCGCTGGGAATACACGTGAACGACGCGATCGCCGTGCAGGATAGAACGGGCCGGAAGGACAGCAGCCCGGTTCTCCCCACTGCGTCCAGAGCCCGCTCCTGGTCGGTGACGCCGGGGAGTTGGACGAGAATGGAGGAGCCGCCGCTGATTGAGATCTCGGGTTCCTGGACGCTCCCGAAGTCCTCGATCCGGCGGCGCATCACTTCGACAGCCGTTTCCACCACTTGCTCGTCGGTGCCTTCGGGCGCTTCGAGGATGACCGATGTCCCACCCTGCAGATCGAGCCCCAGCCTGGGCAACCAGCCCAGCGAGAAGATGGCAGCCACCCCGCCCCAGGCGAGGCCCACCATCACGATGACAGCTGCCCAGCGGCGCGACACGCCGGGTTACGACCTCGGATCGGAGGGGTTGTCCGGTCCGGCCCGGCCCGCGATGGCGCTCCGCTGCACCCTTATGCGGCCGTCCTCGACGCCGAGCACAACCCAGTCGTCGCCGAGCCCGACCACAACACCTAGCAGGCCGCCCACGGTCCTAACCTGGTCCCCTACTTCGAGGGCCGAGGACAGCTCTTTCTGATTCCTCATCCGCTTCCGCTGGGGGCGGATGATGAGGAAGTACATCAGGCCTCCAAGCAGCAGCAAGGGAAGCAGAAAACTGAAACTGTCGCCTCCCTCGGCCTGGGCAATCAAAGACACCGGCACGATTTCACACCTCTCTTGTCGGGCCTTCGCGGCCTCTCCGGGTACGGACTGGCCCGCCTCGGCGACGGGTACCCCGATGCTAGCCCGCCGCCGATGGTCCGTGGCGATCGGCCACGACCGGCCTCATCCTGCGGATACGTCATGGCCAGTCCGGCGACTGGTTGCCGTCCTGGAGTGAAACTCGGCGAAGCGCCCGGAGGCTATGGCGGAGCGGGCCCCTTCAAGAAGGCGGTGGGTAGCGACCAGATTGTGGATGGACAGAAGCCTCGCCAGCGACAACTCCTTGGTGACGGCCAGGTGACGCAGGTAGCCGCGGGGATACGTGCTGCAGGTCAGGCAGGGACATTCGGGATCGAGCGGACCTCCGTCATCGGCGAACCTGGCCAGCCGGATGTTGTAGTCGCCGAGCGATGTGATCACCTTCCCGTGCCTGGCCAGCCGGGTTGGCCACACGCAGTCGAACAGGTCCACGCCCCGAGCGACCGCAGCCAGCACACCCTCCGGGTCGCCGAGGCCCATGAAGTAGCGGGGAGCGTGGGCCGGAAGGCCGGCGACGGATGCTTCCACGGCTTCGTTGCGGCGGCCCATGTCCTCGCCCACCGACAGTCCTCCGATCCCGTACCCGGCCATTCCGAGCTGCGCGGTGCGGCGGGCGCTCTCGTGCCGCAGATCGGGCTCGGCGCCGCCCTGGACGATCCCGAACAGCGCCTGGTCGTTCCTGCGGTGGGCTAGCTGGGACCGCTCCGCCCATCTGAGGGTCAGTTCCATCGCCTCGACGATCTTCTGCCTTGGCGCGGGCAGCCCGATGCACACGTCGAGCACCATGGCGATGTCGGGGCCCAGTTCCTCCTGGACCCGTACGGCGTCCTCCGGGGTCAGGAACACCCTGGACCCGTCATAGACGGAACGGAAACCGCATCCATCCTCGGTGACCTTCGCACCTAGAGAGAAGGCCTGGTAGCCGCCGGAGTCGGTGAGGATCGGACGGTCCCAACCCATGAACCCGTGCAGCCCGCCCAGCCCGGCGATCGGGCCGGTTCCGGGCCTGAGCATCAGGTGGTACGTGTTGGCAAGCACCATCTGTGTCCCGACGTCGCGCAGGTCCTGCGAGTCGAGGGAGCGCACCACCGATCTGGTGGCGACCGGCATGAAGGCGGGCGTGTCAACTGTCCCGTTCGGGGTGGTGAGCCGCCCACTCCGGGCTGCGCCGTCCACCGCCAGGCATTCGTACCTGACAGGACCGCCAGATGTCATCGGACTAGCGGCGGCGCAGCTGAGCGCTCCAGCAGCATGGCGTCCCCGAAGGACAGGAAGCGGTAGTTCCGGGCCAGGGCCGTCCCGTAGACGTCGCGCCATGCCTCCCCTAAGAAAGCCGCCACAAGCACCAGCAACGACGACGATGGCATGTGGAAGTTGGTAATCAACACGTCAACCGCCCCGAAACGGTAGCCGGGGGTGATGTAGAGCCGGGTGGAGCCGCGGTACGGCGCCATCCCACCGCCGGCACAAGCGGTTTCGAGGGCTCTCACCACCGTGGTCCCGATCGCCACGATCCGCCCGCCCGCCGTCCGGGCCTCCTCGATCTGGCGGACGGTCGATCCGGGTACGTCGATCCACTCCGAGTGCATCACATGATCTGTCACGTCGGCGACGTTGATCGGCCGGAAAGTGTCCAGCCCGATCTGCAGTTCGACCCGGGCCAGCCCGATCCCCCTTTCCTTTAGGCCATCCAGCGTCCGGTCCGTCAGGTGGAGCCCGGCGGTGGGGGCGGCTGCAGATCCGACGTTGCGTCCGAACACCGTCTGGTATCGCTCCGGGTCGTCGATGTTCCGATGGATGTAGGGAGGTAGCGGAACCTGGCCGACCCGGGCGATGACTTCCTCGACGTCCCTCCCTGCCGATCCGCCTGCCTCAGCCTCGAGGGTCAACTCGACCATCCCCTCGGCAGGATCGGTGCGGACGGTGGCAACGAGGGAACCGATCCGGATGACCGACGCCGCCCGGATGCGCCGAGACGGTTTCATCAATGCCTTCCACCGGTCGCCGTCCCTGCCGAGCAGCAACAACTCCACCCTTCCTCCAGTGGGGTCCCTACGTCCGATCAACCGAGCGGCCCGCACCCTGGTCTCGTTCACCACTATCAGGTCCCCGGGCTTCAGCAGCATCGGCAGGTCGCGCACCGTCCAATCGGAAAGATCCGAGGCCCGCAGCAGCCTGGCCGAGTCCCGCGGTTCCACGGGCGACTGGGCGATCAGTTCGGAGGGTAGGTGATAGGAGAAGTCGGCTGTCTTCAAGAGTCCGGAGGATCGGGAGATTGGTCGGAGCCCAGTATGGTCCAGGAGGCTGGGATCGGCAGCAGCCTTGCCGTTCAGGGTGGTGCGCGGTTGGTGGTGTGGTGGAGGTAGCGGAGTAGTTCGAGGGTGTGGGGGTCGGGTTGGGGTGGCTGGTGGCCGCATCGTGCTTGTGGGGGTAGCAGCCGTCGGCGTCGGGGTGGGGATGTGGGGTCGATGCGCATTCCTCGGCGGTGTACGGCTACGTGGTGGTGCCACCAGCACAGGGTGGTGAGGTTGTGGGGGGTGTGGTCCCCGCCTCTGGATCTGGGAACGATGTGGTGGACTTCGAGCCGGTATGGGGAGGTGCATCCGTCGATGGTGCAGCCTCCGTCTCTTGCTAGGACGGCTCTGCGTGTGGATGGTTTTACCGTGCGGGTGGTTCCGTGGTGGACGATGTTCTGGCCTGAGACGGTGATGTGTTCTGTCCGGCCGCCGCACGCGACCAGGTCTACGGTGTCGGGTCCTACCCGGCCTCCGGCGAGCATCGAGGTTCCCTGCTCGTAGCCGGAGTCCCCGGCGAGGGGATTGTTAGCGACGACCATAAGCAGCGGTTCCCGCCGGCTGCCCGACGGTGAGCCGTCGCTGCTTCCGGGGTTGGGGAGTCGGTCGAGTTGGTCTTGGCACAGAGCGGTCAGGGCCAGGGCTCTGCGCTGCCCGGGATCGGGACGGGTCACGGACGCCGGGACGAGCCGGTCTCCTAGCTGGTTGAGGGCTTGGCGGCATATCTCTCCCTCGTAGGAACCGAGCCGGCCCATCACCCGCATATGCGTGCCGTCCAAAGAAGGCTGCAACGCCAGATACTGTTCCTCGAAGATCCGCCGTTCGTCGGCTCGGGTCGTCTTCTTGCGTTCCGCCAGCATCCGGGAATAGGAGATCTCCCCGTCCTGTATACGTCCGATCTCCGGGTCGGGGAGCCGCTCCGCCAAATAGACCAACTCACGGGCCTCCGGTCGGGGAACGTCGGCCAGAGCCACCACCATGTCCACCGGAGTCCGATACCCGCGCCGGGCTGCCATGTTCGTTCGCAGCATCGACTTGACCCACGCGAGTTCGTCGCCCTGCGCGCGGCTGATCCGGGCGCGGTTGCGTACCAGGCCGGCTTCTGCTTTGGCGTCCTCGGTTTCCCTATGCGGATGAGCTCCGAGGTTGTCAACCATGTGCCGGGCCCGGTCGTAGACCCGCTGCCGTTCCTTTTGGTAGCGGGTCATGAACACCCCGCCGTCGGACCGCTCCGCCGCTGAGCGGCGACGGCTAGGACGGATCGGGTCCTGGTCAGCTACATCGAACAGGTAGTCGTACATACGTTCGTATACTACCACACCCCTACGACATAAACCAACCGTACACAGCACAACTAGACAGTCTATGTTAGAAATCTCTTCCCGGATTCAACTACTACAGCTCAACCCCTCACGTCGACGCGCTCGAGGGGACCTTCCCAGTCGAGAATCTCGCGATCGGCAGTCGCCAGCCGCCCACGCCGCGACATGGCACCGGCCATGAGCAGCCGGTCGGCCAGGTCGTTGGGAGCGTCATCCTGGCGTAGCTCTTCGGCGAGAATGAGGGTCTCGGCATCGAGAGGTATCTCCCGGATGCCGGAGTCGATCCGGCGTGTCCGCCAGATCCTTAGGTCACAGCCCAGGTCGACGCGGCCGAGTTGCACCAACCGGGCCAACTCCCAGTACGTGACGGACGACACGAAGAGGCGCCCTCGCCGCAGTTCGTCCTGGACGAGATGTCGGGCGTTCACATGGAGGCGCTGATCGCCGGCGAGAACCGAGGAGGGTGCTGAACAATGACGATTGCTCAGGCCTGCCGCCCGCCGACCCAGGAATAATGCCGACGGTTGGCAGGCCGCTGGTGGATTGCTCGGGCCTGCCAACCGCCGACCCAGGTATTATGCGAGCGGATGGCAGGCCGCTGGTGGATTGCTCAGCACCCTCCTAGAGCAACACGTGGGTGTCGATCAGCAGCAATCGCTAGCCGGGAGGTTGAGGGGCCACCGGAGTGATCTGCGCTGTCTCGGGAAGGAGTTCGTTCCACTCGGCCTCCCAGTCGCCGATCCAGTCCGGCTCGAGGTCAGTAGGCACGGTCAGATCGGTGACTACAGTAATCTCGCCGCGGCAGGATCCCCACAGCTCAAGCACGTCAACGCGTGAGGGACATGGCACGAGTGCCGCCACCGGGTGTCCGTACTTGGTGATGATGACCTGCCCGCCGGTTTCGGCCACCCGGTCCATGATGGCCAAGCACTTGGCCTTGAACTCGCCCGCAGGCATGGTCTCAGGCAGTGTATCTGATGCTCGCTCCATTCGGCACCCTCCGTAAGACAGCAATATGACCATAGTATGACCATGGAGGATAGTTGGCTCGAAACCCCGGCAGAGGAAGGAGTCCACGGACACCTTGGGGAGTGCTAGGGCGTACTTAACCCCGATTTTTCATGCGGAGGTTTGTATTGGACGAACGGGGCGTGGGAGATGGGCATCTGACCAGGGACTCCATCCGTTTCAATGGTCCCACCTCGGGTCGGTGCGACCTCACCCGTCGGGTGTAACCCGTCCGGTCTTGATCATGTGGTTGATTGGGCATGTTGCCGTGGGTGTGTCCGGAAACATGAAGAATCAGGGTTAAGACGATGACCAAGCCATCCCCAGCGGCACTGCCACACGCCCACACACAAACACGCATCGGGTTCTGTCACCGACCGCCGGACCAACAGGGGGATTTCAGCCTCCTCCAAAAGGGGGTCCACCACTTCTATGCTCGCCGGTCGAGCAACGACCCCTGTGCAGCCCCCGGCTCGGGCAGACCTAGATGCTGGTAGGTACGCGAGGTCGCCACCCGACCCCTCGGGGTGCGTGATACGAGGCCCTGCTGCACCAGGAATGGCTCGTAGGCCGCCTCGATGGTCTCGGGTTCCTCCCCCACCGCGATGGCCAACGTGGTCAGGCCCACCGGACCGCCTCCGAATTTGACCACGATCGCGTCGAGGATGAAACGGTCGACCTTGTCCAACCCGATGTCGTCCACCTCCCACACCTCCAGACCCGCCCGGGCGGTTGCCGAATCAACCCGCCCATCCGCCCTGGCGATGGCGTACTCGCTCACCCTGGTCAGCAGACGGTTGGCGATGCGGGGAGTCCCGCGGCTGCGCACCGCGATATGGCGAGCCCCGGCATCGGTTATGGGAATCCCGATGATCGAAGCCGAACGGACCACAATCCGCTCCAGATCATCCGCCTCGTAGTAATCAAGACGGTCGACCATCCCGAACCGGTCCCGCAGCGGAGCCGTCACCGTACCGATCCTCGTGGTGGCCCCCACCAGCGTGAAACGGGGCAGACCCAGGCGCAACGACTGTGCCGTGGGACCCTTGCCCACCACGATGTCCAGAGCGAAGTCTTCCATCGCCGAGTACAGAACCTCCTCCACCACCCTGGGCAACCGATGGATCTCGTCGATGAACAACACATCCCCGTACTCCAGCCCCGACAGGATCGCCGCCAGGTCACCGGGCCTCTCCACCGCCGGCCCCGAAGTCGACCGCAACTGCGCCCCGGTCTCCGACGCGATGATCCGCGCCAGCGTCGTCTTGCCCAACCCCGGCGGACCCGAAAGCAGCAGATGATCCAGGGGACGGCCCATCTTCTCCGACGCCTCGATCGAGATCGACAGCCGCTCCTTCATCTTCGGCTGACCCACGAACTCCTCCAGAGAACGGGGACGCAGCATCGACTCGCTCGTCTGGTCGTCACCCACCGTATGGGCTACCAGCAGACCGTCCTCACGCATCGTCCGACGCCCTTATCTGCGGGCGAGCACCCTGAGGGCGGACCGGACGAGTTCCTCCACCGAACCTTCCACGGGAACCTCCTCCAACGCGTCCCGTATCTCGGTGGGCGCGTACCCCAGCGACTCGAGGGCCTCCCGGGCACGTGAGAGGTTGCCGGATGAGCCGGAGCGCTCGGTGAGCGCTCCCAGTTTGGGACGCAACTCCAGGATCAGCTTCTCGGCGGTCCGCTTGCCGATACCGCGCACTGCCACCAGCGCCCCGATGTCCTCGGTGGCGACGGCCATGCGAACGTCGTCGGGTCGCAGAGTGGCCAGGATCGACATCGCCAGAGCCGGACCCACCCCACTCGATCCCAGCAGCACCCGGAACATGTCCCGGCTCTGCTCACTCTCGAAACCGTACAGGGCCAGGAGATCCTCCCGCACCACCAGATGGGTGTGCACCACGACCTCCTCGCCCAGCATGGGAAGCGCGGCCTGATCCCTCGGGGTCACGTTCACCTCGTAGCCCACTCCCCCTAC
>Ga0209544_1003442_pt1 | contig 12311 bp, 7 predicted proteins | sample MesohylPK_FD_187297 | JGI IMG/M metagenome (GOLD analysis project Ga0209544, IMG submission 187297) | Host-associated microbial community of the marine sponge Aplysina aerophoba from Gulf of Piran - sponge mesohyl, lysed by proteinase K... | ecosystem: Host-associated > Porifera > Sponge >...
TGACCACGGCAGGCATCGCGCCGCTACGCCTGCCGGCAGACTCGTACGATCCCCTGGCCGGGCGGCCAACCGGCCGCGCAGCGCACCACGTGGTGGCGATCGATGCCGGCGCCAAGCACAACATCATGCGCCACCTGGCGGCGCGCGGCTGCCGCGTCACCGTGGCGCCGGCCACCGCCTCCGCGGAGCAAATCTCGGCGCTGGCGCCGGACGGGCTGTTCCTGTCCAACGGACCCGGCGACCCGGAGCAGGCGCCCTACCTGGCAGCCACCGTGCGCGAGTTGCTCGACGCGCACCGCGACCTGCCGGTGTTCGGCATCTGCCTGGGCCTGCAGATCATGAGCCTGGCGCTGGACGCCACCATCTACAAGCTCAAGTTCGGCCACCACGGCGCCAACCACCCGGTGCGCGAAGAACGCACCGGGGTGATCTCGATCACCAGCCAGAACCACGGCTACGCGGTCGACGCGGACTCGCTGCCCGCGCACCTGCGCATCACCCACGTCAACCTCAACGACCGCACCATCGAAGGCCTGGAACACCGCTCGCGGCCGGTGTTCGCCATCCAGTACCACCCGGAAGCGGCGCCCGGACCGCACGACGCCCAATACCTGTTCGACCGCTTCGTCGACGCCATGGAGCACCATGCCTGACCATGCCTGAACGCACCGATATCGAGCGCATCCTGATGCTCGGCGCCGGACCGATCGTGATCGGCCAGGCGTGCGAGTTCGACTACTCCGGCACGCAGGCATGCAAGGCGCTGCGCGACGACGGCTACCAGGTGGTGCTGCTCAACTCCAACCCGGCCACCATCATGACCGACCCCGAGATTGCCGACCGCACCTACGTGGAGCCGATCACGCTGCCGGTACTGGAGCAGATCCTGGCGCGCGAGCGGCCCGACGCGGTACTGACCACGCTCGGCGGGCAGACCGCCCTCAACCTGGCGGTGAGCGCCGCCGAGGCAGGCCTGTTCGAACGCTACGGCGTGGAGATGCTCGGCGCCGACCTGGCCACCATTCAGCGCGCCGAGAACCGCGAGCAGTTCCGCGCCCTGATGCAGGAGATCGGCCTGGCGGTGCCGCCGGCGGCGATCGCGCACAGCCTGGAGGAGGTGGAGGCGCACGTGCGCGAGTTGGGCCTGCCGGTGGTGCTGCGCCCGAGCTACACGCTTGGCGGCGCCGGCGGCGGCATTGCGCACACGCCCAAGCAGTTGCGCGACATCGCCGCGCGCGGCCTGGAGCTGTCGCTGAACACCGAGGTGCTGGTGGAGAAATCGGTGTACGGCTGGAAGGAGTTCGAGCTGGAGCTGATGCGCGACCGGCGCGACAACGTGGTGGTGATCTGCTCCATCGAGAACGTCGACCCGATGGGCGTGCACACCGGCGACTCCATCACGGTGGCGCCGGCGCAGACGCTGACCGACCGCGAGTACCAGGACATGCGCGACGCCGCCATCAAGGTGATCCGGGCGGTCGGCGTGGAGACCGGCGGCTCCAACATCCAGTTCGCGGTCAACCCGGAGGACGGCACGCTGGTGGTGATCGAGATGAACCCGCGCCTGTCGCGGTCGTCGGCGCTGGCCTCCAAGGCGACCGGCTTCCCGATCGCCAAGTTCGCCGCCAAGCTGGCCGTGGGCTGGACGCTGGACGAGATTCCCAACGACATCACCCGGCAGACGCCCGCCTGCTTCGAGCCCACCATCGACTACTGCGTGGTCAAGCTGCCGCGCTTCGCGTTCGAGAAGTTCCCGGGCACCGACGCCACCCTGACCACGCAGATGCAGAGCGTGGGCGAGGTGCTGGCGCTCGGGCGCACCTTCAAGGAGGCGTTTCAGAAGGGCCTGCGCGGCCTGGAGACCGATGCCTGCGGGTTCTGGTGGCCGCGCGGGAACGGGGTGGCCCCGGAGGCGGTGGTAGCCGGCCTGCGCCGCCCCAACGCCGAGCGGCTGTTCTTTGTGCGCGAAGCGCTGCAGCGCGGCATGAGCGTCGACGAGGTGGCCGGGCACACCCGCATCGATCCCTGGTTCGTCGACAACATGGCGCAGATCCTCGACCTGGAGGGCGGGTTCCGCGAGTCGTTGGCGGCGTCCGGGCCGGAGCTGGACGAGCACGCGGTGCGGCGCGCCAAGCGGGCGGGCTTTTCGGACCGCCAGTTGGCGGCGCTGGCCGGCTCCGACGAAGCGACCATGCGGGCGCGGCGGCTGGCGCTGGGCGTACGGCCCGCCTACAAGCTGGTGGACACCTGCGCCGCCGAGTTCGAGGCATATACGCCCTACTTCTACTCCACCTACGAGATGGAGGATGAGGTGCCGGTGGAGCCGGTGGACAAGGTGATGATCATCGGCGGCGGCCCCAACCGCATCGGCCAGGGCATCGAGTTCGACTACTGTTGCTGCCAGGCGTCGTTCGCGCTGCGCGAGCGCGGCGTGCAGTCGATCATGGTCAACTGCAACCCGGAAACCGTGTCCACCGACTACGACACCTCCGACCGCCTCTACTTCGAGCCGCTCACCGTGGAAGACGTGGCCAACATCTACGACAAGGAGCGCCCCACCGGCGTCATTCTCCAGTTCGGCGGCCAGACCCCGCTCAACATGGCGCACGGCCTGGAGGCGCTCGGCGTGCAGGTGCTCGGCACCCCGATCGACGCCATCGACCGCGCCGAGGACCGCAGCCGGTTCCGCGACCTGCTGCAGGGGCTGGGGCTGCGGCAGCCGGACAGCGGCATCGCGCACACGGCGGACGAGGTGCTCGCCGAGGCGCGCCGCATCGGCTATCCGGTGCTGGTGCGCCCCTCCTACGTGCTCGGCGGACGGGCGATGGAGATCGTGTACGACGACGCCATGGTGCGCGCCTACCTGGCGCTGTACGCCGAGCAGATGGGCGGCCACGATGCGCAGCGACCGCGCCCGATCCTGGTCGACAAGTTCCTGGAGGAGGCGGTCGAGATCGACGTCGACCTGATTGGCGACGGCGAGCGGTTCGTGGTGGCCGGCGTGATGCAGCACATCGAGGAGGCCGGGGTGCACTCGGGCGACAGCGCCTGCTGCCTGCCGCCGCATTCGCTGGCGCGCGACGTGGTCGACGAGATCCGCCGGCAGAGCGTGGCGCTCGGGCGCGAACTGGGCATCCGCGGGCTGATGAACATCCAGTTCGCGGTGCGCGGCGGGAACATCTACGTGCTGGAGGTAAACCCGCGCGCTTCGCGCACGGCGCCGTTCGTGTCCAAGGCAATCGGGGTGCCGTTGGCGCGCCTGGCCACCCACATCATGTGCGGCGCGCGGCTGGACGAGCTTGGCCTGGTGGAAGATCCCGACCCGGCCAACTTCGCGGTCAAGGAAGTGGTGCTGCCGTTCGGCAAGTTCGCCGGCGCCGAGGTGGCGCTCGGGCCGGAGATGAAGTCCACCGGCGAGGTAATGGGCATCGACCACAGCTTCGGGCGCGCGTTCGCCAAGGCGCAGGCGGGCGCCGGCTCCTCCCTGCCGCAGGAGGGCACCGTGTTCATGAGCGTGCGCGACGCCGACAAGCCGGAACTGGTGGAGCTGGCACGCACCCTCGACGGGCTCGGGTTCAGTCTCGCCGCCACGCCCGGCACCGCCGACGTGCTCGCGCGCGCCGGGCTGCAGGCACGGCGCACGGTCAAGCTGGAAGACGAGGGCACCACGGCAATCGACCTGATGGAGGCGGGTCAGATCGCGCTGATCATCAACACCCCCGCCGGCAAGCGCCCGCGCGACCACGAGAACCGCATCCGCCGCTTCGCCCTGTCGCGCGCCGTGCCGTGCGTCACCACCATGGCCGGCGCCCACGCCTCCGTCGCCGGCATCGCCGCCGAGCGCGAAGGCGCACTGAAGATTTGGGCCCTCCAGGACCTGTAACCCGATCCGCTGCCGCACCGGTCCAGGAGCGCTGCCGGGTGCTGGCCAACCGCGTCGCGGCGCCGGAACACAACCTGCTGACCGTGGCCACCCGTACCATCGGGCGGCGCGCCCGGGCCGGCCAGTTCGCGCAGATCCGGGTGCCCGGCGGCGCCGTGTTCCTGCCGCGCCCGTTCAGCTTCCTGGCCGCCGGGGACGACCGCTGCACCTTCCTGTCGCGCGCCATCGGTCCCGGCACACGTGCTCTGGCGGGCCTGGCGGAGGGCACGGAGGTGGACCTGCTCGGCCCGCTCGGGCACGGTTTCGACCTGGCCGCTGCCAGCGGCGGCGAGGTGATCCTGGTGGGCGGCGGGGTAGGGGTGCCGCCCCTGGTGCACGCTGCCGCCGAACTGGCGCCGCTCACCGGCACCGCCCTGATCGGCGCCGCCCGCGCCGACTTCCTGCTCTGCGAACGCGAGTTCGCCGACCTCGGCTGGCACGTCCAGCCCGCCACCGACGACGGCTCCCGCGGCCACCAAGGCCTCGTAACCGACCTTCTGGAACAACTGTTGAAGCGGGCGCCGGGGCGGGGCGATGGGAGTGTGGCGGAAGCGCGTGCGCCCAGGCAAAGCGCGCCGCCCTTCACCGTTCTCGCATGCGGGCCGCACGCCATGCTGCGCCGTTGCGCCGAACTGGCGGCCGCGACCGGCGCCGCTTGCCAGGTCGCCCTGGAGGAGCCGATGGCCTGCGGCTTCGGCGTCTGCCTCGGCTGTGCCATCCGCGTACGCACCCCCAACCCCGACGACCCGGCCGGCCCCGCCTACGCCCTCGTCTGCCGCGACGGCCCCGTCTTCCCCGCCGAGCAGGTGCTTTGGTAGCGCCGAAGCTGGCGGTCGACCTTGGGCCGCTGCGGTTGGCAAATCCGGTGCTGGTGGCGTCGGGGACGTTTGGGTATGCGAGTGAGTTGGCGGAGCTGGTGGACCTGGCGCGGTTGGGGGGGATCGTTAGCAAGACGGTCACCGTGAAGCCGCGCCCGGGCAATCCGCCGCCGCGCATCGTGGAGACGCCGTCCGGGATGCTGAATGCCATCGGGCTGCAGAACGTCGGCATCGACCGGTTTGTTACCGACAAGCTGCCTTATCTGGCGGAGCTGGAGCCGGTCGTGCTGGTGTCGATCATGGGCTACACGACGGGGGAGTTCGTGACCTTGGCCGAGCGGCTGGACGGGCAGCCGGGGGTGGACGGGCTGGAACTGAATCTGTCCTGTCCCAACGTGGCCTACGGCGCGGGCGGCGGCGCGAAGATGTTCGCGCACGATCCGGAGCTGACCGCCGAGGCGGTGGGGGCGGTGCGTGCGGTTACCAGCCTGCCGGTGATCGCCAAGCTGGGGCCGGACGTGGCGGACATCGCCGCCGTCGGGCGTGCCGCCGAAGATGCCGGCGCGGATGCGCTGGCGGTGATGAACACCATTCCCGGCATGGTGATTGACCTGGAGCGGCGCCGGCCGGTGCTGGCCAATGTCACCGGCGGGCTGTCCGGGCCGGCAATCCGCCCGCTGGCCGTGCGCCTTACCTACCAGTTGGCGGGCGCGGTCGCCATCCCGGTGGTGGGTATCGGCGGCATCATGGATTACCGCGACGCGTTGCAGTTCCTGCTGGCCGGGGCGAGCGCCGTGCAGGTCGGCACCGCCACCTTCACCAACCCGCGCGCCGCGCTCGCTGTCCTGGATGGCCTGGACGGTTACCTCAAGGAGAACGGGATCGATCGCATCACCGACCTGATCGGTGCTGCACAACCGAGGCCGGCCAACAAGGAGTCACGATGAAAGAACACCACCGAGACCCGCCCACGGAATCACAGCGCCTGGATTGGTTGATCGTCGGGCTCGACGTGCCGGATCTGGAACAGGCGCGGCCGCTGGTGCGGGCGCTGGCCGGCCGCGTCGGGGCGCTCAAGATCGGGCCGGTGCTGTTTACGCGCGCCGGCTCCGCGGCCATCGACCTGGTGCACGAGCACGGCGGCCGGGTGTTCCTGGACCTGAAGTGGCACGACATTCCCAACACGGTGGCAGGGGCCTGCCGGGCGGCGGCGGAGCAGGGCGTATGGATGGTCAACGTGCACGCGGCCGGCGGCGAACGCATGCTGGCCGCCGCGCGCGGCGCTCTGGATCAGGCCTGCACGCCCGGCGCCGGGCGCCCCCTGCTGATCGCCGTGACCGTGCTCACCAGCCTCGACGACGCCGACCTGCCCGCCACCGGCGTGCACGGCCCGGTCGCGGACCAGGTGAAACGCCTGGCCTCGCTGGCGGAGCGCGGCGGCGCCGACGGCCTGGTCGCCTCCGGCCACGAGGCAGCGGCCCTGCACGCCCGCTGGCCGCACTTCAACCTGGTCGTCCCCGGCGTACGCCCGCGCTGGCTCACCGCCGCCGGCACCGCCCCCACCGACGACCAGCGCCGCATCGCCACCCCCGCCGCCGTCCTCGCCGCCGGTGCCAGCCACGTGGTCATTGCCCGTCCCATCATCACCCACCCCGACCCGACACAAGCAGTACACCTGACGGCGGAAGAAGTAGCCGCCGAGCGCTGACTCAATCCGGTATCAGGCGCTTGCCCATGCTGATTGAGTCGTCCTCGGCGAATCCGAGTGAGCGGTAGAATCCGATGGCCTCGGTGTTCGAGCGTCTGATCTGCAGGTTGATCTTGGGGCATCCCATCGCCCGCCGGCGTGCCCGAATGCTGCCATTACCCTTGCCTGCCCGGCAGGATTCTGATTCGATAGCCGCTCGGTGTGATTGCAACGAAGGACTGCACCAAGATCGTCTCCTTGTTGGTTCGGAGTACGTCGGCAAGCACCTCGTGCACGGCACTCTCCCGCGCGGGTTCCGTGCGGAGGTACAGAATCCCAGCGCTCCTGCGATTGAGAAATACAATACGACTAAAGTCGCGGTCGCGAGTGACGAACAGCCGACCCAGTTTCTGAGCTGTTTCGAGCAGTTCTTCGTCCGCGGCCCTCGACAGACCGATGTCGGAAGCGCGCAGGACATCGTGTCCCAAGCCGGCCAAGTAACGTGCTGTGGATGCGTATACGTCCTGATCGAGCAGAAATCTCAGACCGGCGCCACCCGCGGATGCACATCCTCTGCTCCCACCAGAGCAATCGCGTAGCGGACGCACGCATGAATGTCATCGGTGGTCAACTCGGGGTAGTAGCCCTGAACGATCTGATCGAAAGGGAGATCCTGTTCGACGAGTTCCAGGACATCTTGTACCGTGATTCGCGTACCGGCGACACACGGCTTGCCGAAGTGAACCCTTGCATCAACGATGATCCTGTTCATGTAGCCTCTCCCGTCCGGTGTCGCCAGTATCCGCGCCCCCACGTAGACGGGTCAAGGCAGCCATTGACCTGGTGCACGAACACGGCGGCCGGGTGTTCCTGGACCTGAAGTGGCACGACATTCCCAACACGGTGGCCGAAGCCTGCCGCGCGGCGGCGGAACAGGGCGTGTGGATGGTCAACGTGCACGCGGCCGGCGGCGAACGCATGCTGGCCGCCGCGCGCGACGCCCTGGATCAGGCCAGCACGCCGGGTGCCGGGCGCCCTCTGCTCATCGCCGTGACTGTGCTCACCAGCCTCGACGACGCCGACCTGCCCGCCACCGGCGTGCACGGCTCGGTCGCGGACCAGGTGGAACGGCTGGCCTTGCTGGCGGAGCGCGGCGGCGCCGACGGCCTGGTCACCTCCGGCCACGAGGCAGCGGCCCTGCACGCCCGCTGGCCGCACTTCAACCTGGTCGTACCCGGCGTACGCCCGCGCTGGCTCACCGCCGCCGGCACCGCCCCCGCCGACGACCAGCGCCGCATCGCCGCCCCCGCCGCCATCCTCGCTGCTGGCGCCAGCCACGTGGTCATTGCCCGTCCCATCATCACCCACCCCGACCCGACACAAGCCGTCCGCCTCACCGAACAGGAGGTCGCCACGACAAGCTGAACCCTGGAAGGCCGCCGAGTGCGCGAGCCACTGCGAGCGAATCTGTGGCGTGAGCGTTTTGTGACGCTGTCGTCGTTCGGCGGCGGCGAATCCAAATTGGTATACTATGGCGACCAGCGCCCCGGAACGGTGGCGTGTCTGGAACAGGGCAATGATCATAAGCCACATCAACCTGGAGAACTGGAGGAACTTCACGCATGTCGACGTGCCCCTGCAGCAGCGGGTGTTCATTGTTGGCCCGAACGCGGCGGGCAAATCCAATCTGCTCGACGCATTTCGGTTCCTGCGTGACGTCACCAGCGCCGGCGGTGGCCTCGAGAAGGCCGTAGCCGACCGAGGCGGTGTCTCGAAGATCCGCTGTCTTGCTGCTCGCCGGTATCCGGCGGTTGTGCTCGATTTTGGGCTTGGCGAGGCGGGCAACCCGGCAGAATGGCGGTACCGTCTCAGTATCGTCCAGGATAATCAGCGTCAGCCGAGGATCAAGGAGGAAGTTGTCGAGCGCAAGGGTCAGGAGGTCCTCCGGCGGCCAGATCAGGACGACCAGAAGGACGCGGAACGACTGCGGCAGACTCACCTGGAAGGCATCAGCATGAACAAGGCGTTCCGTGACGTTTATCGTTTTATGAACTCCGTACGCTACCTTCACGTTCTTCCTCCGCTGGTGCGCCAACCCGAACGGTTCACTGGGCGAGATCTGACCGGCGAGACGTTCGGTAGCGATTTCCTGGAACAGATCGCGCGTACCACACCAAAGATTCGGCAGTCGCGACTACGCCGAATCGAAAACGCGCTACGCATCGCTGTGCCGCAACTGCGGGAACTGAAGTTTGAGAAGGACGAACTAGGAATTCCACACTTGGAGGGTCGCTATGAACACTGGCGGCCCAAGGCGGGATGGCAGCGAGAGGATCAGTTTTCGGACGGCACCCTGCGCCTGATGGCTCTATTGTGGTTCGTGATGGACGGAACCGGTCCGTTGATGATCGAGGAGCCGGAGCTGAATCTGCATCCGGCAGTGATCAAGTTCCTGCCGCAGATGCTGCACCAAGCCACGCGACGGTCGAAGCGCCAGGTGATCGTGTCCACTCATTCTCCGGAGTTTCTTCTTGATAAGGGCATTGCATCGGACGAAACTCTCTTGTTGCGGCCGGACAGTAACGGCACCTTCGTTCAGGCCGCCGCCGCCAATCCAGAAATCAGACTCCTGCTGGAAGGAGGGGCGTCAATGGGCGATGCCGTGCTTCCACGTACGGCCCCAAGGGGCGAAGAACAACTGGCGCTGATGTTGGGGGACTGAGTCTTGCGGGTGGTCTCTGTGGCGACGGAAGGCGCGATCGATACGGCGGTCGCACGCAGAATCTGCAACGAGGTCGAGCTTGAGGTTGCCGCAGCGCACGGTGAACGAGGCAAGCAGCGCCTGGATCAGTCCTTGGATGGCTATAACGCCGCCGCCCGACACGGGTCATGGTTTGTGTTGCGCGATCTGGATACGGATGCTGACTGTGCTCCCAGCTTGCGGGAGCGGCTACTGGCAACGCCGGCTCGGGGGATGACGTTCCGCATTGCGGTTCATGAGATTGAATCATGGCTGATCGCCGACCACATCTCGTTTGCTCGCTACTTTTCCGTCTCGATGGGGCTGGTTACCCGCGACCCGGAGTCTATACCCCATCCAAAGGATCATCTGGTGAACTTGGTACGCCGTTCGAGGTCGCGGAGGATACGTGAAGACGTGGTTCCGCGTGACCGCAGTGGAGTTCGCATTGGCCCGGGTTACACGAGCAGGATGATCGATTTCATCTGGAGCATGTGGTCGCCTGCGCGAGCGAGTGTCCGTAGCGACAGTCTTCGCCGTTGCATGCATCGGCTGTCGAGGACACCTCCGGCCACGAAGTAGCAACGCTGTACACCCGCTGCCCGGTCTTCATGGTCGTCCCCGCCGGGCCAGCCGTCGAATCAGTCCTCCATCAGGCGCTTGCCCATGCTGATTGAGTCGTCCTCGGCGACCGCAGCCGTGGGCTCCCAAAGCACGTCGAGCACGCTCTGCAGGCGCAACGGCTCCCCGTACCAGTTGGGCGTGGCGGTGTGGGCACCGATGCTGATGCCGGCTGCCGCCAGCCGCGCGTCGGTCGGCGCCAGCGGAGCCCCGACCCAGCACGCCAGCGGCGGCTGATCCGGCACCGGTTCGCCGTCCGGGCGCAGGAACCGGAACTGCCCTTCCACCTCCGCGGCAACCACCCGAAAGCCCTCTTCGTGCACCGCTCTGTGATGGAACCGGCACAGTAGAACCAAGTTCGGAAGACGAGTCTGACCGCCGTCCGCCCAGTGTTCGACGTGATGGGCGTCGCAGTGGCGCGACTCGCAGCCCGGGAACCGGCACTGGCCGCGGTCCCGGCGCAGCAGCGCGCGGCGCAGAGCGCTCGGCACCGTGCGCGACCTGCGCCCCACGTTCAGAACCTCGCCGCCGCCGTCGCCGAGCAGCACCACGAGGCCGGCATCGCAGGCCACGCGCCGGGCCGTCTCCCTGCCCAGGTGAAGGCCGCCGGCCTGCTCGATGACTGCCTGGCCGGCGTCGAGGTCAACCTCGAACGTTCCCGCGGGAACGTGAGCCGTGGCGAAAGTCTCCCGCTCCGCGGGCGGCGGCCAGCCAGCGGCGCCTGCAATGAGGCTGCCATCGAACCCGGCGTTGCCGCTGCGGCGGGCCGACTCGTCGTGGTGTGGCGACGAGTCGGAGGTGGCGTCGCCGCGGTCCACGCGCCCTGGAGTTTCCCGTGCGACGCCGTCTGCCGCCGGACCGAACGGCAACGATACCGCCGCGCCGTCCGCCCGCGGTTCTGCGCCGGCGAGCGGCGCCGCGCCGGCGTCCGGCGCGCGAGAGGCGAGCGCGTCGACCGGTACGTGCACCGTCACCTGGAAGCGGTCGGCGGAGTTGCCTGGATTGAGTCCGCTGGCCAACGCGCTCTCGGCCACCAGCCCCAGCGCGTCGGCGCGCCGCTGCGCCGCCGTGGACTCGTCGCCGTCGCCTGCGTCCGGCACCTGCTCCAGCGCCGCCTCCACGGCACGCAGCAGCACCGCTCCCACCTCCGCCGGCAGCCGCCCGCGCACCACCACCATGCCGTCCTCGTCCACTCGCGTGCTCAGCATCCGGCTCGCCAGGAGGTCGTGCCCGGCGTCCGCCGCGGCGTCCCGGTCAGCCCGCCGCCACCCCCGTACCATCCGCTCCACCTGCGCCGCCGTGGAGCTCAGCGCCAGCGCCAGCAGCGGCGCCTCCGTGGCCGGGGTGGCAATCCGGGTCAGGGCGCGCACCTTGGAGTACGACAACTGCCCACGCGCCATGGCCGCGGAGACGTGGTTCAGGTCGGCCAGCGCACTGGCCACGCGCAGCTTCTCGCGGGCGGCGCCGAGGGCGAGGCCGGTGCGGTAGTTGAGCCAGTGGGCGCAGGAGCGGAATCCTTCCCAACCGTAACGCTGGTCGAACTCGTGCAGGTCGCGCAGCAACTCGTACATGGCGGCGTCGATGCGCGAGGACAGCTCGGCGATCTGGTTGCCGAGCCGCTCCAGATCGGGCGGTTGCGAGACTGGAGCAGCCACTTCCGGCGTGCGCGGCGTGATCGTGTCGTGTTCCATGATGGGAACATTGTACACCCGGAAATCAGGCCCCCCCTGAAGGCCCGTGGAGGCGCCGACCGCCGGATTCCGGCTCTCAAAACCAGTTCGCGCGCGCGAAGCGGTGAGAGCGCCGACCACGCGCGTCCTCGGCATGGCCGTGTCTGGGGCGATCACGCTGCCTGATCAGCCAGCCAAAAGCGTGTCAACCCCCAATCCAAAGAAAGTACAAAGAAAGTCAACCAGCCGTCCGCGTCTGGCGACTATCCCTTGATGCTGCCGATCATGACGCCCTTGACGAAGTAGCGCTGGATGAACGGGTAGACGCACAGGATGGGGGTGACGGTGACCACGATCATCGCCGTCTTCAGGCTCTGCGCGGGCGGGAACTGGTCGATCGGGATCATTTCGGTGTCTTCGATCATGCCGGCGGTGAGGATGTTGCGCAGCACCACCTGCAGCGGCAGCTTGGCGGTGTCGTTGATATACAGGAAGGCGTAGAACCACTCGTTCCAGTGCCACACGGCGTAGAACAGGCCGATGGTGGCAATCGACGCGGTGGACAGCGGCAGCACGATCCTGACCAGGGTCTGCAGCGGCGTGGCGCCGTCGATGATGGCCGCCTCCTCCAGGCTCTCCGGCAGCGCCATGAAGAAGTTGCGCATTATCAGCATGTTCCAGGGGCTGATCAGGAACGGGATCACCATCGCCCAGAAGGTGTTGGTCAGGCCCATGCGGTCGATCAGGAAGAAGGTGGGAATCAGGCCGCCGCTGATGATCATGGTCACGAACACGAACAACGTCATGCCCACCCGGCCCGGCAGGCCGCGGCGGGCGAGCACGTAGGAGAGGG
>Ga0209544_1003453_pt1 | contig 12272 bp, 7 predicted proteins | sample MesohylPK_FD_187297 | JGI IMG/M metagenome (GOLD analysis project Ga0209544, IMG submission 187297) | Host-associated microbial community of the marine sponge Aplysina aerophoba from Gulf of Piran - sponge mesohyl, lysed by proteinase K... | ecosystem: Host-associated > Porifera > Sponge >...
GTAAAAACGGCTACGGATTTGGGCAAACAACAAAATGGCTCGCCACAGCAAAGATGTGCGTCCAGTTATTCACTGGTTCAGAAAAGACTTAAGACTCACGGACAACCCGGCGCTCTTAAGTGCGGCTAAATCCGGTCATCCGGTGCTGGCCGTTTACATACTTGAAGATGGCGATTCTGACCCCTGGGCACCCGGCGGCGCCAGCAGATGGTGGCTTCACCACAGCCTGAAAGCACTCGACCAATCCTTAAAAACTCTTGGAAACAGGCTCATTCTGCGTCGCGGCCAACCGCAGGAAATTCTCCGAGATCTGGTGAACGAGACCGGTGCCACGGCGGTACACTGCACCTCGCTTACAGAACCGCACGCGATCAAGGTCGATTCAGGACTGAAGCATATTCTTAATGAACTCGGAGCCGGATTCAGGGCATTTGACGGGAATCTGATTTTTCCGCCGGAATCCATTACGACAAAAAACGGCGAACCCTACAAGGTGTTCACACCCTTTTATAAAGCCTGCTTGAAAAAGTTTCCGCCGCCAGCGCCTCTGGCTGCGCCAAAACAGCTTCCATGCACGAAACAACTTATCAGCAGTGATTCGCTTAATCAGTGGAAGCTGGTGCCGGAAAAATCCGACTGGAGCGTTGAATGGCTTGATATGTGGACACCGGGGGAAGCGGGAGCTCTCTCGCGCCTCGACTCATTTCTGGAACAGTCGGCAGCTGCATACGGAAAACGACGCGACCATCCCGACATCTTAGGAACTTCCAGACTTTCGCCTCACTTTCACTTCGGCGAAATATCACCCAATACATGCTGGCATCACTCGCTTGCGAGCGTAAAACCTGAATCGCAAGATGACCTGAAACCCTTTTTTCGCCAGATTGTATGGCGGGAATTTTCACACCACCTGCTTTATTACTGGCCAGATTTTCCCGAAGAGCCGTTCCGACCGGAATTCAGACGCTTTCCGTGGATAAGGAACGAAGAAGCACTACGCCAATGGCAACTCGGGCTCACGGGCTACCCAATAGTTGACGCAGGGATGCGTGAACTCCGGGCAACGGGCTGGATGCACAACCGAGTACGCATGATCGCCGCTTCTTTTCTTGTGAAACACCTGCTTATCCCATGGCAGGACGGCGCGGCGTGGTTCTGGGATACTTTAGTTGACGCCGACCTTGCTAACAACTCAGCAAGTTGGCAGTGGATCGCGGGCTGCGGAGTTGATGCAGTTCCGTTTTTTCGTATTTTCAATCCGATTCTTCAGGGCAGGAAATTCGATCCTGAGGGGACTTACGTGCGACGCTGGATTCCTGAACTCGCGAATTTGCCGAACAGGCACATTCATGAGCCATGGACAGCACCGAAACACATACTTGAGGACTCGGGAGTTTCTCTAGGGAATAGCTATCCGCATCCTATAGTAAACCATCTAATAGCCCGGAATCGTGCTTTGACTATGTTCAGACAATTGAAAAATTGAATCTCCTATAACTATCCTTCAACCTCAAACCTTTACCTTAATACGGGATCATGCTTGAAGGCCGAAACATTAAGTCATATCTGATTGTTGAGTACAGAGTGGGATTGGTCTGGAAATAAATATTGCAAGAATCCAAAACAGACAATAGCCCCAAAAAGCTCCCACGAGGGCTTGGTTCTACTTAGAGATTACCTACAAAATATTTACTTTTTGTTAAGAATGAAATTCCGCGACCCATCAGTCCGATTTACGAAATATCTGTGTTATATTATGTTAATTTAGAAAAAGTAACGAATGGTTGTAACTATGAATAAGCAAGGCATGAAGACTAAAGAATACGAACTAAGAGAATAGACAATCAGGTTTGGATACAGGAATAAATTCCATCAACTGAAGCGTGATAAAAGACAAACCTCTGGAATTTATCGACTGCGGGAACCGTAATATTTATCGCTTCGGTTGAAGACGGATACAGCGCCCCATCAGGCGCAAAAACCGACTTAGGAATTATCTGATTCTAAGTGCGGGTAAGGATAGTTTGAATAGATTTTTCTCAGAAAAGACGACAGGAGGTCTTAGACATGGAAGTTCTGAAAAACGCAATTAAACATGATGCTGCCATAAGACGTGTGCAGAGACTCCAGCCAGCAGGAGGTCCAGGAGACAAAATATTTCCGCCAACTTATCCTGGCGCTAGAAGGGGTGACCCACCGCGCCATGTTTTTGAAAAACGACACGTGAAAGGTGAGGTTGTTTGGAGTGTTCTAATTGACAGTGTTCAAAGTCAGGCAAATCGACTTGAAGAAATATTATTGGAAGCAGCCAAAACAAAAAAAGGAATACCGCTTCCTTATGTTAAGGTTGATTTCAGTGGCAAGGGATTAGAACCGTTAGATGAGATCACATCACTGGATGCACCTCACCGAGTCTACGACGCGATCCTACGTGACAGTTTTTTAGACAATGAACCTTTTATGAAGAGTGAGCAAGGACAACGCTTAGCGGCGGCAAAACCTGCAGACGCAACGGCACTACTGGAAATTTCCCCCACAGCTCTTCTCTTTGGCGCGTGGCACAGCCAAGGTGAAGGCGGCGGACTTGGAGCAAAGTTTCCGCGCTCAATTGTCTCCGAGATCGTGGGAATTGACACACCAGTTGAGGAAATTCTGTCAAACCAGCGTACCGGAGAAATAGAACCTAGAACATCTGGTCGACGTACGGGAAGCCGAATTGACCCGCTTGGAGTTCTAAAAAAGGTAGAGGTATTTAAGGGAACTTATGATTGGAGCACAGATAAGGAAGAAGCAGGCCCAAAAGTGAAGAAGGTTCGCCCCTCCGAAATCAACCACGGCAATATACCTCCTTTGGTAGAGCCTCTCGGTGTTACCTGTGCCTATGCCGAGCACAGGGTAGTAATTACGTTAGCCGGGCTCAGAAGACTACACTTCGGGGGCGGGAACCGGGATATTATAGGTCGTACGCTAATAGTCGCCCTTGGCCTCCTTTCAGTGTTTGAACAAGATTCTCGTGGCTACGCACTGCGCTCTCGTTGTGATTTAGTTTGCGACGGTTTCGCACCCTTGGAACTCGTGCATGCTGACGGTTCAACGGAACCAATAGAGCTTGATGCGGCAAAAGCCCGGGATCTTTATGAAACCACGTATGAAAGCGCTGTTTCAGCGGGTTTCAACTTTGAGTCACTAACTCTGACGCCACAGCCGAAACTGATCAAAATTGTCCAAGATAGTCGCAAGTTGGCACTTGAAGGTGAAGGAGGTGAGGAAGATAGCGAATGAATCTTGTACTCGAAATTGAATTCCTGACCGGCACCTACCGCGGCACGACTGAACCGGCAAGTGATGTGCCGGATTGGCCACCTCAACCGGACCGAGTGTTTTCTGCGCTCGTTTCCGCCTGGGCTGTGCGGGGCGAACAAACGGAAGAAAGATCAGCACTCGAATGGCTGGAAACACAACCACCTCCCTCAATCTACGCAGGCGAATGCGTTGCGAGAACAACACCCAAGGTTTTCGTACCGCCAAATGATTTTCAAACCCCGAAGAGTGATCTAGAGAAGTTAACATGGTATCAAGATTTTTTAGCTAAAGGAAAACGGCCTCCAGAGAGAGGGGGCTACGAGAAGAGTTGGCAAAGGATTCTCTCCACGCTCCCCGAGAACCGTCAAAGAAAGGAACGCCAATTTCCTGCCGCTTACCTGAGTGACCCTGTTATGGCGTTAGTCTGGCCCGAGGCACCTGATACTGACCTGCTTGAAAAACTGGATGCGATTGCACGTGATGTCGGATATCTTGGCCACTCAACCAGTTTGGTGCGCTTCCGCTTCCTGAAAAGCAACACCATAATACAAACTCATTCGGCTCAAGAGGCGCGACGGCGCATCTACCCGGGGCGATTAGCAGAATTGGAACAAGCACATATTGACAATCCCGTAAGACCTGTAATCCGACCCGGTACCACAAACCCAAGATCAATATCAATTGAACAAGCTGTTGCTTCGAGAAAATGGCTAGTACTTGAGATAATCGGCGGAACAGTTCCTGACATCCGTGCTACCAGCCTTGTCTGCCGTGTGCTCCGGCAGGCACTGATGAGTGGTTACCGCCGCATAGGAATGGCTAATGAAATACCGCATATTGTATCGGGGCACGACTCAGACGGTAAGCCAACTCAACTCCCCCATATGGCAGTTGTCCCGATGGCCTTTGCTGGTTTTCCTTATGCGGATGGACAGGTTTTTGGTTTTGCCCTTGTTCCTCCGGCTAAGACTGAATTGTCCGAGGTTCCCGGACTCCATGCGGCCTTTGAAAAAATCGCTCCTTATGATCAGACTGAGGAAAGGCGTGTGCTAGTATTGAGCGGTAAGCCTCTGCACGACCGGCTGAAACTCTCCCCTGTGGGCGTCGTCACGAAACACTCACTCTCAACCGAACCCTACTTAAAACCGTCTCGTGTCTGGGCCAGTGTTACACCGGTTATACTTGACCGGCATCTCAAACGAAATGATAACGCCGAGATACAAGAAATCATCGCAGGCGCTTGCGAGAACGCCGGATTGCCCCGACCGAACCTAAATTGTATCCACATTGGCAAGTACTCAACGGTTGAAGGGTCACCACCAGCACGCGTTTCTAAAAATGCGCCGCCATGGACCCGCTGGAAAATTCCTCACACACTTTCTACACGCTCACTGGTTCACGTTGTGATTGATTTTGAGTGTGAAACAGCTGGCCCTGTTCTCTTAGGCGCTGGCAGGTTCATCGGTATGGGTATGTGTAGAGGTCTGGGAACTTAACCATGAAACTCGACCCCGCCAACTTCGCTGCCTTCTTCCATGGGATTCACGGCTATAAACCGTTTCCTTGGCAACAAAACTTGGTTAACAGTCTTGCCCAAAATGATGAATGGCCGGATGTGCTGGACCTACCAACTGGTACTGGAAAAACGGCGGTGCTGGACGTAGCCGTTTTTCATCTGGCACTGCGGGGAGAAACACCGAAAAGCGCTGCGCTAAGAATCGCATTGATAGTTGACCGGCGATTGGTAGTGGATAATGCTTTCGACCGCGCGAAAAAAATCGCAGATATTCTTGCTAACCCTCATCAGGCATCGAAAGAAGGAATATCCGTTGTCGAGGAGGTTTCCCGACGCTTAAAACCTTTTGCCTACGATGAGAAATCTCCCCTCGTTGCCCAGCGTCTCCGTGGCGGAGCGCCTTTGGAGGATGACTGGGCACGAACACCAACCCAGCCAACAATTCTTTGTTCAACCGTTGACCAAGTTGGTTCTAGATTGCTGTTCCGAGGCTACGGCGTGTCAAACCGCATGAAACCCGTACATGCTGGTCTCATTGGAGAAAACAGTCTGATTTTTCTTGATGAAGTGCATTTGTCTGAACCTTTCAGGCAGACACTGACTGCCATCCAAAAGATTGGAAAAGCAGGAATAAAAGTGGTTTCTCTTTCCGCCACGCCAAGCATACACTCGAAACGATCTCTTAAGCTTACCCGGGAAGACCACACTCACTCGGTATTGAAACAGCGGTTAGAAGTTGCCAAGCCCGCTCGAATTCATAAACCATGTAAAGACAATAAAATATTTGCCCGACTTCTGGCCCGAACCGCAGTCGATATTGCAGGTCGCCTGCGTAAAGAGGACGGTGTATCCGCTCCTGCGGTTGCGGTCATCGTCAATCGAGTTCATCTCGCTCGCGAAACTTTTAAGGAACTCAGGAAGTGCAAAACGGAGGCGGAAGCGCTACTGATGATCGGTCGCTCTCGGAGTGCCGTACGCGACCAAATAGTCAGGGAAAAGCTTGCTCCTTTCCTGACCGGTGCATCAGATCGTTCAAATGTGTCCCCGCTATTCATCGTCGCCACCCAATGTCTTGAAGTCGGAGTTGATGTAGATCTTGACGGCTTGGTATCCCAAGTGGCTTCGCTTGATGCGTTGCGTCAGCGCTTTGGAAGATTGAATCGCAATGGACGAAAAATTCATGCGGAAGGCGCCATCATGACACTTAAAGAAGATGTAGAAAAAAACGCCGAAGACCCTATATATGGAGACAGGCTCCGTCTAACATGGCAAGAACTCGCGAAAATAGCAAAAGATGATGTAGTGGATTTCGGCATTGAGTCACTGGAGACCGTGTTGCGCGGAAAAAGCATTAACTTGCCCGATCTTCTGGCACCACAGACACAGGCGCCTGTCCTGATGCCTGCTTATCTTGACCTTTGGTCTCAGACTTGTCCTATTCCGAACGCAGACCCGGAAGTGGGATTATTTCTGCATGGCATGGGACATATGTCTTCTGATGTCTCCCTAGTCTGGCGGAGCGACCTGAGCGAAAAAGACATGTCGGAGGAGAAAGATGACACCCTGAAGACTCTGATTCAACTTGTCCCGCCACGGGCAGCTGAAATGATCTCAATTCCTCTCTGGGCGGTGCGAAAATGGCTGACTGAAAAACAAACTGGTCCAACACTGTATCCGACCATAGCCGATGTTCCAGCAAAAACCATGGACGAAGAGGGTCCTGACGCCCCAGTCAGAGAGCAAAGACGGGGATTTCGTTGGGCAGGAGCGGATGACCAGCGTACCGGCCTTGTGTCCCCGAGTGACCTGCGCCCCGGAGATGTGCTACTTGTCCCAGCTGAGTACGGAGGTTGCGACAACTTCGGCTGGGCACCGGAGTCCAATCGTCCGGTAGAAGATGTGGCTGACATGGCTGCGCAACCTTTCAGGGGAAAGCGACATGCAGTTCGCATAGCGCGGGACGTTGTGCATAGTTCTGCTCAGTGGCAACGCGTATTGGCAGTGCTTGCCGGTAGTGATGGCTCCGTGGAGCCCGAACTGATTGAACGGCTTTTAGATGCGCTGCCAACCGATGCGGAAATGAAATCAACGTCTGAAGAGAATTCTGATGACTTGCCCATGCGACCAATAAGGGAACCTATAGAGGCACTACGACGAGCTAAGGGACGACTTCAGATCTACTACCCGTACGCTAAAGGTTCAAGTTCGGAAGGAGGTGCAGTTATAGTAGCGAGAAAAGGACTGAAGGAAGAAATAGCAGATATCGCCTCCATTCCAGTCACCGAAGATGATCGGCTCTCAAATGTAGCATCGGTGGGGATATCGATTGACCGTCACACGGAAGATGTAATCGATTGGGTGAAAAGCTTTGTCAAAAATCTTAAATTACCTCAAAATATTGCGGAGGACTTAGCTCTTGCGGCATTTTTTCACGACGCTGGCAAAGCTGACCCCCGTTTCCAGATGCTTTTGCATGGCAGCGACGCATGGAACCAGCCTGACGGTCCCCCAATTGCCAAGAGTGCAATTGGGGGACACGGAGCTGATGCACGAAAACTTGCAGGACTGCCGAAAGGCTGGAGACACGAAGCCTTATCAGTTCGAATGGCTCTAACACATCCTCGCTTCGCGGAAGCGCACGACCCCGCTCTTGTGCTTTGGCTAATCGGAACTCATCACGGAGTTGGTCGCCCGTTCTTTAACTTCGTTGAGATGCAACCGGAAGCAAATCTTCCCGCATGTCTTGGTATCAAGACCTGGAGACTGGCTTTGGGTTCTGGACCACAGTCAACGGCTTTTAATTACCAAGGTGAAGATTGGCCGAAACTGTTTGAACAACTCAAGCGTAAGTATGGGGTCTGGGGATTAGCGCACCTAGAGTCCGTTTTACGCCTTGCGGATCACCGTGCCTCTGAAAAGGAAGAATTATCATGAATACCCGAAGAGTTCACCGTCTTGACGGGCTGGAACCCGATAATCTGCTGGCGTTCTTGGCCTTGTTAGGCCTCCTGCGTGCGATTGAAGAGAGTTGCCCAAATTGGATACCTCGCGTTCGCTGGGATGTGAACCGATTACCAATACGTCCAGTACTGAGCGTGTCGGAATCGGTAGACATGGAAATGATTGTGACGGCAATTGCCGATGGTCTGAACAGTTTGGCACGCTACCATGACTTTAATGATCTCAAAGATTTGACGCTGTCCCCCGCGGACGCAACTAAAAAGCTCCATACCGCTGTCGAAAACAATCCGTATACAGCGGGTTTGTGGGCATCATTAATCAGTAATGCCGCTACCGACCGTAAAGGAAAGAAGGTGAAGCCAACACCTTTATGTCTTCTGTTTGGTCAAGGTCACCAACATTTCCTATCGTACCTGGCTTCAGTTCCAAGAGAAACAGAACCACCCGCCAGAGGTACAGGCCGCTCCAAGACCAAGATTTCCGAAACCCAGTGCCTCAAAGAAGCTTTGTTTTCGCCATGGAAACGCCCTGACAAAACGAAGCGGTTCCGATGGGACCCACGTGAAGATGTACGTTATGCGCTACGTGCAACAGACCCGACCGATTCAAAGACCAAAGAAACTACCCAGCACGGTGCTAATCGCCTCGCAGCAATCGGCTTGTCAGCATTAACCCTGGTTCCGCAAATACGTGCGGGTGAAATACAACTTGGCGTACTCGGTGGTGGACGTGATCGTAATGGTGATTTTATCTTTACGTGGCCTATCTGGTGCAACTTGATCAGTCTTGCCACAATCCGTAGTCTACTCGGCCACCCGAGTCTTAACGACCTGATGACACGGAAAGAACTCGGCATCTTCGAATGCAGACGAACACGAAGAATTTCCGCTGGCAAGTTCATGAATTTTACTAGAGCTGAGTCAATATAGAGTACCTCAACAAGAATTTCCATCTCGTTAAAACTACTGACTCAAACATCATCTAAATTGTTATAATAGGAATGAAAAGAATCTTCAAACCACCAGCATGAGCAATCAACAGCAACTTTCTCTGCCACTGCCTCCATCACCTATCAGGGATGATGCGCCATTAATTCCGGCGCGGATGGTCAATGAATGGGTGTATTGCCCTAGACTCGCCTATCTGGAGTGGGTAGAGGGCGAATGGGCCGATAGCGGGGATACGGCCCAAGGAAAGCGCGTTCACGCCCGAGTCGATAAGGGCGGAAAACAACTGCCTTCCCCCGAGGAACTCACCGATGAAGTGCTTAAAATCCGTTCGATCACTCTCTCCTCCAACCGCCTAGGTGTTATAGCAAAAATGGATGTGGTGGAAATCAGCGAAGGAACGGCAATGCCCGTGGACTTCAAAAAGGGGAAACGTCCTCATGTCGCCGCTGGGGCGTACGAACCCGAGCGCGTACAAGTCTGCACACAGGCAATGATTCTGGAAGATAACGGTTATGAAGTCCCTCAAGGCGCTCTCTGGTATGTAGGTTCCCGAGAAAAAGTTCCGGTTATTCTGGATTATGAACTCCGCGCCAAGACCATTAGCGCAATTTCCGCCCTGCGAGACGCAGCCGCTTCCGGTCATAGACCACCTCCGCTGGAAAACAGTCCCAAGTGCCCTCGTTGCTCGCTAGCCGGGATATGTCTTCCAGACGAAACCAACCTGTTCTTGAAGAAATACACGCCCCGCCCCCTGAACCCATCAGACGATCCGGCACTTCCTCTCTACGTGCAGACACCCGGCGCAAGACTGCGGAAAAGCGGTGAGAGACTAGTTGTGGAAACCGAAGAAGATTCAATGGAAGTGCCGATGATAGATGTTTCGCAAGTTGTTCTGCTGGGACCGGTGTCGGTTACGACTCCCGCACTGCATGAGCTTATGAAAAGCGAAATCCCCGTGTCCTGGCTTTCCACAGGAGGCTGGTTTCTCGGTCACACGACTGGAACCGGCAACGGAAACGTGGCCATTCGCGAAGCCCAATATCGTTGCGCTTTTGATGAAAACAAATGTCTGGCTCTTTCCCGCAATCTGGTGGTGGCAAAAATACAGAACTCTCGTACCATGCTCCGCCGTAACTGGCGCACAGAACGAGAAGACACGACCAGCAAAGACCAAGCGCTGGAAAGGTTGAAACGTATCGCCAAGCAAGCTCATAATATAGATAATGTTCAGCAATTATTAGGGGCAGAGGGCGAAGCGGCAGCGATATATTTCGCTTCGTTCGAGAACATGCTGGCTAAACACCCAAGAAGTAATTTGCCAAGTTTTTCCTTCTCCACACGCAATCGCCGTCCACCAACCGACCCCGTAAACGCCATGTTGTCTTTATCCTACGCATTACTGACAAGGACTTTCACTACAATAATTTCGGCAGTCGGATTAGACCCTTATATGGGTTTCTACCACCGTCCCAGACACAATCGCCCAGCATTAGCTCTCGACTTGATGGAACCGTTTCGCCCCATCGTGGCTGATTCCTGCGTAATACAGGCCATAAACAACGGTGAAGTTAAACCGAAAGATTTCATTTTCAACGGACCAGCTTGCTCGCTGAAAGCTGGCGGCCGCAGGGCGCTTATTTCGGCTTTCGAACGTCGTATGGATCAGGAAACCACCCATCCGCTTTTCGGTTATCAGGTTTCCATGCGACGGCTAATAAATGTTCAGGCGCGATTAATGGCTAGGCATTTACAAGGTGAAATTCCCGTTTACCCTAACTACCTACCCCGCTAACAATGGCAAAGGAAAAGCTTTACATAGTTACTTATGACATCTCAGAACCTAAACGCTGGAGAAAAGTGTTCAGGCTGATGAAAGGATACGGCCATTGGTTACAGTTATCTGTATTTCAGTGCAGGTTAACTTCTAAACGCCACGCACAAATGTGCACACGCTTGGAAGAATTAATACGGCCAACTGAAGACCATGTACTGATTCTTGATCTAGGTGACGCTGACCAAGTCAATCCTAATATCGAAAGTTTGGGAAAAAACTATAAAATGCCGACAAGAGAAGCTATAATTATATAGATATGATTCATGGGATGGGAAGAGTGCCGTACCTGTCACGAGAGCTTCAACGGAAAAATAATAATGGGGAGAACTCGCATTTCAATTTTTCCTTATATTCTAGGAAGATATACAACACCACAGTAAAATTTTTTCGGGAGGTTTTAGCTTTTGTAACCAAACGGATAACAGCACTCGCAGTAACCAAGAATAATTTAATCTCCAGAGTAAGTTATGAAGGGGGCTAATTTCCGAGGTAAACTTGCCTCGGCCTCATTGAAGCCAGCCATATCCGGCGGTTTTTGTCAGAAACTGCGGCCGCAATTTCCGAGGTAAACTTGCCTCGGCCTCATTGAAGCTACTCCTGTTGCTGATCTTTGTTGGATTTACCTGCATAATTTCCGAGGTAAACTTGCCTCGGCCTCATTGAAGCCCGAAGTGTGGTATGGACTTCGACAGACGTCCCAAAATTTCCGAGGTAAACTTGCCTCGGCCTCATTGAAGCAGGTGAAGATAGCGATGCTCATGGCGATCTATTATTAATTTCCGAGGTAAACTTGCCTCGGCCTCATTGAAGCTCGCAATTCTCATTACTGCGACATACCGGCTTTTGAAAATTTCCGAGGTAAACTTGCCTCGGCCTCATTGAAGCGACGAGAAAGAGTTACTGTTTGAGTCGATAGAGATTAATTTCCGAGGTAAACTTGCCTCGGCCTCATTGAAGCAAGCCTCGCTGGGGAACCATCTATTCCAGAAGGTTTAATTTCCGAGGTAAACTTGCCTCGGCCTCATTGAAGCTCGAAGGCCTCATGGACGAGATTCAGAAATGACAAAATTTCCGAGGTAAACTTGCCTCGGCCTCATTGAAGCTCTGCGGAGCACCAGGTCAAGGCGGCCATCGAGCCCTAATTTCCGAGGTAAACTTGCCTCGGCCTCATTGAAGCCCCGACAACGCCTGTGCTATATTCGCAAATACAGGCAAAAATTTCCGAGGTAAACTTGCCTCGGCCTCATTGAAGCGATATCAGAACGGGCGGTACTCTCAATAGTCTCGCCAATTTCCGAGGTAAACTTGCCTCGGCCTCATTGAAGCTGGTCTGCTAACCGCTCCATTACCCTCGCAACGGGGGAATTTCCGAGGTAAACTTGCCTCGGCCTCATTGAAGCTCTCGACCCTCCGTACGGGGCTACTCAAGACTACCCAATTTCCGAGGTAAACTTGCCTCGGCCTCATTGAAGCACAGGAAAACACGGGTAAAGCCCGCTTTGGAGACGAAATTTCCGAGGTAAACTTGCCTCGGCCTCATTGAAGCAACCGGGAAAAGCTGGCGGCAAGGTATATTTTCATGCACTACTGTCCCAACGTTTAATCAAACAATTTCAATTGGTTACGATACACGGGATCGGAAGAAAAATCCAGCTCTGTTGTAAGTAGCTGATTTAACGGGATTTTTTCAAACAGAGTCAGACTCAAA
>Ga0209544_1003461_pt1 | contig 12247 bp, 10 predicted proteins | sample MesohylPK_FD_187297 | JGI IMG/M metagenome (GOLD analysis project Ga0209544, IMG submission 187297) | Host-associated microbial community of the marine sponge Aplysina aerophoba from Gulf of Piran - sponge mesohyl, lysed by proteinase K... | ecosystem: Host-associated > Porifera > Sponge >...
CTCGGCGCCGGGCTCAAGCCGTGGGACATCAGCCGCGACGCCCCCTACTTCGGGTTCCGCATCCCGGACACCGAGGGCAAGTACTTCTATGTGTGGATGGACGCACCGATCGGCTACATCGCCAGCTTCCGCAACCTGTGCGACCGCACTGAGGGGCTTTCCTTCGAAGACTTCTGGGATCCCGGCAGCAGCGCCGAGGTGCATCACTTCATCGGCAAGGACATCGTCAACTTCCACGCCCTGTTCTGGCCCTCGGTGCTGACCGGCGCCGACTTCCGCACCCCGACCAAGGTGCACACGCATGGCTTCATTACGGTCGGCGGCACCCGCATGTCCAAGTCGCGCGGCACCTTTATCAACGCGGCCACCTATCTCGACCACCTCGATCCCGAATACCTGCGCTTCTACTTCGCCACCAAGCTGGTGCCCAACACCGACGATGTCGACGTGAACCTGGACGACTTCGTGCAGCGGGTGAACTCCGACCTGGTAGGCAAGGTGGTCAACATCGCCTCGCGCTGCTCCGGCTTCATTGCCCGGCAGTTCGACGGCAAACTCGCGGGGGCCATTCACGACCCCGAGCTGTGGGGCGAGGTCAGCGGGGCCGCCGGCCGGATAGGCGAACTGTACGAGAGCGGCGACGTGAGCCGGGCGGTGCGCGAAATCACCGCGCTCGCCGACCGCACCAACGCCTACATCGCGGACCGCGAACCGTGGAAGCATGCCAAGGATCCGGAGCGGCGCGGGGAAGTGCACGGCGTCTGTTCGCTCGGCATCAACGCATTCCGCGCGCTGATGGTCTACCTGAAGCCGATCCTGCCCGCCATGGCCGGTAGGACGGAGGCGTTCCTGAACACCGGCGAGTTGACTTGGGCCGATGCCGGGACGCCGCTCCTCGACCACGCAATCGGCAAGTTCAAGCCGCTGATCACCCGCATGGACCGCAAGGACATCGACAAGGTGGTCGACGCCACCAAGGCGGAAGCCGACCCTTCTCACTAAACCACGACTAAGCCGAAGCCGCGGCTCCCGCGCTACGTCTCTTCGAGCAGGGCGGCGAGGCGGCGGACCGTGTTGTGGTTGCGGATGGTGACCTGCCGGTAGACGGGCAGCGCCGGCAGCTTGACGAAGGCGGAGCGGGTCACGCGTTTTTTCTCCGCCGACCAGAAGATGACACCGGGGCCGGCGGCCACCGTTTCCAATTCCTCTTTGACCGGCGGCAGGCCTGCGAGCACGTCTTCAGGAGTGGTTCCGGCCAGCGTGAACAGCGCGTTGTGGCGGTAGGCGTCGTCCTCGCCCCAGGCGGCCGGGGCGGCGCCCAGCGCGGCGTGGTACCCGGCATGCGACAGCACGATGGCGCGGGCCGCGTAGGAGAAGCGTTCGGACAGGCCGGACTCGACGCGTTCGGTGAGCTGGCCCGTGTCTCCCTCCGGCGCGCGGAACACGACGTTGCCGCTCTGGATGTAGGTGCGCACGTTGGTGCAGCCGAGGTCCTCGAAACAGCGGCGCAGGTCGTCCTTGGCGATGATGTTGTTGCCGCCCACGTTGATGCCGCGCAGCAGCGCGAGGTAGCGATCGTCCACTACGAGCGAGCCCCGGTGTCCCGGTCGGAACGACTCACCTTGTCTGCTTCTCCCGTGCCTTGGCGGCGACCCAGATCCGTTGCGCCTCCTCCTCGGTCACGTCGGTGCCGTCGAACACGAACGGCTTGCGGCGGCGCATCTTGGCCACCACGTCGTCGAACACCTCGTGCGCCGGAAAGTGGCCGCTGCGTTCGGCCAGCAGGGCGCACATCACGACATCCCACACCAAGTCGCCGAGCTCCTCCTTGAAGTTCTCGTGATCGCGGTTCGCAACCGCGAGCAGCGCCTCGTCCGCCTCGGAACGCAGTTGCGCGGTGTACCCCTCCGCGGTCTGCGCCGAGGTCCACGGGCAGCGGGCAAGCACCAGGCGCGCGGCGTCGGCAAGGACGGCGAAGCTCTGCGCGGTGTCGGAGGTTCCGGTCTTGTGAAGTGATTCCATCGTCTGGTATCGCGTATCATAGCCGCCCGGCGGCAACTACTCACGGGCCCCTTTGTCCCAGTTGTCCCGGTTGTCCCAGCCTTGTTTGCGGGCGCGTACCTCGTAGAGCAAGATCGCCGCCGCGGCCGCCACGTTCAGGGAATCGGCGGCACCGAGCATCGGAATCGCGGCGCGGCGAGACTCCGGTGCCGCCCACGCCGGGGACAGGCCGAACCGCTCGCTGCCGAACACCAGCGCGGTGCGCCCGCCGTAGTCGAGCCGCCGGTAGTGGGTGCCGCCGCCGGGCGCGGCCAGGTAGACGGTGCAGCGGTGCCGCCGCAGCCACGCGACCGCATCTTCGGCGCGGGCGAACTCGACCTGCGGAACCTTCAGGCTCATGCCGTGGCTGGCCCGGAACACCTGCGGGTGGCTGATGCGGGCGCGCCGGTTGGTCACTACCACCAGCTCGGCGCCGGCGCCGTCCGCGGTGCGCAGCAGCGTGCCGAGGTTGCCGGGGTTCTCCAGGCCGTCGGCAACCACGATCAGCGCGTTGTCGCCGAGCGCGAGCTGTTCAGCCGGCCAGCGCGGCTGTCGCACCAGCGCCAGCAGCCCGTCCGGCGCATCCCGGTCGGAGATTCGATGCATGCTCTTGGCCGACACCAGGAACGCATCGCGGGCGTGTTCTCCGGCGGCCGCGGCGCAATCTCGTGCCTCCGTGGAATAGGTCAGCTCAGGGCACCAGAACAACTGCTCGATCGGCGTACCGAGGCGGAGCAGCAACTGCACCGCCCACAGCCCCTCGGCCACCACCCGGCCGTCTTCCGCTGGCGTGCTGCCGCGCCGGATGCGCAGCAGTTCCTTGAACGCCGGATGCCCCGAGCCGATCGGCAAGCCGCGGAGCCGTTCGGCACCGCCCATGCTTGCGCCAGCATTCGCCACGCGGGCTACCGGTTGCGGCGGGCGCAGATCTCGGTCAGGGCGGCGACGGTGGTTTCCAGGGTGCGCGAGGTGTCGACCGCCTCCTCCGGCTCGTCGGCGAACGGGGTGGCGGAAAGCAGTTCATAGAGGGCGGCGGCGCCGCGGTGAAAGTCGCCGGGCACGCCCACCGATTCGAAGGTGGCCGCGATCTGGCGCATCTCCTCGATCCAGCGCGGCGCCCTGGCCGGCAGCCCCGGCAGAGCGCGCTGCATGCCGGCGTACGTGGCGGACTGGCTCTCCGCCAGCTCGGCGGCGAGGGCTGTGTCCACGCCCAGCCGGCTGGCGGCGGCAAGTTGGGCGAACTGCAGCGCCGAGGTGCCCTTGGTGACCGCGGCGTAGCACATCTTGAGCGCGGATGCGCGTCCGATGGCGCCGCCGAGGTCGCGTACCACGAGTCCGCCGCCCTCCAGCGGCGCCAGCAGGTGGGCGGCCGGGCCGGAGGCGTAGAACCGCGGGCCGTTGCCGCCTGCCGGCGGGCCGCCGATGATGCCGGCATCAATGTAGGAGGCGCCGGCGGCGCCGATCAGCTCACCGACGCGTGCCGTGGTCGCGGGCGCGATGGCGTTGCAGTCGGCGTAGGGCGGGGCGGCGCCCGCCGCGGCCATGGCGGCCGCCACCTCCTGCGCGGCTGCCACGGCGGCGGCCGGCGGCATGATCGACAGCACCAGGTCGGCCTCCGCAACCAGCGCCTCCACGCTGCCGGAGTCGCGGATGCCGGCCTTCGCGGCCAGCCCACCGGTGCGCGCCGACCGGCCGGCGAGCGAGGTAACCACGTCGAAGCCGCGGCTGCCGAGCAGCCGCCCGACGGCGTGCCCCATGTTGCCGGGGCTGATGATGGCTATGGTCTTCATGCTGAATTTCCTTTCGTCTCCTGTGTCACCGGGCTGCACTTCCACGGCGGCGTGGCGTGGCGTCAATCGTCGTCGCCGGGCGGGGTGCGCTGCCTCTTGACGGCGCCGCGGCGAACCTTGTCTTGCAGGCGCCGCTCGCGGGCGGCGCGGGTGGGGCGGGTGGCGTGCCGGGGCCGGGGTTCTTCGAGCGCACGCGCCACGAGCGCAGCGAGCCGCGCCCGCGCGTCGCGGCGGTTCGCCTCCTGGGTGCGAAACCGGCGCGCGGTAATGACCAGCTCCCCCTCGGCGGTGACGCGGGTGCCCGCGATGCTCAACAGGCGCTGCCGCACTTCCGGCGCCAGCGACGGGGAGCCGGCGGCGTCGAAGCGGAGCTGCACCGCGGTGGCTACCTTGTTCACGTTCTGCCCGCCCGGCCCGCCGCTCTGCACGAACCGCTCGTCGAGTTCCTCCTCCGGTATGGCAATTCCCGGGGCCACTTGCACCATAACCGCCTATGAGTACTGACCGGCGCCCGCTCGATCAAGGGCCGGCCGTATATTCCGGCCATGGCGAATCTCGTTGAAGCCAGCGGCTTGGTAAAGCGGTACCGTGAGGTCACCGCCCTGGACGGGCTCGATCTGGCCGTGGCCGAGGGCTCGGTGCTGGGCCTGCTCGGCCCGAACGGTGCGGGCAAGACCACCGCCGTCTCCATCCTGGCGACGCTGCTGGAGCCGGATGCCGGCAGCGCGCGGGTGGCGGGGATCGACGTGAGGAGCCGGCCGCGCGACGTGCGCCGGCGCATCGGCCTGTCCGGCCAGTTCGCGGCGGTGGACGAGCACCTCACCGGGTTCGAGAACCTGGTCATGGTCGGCCGCCTCTATCACTTGGGCCGCCATCGGGCGCGCGCCCGCGCCGGCGAGTTGCTGGAGCTGTTCGACTTGGCGGAGGCGGGCGGGCGGCCGGTCAAGACCTATTCCGGCGGCATGCGGCGCCGGCTCGACCTGGCCGGCGCCCTGGTGGCGGCGCCGCCGGTGCTGTTCCTGGACGAACCGACCACCGGCCTCGACCCGCAGGGCCGGCGCCAGCTCTGGGAGGTGATTCGCGGCATGGTCGGCGGCGGCACCACCGTGCTGCTCACCACCCAGTACCTGGAGGAGGCGGACCAGCTCGCCGACCGCATCCTGGTAATCGACCACGGCCGCGCCATCGCCGAGGGTACGGCCGACGAGCTGAAGAGCCGTATCGGCGCCGAGCGGATCGAGGTCACGGTCACCGACGGGGCGGCCCTGGAGCCGGCGCGCGCCGCGCTCGCCCGCTTTGCGGTGGGAGAGCAACTGGCCGACGGGCGTTCGCGTACGCTGATCACGCCGATCGCGGGCGGCGCACCAGTGCTCGCCGCGGCCTTGCACGAACTGGCGCAGGCGCACATCGCGGTGCGCGATGTCGGGTTGCGCCGCCCGACGCTCGACGACGTGTTCCTGACCTTGACCGGCCACGTCTCGGCGCCGGAGGAGAACGGCCAATGAAAGCGCTGTCCCATGCTGTCAGTGATGCAGCGGTAATCGCCTGGCGCAATGTGATCAAGATCAAGCGGGTCCCCGACGTGCTGGTGTTCGTGCTGATCTCGCCGATCATGTTCGTGCTGCTGTTCGCGTTCGTGTTCGGCAACTCCATCAACATCCCCGGCGGCTCCTACCGTGAGTTCCTGATTGCCGGGATCTTCGCTCAGACCGTGGTATTCGGGGCCACGTTCACCGGCGCCGGTCTTGCCGAAGACATCCAGAAGGGCATCATCAACCGTTTCCGGGCCCTGCCGATGTCGCGCAGCGCGCTGCTGGTGGGGCGTACCGTCAGCGACGTGGTGTACAACGCGCTGTCGCTGTTGATCATGGCGCTGACCGGGCTGGTGGTCGGCTGGGGGATCAGTTCCTCGGTGCTGGACGCGGTGGCGGGTTTCGCGCTGCTGCTGGCGTTCGCCTACGCGTTCTCGTGGGTGATGGCGTACGTCGGCCTGCTGGTGCCGAGCGTGGAGGTAATCAACAACGCCTCCTTCATGGTCACCATGCCGCTTACCTTCGTCGCCAACACGTTCGTGCCGGCCGAGAACCTGCCGCCGGTGCTGCGCACCTTCGCGCTGTGGAACCCGGTGTCCGCGGTCACCCAGGCTACCCGCGAGCTGTTCGGCAACATCCCGCCCGGGACCGCGCCCCCGGAGGCATGGCCGCTGCAGCACCCGGTGCTGTATACGCTGCTGTGGGCGGTGCTCCTGGTGGCCGTGTTCGCGCCGCTGGCGGTGCACCGCTACCGCACCAGCGGACGCCGCGCCTGAGGGGGTAGCGTACCGGCGCTCCCGTCAGCGGCGGCGGCGCCCGCTCCATCAGTTCTCGCTCCGGGTGGCGGGCGGCAGATGGTCGGCCGATCCGACGCTCGCGAACTCGGTGTAGCGCGGCGCGCCGCCGGTCATGCGTCCGCGCGGCCAGTGGATCAGCTCGCTGATGCTCGCGTTGACTATCGGGAAGTCGTGCAACACCGGGGTGCCGGGGCTGATGCCGATCGCCCAACGCATGGTTACGTCGATGGTGCCGGCATGGGAGACCACCACCACCCGCTCACCGACATGGCGCGCGACGATCTCGCCGGTCACCGCCATGACGCGTTCCGCGAACTCCCGTATCGTCTCACCGTCCGGCGCCAGCTTGCGGTCCGGGTGCCACGCCAGCAGGTCGTCGCGGCGCTCGCGAAGCTGCTCCATGGTGAGGTTGGGGTCGGTAATGCTTCCGAAGCGGTACTCGATCAGGCGCTCGTCGACCGTCAGCGGCAGTCCGGTGGCAGCTGCGATCAGTTCCGCGGTCTCGCGCGCCCGCGCCGCCGGGCTGGCATACAGGGCGTCCGGCGCCAGGGCGGCGCACGCTCGAGCCACCGCGGCGCCCTGGGTTCGCCCGAGGGCCGACAGTGACGCGTGGTCATAGCTGGTGCCGGGTGCGTTGCGCGCCTGCGCATGCCGCACCAGCAACAGCCGCAGGCTCGGGAATTCGGTCATGGCGAAAGCGGATAATAGCAGAGCGCTCCACGACCGGCGACTACCGGTCTACCGGTCTACGGCAGATTCAGCGGAATGGAGACATCGGCTTCGCGTTCGCGGTAGGCGCGATAGGTGCCGGCGGCCACGCCGCCCTTGGACATGTGCAATTCGAAATGGGCGGTGTTCGTGGCTGGGTCGACCTCACTCACCGCGACGGTCTCTGCGAGCTTCTCCGTCCCGAGGAGGGTGTCTCCCCAGGCAATCAGCCAGCGGGTATTGTCGTCGAGTACCGTGACCCCGCCCCGGGTGTCGGTGTAGCCATACTTGCTGGAACGCGTGTATTCGCGGACGTACTGGGCATGCGTCCCGGAAGCAATGTCGTACTCGACCACCCGGGTAAATGGGGCTGCCCACTTCCTTGGGCCGATGCAGTACACGCCGTTGTCGAACAGAATGAGCTTGTCGTCAGGCATCAGCGTCACATGATGCTGGCCACAGAATTCGTTGTCCGCCTGGTCGTCGCCGACGATCTCCAGGTGTTCGACGCCGGAATCTTCCGCCGGGGCGGAGCCGCCGAGCTTCCACTTCACGGTCCCCCGCCCGGGGTCCGACCAGTCGATCCGCAACACCTGAGAGCAGCGCCGGAACGAGGCGATTATGTCTCCGTCGATCAGCTGCAACGAATTGAGATGGGCATACTCATCCGGCCACAGTCCGAGCGTGCAGTCATCGCCGAGTTGCATCACGGTCCGGTAGTCCCAGGAGTTCCACTGGAACAATTCGGTGTCTTGCGGCGACACCTCCTGTATGATCGAGTCGCGCGTGTTCTGATTTGGCGAGCCGCCGTATGGCTCGAAGTTCCGGGTGGCAGGGTTGAAGGAGATAAACAGGCGGTTTGCCCCATTGAACAGGAAGTCGTGGCCGCTGGTGGAAGTCAGCGGTGGGGCGGAACGGACCACGTCCAACTGTTCGAACTGCTCGTTGTACAGAATAACCTCGAAGCGCGGTCCGTTAGCGTATCTGCGCGCCACCGTGTACCAGCCGTCGGTGTGGCCGTGGCGCCGGAAGTTCCTTTCGAGGCGGTCGCTGACATCGAGGTGCAACCGGGGCACGCCGTTATAGTCGAGAATCGCCGTGTAGCCGTATTTATTGTTGTCGAGCTCGTACCGGGGTGTCACGAATAGCAGGCTGTCTTGCGATGCCTGAGCGGTCTTCCTGAGGACTCTGACGTTCGGGAAATCGGCCGGGATGCAGTGGACGACATAGGTGGTGGTGGCGAAATCCGCGTGGCTCAGTTCGATGGCGATGTCCGAGTCGCTGTTCACCACAACCCGCGTGCTCAGGCTTCCGCGTGATGCAACATTGCGATCCGAGTCGTCGCGCAGGAGGGTCAGCGTCGATCCCGTTCGGTTCGCCTCGGCCGTTACCTGCAGCGATATGGAATCCTCGCAGGTCAGCGCATAGTGCAGGGTGCCGGAATCGAAGGTGGGATACATGGTGCCGCCGCCGGTCACTTGCAGCCTGGTGAGTTGCTGCGGAGGCGGCTCAGTGATACTCACCGTGACCGCGGGCGCCGGTTGTCCCGCATAGTCGCCGCCCGAAACCGAGTGAACTATGGTCACCGTTTCGCCCGCGATCGCGTCCACGCCGTTGGTTACGCTCACGGTCTGCGCACTGCTCCAGCGCTCGGCCGCGAACGTCAATGCCTCGGCAGAGACCGACACGCCGCCGGCCGCCGGAATGGCCGTGACCGCCACGGTGACCGCCGCGCTCGGCTGCGAGGTCAGTACCACCGTGTAGTTCGCCGCCCGGCCTTCATGCACGGCCAACTCCGTCGGCTGCACCAGCACTCCGCGGCTGTCGTTGTCGGTGATCGTGCCAGTCCCACCGTTGGGAGCCAACACTGCGTCCCGCGCGTTGCTCAGCGCCACCGTGAACGTCTCGGCGTCTTCATCCAGGTCGTCGTCCAGCAACGGTACGGCAACGACCTGCTTAACCGATCCGGCCGGGAACGCCAGCGTACCTGCGTCCCGCGCGTAGTCCGCGCCCGCATGCGCCGTGACGTCGTCCGTCGCATAGTCCACCCGTGCCTCGCGCCCGCTCGCCCGCAGCAACGTGACCGCGAACTGCAGGCTCCCGCCGTCTTCGCTTGCAGTGGCATCTGTAATCGCCAGTTGCGGCGGGTGATCGTCGTCCTCAATCGTCCCGGTCGCCGACACAGTGGCACCGGCGCCGGCGAGGATGGCGTTCCGAGGGTTGGACAGTGTTATCGTCAACTGTTCGTCGGGTTCGTCCAGGTCGTCGTCGTTCAAGGTCACCTCAATCGTGCGCGGTGCGGGCGAATGGGCGGCAAACGTCAGCGTGCCGCGGCCGTGCCGGTAGTCGGTACCGGCGGTCGCCGGGTCGCCAGCCGCGCCGCTTTCATACTCGACCGTCACCTCGGCGCTGCTCGGCACACTCAGGGTCACGGCGAACCGGAGCACACCGCCAGCTTCCGGCGCGGCCGCGTCGAAGATGGTGAGCGACGCGGTATCCACCTCCACGACCGTCACCTTGACCGAGGCGTTGTGGCCGTCGTAGTCGCCGCCGCGCGCCGTGTTGGACAACACCGCCGGCGCTGCGGGAATTTCGTCGGCGTCCCGGTGTGCGGTTACTGTTACCGTCCGAGCGGCCGCCCAGTCGCCGGGTGTGAATACCGGCGCCCCCGGGGTTACCGACAGGTCCGGCGGGTATGCAATCTCGATGGTAACGGGCGCAGCGGGCCGCGCGCTCAACGCCAACGTATAGCTCGCGCTCTGCCCCTCCAGGACGTTCAGCGCCGACGGCTGCGCGATCAACGAGCGCAGGTCGTCGTCCTTGATCGTGCCGGTAGCGGTGGCTTTCGCGAGGGCGGCTCCTTGCGGGTCGCTCAGTTGAATCGTGAAGGTTTCGTCGGTCTCGTCGACCGCGTCATCGTGCACCGTGACCGGGATGGTCTGGGCGGCGGTGGCGTTGGCGGCAAAGGTCAGGTTGCCGCGCGTGGACTCGTAATCGGCGCCGGCCCTGGCGTCGCCGTCGCTGGTGTCGTACCGCACCGTCACCGGTTCGGTGCTCGCCGGGTGGAGGCTTACGGTGAAGGTCAGGGTGCCCGCGCTTTCGGCCGCGGTCGCGTTCGCGATCGTCAACCCTGGCGTGCCCGCGTCGCGGTGCGGCATATCGATGTCCTGCTGGTCGGACATGCCGTCCCCCGCGGTGTGTTGCGGTGCGCTCTCGCCGGTGTCGTCGGGTGGTATGTGCTGCATCTGGCACCCGGCGCCGATGGCCATGATCAGTACCGGACACAGGGGACGAATCGCCTCAAGGCGTGGAACGAATGTCATCGTGAGGAACCCGCGTTGAACAGAACGCGTCTCAGCGGCATGAACGACACGCCATGCGATAATAACTGGACACCAAGTGTATAACAAGGCTGCGAAAGGTGTATCCGGCTCCAATGCGCACCCCGGGTGCGTCGATGTCCCGGCGTGCCGGCGCAAGTGCAGAGGGGTCCGGTGGAACCGCGTCAGCCGGCCAGGGTGAAGATGGCGCCGCAGAATGCGCCCGCGATAACCACCAGCCACGGCGGCACCTTCCACCAAGCCAGCAGCGCGAACGCGGCCAGCGCCAGGGCAAGGTCGGCGGGCCGGGAGATGGCGGAAACCCATACCGGGTCGTACAGGGCGGCAAGCAGCAAGCCGACCACGGCGGCGTTGATACCGGTAATGGCGGCGCGGAGCCGGTGGTTGGCGCGCAGTCGGTGCCAGAACGGCAGGATGCCGATCAGCAGCAGAAAGGAGGGCAGGAACACCGCGGCCAGTGCAAACAGGCCGCCGCGCCAGCCGCCCGTCGGCCCGGGCGTCACCGTGCCCAGGTAAGCGGAAAAGGTGAACAGCGGGCCCGGCACCGCCTGTGCCAGCCCGTAGCCGGCGATGAATTGATCGCGCGTGACCCAGCCTGCCGGCACCACCTCCGCCTCCAGCAGCGGCAGTACCACGTGTCCGCCGCCGAACACCAGCGCCCCGGCCCGATAGAAGCCGTCCAGCAGCCGCAGCCATTCGCCGCCCGCGAGGCCGCTTGCCAGCGGCAGGCCGGCCAGCAGGAGGAAGAACGCCGCCAGCGCCGCGACGGCCCGGACCGCGCCGGAGCGGACCATGGGCGGCGCCTCGGTCGGCGCCGGGGACGTGTCCTTGAGCAGCAGCATCCCGGCGCAGCCGGCGGCCGCGATCACCAGCACCTGGGTCAGCGGAGTGCGCCAGAACAGCATAGCGACGGCGGTGAGCATGGCCAGCGAGGCGCGCGTCCGGTCGGGGGTCAGGTTCTTTGCCATGCCGTACACCGCGAGGGCCACCACCGCCACCGCTACCGCCTTGAGGCCGCGCAGCCAGCCCTCGCTCGCCAGATCGCCGAACGCGGCCACCCCGTAGCCGAACACGATCATCAGCGCCGCCGACGGCAGGGTGAATCCGAGCCAGGCCGCCACGCCGCCGCCGATGCCGGCGCGCGTCATCCCCACCGCCATGCCGACCTGGCTGCTCGCCGGGCCGGGCAGGAGCTGGCACAGCGCGACCAGGTCGGCGTAGGCAGCGTCGTCGAGCCACTTGCGCTTCGTTACGTACTCATCGCGGAAGTACCCCAGGTGCGCCACCGGGCCGCCGAACGAGGTAAGCCCCAGCTTCAGGGCCACGAGTAGAACTTCCCACAAGCGTGCGATCATTTCGGCTACCGGCTGCGCAACGGTTGCCGGCTACGCCTGACGGTAGCGGCAGTGCGGCATTTCGGTCCAGCGGTCGCCTTCGATGAAGGCACTCTGCTATGTTAGGCGGGTACGATGCGTATTCTGTTCATAGGTGAGATCGTGGGCAGCGCCGGGATCTACTGCGTCAAGGCGCTGCTTCCGGAGCTCAAGCGCGAGCTGGGAATCGACCTCACCATCGCTGCCGCCGAAGGCGCTACCGGCGGGTTCGGTATTGGCAAGGGCCATGCGGTGTATTTGCAGAAGCTCGGGGTGGACGTGATCACCGCCGGTGACTTCGCGTACTTCAAGCGCGACGCCGTGAGTTACTTTGGTCAGGCGCGCTACCTGCTGCGGCCGGCGAACTACCCGTACGGCAACCCGGGGCGCGGCTGGCTGGTGGTACGCCCGCGGCCGGGCCAACCGCACTCGGGAAAAGCGGCGCAACGCACAGGACGGCCCCCGGCAGCCGCCGCCGAACCACCTGCAACCGCCTCCCGCGAACCGGTTCGCGCAGGCCAACCGGCGCCCGCCCGCGATCGGGAATCCGCTTCCCGCGCGCTGGAGCCCGAGGTCGCGCGCGCGGAGTCCGCCGCCGCGGTCGGATCGGCCGGTGCGGCCGGCGCCGGAGACGCAGCAACAGGCGATGCCGCGGGGGATACCGCC
>Ga0209544_1003467_pt1 | contig 12228 bp, 13 predicted proteins | sample MesohylPK_FD_187297 | JGI IMG/M metagenome (GOLD analysis project Ga0209544, IMG submission 187297) | Host-associated microbial community of the marine sponge Aplysina aerophoba from Gulf of Piran - sponge mesohyl, lysed by proteinase K... | ecosystem: Host-associated > Porifera > Sponge >...
CGGGCCTGCATCCCACGCCATGCCTGCACGGTCACTGAACTAGATAGGGTAGGATCTAGCACTTCATCCCAACCGATCACTTTCTTGCCTGACCTCTCGATACCGTTGACTAGGTTTTGTGTAAACCACGCTTGGACTTCGCGGATTTCAGTCCAGCCATTGCGATCCATGAGATCGCGGATGGCTGTAGATTCATTCCACCATTGGCCCGGTACTTCATCACCGCCTATATGAACATACTGATCTTGGAATACTTCCCCTAACTCCGCAAAGAGATCTAGAAGGTTTGGCATTAATTCTGGATTGCTCGGATCTAAGCATGCATGGTGAACACCAAATCCTGTAGAAGGTTCGACCTGTGATTTACCACCCCAACTCGGATAACTTGTGAGCCAACTCGTGACATGGCCAGGTACATCCAGTTCAGGCACCACGCGGATTGCTCGGTCTGCAGCGTATTCCACGAGGTCAGACAGTTGTTCTTGAGTGTAGAACGGTGCAGTCTGCAGTTTTGTGAATCGCTTGGATTCAAATCGAAAACCTTGGTCATCGGACAGATGCAAGTGAAGTACATTGAGATGGAAATGTGCCATCAAGTCCAAAGTCAGGTGCAGTTCTTTGAGATTGATATAGTGTCTGGCTACATCAATCATCAGCCCCCGCCACGGATAGGTGGGGTGATCCCGAATCACCACGTTTGAGAGTGCTGATTTATCTAGATCCCGCTGTCGAAGGGTGTGACAGGCTGTAATGGCACCCCATTCTGTATCTGCGCGTAAACGAAATCCTTCTCCACCAAGGTGGACTTCGTACCTATAGGAATCCTCTAATGCAGGGAATTTAGTCGGAGGATTGGCGATCTCAATTTCTTGGAGTCGCCCGTTCAGTCCTAATTCGTTGAGAACTCGATTAAGGCGAGGAAAATCAGCGGTACGATTGGAGCCACTTACGGATGAAAGATCACAAGACGGGTCAACGCCTCGAATCTCTTTCGGTGCAGGTAGGAAAACTTCGGGAATCTCCGACACTACACCTCATTAATAGCATGAGACCAGTACGTAATCTCAATGGCCGCAGCCGCGGCTTCAGCACCTTTATTAGCAGATGAATAACCTGCTTCGTCTACGCTACGTGCTTCAGCAAGGGCCATGTTGTCCACGAACAGGATCTCGTTGATTATGGGTATGTGGAATTCGACGGATAATTGCATGAGCCATGGAGGGACGGTGTCCCGAATGACCTCGTAATGATCGGTTTCTCCACGAATCACGATAGCCAGGCAGATCAAGACATCAAATATCTCCTCTTCGTCTATTTTGGAGATGATTAGTTCCTGACACGCGTACGGCAACTCAAGTGCGCCTGGGACCTGATGAGATTCGATATCAGTGAAACCTTTCCGTTTTAAGAGTTCCGCGCATTTGCTCAGCATGACCTGCACACGTTCCGGGTACCACTTGGAATACAGAATACCTGCACTCCCCCATTGAACAGAAGGAAGTTTTTTTGGGTCAATTACTGTCTTTGCCAATGGGAAGAATCCGTAGGTAGATGCTGGTCTCTATTCTGGAACGATTATAAATTGCAGTGTACCCGAAGGCGTTCGAGAAAACCCTCTATACTCGAAGAATGTTGCATTGCGCTGGATGCTAGTGACTGCACATTGACCTCCTTTGGATTCGATAATGCCGAGTACATGAGCGAGTAACCACTTGCCAATTCCCTGTCCGCGGTATGTCGGAAGCACCTTCAGCGAGTGAATTTGGTAACTGAACTGATCAATCTGTGAAAATCGATATGCCGCGATGATCTCTTGTTCGTGCCTCATGATCCTGATGTTATCAAGGATGAACTCGTCCTCTGGAATATTTCCGAGCAGGCTTACAGGACACTCTTCCTCATAAGGTCGAAAAATGGGGTAGTCCCTAGGATGAGAGGGATGCGTGGATCGGTCTTTATCGCTGAGATGTGCCATAGCTGGCAAACTACCTACTGTAATGCTCCACGGAGGTCCTTGACGATTTGCTCCAATTGAGGTGCAGATGCTTTCTCGGGTTCCACAGGTTCGGTGGCAGCTACGAAAATCGGATCCCAGAACTTTCTAGTTCCTTTGGTTATCTTCTTATCCATCCTGCTGAAATAGCTACCCCAGAGGCCCCTCAATGCCATAGGTATCACAGGTACGGGGTCCCGTGCAATGATTTTGTCTACACCCGCCTTAAACTGATCAATCTCTCCGTCTGTAGATAACTTGCCTTCCGGAAAAATACAGATGAGATCACGTTGCCTAAGTCCCTCGGAAATGGCTTCAAAAGCCTCTTCATAGGACTTTGGGTCCTCTTCCTTTGAGTTGATTGGGATTGCACCCCCAACTCTAAAGACAAAGTTCAAAATAGGCCACTCATATATAGGCTTGTACATCACAAACCGGATCGGCCGTCGCACAGCACCTGCCAAGATCAACGCATCGATCCGCGCTACATGATTGCAGACGATTAGAGCTGGCCCGGAGTCCGGAATATGCTCTAGACCTTCGTGGCGTATTCGATAGACCGTATGGCCCACGATCCAAATAATGAATCGCATCGCAAATTCTGGAACGGTATAGAAGATATAGGCTGAGACCAGGATATTGACTATGGCTACGAATAGCAATAGAGAGGGGATCGAGTAGTCAAGGATCGTTAACCAGACTACTGAGGCCAGAGAACCAACGATCATGAATATCGAATTTAGAACGTTGTTGGCTGCAATGACTCGAGCACGCTTTGCCAATTCCGTACGCGATTGAATGAAAGACTGCAGAGGTACGACGTAGAGTCCCGCGAAGAATCCCATAAGGAACATGTCAATTAGTAGGCGGATCGAACCGTCGCCGTTGACAAATTCCAGTGCGTTCCTAGGGTCGGTTTGTTGAATGGCCTCGATCGCAAAGTAGCCGTCGATTCCAGCAGCGGTGATCCCAACCGCGGCTATAGGTACCAAACCAATCTCAACTCGATGCCGCGATAAGCGTTCACAGAAGAGTGAACCGAATGCGATTGAGATCGTGAAAACACTGAGTAACAGTGTAACCACTGACTCTTCACCAAATAGGTGTAGGTTGGTTAGGTTAGCGATCTGAACCAGATATATGCTACCAATCAACCAGAACCAGGAGATGCCGAGAATGGATCGAAAAACGCCTAGGTTCTCTCGTGCTATTCGAATCAGAGAGACGGTTTCGGTCAGAGGATTCCAGTTGGACTTTTCTATCTTTTTCGCAGGTGGTGCTTTGGATATGGTCAAGCTGGACAGATAGCCTGCTAACGCACAACAGATCAGTACTACCGAGACCCATAGTTTGACCCCATCGAGTCCTGCCAGGACTCCGCCCACGAGCGTGCCACTCAGGATGGCGACGAAGGTACCCATTTCTATGATTGCGTTCCCACCCACAAGTTGCTCCGATGTTAGGTGTTGCGGGAGAATCGAAAATTTCAATGGACCGAAGAAAGTCGATTGAGTCCCTAACAGGAAAAGCATGACATACATCGCCGCCAGACTCTCGACGTGAATGGAGATGGAGATCAAGATGACTATGCAGATCTCAGCGATCTTGATTTTGCGGATTAGGGCCGATTTCTCAAAACGATCAGCGATTCCGCCTGCTGTTGCGGAAAACAGGAAATAGGGCAGAATGAAAATGCCCGCCGCTAGATTTGTCAGTAGGTCTGCATCGAGGTCGGATTGTGCGAGTATTCCGAAAACGAGTATCAGATTGAATGCCTGTTTGTAGACACTGTCGTTGAATGCTCCAAATGCCTGAGTAACAAACAGTGGTCCTAACCGTTTTGACACTAGCAATGAAAATTGGGATTTTTCACTCATCGTGTGACCCTTTTACTTGGCAGACTTAAACTTCTGTTACAGTACTTAACGATTATCCGGTTGGATGTGAACCTGAATCAAGTACTGTTCGTACAATCGATGACTTGGATTTTAGAGTTTGGCTAAAGACTGCGATTGAATTTGCTCTAATTTACGTAAGAAGTAACTGAACCCTTGATTTGGAAGTGAAATGAAAAAAGCACTCATCATGCTAGCGTGTACCTTGTTTAGTTTGAGCATGGTCGCGCAAGAAGCCAAGAAAGCAAAAAAAGCTCCTACGGGTGGAGAAAGAGGGATGTTTCCGGTTGAAATTCAAGAATTGGAAACGCGCCTACAGATGGAATTCACCAAACTTGATGTCGACGAAAGCGGTTTCATTGAGCGCGATGAAATGAAAAAAATGAACCGTCTCGGGGAGAATCGCAGAGGTGGCTTGAGTCCTGAAGATGCAGAAACACGTGAGGTAGCTCGAGAGGAGCGTCGCGCCCGCCGGGAGAAGATGGTAGATCAAATGCTTGAATCAATGGATACCGACGCTAACGGTAGTGTTTCTGCTGAAGAGTTCGCCGCAATGCGAGTTGAACCCATGAAGAGAATGGATGCCGATGAAGACGGTACAGTAACTCGTGAAGAAGTAAGGGCGTTCCGTCAAGCAAGAAGGGGCTTCTAGAAGGTCTAAACTGGGTTTAGGTGCGATCTATTGGAGCAAATCCCAGACGACGCTCTCATGAAGCAAGTAATCGATCGAGACGAGATCGCATTTACTGAACTGGTTGATCGGTACCTAAACCCGTTATTTTCCTTCGTACATAGGTTGTGCGGGAATCCTCAAGACGCAGAAGACATTACTCAGGATACGTTTGTACGTGTTTGGGAACGAGCCAAGACTTGGCGCGCAGGCCAAGTGCAATTCAAAACTTGGTTGTACCAAATCGCGCGAAACCTTTGCATTGATCGTTTTCGGAAAACGGGAAAATACATTGAGGAGAGTCTTGAATCGAACTTTGTGGCAGCACCTGAACGATCTTCGTTCGAGGATGAGCAGAAGATGCAACACCTATACAAGTCAATTGAAGAATTACCTGAACGACAGAGAACAGCGATTGTCCTATGCAATCTTCAAGGCTGGTCGCAGTCCGATGTCGCGCAGATACTAGGGTGCTCGGTCAATGCTGTGGATGCTTTGGTCGGACGCGGACGCCAATCACTACGAATAAAACTATCGAAATTTAGAGATTAGAACAGTGGACTTAAAGGAATTTGAGCAGTACCTGGATGCAAGAGGCTCTGATTGGTCGAATTGGCCTGAATCCATCAGGGATCAGGCACAGTCGCTAGTTAGTGAACTTAGCGAGGCTAGGCAACTTTTCGAGGAGGTGGAGGAATTTGACATATTGCTTGCCAAAGGATCTGTCGTTTCAGTACCAACTTCGTTACGAAACGAGATATTCCGTAGGACAATTAGGAAATCGTCTGAAGCTGAACAATCACTGGATGCGGCTACTTGGATAGATAGCATCTTTGCTCATATTTGGCGACCGATCGCTGTCGCGTTTTTACCTTTAGCCATCGGCCTAGCAGTTGGGTTCTTTGACCAGATACCAGTCGATGATCTTGAAGTAGAGATTGTCGAATTGACCTTTACCGATTACCAAGCATTCGCGAGTAACACTAATGGACCGTAAATGGTTGCTTCTGATAATCGCTGCTCTTAGCGTTGTCTGCCTCCTGCTCGCAGGGTATGTCGTAGGACAGAAAATTGGACATCGATCAGCGATATCGGATCATTCCATGTTCATGGTTTTCGATACGGTACTTGAACCTCTACCGAAACATCGACGCGATGAAATCACAACGAATGTGGGTGCGACTCACCGCGAGCTCAGGATGGCATTGCGCAAGCTGGAGAAGATTCGACTAGAAGTACATAATCACTCTTTGTCGGAGGAACTAGATCCAAAGGCGTTGAGACAATCTATGAAGCGCATGCGACAGCTCTTCAATGAAGTCAAAGAAATCCAAGACGAGCGTTGGGTAATACTTCTGAGTCACCTCAGTCATGAAGAGCGCGAGCTAATGATCAATCATCTAATTCGCAAATTCGAGCGACATGATTCGCGGAATAACAAAGATTCCGACCGCAAACGACGGGAAGTAGACGTTCCTAAACCCGTAGAGTGATTTGCCCTACGCGAGCCGAATAGAGTGTCACTCATTTAGCTTTTTTCAGCAGAGATCTTCAAGTGGCTAGTAAGACTGGGATATCGTACTGTGTCTTCAATTTCTGACGTACTTGCAGATTTCTCCAGTCGTGCTCTGGAAAAGTACCAGTCGTTCTATGAAGTCGCGGATCCAGATTGGCGCTCCCTCTGCGAAATGGGCGATCCGTTCCTCTTTGAAAACCAGGAAGTGGTTCGTTGGAAACCAATGAAACGAGAGATCAATCACGATCTTGCAGGTTTAAAAAACGAATTGCATCCGGACTTGCGTGCGTTCTATGAATCTTTTTGGTCAGGAGGATTGGAAGCATCTGAGGGAAATAAGCCGGTAAGTCTGATCCAGATTTGGAACTCAGAGGATCTCATTCGACTAAAGGAAAATCTAGTGGGGCATCTGACTGCGAAGAAGGTAATGGGTTATCCCCTGACTGGTTTTTTCGCTTGTACGAGTCCCGATTCAGATTTCATCCTCTCGGTGGACACTGAACACGGCTGGGTAGTGGTGGAGAAACCTGGATATCGGTCCAAGAGAAGAATCGCTGATAGTCTGGAAGAGTTCCTGCTAGAGTTAAGTCCGGCAGACCCTTGGAATCACCCAGAGAGAAGCTGTCTCCGAGAACTCTGGGACAAAAATGTTGGTTAAGATCGCTATCGACGTTGAGGGCTAGGATTTCAACGCTTCTGATTCCAGAGATAGAAGCCTCTGTTTGAGTTCTAAGCCACCGCCGTAACCCACTAACTTGCCATTGTGGCCTACCACTCGATGACAAGGGATCACAATAGGAATTGGATTGTTGTGATTTGCTTGACCAATCGCCCTAACTGCCTTGGGTCGACTGATCGAGGCGGCAATCTCCTTATAGGATCTCGTTTCACCATAAGGAATTTTGCTTAATGCTTCCCAGACCTCGCGTTGAAAGGGAGTACCGGAGTCTCTGAAATCTAAAGGCACCTGCCAATGTCTCAATTTTCCCGAAAAATAAGCTCCAAGCTCTGAGCAAGCAAGTTTTAGAACCTCTTCTGCCTCTTCATCTGAGTCAGAGTTGTCGTTTGTTTGGTGCTGATCACCAAAGAAGACTCGCTGCAAACCACGTTTTGACGCCACAAGAGTGAATGTTCCGAATTTTGACTGGAGGGTATTGGATGTCATTCTCTTGAGCTTGGTTTAACGAGGGAAGGCTCGCAGCGAATCGAATTGTCTGTTAAGGGCTGTTAACTACGTTCTTTCAAAGGTTCCTCACCGACGATCTCCCAAGCTTTGGCGAGGTCGAAGGCGCGTACGGTTTAATGGTTCAACCTCAACTTTTTGGGTTTTCTTTCCGCGTTGTACAGTTACCTCAACAGGTTGGTTCAGCTGAAGCAGAATGCCGGTGGCTTGTCGAGCGGACTGTACTTGAATGTTGCCGATGGACCGAACGACATCACCCACATCTAATTCGCTACCTTTTCGAGTTTGGGTCACCAAGATTCCCTCATCAACACCGAAATATCCACCTAGGTCGCTTTGAACGTCAATCATGTGTAGTCCGTGTCTGCTATCTGTACCTAATGGTGCCCAAGAACTTAATAAATCCTTAGGGTCTACTTCAACTTTTAACTCTTTGCCTTTTCTTACGATAGTGAGTTCAACGGATTGATCAAGGTAATTCAGGATTCCGCGAATCTGTGATGCCGAATTTGTCGAAATCCCACCAACACCCACGATTAGATCTCCTGCCTTCAATTCCATGTCCTCGTCTTCAGGAGCAGACACGATCAGTACGCCCTGCTCAACATCAAAGAAGGATGCAAGTTCAGTTTGCATGTCCAGAACTTGAAGCATTTGTCTGGGAGAATTTCGCAAAAAGGTTATATTGCTAGAAGGATTATTAGGGAAAAACTGACCTCGTTCAAATCCCTCCCGCAACGCTCTGACATATTCCCGTTGGTCTGAACCGAAATTGCGAGGAAACAGTGGTCCTAGTCCTACTGCGGACGCCGTAAACGTTGGAACCGATAGTTCCACGGCTTTATCGTCGCGGTGCACGATCACTTGCACGGTACTTTCTGGTTCTACCTTTCCTAGTTCACCTTTGAGTACAGGAAATGGATTTTCGGAAGCGGTTAGGTCAACATCGTTGATCGATAAGAGCAGATCCCCTTCTCTAAGAGTTGTTGTTGCTTCGTCAATATTCATTCCGGAAACCAACAGCCCATCTTCCGTTACATCAAGTGAAATGCCTAGGAATGCATCGACTTCATTGTGTAACGCAGCAAAACCAAACTGAACTTCATCACGCCATTGTGGGAGCCAATTTCGTCCTTGATTAACGTCTAGCTTGTAAATTTCAGCATGATCAAGTTCATGGATTAAATCAATCCAATGTTCTAACACGTTTTCACTCACGCGCGCCATTTGATTCGGATCAACCTGCTCTAGTAATTCTCGAGAATGATTGAGCAGGTCCGTCGCTGAATGAGTGAGTCTTTCCAATTCTTGTGTAAATTCTTCTTCGGACATGACTCGTTGGTTATCGTCGTCTTTAGCTTCATCTTGAGCGAACACAGAACCGCTCAGAAGCAGGGGAATAACGAGGAATAGAGCTTTTTTCATGTACTTTCTCGGTCGGCGATAGGGTAGGAGTATTCGGGCAGCTACCTAGCTAAAAGGAGACGCGACGAACTAATGGTGAACTCTCTTGCTGAAGACGATTTAAGCTACGTAGAGTATTCAATTGGCGCTCGAGTAACTCTTGGCGTTTTTCAATGTCCAGACTTGAGCTACTGTAGACCTGTTCGTCTAATTCGTCTACACGAGTTATCAAGGTCAATTCAGAGGGGCGCGATTCAAGATCCAGTGCTTCCTCAAAAAGAACCTTCTGTCTGACCTGTTCTTTCATCTGTTCGGTCTCTTCTACCAATTCCGCAAGTATTACCACGGACTCTGGGAGTAATGGTTCTACCTGGTGAGTAATCATTGGCACAGCTGCGACCGTTAGAACGGCGGCGGCAAAAGCTACTGAAAACCAAGGATTGGGAACCTTTGGTCGAGGTGCAATTCGTCGCGAGATGTTCGCCCATATAGACGCGTCTGGTTCCAGTTCTGGAAATTGTTGAATTAGGTTAGATAGTCGAGTTTCGGTCATGATTACGGACAACCTTCTAATAAAGGCATAGTTTCGGCATTGTCTTTGGTGCGCTCCAATTGGCTCTCAAAAACCTTTCCTGCTCGATTGACAATGCTCTTTGAGTAGCTGGCAGATTTACCTAGCCATTCACCGATTTCTTTATGGGTATAACCTTCAACACAAAACAACCAAAGTACCAATCGAGTCTTTGGCGGTAAAACGGCGAATGCCTTTGTGGCGGTGATTACATCTTCGTTGGATGGTGGTTTAGTTTCTAGGTTCAGGTCCTCTATTGGTACGTCCGCGCGACGTCGGAACCAAGCCGACCGTAAAGCCATATTGCACCGATTGGCAGTGATTCTCTGAACCCAGCCATTGAATGCGGTAGGGTCTTTGAGAGTTTTGGCTTTTGTGAGAATGTCGATAAAGACATCTTGAGTGACATCCTCAGCAGTCTCTTTATTACCGACGATTCGATAGGCCATCGTATAGACGGGTTTCGAATACTGCTTGTAGATTTGAGACTGACTTGCCTCATCGCCGTCTTGGAGACGACGAACCAGTGCAGGGTCAGCGGTTACGTTTTGTATGCCAGGCATACTGTGTTAGATGCAGAAGCTAGGAGTGCGGTTGCATCCTAGTCAAGAGATGTTTTGCGCTGACGATCTTCGTTGCGAATTGAAGATCTAAATTAGGAGGGCGTAAGGTACCTAGGCGGTGATACCGCCACTTCAATTCGTAAGAAGGAATAGGACACGACCTCTTTCGAGGTCGTGTCAGACAGATAACTAACCGGCTGCCTTTGGTTGTTCGTAGATGGATTCTTCATTGGCAGATTCTTCACTGACCTTGCGTCCAAGTGACATGAACTCTGGAATCTCATCGTCGGAAAGTTGAGACATGGTGATCTTACGAGCCATGGCTGCATCTAGGTAGGGTTGAAGTTCCTTCATCTTCGTTGCTTCTCGAGCGACTTCACGCTCCTTGAATTCAGGCATGACTTCAGCAGCAAACAGTTCTAATGCTTCGCAAATATGCTCGTGCTTGTTTCGTCCTGCCTGCTGGATAAAGGTAACTTGGTCCACACCACACTTTTCAAACTTCAATAGGTGCTCGCGAAGATCGTCTGGGGTGCCGATGCCACCTTGGGATCCAGATAAGGCATTCGTAATGTCTATAGGCTGTGCGGCGCGTCTGGCTTCTTTCATCGCCACAAACTGTTCCCAGAGATTTGTTCGGCCAGGTTTGTGTGTGCCAAACGCATAGAGGCTTCCGAGTGCAAATCCAAAGAACTCGAATCCGTCTAATCCTCGGCGGATAGCTTCTTCTCGATCTTTGTGACACGAGAAGCTTGAAACCATGCAGATATTTGGATTGATTGCATGACCAATCGGTACGCACTCTTCTGACTTGATGATCCCGTAATACTCATCTACCCATTCCTGCGCTTCCATCGGATCAACGAACGCAAAGGTCAGTGCACCGATCCCGAGTCTCGCCGCCATCTTAATGGTCTCTCTTTGTGAGCAGGCAACCCAGAGTGGAGGATGAGGTCGTTGCACCGGCTTCGGCACGATGTTTCGGCACGGCATTTCAAAGAACTGACCCTTATAGCCGGGATACGGATCCATAGCCAACATGTTGGCGATCTGTTCGACGGATTCCATAAAGATCTTGCGCTTCATGTGCACGGGAATTCTGAACCCACCGAGTTCTAGTTCTGCGGAGGATTCTCCAGTACCAAACTCCACTCGGCCATTGGATACGAGATCTAATGTTGCAATGACTTCAGCCGTTCGAGCTGGATGGTTGTATTGAGGAATAACTTGGCGGATGCCATGCCCGAGCCGAATATTCTTGGTGCGTTGTGAACAAGCAGCTAAGAAAACTTCGGGAGCTGATGAGTGAGAGTACTCTTCGAGGAAGTGGTGCTCTACTTCCCAAGCAAAATCAATGCCGACTTTATCGGCTACTTCGACTTGCTCCAGAGCATCGTTGAAGAGTTTTTGTTCCTCACCGTCAGTCCAAGGACGAGGAAGTTGGTGTTCGTAGAAAATACCGAATTTCATGCGTAATAAGACCCCTAGGGTAAAAGACTAGCCATTAGGCGAGCAGGTATTTTAAGGGAAGACGGATCTAATTTTTGTAATAGTGAACTTCATTAATTTCAACCCAAGACATTCAGCAACCAATTTGCAGGGATTGAGACATCCAAGGGTGCAAGAGTCTTACGAGTAGTCAGTACGTTGTTACAGATGGTTCACGACTGTCGATTTTTACCAGGAATCTTGTAAGGCTCGATCTCGTCCAATACTTCATGTGTACATATCCACCGCTTCGGTTTGCCTCGACCAACAGCGTAGGTTCTGTGTGTGCTAGGAATATATCAACGAGCGCTCACGCGGCTTCATGTAGGTCATACCGCATTGCAAATGTTGAGTGTATATCAGGTTCCTCAAACTCCACTTAACCCTCTCATAGGTCGTGTTGAGGAGTTTTTGGATTTTGAGATTCCGTGGGTTGTGGATAACTATCCCAATTGCATCAAAAAGAAATTCCGGAGGAAAAGTTGCGAGAATGTAAAGACTCGGTTTTGCACGGCTTCTTTCCCTCAATTCATAGAGACCTTTCAAGGTCTTGAGACTGTCGCGTAAATCAAGCGCTTGACATTAACTTGCCCGCCAAGCGACTATTTCTACCTTCTTATAGGCTAAAGGAAAGTATGCAATCCATTGATTCTCCGTGCCTAGCGAAACGAAGAGTCATGGATTCTTTTATCCGGTTATTCCAACTTTAGCAAGACTCGTCACTGACATGTAAAGCACTCATCTCCCTCGTTGTAGCATCATCAGGCGAGTTACTTGAGACGGGAGGATTATTTGCCTTGGCCTCTCGTGGGGTTTTCCGCATGTTTCGAACCTATTGGTTCGTTCACTACGAATCCTGTAGCTCTTCAACCTTTTGGGCGTAGACTTGCTGAATAAGAGAGTTCCTTATGATCGTCTTATCTTTCAGATAGCCTCTTCGATTCA
>Ga0209544_1003468_pt1 | contig 12224 bp, 7 predicted proteins | sample MesohylPK_FD_187297 | JGI IMG/M metagenome (GOLD analysis project Ga0209544, IMG submission 187297) | Host-associated microbial community of the marine sponge Aplysina aerophoba from Gulf of Piran - sponge mesohyl, lysed by proteinase K... | ecosystem: Host-associated > Porifera > Sponge >...
CGGGGACCGGCCGTTCCTCGATCGGCCACACCGGCTCGCCCGTGACCCGGTCGAAGACGTAGGTGAACGCCTGCTTGGTCACCTGGGCCACGGCCTTGATCTCCCGGCCGTCGACGGTGATGTCGACCAGCGTGGGAGCGGTGGGGATGTCGTAGTCCCAGATGCCGTGGTGGATGAGCTGGTAGTGCCAGACCCGCTCGCCGGTCCGCGCGTCCAGGCAGACCAGGCTCTCGGCGAACAGGTTGTCGCCGGGCCGGTGGCCGCCGTAGAGGTCGTTGGTCGGGGTCTCGACCGGAAGGTAGATGTAGCCCAGCTCCGGGTCGGCCGACATCGGGGCCCACACTCCGGTGTTGCCGCTGTAGCGCCAGGAATCGTTCTCCCACGTGTCGTTGCCGAACTCGCCCGGCTGCGGGATGGTGTGGAAGATCCACAACTGCTCGCCGGTGCGAACGTCGAAGCCGCGGACGAAGCCGGCCGGGAAGTCGGGCGACGGAGCGGTGGCGCGCAGCGCCGCCCCGACCACGATGACGTCGCCGACGACGAGGGCGGGCGAGTTGAGGCCGATCTGGCCGTCCTCGACCGGCGGGCGGTCGAGCCCGTCGTTGATCCCCTGGTAGAGGTCGACGACGCCCTCGTCGCCGAAGCCCGGAATCGGATAGCCGGTCGCGGCGTCGAGGGCCACGAGGTGATAGCCCTTGGTGACGTGGATGATCCGCGCGTCCCCGTCGCCGTCCGTCCAGTACGACACGCCCCGGCCGGAGCTGGCCCGCACGGGCGCGACATCGCCACGCTCGCCCTCGTCGAGGCGGTACATCCACAGCGTCTCGCCGGTGGCCCCGTCGATGGCCACGACGTTGCGCCGCCAGCCGGCGCTGGTGTAGAGCACGCCGCCGACCATCAAGGGCGTCGCCTGGTAGTTGAAGTCGAGCCGGGGACCGAAGTTGTCCGTGCGCCAGCGCCAGGCGATCTCGAGGTCGGCGACGTTGTCGCGGTCGATCTGATCGAGCGCCGAGTACTTCGTGCTGCCCGCATCACCGCCGTAGTAGTGCCACTCGCCCTCGGGAGCACCCTGCTGCGCCGGCGCGGTGGCGACGGTGCCGAGCACGAACGCGGCAACGACCAGACCCTTCCAGACACTCCGATTCATCCGTGTCGACATGTGCGCTCCTGTTCTCCAAGCCCCCGGGGCCGTCCGCTCCGACCACGTCGCATGTCCGTTGCTCCCGGACCGTCACCACCGCCCGCGAGTCCTACCCCGGCCGGTCCGGCGCGGACCGCGCGGCGCCCGGTGCCGCCCTTATACCATTGCGCGCGGTCGGCGGCACGTTGCAGGAGTCCCGAAACCGGCACCCGTTCGCCTCGCCGCCGCCTGGCGTCAACCTTCGAGCAGACGCTTGGCGAGCCGGCGCGCCTCGTCGACGGTGTCGACGACATGGCTGGCCGGAACCTCGCGCAACGCGTCGAGCGCGTGCAGAGTCTCGGCTACGCCGCCGGAGAGCCCCACCACGACGCACGCGGTGTCCTGTTCCGCCGCCGCGCCGATCAGACGCTCCACGACCATCGCGGCGCTGTCGTCGATGTAGGTCGTACCGCTGAAGTCGAAGACCACCACGTCGTGACCGCGGATATCGCCGCTGATCATCCAGGTCAACGACCGGGACGAAGCGGCAGTGAAGCGACCCCGCAGGGCCACCATCCCGACCCGCGCCGCGAACTCGTCGGCCGCCGTCTCCCCGCTGGTCGTGGCGAAGAATCCCCGTTCCAGCAGCGGCACGGACACCACGCTGTCGAGTTCCAGTCGCTCCAGTTGCCGCGCGCTGGTGAGACCCGCCGCAATCAGTCCGATTGCGACGCCGGTCAGCAGGTCGACGAGCACCGTCAGCCCGATGGTGAGCAGCAGGACGAGCAGATGATGGCGCTGGAGGCGTCGTGCACGGGCGAGCAGAGGCCAGTCGACGAGGCGCCATCCGGCCTGCATGACGATCGCGGCCAGTGCGGCGTGGGGAATCGGCTCGGCGTAGCGGCCGAAGCCCAGGAGCAACGCGACCAGCACGCCCGCGAGCACGACACCGGCGGCCGGCGTACGACCGCCGGCGTGGATGCTCACCGTGGTCCCCTGATTGCTGCCGGCGCCGGGCAACCCGCCGATCAACCCGGCCGCGACGTTGCCGAGCCCCTGGCCGATCAGCGCCCGGCTTGGATGGTGATGCGAGTGGGTAAGCGAATCGGCCACCAGGGAGGTCAGCAAGCTGCTCACCGAACCGATCATGGCGAGAAGGAACGCCGGCTGCAGGGCGCCGACCAGAAAGCCGGGAAGCAACATCGGCACCTGGATGGCCGGGAGCCCTGCCGGGATGTCGCCGATCACCGGCGCATCGCGGAACAGCGACATGCCGGCCAGCGTGCCAACCAGCAACGCTACTACCGGAGCGGGCACGAACGTCCTGAACCGCCGGGGCCAGTATGCGCTGACCGCGACCGCGATGGCGGCGATGCAGAGCGCGTCGACGTTGACCGTGCGCAACGCCGCCGGCCACGCCTGGACGGCGCCCAGCGCCCCGCCGGGCACCGCGGGTGCGCCGAGCGCCGGCAACGTCTGCATCAGCATGATGATGACCCCGACGCCGGACATGAAGCCCGAAATCACTGCGCGCGGCGTGTACGCCACGTACTTGCCGATGCCCGTCAGCCCGAGCAGGATCTGGATGAGGCCGGCCAGCACGACGATGGTGAAGGCCTGTTGGAGGCTGCTCGCATGGCCGGCGACGATCACCGCCATGGCGACCGTCATCGGCGCGGTGGGTCCGGAGATGAGCGCCGGCGAACCACCCAACACGGCAGCGACGAAGCCGCTCGCGACGGCGCTGTACAGACCCGCGATCGGCCCCACCCCGGCCGCCACGCCGTAGGCCAGGCCGACCGGCAACATCACGACCGCCGCCGTTGCCCCGCCCAACAGATCGCCGCGCAACGTGGAACGCACGTCCAACTCCTGACCCCTCCGGTCGAACGTGTGCATGTTACGCAACCCGTTCGATGCCGGCCTCTTGCGGGGTCCGGCGCGCGCGGGCGGTTGCCGCGGGGGCCGCTTGACCTGGCTTCCCGAAGTGACCATGCTCGACGTCACGTCCGGGTGCTGCTGCGGAAACGAGGTGCGACATGGAGCGGAGTCTGCTGCCTTCGAGCGGGATCGGCGTCGGGTCGGCGGCGGTCGTGATCGTCGCGGCGTCGCTCGTCGCGGTCCTCGCCGGTCAGACGCCGGCCGGATCGATACCCATGGACGGCGACGACATCGCCGGGGTGGTGACCGGCCCCGACGGCCCCGAGGCCGGGGTCTGGGTAATCGCGGAGACCCGCGATCTGCCGACCCGCTTCATCAGGAGCGTCGTGACGGACGATGCGGGACGCTACCTCGTTCCCGATCTGCCGCCGGCCACCTACGACGTCTGGGTGCGCGGCTACGGGCTGGTGGACTCCGACAAGGTGCGGGCCCAGCCGGGCGAGGCGCTCGATCTCACGGCCGTCCCGGCCCCCGACGCCGCGGCGGCCGCGGAGTACTACCCGGCGCAGGACTGGTTCGCCCTGCTCGAGGTCCCGGGGCCGGACGAGTTCCCCGGCACGGGCGCGGACGGGAACGGCATCTCGCCCGACATCGAGAGCCAGGGCGAGTGGATCCGCTCGGTGGTCAACACGGACGGCTGCACCGGATGCCACGCGCTGGGGAACAAGGCCACGCGGGAGATTCCCGATGCGCTCGGCGACTTCGATTCGCATCTCGCGGCCTGGGATCGCCGCGTGCAGTCCGGGCAGGCGGGCGGCGCCATGGACGCGCGGCTGGCCCAGGCCGGGCGTGACCGTGCGCTGGCGATGTACGCCGACTGGACCGACCGCATCCAGGCGGGCGAGTACCCGATGAACGCGCCGCCCCGGCCCCGGGGCGTGGAGCGCAACGTCGTCGTGACGCTGTGGGACTGGTCCGATCCGCAGGCGTACATGCACGACCTGATCTCCGCCGACAAGCGCGACCCGACGGTCAACGCGAACGGCCCGGTCTACGGCGCACCGGAGAACAGCACCGACGACATGCCGCTCGTCGACCCCAACACGCACGTGGCCACCGTGGTGCCGCTGCAGGTGCGGCATCCGGACACGCCGAGCTCCGCGGCGACGCCGCCCAAGATGCCGTCGCCGTACTGGGGCGAGGAGCTCATCTGGCACAGCCGCAGCGTGGCGCACAGCTTCGCCATGGACAGCCGGGCGCGGGTCTGGATCGCGGCCCGGGTGCGTCCGTCCGAGACGCCGGCCTTCTGCCGGCCGGGGTCGGGCCACCCGTCCGCGCAGGCCTTCCCCATCGAGCGGAGCAACCGGCAGGTCCAGATGTACGACCCCGCGACCGGCGAGGTCACAACCGTCAACACCTGCTTCGGGACGCACCACCTGAACTTTGCCTACGACGACAAGCTGTGGTTCTGCGGCAGTGGCCCGGTGGTCGCCTGGTTCGACACGAAGGTGTTCGACGAGACCGGCGACGAGGAGCTGGCGCAGGGCTGGACGGTGCAGGTGCTCGACACCAACGGCAACGGCCGGCGGGACGACTACGTCGAGCCGGGCGAGGCGTTGGATCCCGCGAAGGACACGCGGATCGAGCGCGGCTACTACGGCGTTGCCCCCAGCCCGCTGGACGGATCGATCTGGGGTTCGACGCTGGGGTTCCCGGGCGGGCTCGTGCGGCTGGTTCCGGGTGACGATCCCGTCCACACCGCGCTGGCGGAGTTCTACGAAGTCCCGTGGAACGAGCCCGACGCCCCGGTCCAGGGGTTCTCTCCGCGCGGCATGGACGTCGACAGCGACGGCGTCGTGTGGACGGTGCTGGCGAGCGGTCACTTCGCGAGCTTCGACCGCACGAAGTGCACCGGTCCCCTCAACGGACCGACGGCCACCGGCCGGCACTGCCCGGAGGGTTGGACGCTCCACCAGTTCCCGGGGCCGAACTTCCGGGGCGCGGTCGATTCCGGGGCCGCCGAGTCGGCCTACTACAACTTCACGGACCGCTTCAACCTGCTGGGACTCGGCGAGAACGTCCCGCTGGCCACCGGCAACCTCTCCGAGGGCGTGCTGGCGCTGGTGGACGGCGAGTTCCACAACTTCCGCGTGCCCTACCCGCTGGGGAGCTTCTTCGGCAAGGGCCTCGATGGGCGGATCGACGACCCCGACACGGGCTGGAAGGGGCGCGGGATCTGGACGACGTCAGGCAGCCGGGCCCCGTTCCACGCCGAGGGCGGGACGGAACGCGTGGCGCCGGTCTTCAAGTTCCAGGTGCGGCCGGACCCCTTGGCGCATTAGTTGGACCCGAGCGACCTTCGGGTCACACCCTGCTTGTGCCTTCCAGGCGGGCCATCTTCCTGTCGAAAGTACCGACCGGGATGTGGCCCGCCTTCCGGGCGGACTCGACGATGAGGCAGTCGGAAAACTCGATCGAGCGTTCGCGCTCGAACGTCGAGTGCGCCTTCCGGACGACGTCCTCGTCCTGCAACGCCAAGCGGTCGTGCTCGATCAGCATGCCGACAACGACTCCGATCCGTTGGCGGTTCAGGCCGTAGACCGACTTCAGGACCCAGATAGCCTCGGCGAGCACAGGCAGCGCGATCCACGCGCCCTGAGCCACGAAGTCTTCGGCGCGGGCGACCTGTTGCGGATCGTCCCGCACGATCAGGCGGACGAGGACGCTCGTGTCAACGGCGCGCATGGGTGCGTCGCAGATGAGCCCGAATGCCCGCTTCCATCTCCTCGATGCTCCGGCGGGCCGGAGGGCTGCCGAACACCGCCGTGTGAATGTCCTGCGACGAGTACTTCGACGCTCGCCGCACGATCACCTCTTCCCCGCGCTCGCACCACTCGACCTTCGAGCCCGGCGTCAGTCCAAGCTTGCGGCGGATCCGGGCGGGGATCGATACCTGCCCCTGGGACGTGATCTTCGATTCAATCCGTTCCATGTGCTGCTTCCAATCGGCCGTTCCCCTCGCCCATTGTTCAACGCATTACCCTGGTAAATCAAGTGCGCTCAGCTGGGGTGGTCAGCTGGTCTTGTCGCCGACGTTCCGCTGCGCTCGACGGGCGCGGTGTGAGATGATGGCGCTGGATTCGGACTGGACGATTCTGAAGATGACGATCGCGAAGATTGCGATGCTCTCGGCCGCCGTCGTCCTGAGCGCCTCCGCGGTCCACGCGCAGGACGTTGACCCGGGCGCGTGGGACCCGCACGCCGCTGCCGCCTACCTCGACCAGCGCGTGGAGTGGTGGTCGGGTTGGGAGACGGCGGCGCGCGAGCGCGGCACGTTCTGCGTCTCCTGCCACACGACGGGCCCGTACGGCCTCGCCCGGCCGATGCTGCGGCCGGCGGGCGGTGCGAGCGAGGCGTCGCCGTCCGAGCGCGCGCTGCTGGACAGCGTCGCCACTCGGGTGATCGGATGGACCGAGATGGCGCCGTTCTACCCGGACGAGCGATACGGCGTGCCGAAGACCAGCGAGTCGCGCGGAACGGAAGCCATCCTCAATGCGCTCGTTCTCGCTCGCCGCGACGCCCGGACGGGCACGCTGAGCGACCTTGCGCTCCGGGCCTTCGACAACCTGTGGGCGCTGCAGGAGACGAGCGGCGCCGCCGAGGGCGCGTGGCCCTGGCTGCACTTCAACCTGGCGCCGTGGGAGTCGGACGAGGGGCCGTACCACGGAGCGGCGCTGGCCGCGGTCGCGGTCGGGCTCGCCCCCGCGGAATACGCGTCCCGCCCCGACGTCCGGGAGCGCACGGCGCACCTGGGTGACTATCTGCGGCGCCGACTCGACGCGCAACCTCCCTTCAACCGCGTCATGGCGCTCTGGGCCTCCGGCGCACTGCCGGGTCTGCTGCCGGACGCCCGGCAGCAGACCATCGTCGACGAGATCGCCGGCCTGCAGCGGGAGGACGGCGGCTGGAGCCTGTCGTCACTGGGATCGTGGAAGCGGCGGGACGAGACGCCCGTGGACACCGGGAGCGACGGCTACGCGACGGGACTGGCCACGCTCGCCCTGCAGGAGGCCGGCCTCTCGCGCGGGCACGACGCAGTGGCGGACGGCCTCGCCTGGCTCGCCCGCAACCAGGACGCCGACGGGTCGTGGCCCGCGTCCTCACTCAACCGGCAGCACGACCCCGCGTCGGACCGCGGCCGCTTCATGCGGGACGCAGCCACCGCCTACGCCGTGCTGGCGCTGACCGCGGCCGGCGGTCACTGACCCGCAGTTCGGCCGTGATCCTTGACCGCGTCGCCGGCAGGTGCAGCCGTGCTTGAAGGGGCGCGACCCCGCCACGGCAGAGTCGACGCGTGAGCCCCGTCGACGCGCTGATCGTCGTCGCCTTCGTCGTCTACGCCGTCGCGGTCGGCCTACGGAACCGGCGGCAGGCGTCGAAGAACCTGGAGGAGTACTTCCTCGCGGGCCGCTCCCTGCCCGGCTGGAAGGCGGGGCTCAGCATGGCGGCCACGCAGTTCGCCGCCGACACGCCGCTGCTGGTGACGGGTCTCATCGCCACGGCCGGCATCTTCGGGCTGTGGCAGCTCTGGATCTTCGGCGTCACCTTCCTGGTCATCGGCTTCGTGCTGGCCGGGGCGTGGCGCCGGGCCGGCGTGGTCACCGATGCCGAGCTGACCGAGGTGCGCTACGGCGCCACGCCGGCGGCCGTGCTGCGCTGCGGCAAGGCCCTCTACTTCGGCACCGTCATCAACTGCGTCTCCCTGGCCTGGGTGCTCTTCGCCGCCGCCAAGATCGCCGAGCCGTTCCTGCTGTGGAACGAATGGCTCCCGGGTGCGCTCTTCCAACCCTTGGTGAGCCTGGTCGAGGCCGTGGGCGTGCCGCTGACCATCGGCGGGCTCGCCGATCCCGAGGTCTGGGTCAAGACCGCCAACAACCTGCTGTCGCTCGGCATGATCCTGGCAGTCGTGGCCCTCTACTCGGCCACCGGCGGCCTGCGGAGCGTCGTCGCGACCGACATCGGCCAGATGGCCGTGATGGCGCTCGGCACCCTCGCGTTCACGACGTTCGTCGTCTCGGAGGCGGGCGGACTCGGAGCGATGACCGCGAAGGTGCGCGAGACGTTCGCGGGCGGCGGACCGGGCGGCATCCTGCCCGACGAGATCCTGGCGTTCACGCCGGGACGCGGCAAGGACGTCACCCTCTCGGTGCTGTCGCTGCTGGGGTTGCTCTGGCTCATCAACTCCGTCTCCGACGGCAGCGGGTATCTGGCCCAGCGCGCGATGGCCTGCCGGAGCGACCGCGACGCGCGGACGGCCGCCGTCGTCTTCACCTATGCACAGATCCTGGTGCGCAGCCTGCTCTGGCTGCCGCTCGGCGTCGGTCTGCTCGTCCTGTTCCCGCCCGATCCGGGGCTCGCCCCCGAGCTCGTCCAGGCCGACCGCGAGGCGACCTACGTCCGGGGCATGGCCGAGCTGCTGCCGCCCGGCGTTGCGGGGTTGATGCTGACCGGGATGCTGGCCGCGCTCGCTTCGACCGTCGACACGCACCTGAACTGGGGCGCCTCCTACTGGACCAACGACATCTACAAGCGGTTCATCTGCCGGGCGTGGTTGAAGAGGGAGCCGAGCGGCCGCGCCCTGGTCTGGGTGGCCCGCGCCGCGAGCGTCCTGACCTTGGTGATCGCCTTGGCGATCATGACCCAGTTGACGTCCATCAACCAGGCCTGGCAGATCAATCTGCTCTTCGGCGCCGGGCTCGGCGTGGTGCTGCTGCTGCGCTGGATCTGGTGGCGGATGAACGCGTGGGCGGAGATAGCGGCCATGGTCGTTGCCTCCGCCGTCGCGCCGCTGCTCATCGTCTACCTGGGCGACGACCAGCAGCCGCTGCGGCTGCTGCTGGCGGCGACCGCATCCACCCTCGCGGCGCTGGCGGCGATCCGGATCAAGGGGCCGGAGGACCGGGCGCGCCTGGTCGCCTTCTACCGGCGCGTGCGGCCGGTCGGCTTCTGGGGGCCGATCGCGGCCGAGCTCGGCGAGCGCCAGGATCTGGGCCGACGGCGGTTGGCGCGGGCCCTGGGTGCGGTGGCGCTCTGCTCGGTCACCCTCTTCGCCGCGCTGGTGGGCATCGGGAGCTGGCTGGTCGGCAGCCCGCCGCCGGTCTGGCTGCCGTCGGCGCCCTTATGGATCGGCGGGCTGCTGGTGACGGGGCTTGCGCTGTGCCCGCTCTGGTACCGGCTGGGGTTCGGCTCCCACCGTGAGTCGTAGGAGTTCCCGTCGACCGCTGCCCGGAACCACCGCGCTGCCGCCGCATCGTCCTGCAGGAGGCCGTGGGCTCGCCGGTATCTGAATCCGAGGGAGACCTGCGCATCCGGGTCCCCGAGCTCGGCCCGTGCGTGCAAGTCGGCCAACTCGGCCGAAACCTCCGGGGCCGGCGCCTCGGTGATACCCGTGCTCGCGGCGACGACGATCGCCACGAGAGCGGCGAGCCTCACACGGAGCTCTGGCATCGGCGTTCTCCGACGACCAGGCCTGACCGCCGAGCGCGGCTGCCCTTACCAGTCGATCCTCGCGGGGTCGCCGGCGTAGACCGAGCGAATGAACGCCAGGATCTGCCACACCTCGTCGTCGGTCAGCACGTTGTAGACGGTCGGCATCGTCTGCTCGGCGATCTCGCCCTTGATGAGGCGGAACAGCACGTCGTCGTCGCTGCCGAACGTCCAGGCGTCGTCGATCACGGAGGTGGCCATCCCACCGCCGCCGCCTCCGCCGTGGCAGCCCTGGCAGCCGACCTGGAAGTACAGCGCCCGGCCCTCGGCGACCCTCTCCGCGTCGCCCGTGAACGGGTTCCGCTTCGTCGCCGCGGCCTGGTCCGTCGGCGAAGCGTCGGCCCGCGGCGAGGTCTCGGCCTCCGGCGCAGACTCGGCCGCAGGCGCGGCCCCGGCCGACGATGCGTCCGGCGCTTCCGGGGTTGCCGCTCCAGCCTCCGCGGTCACGCCCGCCGTGCCGGATCCATCGCCGACGGGGACCAGCGGCACGCCGTACTCCTCGAGAATCGCAAGGATGTCAGGCTGCCGCCGATCGATCGCTGCCTCCAGCCGGTCCCTCAACGCCTCGTTCCCCTTCGCGACCCCCATCGAGATGTCGAAGGAGAGCGGCACCCCCGGCTCGTCCGCCAGCGGCACCAGCTCCAGCGGACCCTTCAGGACCGTAGCGGTATAGCCGGCCAGCGGGCCCCACGCGACGGCGACGTCCACCGTGCCGGCCACCAGGTCGTCGAGCAGCTTGCGGGGCCGGTCCCGATCGCCGCGCGGATCGAAGAACAGCGAGTAGGTCGCGACGTTGTCGAGCAACCCACGCCGCGCGAGGCTCTCCTCGGGCGGCGTGTTGACGTGAACGCCGATGCGAAGCTGCTGCAGCTCCGGCGCGTCGAGCGAGCGGAAGTCGTAGCCCCGGTCGTTGCGGTAGGCCATGACATAGGACGAGCGGTAGTACGGCTTCGTCCAGAGGACGAAGTCCAGACCCTCGGGGACCCCGAAGATCACGTCGCACGTCCCTGCGTCGATGGTGTTCCGGACGAGCCCGCGCTGGTGGGGCCACCAGGCGTAGACGGGCGCGGCGCCGAGTTCCGCCGCGACGACCGCGGCGATCCGGTTCTCGAACCCCTCCAGACGCTCGTTCGAGTACGGCAGATTGTCGGGATCGCCGCAGACGCGGAGGGTCGGCGACTGCGCGAGCACCGGGGCAGCCGGCAGCGAATGCGCCGCCGGCAGCGAATGCGCCGCCGGCAGCGAATGCGCCGCCGGTAGCGAATGCGCCGCTAGCAGCGTATGCGCTGCCAGCAGGGCGCAGGCTCCGACCGCGGCCGCAATACTGCGGGCGACAGCGCGGCGGTAGGCGACGCCCCTGGATGTGCGGGTCACGGCAACCTCCGTGCGCCCCGGAGTCCGCACCGCAGAACGGCACGGGCTCCGGGAGGGTGGTTCGGCGGCGAGCGGAGCCGCAAGCCGACGACGGCTGCGCTAATCCTCGAGGGCGTAGACGTGCAACGTGCCGCCCACGGAGGTCACCTTGTCCAGCCCCGACTCGTAGGCGGCGCCGACCGCGCCGAGCGCCCCGAGCGGATCCTCGCGCGAGAGGTCCGCCGCGACGGGAAGGCCGAACCACCCGCCGATGCCGGAGTAGATGGCGACGTACTGCTTGCCGTCCGGCGCCGTGAACGTCATCGGGTTGCCGATCGATCCCGACGGCAGCCGGGACTGCCACAGGATGTCGCCGCTCCGGGCGTCGACCGCCTTGAACCAGCGGTCCATGGTCCCGTAGAAGGCGACGTCGCCTGCGGTTACCAGCGTGCCGGTCCACACCGGGAACGGCTCCGTGATGCCCCAGACCTTCTCGGCCGTCTCCGGATTCCAGGCCATGAACTCGCCCTGGTAGCCGCCCGGCCCCGCGAAGATGCGCACGTTGGCGCCCACGTAGGGCGCGCCGGCGATGTAGCGCACCTCGAAGCCCTCGTAGTTCATGCACAGGTTGTTCGTGCCGGCATAGATGAGGCCGGTCCGGGGCGAGTACGAGACGGGCTGCTGGTTCTTGGCGCCCATGGCGGCGGGGCAGATGTCCAGAATGTTCACACCCTGCCGGGTGCGCTTCTCCGGCACCTCCACGGGGCGCCCGGTTTCCAGATCAATGCGCTCGGCCCAGTTCGTCGACTCCACGAACTTCTCGGCCGACAGCAGCGTGCCGTCGGTGCGGTCGAGCACGTAGGCGAAGCCGTTGCGGTCGAAGTGCACGAGCGCCTTCACGTCGCGCCCGCCGATGGTCAGATCGAGCAGCACGTGCTCGTTGATGCCGTCGTAGTCCCAGGCGTCCCACGGCGTCATCTGGTACGCCCACTTCGCCTCACCCGTATCCGGGTCGCGGGCGAAGATCGTCATCGACCACTTGTTGTCGCCCTCGCGCGGCGTCGGGTTCCACGTCCCCGGGTTCCCGGTGGAGTAGTAGACGAGGTCGAGCTCGGGATCGTACGCATACCAGCCCCAGGTGGCGCCGCCGCCGTTCTGCCAGCGGTCGCCCGGCCACGTCTCCGTGCCCGCCCCGAAACGGCCGTAGTGCGGATTGGCCTCGTTGAAGTCGGGCGCCAGCAGGACATCCTCGTCCGGGCCCATGCTGTAGGCCTTCCAGAGCTGCTCGCCCGACTCGACGGCGTAGGCGGCCACCCAGCCGCGG
>Ga0209544_1003474_pt1 | contig 12202 bp, 4 predicted proteins | sample MesohylPK_FD_187297 | JGI IMG/M metagenome (GOLD analysis project Ga0209544, IMG submission 187297) | Host-associated microbial community of the marine sponge Aplysina aerophoba from Gulf of Piran - sponge mesohyl, lysed by proteinase K... | ecosystem: Host-associated > Porifera > Sponge >...
CGAAGCATTCGCCCATGTCCGCGGCGAGACGGAGCTGCCGTGCCGGATCGTCGACTATCCGGCCGCCGGCAGGATTGTCGCGCTGCGCAAGCGTTTCCGGCTGAGCCGTCGGAAGTTCGCCGACCGCTTCGGTCTCGACGTGCGAGCTCTTCAGGAGTGGGAACAGGGGCGCCGTGTTCCCGACAGGGCAGCTCGGGTGCTGCTCACCGTCATCGACCGGGACCCCGAGGCCGTGGTCACGGCGCTCGGCCAGGATGGCGACAACGGACGGGCTGGTCGGTCCCGTGCGTCGTGAGCGACGCGCCGGCCGTGAGGGGCCGAGCTCGCACCCGTGCTCTCGGTGCCCGCGGGCCGAACGCGACCCGCTGATTGCCGCTACCGCCATCGTGCAGGGGATGACGATCGTCACCCGATACCTGGTCGACTTCAATACAACGGAGCGAAGGCCATCTATCCCTGTGCTGGGAAATGACGACAACGGGTGGGCACTACACGCGCGTTTGCGCAGATGCCGGAATCGCGCGATCTGGAAATGGACAGGTTTGGCAGGACATGTCAGGACACACCGGGTCAGGAATTGCATCCAATCCGGTGACTATATGATGACGGAGTGAGACGGAATTCAAAAAACAACCATAATAACGGTGGTTTAGGTATGAAGCACAAGGGTGGCGTAAATCGTGAAACGTGGGGCGGGGGAGGCAGGGATGTATTTGTATCGGCTGGATTCTAAAGACATGTACTTGTCATCATACTACTGTGATCCGGTCGTCTCATATTGCGGGTCGGTTTGTTGATCTCCAGGTCGCAACTCTTGGGTGTTCGGTCGGTACTTTCCGATATAAAGGTCTCGCCATGACCTATCGAACTGCGGAAGATGTACTGCGTGAGGCGGAAGCCGGTCGTATGCGGCGCGCCTTCATCGTTACTGCATTATTGCTAGAAATGGAGGCAGTACGAGCTCACCTCAGGCCGGTGGGTTCTGTCGTGGGCGGAGATGGAGCAGTTTACGAGTGCGGCGTCTTCTCGGATTCAGGTAGAGATTGGCTGGTGGTCGTTACGGAAACGGGCGCAGGCACTCACCCCGCCCATAGTGCTGTGACCTATGCCAATATTCTTTTCCGCGACTTTGAGGTTCAGATATTCGTTGGCGTGGGCGGATCCCGAAAGAGCGATGCACCACTTGGAAGCGTGGTCGCGTCCGATCATGTGTACATGCCATATGGCGCGACATTCGCTGGCGGAAGACGACTACGTCGCCCACGAGAGTTCCCAGTTGACTCGCAATTGATAGGTATCGCGAAGAAGGTACGCCGAGACAAGATCTGGCCGAGCCGCATCCGTGATCCCGATGGGGGAGAACTTCCACCGCGAGACGCCTACCCGACGGAGTTTCCACCAAAAGGGCTAGTTGCACCGATTGCATCGCTCGAAGGACCGCTGGCTGATCCTGACAGCGAACTTGAGGCATTACTTGCTGAGGACTTCAACGACACCTGCGTAGTGGAGATGGAGGGCTACGGAGCGCTCTATGCGGCCAACCGAGAACATATCCCGAGCATCGTAGTGCGGGGTGTTTCGGATATGACACAGGATAAATCGCCGGAGAAGGATGCGGAACTCCAGCCTGTCGCTGCATGCCATGCCGCCGCGTTTGCCTTCGAGATGTTGAGTAACTGGACGCAGGCATATCCCACCGACACGCTAGTTGCGCCTGGTGGCACGCTAGGACTGCAAATTACCGATATCGAAAATGGTAGTGGTGCGGCTGGGTCTGCCGATCATGAACTTGTCGGCGAGACCGAGGTTAATTCCGAAGCAGAGCCGGTCAAGCCGGAAGATGTGGAAACGACGCCGGCATCAGAGTCCTCCGTGGACTGTGTACTCAACATAGACGAGGAATTCCCGACTGATCTGGAGACTCGCATTTCGGCCGTAGAAGCGCTGCTCAGAGAGATCGTGAATAGTGATCAGGTGACAGTCAGGGATGCGGAGTCCGGTTCACTGCACCTCTTCATCTCCGATCCGCTAAGCGAACTTCGCAAGATGGGCGTAACAGAGCTTCGAGCTGCTTTTGCCCAACGCCATCAGCCTGCACTTCTCGGCATGGTTGACGTCGCGGAATATGAGGGCCTAGATTCGGTTCGAGTTCAGTTTAGATCGGCTTCCGCGGAACTCATGGCTTGGCCGAACAGCTTGCCCGACGGTGAAATGATTCATCGCCCCGAACTCGCTCAACTAATCGAAAAGCTTGATGGTTCTCTCGCTTCAACGACCGCAGTGCTTGGCCCCCCCGGGGCAGGCAAGTCTGCATTGGTTGCCACGCTTGCGAACAGTTACGTTGAGAACGGCTGGCCGGTATTGGCGATCAAAGGAGATCTGCTCTATGCCGGGATATCCAATGAGCAAGACCTGCAGGAGCACTTGGGGCTGGATGCACTGCCCAGCGATCTTATACAGCGCTTGGCAAGATTCCAACCTGTACTGCTCGTTCTTGATCAGCTTGACGCACTTGCCGGATATCTCGATCTACGGACCGCGCGCCTCAGTATTTTGCTGAGCCTCGTTCGTCGTCTTGGCGGGATCGACAATGTCCACATCGTGCTGTCGTCTCGAAGCTTCGAATTCGATCACGATGTGCGCCTGAGGGCGGTTGCTACCGAGGCCCTCTCGCTTGAGTTGCCGGCGTGGAGTCAGGTACTGGCGCTATTGGAAGCGCGTGGGGTGCGGGCGGCCGGGTGGCCCGAGGATGCCCAAGAGGTAATGCGATCGCCACAAGCGCTTGCGACTTACCTAGAGCTAAAGAGAAGGCACGATTCCGAAGCGTTTACAAGCTACCAAGGTATGCTTGACGAACTGTGGCAAGAACGAGTCCTGAGTGGAAATGGGGGTGACCGACGAGGTGAACTGGCTAGCAAAATCGCCGATCATATGGCAAGCGAAGAGAGCCTTTGGTTGGCTCACGCGCGGTTTGATGAAAGCGCTGAGGATATTAGCGCGCTCGAAGCTGCAGGTGTTCTCACCACGTCGAAAGGAAGCCTCGGGTTCAAGCATCAAACGCTGTTCGAATATGCGCTCGCCCGCAGTTTCGCTCGTCAGAGAGGACGCCTCACCGCGTACGTGCTGGAACGTCAAACCTCGCTGTTCTTCCGTTCCAAGCTCTGGGCCGGTCTCAGCTATCTGCGGAATGTCGACATCAATGCATATCACAGTGAGCTTGAGGCCATCTGGATTGCGCCTGATCTACGCAAACACCTTCGGCTTCTACTAGTCGATTTCCTTGGCCACGAGAAAAATCCTACGGATCGCGAAGCTCTGCTCTTGGCGCAGGCCCTTCAGTTGCCGGAGCAACGCTGGCCAGCTTATAGGGCCCTTGCGGGCAGCCCTGGTTGGTTCGAGCGGTTCCGCAACAGCTTCATCGCCAACTGCATGGACGAGAGCGATGAGGCTGCGAGCGCCATGGTCGATGTACTTGCTCGGGCGTGGCCTTTTGCTGAAGACACTGTCATGGAGTTAGTGAAGGAGCGTTGGTTACCAGACCGTGAAAACGACGCACGAAGCTGGATGGTCATCTATAGCGCTCCACGCTGGAACGACGCTGTTTTCGGGGTTGCCTGTACCATTGTTGGCCGTTCAGATATCGCGCAGTATTTCATCGACTATGTTGTTGAAACCATCGGTGTTGAGCAACCAGAAACCGCGTTGCATTTGGTACGCGCCCGTCTTGATCGGGATCTTGTTGCCGCAGAGGCAAAAGCGGAGGAGCTGTCCGGCGAGGAGATGCCGGAACCCAAAACTATTGAGGCGCTGGTTGATTGGCAACTTGGGAAAGATCCTCGAACTCCGCTAAACAGGCTGGTCGACCAAGGACAGGGGTGGGAGCCGGTTTCTTCTTTGGCCGAGCACGCGCCTGGCGCGTTCTTGGAAATCCTGTGGCCCTGGTTTGAACGATGCCTTAGTGCGTTGAAAGCGCGAACAGAGGAACGGCAGGGGAGGCTAGGCTTCGCGCCCGGTCCGGATTTCCAGTTCGAAGAGGAAAATGCTGGATTATCAGAACCTGTTCTTCTGTCCAGTCTACGAATAGCGGCTGAGAGCCTTGCCAGGATAGATGCTGATGCGTGGCAGAACTGGGTGGCACAGGTCGAAGGCTTGGATATGGAGCCCGTCCAGCGCCTGATCGCGCATTGCTTTGCCGTTCTCCCTGAGCAATACGCGAAACAAGCTCTAGCGTTTCTGCTGAAGGACTCGCGACGATATATGCTTGGTTCTATTAGTGACCCGACGAGCACAAGTTCGAGACTAGTCGCGAAAGTTAGCGTGCATTGGGCAGAAGGGGATATCGCGCAATTTGAGAACATGGTGGGAGGCTTTCGACCGGCTGCACCGGCCGACCTGACCGATGCGAAAGACCGTCGCAGTTGGAATCATGAGGTTCGCCGAATCAAACTTTCTCTACTTCGGGCGTTGCCGAAGAACCGATTGACCGCAAAGATGCGCCGACATGTTGAGCAGGAAGATAGGGTCTTTCCGGATTCAAGTCTCGGTAGCCGCATATCCGGTGGGTTCATCGGGCCGATTATGGATTCCTCCGCGATCGCGCGGGCCTCGGATGAGGACGTGATCAACGCTTTTCGGACGCTACCGGACGCATCTGGCTGGGACCATCCACGGGATTGGATGGTTGGCGGCAATGTCCAACTCTCACGAGCGTTCGCCACGTTTGCCAAGGAGGATCCGACCCGTGCCATCCGGCTGATAAGGTTACTTGAACCTGAGAATGGTACGCGAGCGGCTGGTTGCGCACTTGAGGCGATGTCCGAATTAGCGGCCCCTGAGGAAGTGCTTGAACTTTTCGGTGACGTGGTCCGTCGCAGCTTTGATAGCGAAGAATTTCGCGCGTTAGCCTCCCGGGCAATTGTCAAGTTGGTTGATCGAAGGGCCGTGATAGGTGACGACGTAATGTCTATCCTTGAGGGATGGCTTGCTAGTCCGCACGCAGCAGAGGAGAGTACCGACAAAGTCGAGATGGATACGAATATCGACACTGGAGTCGAGGTAGCCAATGCCGAGTCAGAAAATGAAGAGGATAGCATACAGCGCAGTTTTCTGTGGGGCCATGGCGGAGTTTCCTTGGTCCCCGGTGGAGACTATCCGGTCTTGGAGGCGCTGATCCGGATTCGCTTGAAGCGAGAGGAATTTGATCAGATTCACGAGATGCTGTGTATCTACCTTGAAAGCTTCAAGGATCCAGAACTATGGGATAACCTGCTCCGCTACGTACCGTACCTGCACCCCAACAACGCGTTTCGTAGAGCGGCCCTTCTCGAACAGTTGTTCACGGAGATTCCAGCTCTCATCGAAACAAGAGAGGCAGCACATGTTGTCGCAAGAGAGCATTGGTGGAATGCGGAGTTTGTAGACTCCCATCTTGATCGTTGGAAGGATGCGGGAAGTCGCGCTGTGCGACGGGCGTATGGCGAAATGGTCGCCGTAGTGGCTCTCTTGCAACCCACACTGGGCTGGGCTCAAGAGAGGCTCGATAGCCTCGTTGAGGACGGGGCGATGCAGGATGCCCGTACAGGAGCGGCCCTGACGGCCGCAAACCTGTGGTTCGATGCGAGCCATCGCCCCGGGGCGGGGTCTCTCTTGACACGTCTGCTTGCTGCTGGAGAAGGGGATGTCTGGAGGGCCACCTTCGAGCTATTTCGTCTGACAGACGAGTTGACGCCAGATCCGCCCACAGTTTCCCTACTTACTGTGATTGCGGACCAGATCGGCACTGCGCCACGGTTGGACGCCACTTTCGTGGTGGAACGCCTGGGAACCCTACTGCCGCACCAGGCTGAGCTGGTTGGTCGCTTGGCTGACGGTCTCATCGGGACTTGGCGGACAGAACTTGGAGACATCCGAACCGGCACTGCGGCCGCCGCTCCACAACTCGTCGATCTCGCCGTCACTCTTCACCGCTTGGGTCCTGGGACGCAGGAAATCGGCACGGTCTTGTTCGAACGGTTGATTGAAATCGATGCGTGGGAGGCGCGCAAGACGATGGACGAGATTGACAACAGATTCTTGGAGGAAGCACCGCCGCGGCGGCGGAGGCTTGCGCGACGAAGTCGTGTGCGAAAGCGAGGCTTGCGTCGGCCTGAAGATCGAACGACGAATTAGATGCGACAACTGGACGGAGATGAGGCAGTAGGAGTCGCCACCTTCGTCACCAGAAGCAGATCGGCCCCTACTGGACGCAACCCGAGAACGGGAGAGGCCGTATCCATATCGGAGTCGACATCGCCGACATTCAGGGCCGGGAAGACGCTGAAGGATGCCGTGAATGCTGGCGCGAGGTCATTATTGTGAGGTGGTCGACCGCGACTTGGGAGGCCCAAATCGCCTGGATATGGACTCCAGCCGTTTGCTATGCGATGACGGGTACTCTGCGAACGGCCCGTCTGGCTCCGGGAAAAGCGAAGCCAGCTGCGGAGTTGACGGATTGCCTGCTGCCGGTCTGGACGCTGCATCGAGCATCAGGCAAGAAGGTGGAGCAAGTGTGTAGCATTAATGTCGAAGAATCGCCGTCGCAGCGGGTGCGCATGTTGAAGCAACGCGCTTGTGACACGATAACGGGCGGAGTCGTCATTTTCAGCAGATTGAGCGGTGGCTGTAGGGAAGGCAACGACGTAGGCTGACCAAGAGCGAGCGGAGATGTTCGGGGCACGGCGGGACAAGAACAAATCGGACGAAGAGATTTGGCGAGGCAACGCGCAATGCTCGCGGGGTTGAAGAAAATGATTGTCTTCAGCACAACGCAGATCTCACTTCCCCAAGAAAAGAATGGTGACAATTTATGCCCTTGACAGGTAAAGACGTGAGCGAAATCAAACAATTGAAATTTCAATTGCTTGAAGCTGTTCCTGCGAACGGGACCACTATCGGAAACAAGGCATTGCGAGAGAAATTGGAGTGGGAGCCAGACTTTTACCTAGCGGTTCGTGGACGCTTGATTGACGACCGAAAATTAGTGCTCGGAAAAGGAAAGGGCGGCAGCGTTCGACGGTTACTTGCAGAATCACCCGGAATGCCCGAAGACGCACCTGATGTGGCCGAAGTCGAAGAAGGACAATTCACTACAGAGCGATCACTATATGCTCCCATGCTCAAAGTAATCCGCAACAGATGGATCAAGGAACAACCATTCAACAACGTAATTGTTGAAGACACATCGCAAGGCGGCCGTCGCGCGGATGGTATTTGGTCTAGGCCCGACATCACGGTGGTGGCCAGCACAACGTATACCTACGTTCCCAACAAGCATTTTGATGTAGTTACATTTGAAGTTAAGCACCACAATAGAATTGACGTTACGGCTGTCTACGAAGCACTGGCGCACCGTAGATCTGCAACTCGTTCATATGTGCTTGTCTACGTACCAGATGAAAAGTTGCCGCTCTTTGAGAGCCCAACCCTCGCTGAGATCGCTGATGAAGCAACAAAACATGGTGTCGGCTTTATAGTCGCAGGTGATCCACAGGACTATGATACTTGGGAGATTCGAGAAGAGGCGTCCAACATGGTACCCGACCCCTCGCGTTTGAACAAGTTCATCCGTGATCAACTCAGTGAGGGAACACGTGATGAAATTGTTCGCTGGTTCCGTTAACTGTGAATTTGTGGCGATGACTTGCTGGAGGGCGTGACGTATGCCGGTGTGATCATGTAAGAGAAAGCGGTGCGGACGCGACGTCCTTGGGTTGAGGTGCCAATATGTGCGAGCGCACGTTCCGATTCGTCATAGCGCGCGCATTTCGAGTTACTCGAACGGAGGCGCCCTGCGCTCGTTCGACAATACAGTCTCGATGCAGCCGCTCTGTCCATTAAGAGACTCCCATGGCGGCGCAGGACCCGGACGAAGGACTAGGTGTTTGATTTGGAATTTTTAGATAGTGCACTATGCCCGCAGTTTAACTCGAACTGGGAATAGAGACATCTATGACTCGAATCTGGATTTTCCTTCTCTCGTCGGTAGACAAGGTCGACAACAAGCGGTCTTCCAGTTCAAGTGAAGTGGCCACCGGTGATCCCATTGCCGGCGGAGTGGGTCGGCAGTCGACCGTATCTCCGAACCACAATACAAGATAGATGCCATATCCTTGCGTTTCCGGGTCGACGGTATAGAGGGCAATCAACTGCGATCGTGCCGCACTCCAGAGATCACGATGGCAACTTCTCTTGATCTCCACGGGGATATTGAAACCCGCACAAGAAAGACGAATGTCTGCCCGTTTGTCGTTTGCGTAGCGCCCTTCCGGCTGCACTTCGATACCGAGGCGCATCAACCTGCTCCGTAGATCCGATAACAGCGCGTCTCGGCACGCGTCTTCCGGGCGGGGATTCTGCGGGCGGCTGTGATGGTCCACATTCCAGTATTGCCTCCAGTCGGACGTATTGCCGTCGCGAATGGTGCGTGCAATCTCGTTCAGGTGTTCCAGGGTCAAAGCCGCGAGGTCGGCCACGTTCGCAGGTGCGCCGCTAGCGAGGGTGTCGAGAACCCGAGCGGTATCGCTATAGGTGAATTCGGCTTCGCGACGGGCTGCTTCTTGTCGGTACGCGGCGTCCATGAGAAGGGAACGCCAAGAACGCAGATCGTCGTCGGACGACAACGCCTCAAGAGCGCACGAAGCGTCTTCCGTCGAGATGCTCGCCAGTTGCTCTATGCAGTCTCGGACCCGATCGGCAGCGTTCATTTCCGGCGTCACCATGACGCCTTCATCGGAGTCGTCGCCAAGAGAGTATGGACGGCAGGAGGCGCCGATGAGTCGGATCAGAAGCCGAAGCGCAGGCGCGCTCCGGCGGTACTTCAGATCAGGTGAGATGCCGAATTGCCTGGTCGCCGCCTCCGCCAGGAAACGAATGCGGCGCTCCTTGCCAGCGGCATACGATTCCAGCCTACCGACGTAGGACTCCGGTGCGATGCACAAGCCTGCAACCAACCAGTGGACGCGCTGCGCCACGTTCATTCGGTGATCGGCGCGCTTCTCGTCGATCAATGCCAGAAGCGGATCAATTTCACAGTAGCGCCTAGCGGCGAGTAGCAGGTGGTTCAGGCTCGACAACTGCCCGGATGCACAACGCACGGGGAATTGCCTGAGTAGAGGCATCGTGGCCAGGCGGGCAACGCGGGCATGGTCCGGAGAATGTGCCAATTCATGGATGCCCGCGGGAGATTCCGCGCCCCTGCGCAGTTTCGATAGAACGGAACGTACGAGCACATCGGCGGCAACCTTGGGGCGATTGGAAAGCGTCCAGGCAAACCAGGGCGGCGGCCTGTCGGCAGGATGCCGTGCAGCGGGCCACATTGGCACGGTGTAGTGAACCGCCAGGGCAAGCCGCAAGCGCCGGTGATCTATGTCGATCTCGCCGGATGTCGCAGTCTTCGCCATCTCCTCCAGCCCCGCCATGAATGGCAGCGCGAGATAGTGCGTCCGATTCGCGATTCCGAGGCGTATGACCTTCGTATCCGAAGGCAAGTCATTCCGGTCGACGGTCTTGCGAAACCCGGACAGAACGGCATCGACCAAGCTTTCGTCGCCGGCCAGGAGAGCGTTCAGCCTGTCTCTCGGTGAATTGCCCCGAACATTGAGGTATCCACCGAAATAAACCTTGGCGAGCTCGTGCAGAAGCTGGGGCCTTGCCGTGTTTCCGCGCAGTTCGTCCGCGTGCGGCTTTAGGTGGTCGTGCCAGTCTGGTCGCTCGGTCGGTGACCGCGCCTGTGCGCGGGGTTTGGAGATGTTCCTGTCGGAAGTTGGGGCTTCAAGCTCAACCATTCTCCCTTCAAATGCGTCGTTGAGACGGGCAAAGTGGATCAGGCGTTTCGATACAGCTTTGCGGGAAAGGCCCTCATCGTAACGGCTGTAATGCAGGCATTCCGAAACTTGGCCGATGAGCCAATCGGCGGTGATCCGATTCGTGGCAGCGACTGCCTGGTCCAGGCACCACAGTCCGAAATCCCGGGGCCGCGCCCCCCCTAAGAGCCTGCCATGCTCTTCTTCGTGCATGCAGTTGTAGAACCAGTAGGATTCGGTGCAGTCAGGCCGGTCGCCGCAATGCTGCAGGCTCATCTCCAGCAGGGTCTTCCACGAGGCGGGGTGGCTTTCAAGCCACCTGCGAATCTCTCGTGATTCCTCGCTGCCGATATCTGGATCGTACGTCCAGTCGCCTGCCTTGGCGGCTGGTTCCAGCCAGTGGAACAGCCGGGTCAAGTCCACCTCATCGCCCGATAGCCGAAGAAACCGGGCCAACAGGTTCGTGGGCAGCCAGCGAATGAAGAAAGCAGGAAGTCCGTGCGCCCTCTCATCCGAGAGCAATTTGTCGTAGCGTTCGACGATCAGGTCGAGAAGCACGGCGAGTTGGCTTCTTGTCGATCTCTTTGGAAGTTGTCCGTTCCAGAAATAGTCGTATTCGGGGCTGTGGTCGGGTCTTTGCGGGACCCTGAGATATCGAATGACCTCCGTTTCCGATATCGCTTCAGGGTAAATTGTGGACAGCAGGCGGCCGAGCAGAGCGTCGTCGGAATCTGGCACCCTGCCGGCATAAACGTCGGCGGTCAGCTCTTTCAGATCGGTGAGAGCCTGGGTGCCATTCCGGCGGTGCCGCACGAACACGTCTACGGCGCGATCCCGAATCCTCGGCCACCTTGTGCCATCGCGGATTAGCTCCTTCAGCGGATCGGCGAGCTTTGGAAGTGGCGCGCCATGCCGAAGGGCTTCGAGCAGGATAACGATGAAGGATTGCCAAGAGTCCTCTCGCGCGGGAGAGGCCAGGATTTCGCGGACGTGGTTCTCCATGTCGGAGGAGACAAGGTCGCCGAGTCGTGAATCCAGCTGGAGCGTAGTGATCAGGCGGGGGTTTGCAGCAGTCTGCCGTTCGATGGCGTCCAGAAGCAGGCGTTTTTCTTCGGGCGCGAAGTGTGCGGCGTCTCCGTAAAGGACGGTGCCGAGTGGATCGCGCGCGATCACCTCCGCTCGGCTGGATTTGCTGTGTGCCGCGAGCCATGCGGAAAGGCCGCGCAGCTCGGAGACCACCATGCCGTCGTAACCGGTGATTAGAGCGAGAATGCGCCTGACCGGCAGCCCGTTCTCGACAAGAGCGGCCAAGTATCTGGCGGCGAGAAACTCCGCGATCTGCCGGTGAACGGGACCCGTCCGGCGCTCGGTGGGAAACTCGAACAGCTTGGATTGCAGGCTACGGCGAAGAAGCCTCCGATCTGTTCCCGGTAGTTGGTCAAGTCCGAGGAAATGCTGATCGCTCTCCGCGCCCGGCAGTGCGTACCCCGCGGCACCAGTCAGAAGCTGCACTGCGCACAGCTTCCCGCTGGCCTTGATCAGATCGGTGATGCCGCCAGGATCCGGACTCGCTTATAGCGCGACAGTCTGGATGAGAGCCGCGCGTCAATCAGGATGAGATTCCCGGCGGCAGCGGCGAGGGGATGATTCCGTCGCGCGACGGGGATTGCAAGCCTTTTCTGGTTTTGATTGTCGCGGCGCGACAGTCTTTTCGGACGGCTGGTCGCCTGGTCTCAAAGCGCCATATCGAGGGTCCGGGAGCACCGGGGCCGCCCTGCTTCCCCACCCCCGGCGGCCATCCGCGCGGCTTCCTCCATGATAAGCCGCTCGATCAGCCTCGATACCGCCCGATTGCCGGCCGTGCTTGCCTGGCGCGCGTCGGCCGCCATCCTCATGAGTTCGTCATAGGCCGGGTTCGAGATCGTGACGATCACTCTGGTCTTGTGCAGCGGGACCATGCGCTCCCCTCCTGTCTGGCTCTACGAGTGTACACTTACGTTGGCGGCGCGAGATTCTTTCCGATCGGCCGGACGCGAAGCGGCCCGCGGGGGGCGATCCCCACGGGCCGTGAGTTTGGTGGCGCTGCGCCGATCCGGCGCCGGCGGATCAGTCCCTGGCGGTGTTTTTCTCCGTAGCTTAGCTTGCCGGTCGACCGGCTTTTCGCCTGCCCCTGTTGTCGAGGGCTTCGCGGCGCCTGTAGCTCTCGACGTTCATCTCGAGGATGGTGGCGTGGTGGACGAGGCGGTCGACGGCAGCCACCGCCGTTGTTTCGTCCGGGAACACCTTGTTCCATTCCCCGAAGGGCTGGTTTGCGGTGATCAGCAGGGATCGCCGCTCGTAGCGCGCCGAGATGAGCTCGAAGA
>Ga0209544_1003482_pt1 | contig 12169 bp, 7 predicted proteins | sample MesohylPK_FD_187297 | JGI IMG/M metagenome (GOLD analysis project Ga0209544, IMG submission 187297) | Host-associated microbial community of the marine sponge Aplysina aerophoba from Gulf of Piran - sponge mesohyl, lysed by proteinase K... | ecosystem: Host-associated > Porifera > Sponge >...
GCATTGCCGTCGTATCCACCATGCTCGCCCTCGTCGTTCGCCTCATCCTCTGGCCCCTCAATGTCTTCCTACAGGCTGCCCTCCGAAGACGCTACGGTACCCTCAAAAAATGGACCGTCGCCTTCGCATATGCGCTCTCCAAAGACCCTAGCCAGCACCCAACCCAAACCGGAATACCAAACCACACAGAATGAATCCGAAAAAACTAATGTCGACCATTCCTGCATGTGCCAGATCCGTACCAAGTACTGTACCGTCTGGAAAAGAACCAAGCCTCAAAACGTTTGTGGTCCACATCGCGCCCTTTTTAGGGCCCCAACCCACAACGTTCACAGAGGGAATCGAATATATCATGCTCTGTAGAACCGTATTGCTCCTTCTTCTTCTTAGTCTGACTGTCAGGAGAGCATGGCCTAGCGCAGTCGAATTACATGGCGAGGATGGACAGAAAACAACATTGTCGGAAGGGGGGAAACCTATATCTGGTTCCACCCCGGTAGCGACCCAGATCCTCCTGACTTCCGCACGCTGGAGATTTATAACGTTTTGGGACAATTGGTGCACACGGTCATGGAAGATCAACTTTTCCTCCAAGGGAGACACGAAATCAAAGTGCAATCCCACCACTTGGCAAACGGGATCTATATGTATTCGATTCGACTGAAAACCGCCCAGAGAACCTTCCAGACCATTCCAGGAACTATGACCATAGTGCGATGATCCCAGGCAAGATGTCAAAGAATCTTTTTTCTAAATCATGCAACCCAAGTTGCAGCCATACGCCGCTGGCAAGGATCCGTGAATGCCAATCAGGGAAACCTACGCCTATTAGCTCAGCACAGGGGGCAACTTCCGTCAAATCGGTTCGGTATCCGAATCAGGTATGGCAATTTCAGTGCAACAGCAAGGTTAGGATGAGGGGTATCACATTGATGCTAATGTTGATGATTTTCTGTCTGTCCCCCCTGACCCTTCTTGCGCAGAGATTGGTGATCACTCCGGCGGATGTGACGGTTGAGAAAGGGGGGGCTGCGGATTTCATGGTAGTGCTGTCGTCGGCACCGACGGGGGATGTGACCGTAACTATTGTGAGACAAAATGTGACGGACCTCATCGGCCTGGATAAGACCGTGTTGATGTTTACACCAACAAACTGGAGCGTGCCCCAGAAAGTGACGGTGACGGCAGGGGAGGATGCGGATTTTGAAGATGATGCGGATCGGCTGATTCTGATTGCGAGTGGAGGGGGCTATGGTGGGAGTGGAGGAGTAACCGTCAGTCCAGATATCGTGGCGGTGGGATCGCTTGGCGAGACCGTTCAGCTCACAGCGGTGGTCCGGGACCAGGATGGAACCCCCGTAACAGGCGTGGACCTGGAATGGTCAAGCGTTGATCCTTCTGTCGCTGTGGTGGATTCGGTCGGCAATGTTACCTCGGTCAATTATGGCCTAACGATGATCACGGCCACATTGGCTACCGTCTCCGGGACCGCAATCATCCTGGTAGAGGACCCTAACAATTCGTCTGCTTCTGACCGCTACATTCTTGAGCTGCTGTTCAAAGCTACCAAGGGAGAGGATTGGTCGTGGAAAGAGGGGTGGTTAACCGATGCACCGCTTGACCAATGGTATGGGGTAACAACGGACGCCGGGGGGCATGTGACGAAGCTGTGGCTCGCCTATAACAATCTCAGGGGCACTCTTCCGTCGCTGTTGGGAAGACTGCGCAACCTTGAGGAGTTGGCTCTATACAACAACCGTCTGACGGGTCCAATCCCGCCCGAACTCGGCAACCTCACGCAGCTGAAAGAGATCAGTCTCAGCCACAATGAACTCTCCGGTTCGATCCCGCCCGAACTCGGCAATCTCACGCAGTTGAAAGAGCTCATTCTCGCAGGCAATGAACTCTCCGGTCCGATCCCGCCCGAACTTAGTAACCTTACGCAATTGGAATTATTGTGGCTGTTCGAAAACAGATTGTCGGGTCCAATCCCGCCCGAACTCGGCAACCTCACGCAGTTGAAAAAGCTGAGTTTTGGCATCAATTCTCTGTCGGGTTCGATCCCGCCTGAACTCGGTAATCTCACTCAGCTGACAGACCTCCTCCTTGACAGGAATGAACTCTCCGGTCCGATCCCGCCCGAACTTAGTAACCTTACGCAATTGGAATTATTGTGGCTGTTCGAAAACAGATTGTCGGGTCCAATCCCGCCCGAACTCGGCAACCTCATGCAGTTGACAGAGCTGATTTTGGGCACCAATTCTCTGTCGGGTTCGATCCCGCCTGAACTCGGTAATCTTACTCAGCTGATATACCTCCACCTTGACAGGAATGAACTCTCCGGTCCGATCCCGCCCGAACTTAGTAACCTTACGCAATTGGGATACTTGTGGATGTTCGAAAACAGATTGTCGGGTCCAATCCCGCCCGAACTCGGCAACCTCATGCAGTTGACAGAGCTGATTTTGGACGCCAATTCTCTGTCGGGTTCAATCCCGCCCGAACTCGGCAATCTCACGCAGCTATCGAAACTATTTTTGGACGATAACCCTGATCTGAAAGGGCTCCTGCCACGCAGCTTCATCGGGCTCGGTTTAGAAGCCCTGTCCGTCGAGGATACGGGGGTCTGCAGGCAGCAAGATGTAGTATTCTTGCAGTGGTGGAGGAACATTCCAAACCGGGAGGTTGATTACTGTGCGCCGAGTCAGATTGAGCGGCTCGCTTTGATTGAGCTGTATGACAAGATGAATGGTACTTCATGGACGAACGCAGCAGGATGGGGAGATAACGGTCCACTCGGGGATTGGTTTGGCGTAACCGTCGGAAACGGGCGGGTCACGGAACTCTCGTTGCCGAACAACGCCCTTAAGGATTCAATACCGGGAGAGATCGTCAACTTCACAGAGCTTGAGGTTCTCAACCTCGCCAATAACTCTCTGGCCGGAGCTTTGCCGGGAGAAATCTCGTTTCTGCGGGAGTTGACTACGTTGCGCATCAACGGCAACGCGGATCTTGGGGGTATCCTCGGGCGCGACCTGACGAAGCTCGCCAAGCTTGAAGTGCTGCACTTTGGGGGTACATTGATATGCGCCTCGCCTGCCCCAACGTTCCAGACATGGTATGTGGGCATCGGCGATGTGAGCGGTATGCTGTGTAACAATCCGACTGAGATCCGGCTGAGCGTACCGGCTGCCTACCTGACGCAGTCTGTCCAGACTCCAGAGAGTTCCGTGCGGCTCGTTGAGGGGCGCGACGCTCTGCTCCGTGTCTTCGTCACCGGGGATCGTGATCCCGCCTTCTTTGAGCATAAGGTGGTCGCCACGGTACGCGGGGGAGGCCGAACACATCAAGTGGAGATGACACGGGCTGAGGACCGGCTCGCAGTGGAGGTCGATGAGAGCGACCTAGCCAACTCGTTTAACGCTGTGATTCGAGGGGATTTCATCACCCCGGGGGCGACGCTGGTCGTTGAGGCCGACCCCGATGGCGTGATTCCGCGCGCGGTCGGCAGCCAGGACCGATTCCCCGCCACAGGCGAAGCGTCACTCAAGGTCATCTCCATTCCCGACATGGAGGTCACCGTTGTTCCCGTACTGGAGGCAAACCAGCCGGACACGTCAATCTTCGCGTGGACCGACAATATCGGCGACGACAGTCCCGAAGTCGGATTGTTCAGATATGCCTTTCCGTTCAATAAATTTCACGCCAGGAGCCGGGAGGCATACGCCACCTCACTTGACCTGGTCTCCGATGATGGACAGTGGGGCCTTGTGCTAGAATTAGAAGCCTTGCGGATGTTGGACAACGCAACGGGTTATTATTACGGGGCAGCCGCGAGTGTCAATGGTTATGTACGGGGGCGTGCGCGACTCGGTGGGTGGACGAGTATGGGCAAGGCGTGGGACACGGAGCTTGCACACGAGGTCGGGCACAACCTCAACCTGGAGCACGCGCCGTGCGGAGGGGCACTGGGTACAGACCCGGACTTTCCTTACCCGGATGGTAGCGTCGGTATCTCGGGTTTCGACTTTCGCGATAGCACTCTGATCTCGCCCGCATATCACAAAGATATCATGGGCTATTGTTATGAGCAGGGATGGCTCAGCGACTACTTCTTCGAGAAGGTAATTGACTATCGTGAGCAGGTTGAGGGCAAAAGAGGGCCGCCACTAGCCGATGCCGCCCACGAATCCGACATGTTGGTGCTATGGGGGGGCGTGCAGGGCGGTGAACTTCGAATTGAGCCCCCGTTCTCGGCGACCGCCTCGGCACGTCTACCCGAAGCCGACGGGCCGTACCGCCTTGAGGGACTCGGAGGAGATGTGATCCTGTTTTCGCTCTCCTTCACGCCGGGACAAGACAAGTTCGGCGATAAGTACTTCTTCTTCGCAATCCCGGTTGAGCAGGACTGGGAGGAGTCACTGGATCGTATCGTCCTCACCGGACCTGAAGGAAGCGTGGCCATCGGCGCGGACGAGCAGCGGACATTGTCTGTTTTCCGGGATGCGCGTACCGGGAAAGTCCGTGGCATACTGCGCGACTGGGACGGCAATCTGCCCGTTGCATTGCAACAGGCCGACGACCTTAGCATCATGACAATCCAGGGACTCATGGATTCGGTCCGTCAGCGGAGGTAAGCGCTACTCCACAACATTTATACCAAAATTGTAGACTAATGGCCCTCTTGCAAAATCCATTTTGTTGCGACCAGTGATCCGGCCAATTTGGGGTATAAATTGGTCCAATTTTCTTGGATTACGTGAATGATTGGTCTGTGTTCACCGCTTTCTTCGAATGGGGCTTCTACTAATTTAGTGAAACCCTTGTTTTTGAGACAGCATCTGGATATAGATCTAGTCCACCGAGATAGAAGTAAATTGCATTTGCTAACCGTTTGTTATTTCGAAATCCGCGGCAACGGACTTTGATCGTTTTGATTCGACTGTTAATGCTTTCTGCTGGCCCATTACCCTGCATTTCCAAGGCGGGTCTTTCCTGTGAGAGTTTAGCCGGGAATCTGGTCTTTATAGCCCAAAAAGTACCCTTTTCCTACCTGATGCCGAGCCGATGGTATCGGCGAACAGGGACGCATTCCTGACCAGCCGCGCCGAGCGCAGCGTGTTGCCCAGTGGCGCATCTCCAAACTCGGCATTGGCCCACTGTTCGCTATCCAACATGTCACCAGGTTGTCTGACCGGACGTAATTCCACCGCAGGCACCCCCAGTTGCTGACGCCACCTGCGATTAAGTTCGTATACATACAACGCCTTCGGCGGCTCCAGAGTGTCATGGCGGAGGCCGCCAGCGGTTTGTCCAATGTACTGAAAATTGGTGGCCTTGAAGCAGGAACCCGGCCATTCGGGATCCACATACGTTCAACGATCCACACCCGGTAGCCGTAATGCTGCTGATAGTCCTCAGCCAGCCGCCTGAGCACGGAACTGGCCAGATGCTGGCACCGCTCCCGCATCAGGAATTGGCTCAGGCACACCACACGGTGCAGATGGGCCTGTCGCTGCGCGTCCGATCAGGCCATCCACTGCTCCCGGGCCGCCAGTCGCAGGGCGGCCGCCGAAAAACCGGCCGCACCCACATAAAACCGTGTGCATTGTCAATCAGATACCGTACCTGGGGCAAAATGTCGTCACTCCACGCGGATGCTCATGATGCATCAGCGTGTTCCAGATCTCACGCTGATCGGTGTCGGTCACCTTAACCAGCGTAAGACCCTGCACTTCCTTAACAACCTCAGGCAACGTTCCGGGGCAGGCACCGGTTCAGCCAGCAGGCGGGGAGCGTCGCGCGCCTCAACGAGCCGCACGGAGCCCTCCAGAGTCTGGACGGATTGCGTCAGGTAGGCAGCCGGTACGCTCAGTCGGATTGTTGCACAGCATACCGCTCACATCGCCAATGCCCGCATACCATGTCTGGAACGTTGGGGTAGGCGAGGCGCATATCAATGTACTCCCAAAGTGTAGCACTTCAAGCTTGGCGAGCTTCGTCAGATCGCGCCCGAGGATACCCCCAAGATCCGCGTTGCCGTTGATGCGCAACGTAGTCAACTCCCGCAGAAACGAGATTTCTCCCGGCAAAGCTCCGGCCAGAGAGTTATTGGCGAGGTTGAGAACCTCAAGCTCGGTGAAGTTGACGATCTCTCCCGGTATTGAATCCTTGAGGGCATTGTTCGGCAATGAGAGTTCCGTGACCCGCCCGTTTCCGACGGTTACGCCAAACCAATCCCCGAGTGGACCGTTATCTCCCCATCCTGCTGTGTTCGTCCATGAAGCACCATTCATCTTGTCATACAGCTCAATCAAAGCGAGCCGCTCAATCTGACTCGGCGCACAGTAATTAACGTTCCGGCCTGGAATGTTCCTCCACCACTCCAAGAACACTACATCTTGTTGCCTGCAGACCCCCGTATCCTCGACGAACAGGGCTTCTACATCGAGCCCGATGAAGCTGCGTGGCAGGAGCCCTTTCAGATCAGGGTTCTTGTGCAAACGTAGCCTCAATAGCTGCGTGAGGTTGCCGAGTTCGGGCGGGATCGGACCGGAGAGTTCATTGTGGCTGAGAGTGCGATCTTTCAGTTGCGTGAGAATGCCGAGTTCGGGCGGGATTGGACCCGTCAGACGGTTGCTGTACAGAACCAACTCCTCAAGGTTGCGCAGTCTTCCCAACAGCGACGGAAGAGTGCCCCTGAGATTGTTATAGGGGAGCCACAGCTTCGTCACATGCCCCCCGGCGTCCGTTGTTACCCCATGCCATTGGTCAAGCGGTGCATCGGTTAACCCCCCCTCTTTCCACGACCAATCCTCTCCCTCGGTAGCTTTGAACAGCATCTCAAGAATGTAGCGGTCAGAAACAGACGAATTGTTAGGGTCCTCTACCAGGATGATTGCGGTCCCGGAGACGGTAGCCAATGTGGCCGTGATCATCGTTAGGCCATAATTGACCGAAGTAACATTGCCGATCGAATCCACCACAGCGACAGAAGGATCAGCGCTTGACCATTCCAAGTCCACGCCTGTTACGGGGGTTCCATCCTGGTCCCGGACCACCGCTGTGAGCTGAACGGTCTCGCCAAGCGATCCCACCGCCACGGCACCTGGACTGACGGTTACCCCTCCACTCCCACCATAGCCCCCTCCACTCGAAACCAGAATCAGCCGATCAGCATCATCTGCAAAATCCGCATCCTTCCCTGCCATCACCGTCACTTTCTGGGGCACGCTCCAGTTTGTTGGTGTAAAACATCAACACGGTCTTATCCAGGCTGAGGTCCGACCCATTTTGTCCCATAATAGTCACGGTCACATCCCCCGTCCGTGCTGACGACAGCACTACCATGAAATCCACCGCCCCCCTTTCTCAACCGTTACATCCGCCGGAGTGATCACCAATCTCTGCGCAAGAAGGGTCAGGGGGGACAGGCAGAAAATCATCAACATTAGCATCAATGTGATGCCCCTCATCCTAAACCTTGCTATTTTGTTTGCACCTTGTCTATCTTCCAGTCGTCTCCTAATCCCGCGCGTCAAATCCGGGTAAGAGTCCATATGATTGCACTATATTTTGATGAAGCCCAAATTTAATCATTTCACATGAATTGCGGTAGAACCCATTTGGACACAACCCCATAAGGGCTATCTGATCTGGATCATGCGGCCGGTCCTTGTAAGTGTTCCAGATGCTGTCGTTACATTGACGCGGTATATGTACATGCCAGAACTGGTTGTAGACAGGTCCAGCGATAGCGTGCGATCCCGGCCCGCATTCAACTGCTGCACTTGGGAAGTATAGATCACACGACCAAGTATGTCGAACACCTCGGCGTACACCTGTGCCTGTTCCGGCAGATGGAAAACAATTCGCGCTGCATCACGAAATGGATTAGGGTAGTTACCTTGCACCAACAACTCCTCGGGCAATTCTGTGTGCTCTTCGTTATCAATCACGGTCACCTTCACCACTGCGATCGCACTGCCAGAATGCCCCTGATGTTCTGTGGTTGTAAGAAACTGGCCCAGCCTGATGTCAGAACTTTCCTTTCCCCAAGGCATATCTGGGATCCGCCCCGGCGGGCGCAATGGCTGGCTCAGTCCGATGTCAGAACTTTCCCTTCTCCTCTCCTGCATCACCTGCGTTGCTGGACTGACGCTCAAATCCTGTGCAAAAAGGATTAAAGGCGAAAGGCAGGATATAGCCAATATCACTGCTAATGAGATACTTCTTATTTCGATTGCACTACCTTGTCTCTGTCTGAAAAACATCTAAAAGCCCGTTGATAAACTGAAGTTCTCCCTGTTTAGCTTCTCTACGGAAGAAGGCCCCCCATGCTGAGCTAATCTGCGTTAGGTTCCCTGATTTCGCCATTTCGGTAGGGCATTTGTGTATTTAGATCAATTTGTCCACCCCATGAGATTTGATTTGCGCGCGCTAGGCTAACTGGCAAATCAATAAATACCCGAATCTTGTTCCCTCATCGAAGCTCTTTACCGAATTCGCACAAAGCTTCCAATTTGCACGGAACGCTCTATGGGCGAATCTGCAACCACACGGTATAGATAGAGCCCTGCAGGCAAAGTCACACCATTCAACTCGACACTCTTTGACCAGCCGGCCGTCATATTACTCTCAGGGACGCTCAGAACACGTCTCCCGATAACATCGATTACTTCGACCTGAACACGAGCCTGCCAAGGAAGGTCGAACGTCAGTTGCGTGGTTTCCTGAAAAGGGTTGGGGTAATTACCATGAACTATAAATTTTTCTGGTAAAGATTCTCCCCCACTCGTTTCTTCTATTGCTACGGTGGTACAGGTTGGGCCATCTACGTAGTCAATATTCTGCAGCCACTCCTGAAATTCATCATCGCGGGGTGCGCAGAGTTCTTGCCCCGAAAACAAAAGATTGTAAAGGCTATCCAATTGCATCAAACTCCTGGGGAGACTTCCTGTCAAAGCATTATTTGACAGATCCAGCTCTGACAATATTGACAGTTGCCCCAGTTCTGGTGGAACCGTCCCACTAAGCTGATTATCGTTCAGCCACAATGTTACCAGATTCGAAAGTTGCCCTAGTTCCGATGGAATCGGTCCGGTAAGCTGGTTGTTATCCAACCGCAAACCTTCCAACCTAGAGAGTTGCCCTAGTTCTGGTGGGATCGGTCCGCTAAGCTTGTTGTTATACAACCGCAGAGTTGACAATTTCGAGAGTTGATTCAGCTCTACAGGGATTGATCCGGTAAGCTGATTGGCATTTAAGGTCAGGTATCCTAATTCTGAGAGTTGTCCTAGTTCTGGCGGGATTGATCCAGATAATTCATTCAACTCAATAAGAAGCGCATTTAATCTTGAGAGTTGGCCTAGCTCTGGCGGGATTGATCCAGTCAGTAAATTATGCGACAAAATCAATGCCTCTAATTTCATGAGTTGCCCCAACTCCCGGGGAATCGGGCCAGAAAGCTGGTTTTGAGGTAACCACAAATTCCTTAGATCCTCGACTTGGCCTAATTCTGGTGGAATCACCCCCGTAAGATTGTTTCCGGGCAAAATGATTCCGACTCCACCTTGAATGAATTGCACCCCGAACCACCCGTCTAATTCCTCAATCGTGGGCATGGCCGTAATGTCCCACCCCGAATTGTCCAGCCAGTTATCGCCGTCCGTAGACTGATAGAGAGCACGGAGTGCCTCCGTCAGATCTACCAGATTAATCCGTCCGAAGAAATTCAACACATCGGGCTCATCCGTAAAGGAGCCGTCACGAATATGGACAGTGAAATGGGCCGTGCGATCCGGAGCAACACCATCAGCAACCGAAAATCGGAAAGTCACCGCCGTAGAATCTCCAGTCTCCAGTACCCCTATTGATTGCTCCGTACCAAGCAGGGTGATATACGGATAAGATTCGAGAGGTACCAATTTTACCGTTAGCTGCCCGGAAGCAGCCAGGTAATTGATAAGTGTCACGTTGATCGTGACCTCATCCCCAGGATCAATCTGCTGATTACCGTCGCTATCCTCCCATGACCAATGTTTGACGCGTACAGCCGGAACCGTTACTTCCTGCAAACTAGCCTCGGCATTGACGAGTCCTCCATTCAACTGTCCCGCATGTACGGGCAAAGAGTTGTCCGCATCTATATTCTCGGCCGAAAGCCGCAACTGTTCCCGAAGCTCATCCGGCGATATGTCGGGAAAGCGAGTCTTCACCAACGCCGCGATGCCACTGACCAATGGAGATGAGATGGATGTGCCTGACACAGAAAGGTACTTGTCATTAGGGAGTGTCGTATTGATGTCTACACCAGGAGCGTATATATCGACCGACCTTCCGTAATTCGAAAATTCCGCAAGTTGCCGTGAATCTCGCTTAGTTGCACCAACCGAAAGCACCCGGGGATGAGCCTCTGGATAGATTGGATAGAGATCGTTATTTGAGTCTTCATTGCCCGCCGCTGCCACGACCAAAGCCCCCATGTCTGTGGCAAGATTCAATGTCTGGGAGATCATGCGTAGCTCCTCGCCTCCAGAAGATCCACCCCAACTTGTATTTATGATGTCGGCACCATTGGCGGCCGCATACAGGACGCCTTTAAAAGCACCATACAGTTCCTCCCTTTCGTGAAATACATTTATGTGCATCAACTTTGCATTCCAGGCCGCACCTGCAATCCCTACGCCGTTATCTGTTACGGCGCTCGCAGTACCTGCAACAGCCGTCCCGTGACCTGACACTTCCGGCCGAGTAGGATCCGGCGTAGGATCATTGTCCGTCTCATCCTCACTGTTAAAAACCACCCCATGCACATCATCAATGAAACCATTGTTATCATCGTCTATCCCGTTATCTGGGATCTCATCCTCATTGACCCACACGTTCGCTAACAGATCCTCGTGATCCCAATCTCCGCCAGTATCTACAATCGCAATCACAATCGGCTCTGAAGCATCTTCTGCCTTGACCAGATCCCAGGCTTCCGGCAAATGAACGAGTTCTAGATACGGCTGCTGCTGTTCGTATTGAAGGTCATTGGGCTCTGCTTGGGGCAACGATCCATATCTACGGGTAACTAACACCGGCTCGGCATACACCACCCCAAATTTCGACGAAAAATCCCGGGAAACCTGCTTTGGATCTGCCTGCACCCTATAGCGAACATAGTAGGTGCGGCGAAGGGCGGCCAGGTTCTCAGCTGTCTTCGGAGTAGACTCCACATAATCCAAAAATGGATACACACGCTCGATCCTGTACACATCATACCTCTCTGCCGCACGATCAAAGCCCGACAGGTTTGTTTTCGCCGCCCTCTCCCCGATCACAATACCTGACTCAAACTGCACGGCTACAACCTGGTCCTTGAACTCAGGCACTGGCTGCTGCGCCGCGGCTAGGTGTGAAAACCCAGCAAAAAATAGAATGAACAAGAAGATTGGGTTGAATTTCTTACTTGATAGCATGTCTTAAAAGATGATTGATTTATGAGAGTAGCGGTTGCACCATCACGACAAACATCACCGCCCAAGCCGGGTCTGTTCGCCTCTAACGGACTGCACTAATGGTCCGAGTTCACGGCGAATTACATCCCGAGACTGTTGAAAAAAAAGCGTCGAAAACTTTGGAGAAGAATACTTCAAGGGTCAATCTCGATAGCTTGTGCAACAGTCTCAACGCTTATAGACATATCCCTTACTAAACTCCCCACAAGTTTAGTAATAATTCAAGTATTTTTTCCACCAATTATGTTCTTTCTATGTTATATATTGGGCAATATTGGTTGTTTTATTATTAAGATCAGGAAACTGTTAAAAAGGGGGGATGCGTCAAATTTAGTGGGGGGGGACTCCCTACCATTTATGCAAGTCAAAAACGGGAAAATTTGATTGATTTCAAATTTTTATTTGACTTGAGATTTGCGTGAGTCCTCCGGAGTTACATGATGCGGATTGATTTTTCGTTTTTCATTCAATTCGGAGATTTTTCTTCGATCTGGTCATCCTTCTCGTCTTCTGCTGCCATTTCATTTGTTACCCTCTTGGGCTAACCGGCTGGTTGGAGCAATTTGGCTGCGGCGGTTGCTCGACTGCGATCAAAGCACGTTTGGTCGCGGAGCATCGCACAAGCGACGGCCAACAGGCGGTCTGCGATCGATCGCAGGGCCCGG
>Ga0209544_1003490_pt1 | contig 12139 bp, 20 predicted proteins | sample MesohylPK_FD_187297 | JGI IMG/M metagenome (GOLD analysis project Ga0209544, IMG submission 187297) | Host-associated microbial community of the marine sponge Aplysina aerophoba from Gulf of Piran - sponge mesohyl, lysed by proteinase K... | ecosystem: Host-associated > Porifera > Sponge >...
CCCCCAGTGCATCATCAACCCACCGGCAGAACAAGCACGACAGCCGGCGACAGTCCTTGCCTCAGCCACACGACAATGGAGATGAATATGGTGAGAAAGTAAAAGAGACCGGCGACTGACGCAGAGACGTTGGCGTTGTTGAAGAAGAGACTCATTACAAAGCTGATTGGAAGAGGTGAAGAGCGTGGAGGGAAAGAGAAAAGGAGGGGAGGGAGAAGGGAAGATGAATGGAGGGAGAGGAGAAGAGGGCGAGAAGGGGAGGAGATGAGAGAGGAGAGACAGGGGATGGTGGAGAGAAGAGTTGAAACACTCTAAATCAAGCTTACCTATCCACAGCACCAACTTCAGCAGACATACTGTAACTACATACGTACATACATACACATGCACAGCACAACAGAGCACTCCTATAGACCACACCAACTGCCACCGCAGCTGCACGTCCAGGAGATGTGCTCACTACTGCTGCACACTGAATTTACCCACAAACAATCTTCAATTGATTACCGTCTTAGAACAGCCTGGCCAAGATCATTGCTGTTGACATCCAGTTTCAATCATTTCTATTCGTACATGTATGTACGTAACTACAAATATACCATTACCAGGACACCACATCCTACCTCGACTTCTACGCATGCAAAAACATTGTTTCCATAGCAATGGTACATAAGTTGCTACATCACCATGGTAACCCATATCTAGGTCTACGTAAGTACATGCACAGCCATGCCTTAGCCGTGTCTGAGACTGACCAGAACAGGATGAGGACAGCAGCATAGACTTGCAGAAAGAGCCAGACGAGGAAAGCGTTGCTGTACACAATCATCTGGAGGGCATACATTATGGCTGTGATCATAACCACACTGATGGACAAGGTGGCATAGGTGGTGATGAACCATGACAGCCAGTGGGCAAGACGGCCGAGCCCCATCATCTTCATAACCTGAGGAGGAGTGATTGAGGACATAACATCACACTGCATGCAAGAGTTCAGACGTACTGTACGTACGTACAGGACCACACACACAACTGCCCACTGGGACATACCATATACTGCCTTGCGCAATGCTTCACCATACCCTTTCTTCTCTATGAGTTGCGCGAGTGTTATTTCTTTTCTCCCGCCAAAGTATCCGGTGTACCGCTCATATATTTTATTGTCCTTTTTCTTTTCAGATATTTGCATCTGTGCGGCATTGGAGACCTCCACCACTACATTGGGGGCTTTATTCGGCGCATATGCCGGTGTGTGCTTACCGTTCAGCATATTCGCTATTTCAGATGCGAGACAACCGAGCCGTTTCCCTGCTGCGTTGATGCTTATTTTTTCTTGTGTGTTTACCATACTGCTTTTTATACAAACTCAATCACCGCAACTGTCCGCCCCGAACCCGGGCGAGATTCAACCTTGGTGATGCGGGTGTACCCACCGTTTCGCTCTTTGTATTTCGGCCCCAACTCTTCAAGTAACTTTTTTACCACTATTTTGTCATTATTGAAACGACTCAATAGCAATCTCCTGGTCGACAAGTCATTGACTGCCGCCTTGGTGACAATTTTCTCAAGGTAGGGGCGAATACTTTTTGCGCGTGCTTCTGTGGTTTGAACCCGCATATGTAGTATAACAGATCGCGCGAGAGAGCGCATCAGCTGCTTTCGTTGATCTCTTTTTCTCCCAAATTTTCTCCCTCTTTTGTGGTATGCCATGGTGTTTGTGTTACTCTCCGTCTTTCAGGATTATCCCTCGCCCTTCAAGGCGCTCGGTGATCTCCTCAACCGCTTTCGTGCCGATGCCAGGTATCTCCCGAATACCGGCTGCTCCCTTTTTCAGCAAGTCCATAACGGTTTGTATATTGTTTTTTTCTAGTGCGTTCACAATGGTGGCACTCAGATCCAAATCCTGTATTGCAATCACCTTCATGTTTTCATTTGCTTCCTGCTCTATTTCTTTCATTTTTTCTTTATTTTCTGACTGGAAGCCAAGCATTGCCTCAAACTGTGTTAGCATAGTGCGCAGTGCCTTTTCCAGTGCCTCACGGGGCGTGATGGTTCCGTCAGTTTCAATAAATAGAGAGAGGCGGTTAAAATCGGTTCTCTCGCCGACTCGCATATTTTCTACTTCATACGACGACCGCTTCACTGGGGAGAATATCGCATCCACGACAATTGACCCGACCTCTGAATCGTCAGAAAAATCTTCTCGAGGGCGAAAGCCGATGCCTTGTTGTATATCTGCCTCTATCTGTAACTCTGTTTTGTCGTCAGCGATCTCCGCTATGACTAAATCCTTATTTATCACTTCAACCTGCGACGGCGCTTCAAAGTCCCCGGCAGTAACAACACCTTTTCCTTTCTTCTTCAATGCTATTCGTTGTGGGAAGGTGTCTGTATTCGCCTTGACGCGAATATTTTTCATATTCACGATAACGGTGAGTGCGTCCTGCTTGATCCCATCCAGTGCTGAAAACTCGTGCGGCACCCCCTGTATGCGTATGGTGGTAATTGCCACTCCCGGTATTGAGGACAGTAGCATCCTTCGCAGGGCGTTGCCGAGCGTGTTTCCGTATCCGGGGTATAAGCTTGAGATCTCATATGTTCCCTCTGTGTCTGTTTCCTGTACTATCTCTGGCTTGGAGGGAATAGCGATGTTAATATACTCTGTCATAATATAAAAATGTTTATTTGTAATTTAGCGGGAATAGTACTCAAGAATTGACGGGATTGAAAATACCGTTTCGCCAATCACTGGTTTTCCGGTGATCGTGCCTTGGCGCGCCTTGCTATCCCAAGAAGCCCACCCTACGCGTGACTTCGTTGTGTTTCCGGCAAGCAACACCTCAAAAAGTTTTGTTTTTGTGCTCCCTTCCCGGATTCCGACCGTGTCTGTGTCACGCACCTGGTATGATGGGACGGTTGTTTTCCTGCCATTTATCGTAAAGTGGCCGTGGGAGACGAGCTGTCGCGCCATGCGCCTGGTCGGCACTAGATTGAGCTGGTACACCACATTGTCCAACCGTCGTTCTACCACCTCGGCGAGTGCTTCCTCGGCTGACGCTTTTTGGTTCGCAACCGCCTTTTTCACATAGTTTTTCAATACTCGCTCTGAGACGCTGTATAGGTAGCGCATTTTCTGTTTTTCGGCTAATTGCTTGCCATACTCAGATGCCGACCTTCTGCGTCGCTTTGGAACACGCCGTTGCTCACGCAGAGCAAATTTCTGTGTTTGACAATTTTCAAACAGTGGTGCTTGCAGTCGCCTGCTGATTTTATGTTTTTTTACTTTCTTCATACCCTGTGATGATACCCGCCCAGTTGTGTTTGTTACACGCGCCTTGGCTTTTTGCGCCTTGGGCCGTTATGTGGCACTGGCGTCCTATCGCGAATGGAGTGTACAACAAACCCTCGGTTTAGAAATGAACGGAGTGCTGACTCTCTTCCGCTTCCCACTCCTTTTACAATGATATCTATATCTTTCACCCCTATTGCCATTGCCTTTTCAGCGATTGCTTCAGCAACTTTTGCTGCCGCATACGGTGTTGCTTTTTTTGCGCTGCTGAAGCCGAGCGTGCTGCTGGTTACCCACATCACCACATTGCCGCCTGGCTCAGTGAAGAGTACTTTGGTATTATTAAAAGTTGCCTCAACAAAGACAACACCTCTGCTGATCTTCTTTTTCGGAATCTTAGATAGTACCCTCGTGCGCTTTCCAGAATCACTCCTATTCTGCTCCACTTTATTTGCTGTTCGCTTTTTTCCCATACTACTTTTTCTGCAACTTCACTCGACCTGATCCCATGGTCTTTCTTGGCCCCTTTCTTGTTCGCGCATTTGTCTTTGTCCGTTGTCCACGAACTGGCAATCCGACACCATGTAGGTACCCACGCAAGGTTTTTATGTCTTTCAGTCGTTTGATATCCTGCGCAGATGATCGACGCAAATCGCCCTCAACGGTAAATTCTTCAATCTTTTTACGCACAGCAGTTTCTTGATCTGCATTCAAATCCCCCACCGTATTGGTCGGGTTTATAGATAACTCTTCCAGAATACTCTTCGCGCGGGATTGACCGATGCCATACACCGCCGTAAGCGCAATTCTTAAATGTTTTTTTTCAGGTATATTTACGCCAACAATACGCATACTAAACTAACTGTGTTATTTTTTCTTTCTCCGCTTTCTGTGAGCGGTCGGTCGTCGTCGCTTCTGTGTTTTTCCTTTTGGACTTGCCTTCTGCCGCATCTTCCTGCGAGGATTTGTCTTATTAATGAGGTACAGACGACCCTTCCGACGCACTATCTGATCATTTTTATCTTTTTCCTTAATGGAGGTTCTGACCTTCATACACTAAACTATGGTGTGGTTATGCTGTGCTATCTATCACTCTTACAGGCGTTTTGTGATTCTTGCTCTACCGCCATGTGGATCTAGCACAAGAGACACCTTATCACCCACAAGGACATTAATGCGATTCATTCGCATGCGTCCCGACAGATACGCGAGTGTCTGCTCGTTTGTTTGTTCCACTGTTACCCGGAATAGCATATTCGGCAGTGTTTCGTCAACACTTCCTACTACTTCCGTTTGATTGCTCTTCTTTTGTTTTATCACAGTGGGTATGTTAATTCTACCACACTAAAAAACATCTGCACAAGAGTGCTGTGTAAAACCAGATTGCAACATCTTGCACCCTACCTGTCAAGCCCTTGCCGGTATTCGTCTATATTTTTATGATGTCCTGAGCGCAATACCTCTGGTACGCTATAGGTTTTTCCCTCATATTCGAGTGATTCCGGACGAGTATACACTTTTCTGCTCGCCACTCTGGCATCTTCTCGGGAGGTTTCATTTCCCAAGATGCCGGGTAACTCCCGCGCTGTCGCATCAATGATGCTCATTGCGGGTAGCTCACCGCCGGTGAGAATATAGTCGCCGATAGACACATGCTCCGCATTCGTTGCCTCGGCGACTCGCTCATCGACACCTTCATAATGTCCGCAGAAAAAAATAAGGTTTTCATACTGTGCGTATTCTTTCGCTTTTTCCTGCGTAAACAAAACACCACCAGGAGTGAGGAAAATTGCTTTCCTCGTCCCCTCGTGCTGTTTTGTTTTGTTAAAGCACCGAAGGTATGGTTCTGCTTTGAGAACCATACCCGGTCCTCCGCCGTATTGCCGGCTATCAACACGCTTCAGTAGTGGCACCTCATCAATAGGGTTGTAATACCGTATGTCAATTATGTTTTCTTTCACCGCTCTCCCTAAGATAGAACATTGGAAATATGGTGTACAAACCTCCGGAAACAAAGTTATAATGTGTGCCCGTAACATAGAGCAGTCCTTACATCTCGTTCTTCTCTGGCTCTTCTATGATAACGCTCACCTTTGCTTCATGCTGACCTCCGTATGCGTGCATAATTGTTCGGATTGCGGTTGCCATCCTTCCCTGCGCGCCAATAACTTTCCCCATGTCACTTGAGTCAACATTGAGTGTTAATTTCACCCCCTGTTTATCAACTTCATGCTCGACCGTAACTTTGTCGGGGTTGTCAACAATTCTCTGAATAATTTCTCTGAGAAACTGTGCCTCTTCTTTTTCTTGTGTCATACTTTTCTATTTTTAGTAAACAATAACTATTTCATCCTTCCGTAGAAGGAGTGTCTTGTGGAGGGGGTGAAGATGGTTTTTCTGCATCGGTGTCAGCGGTGTCATCTGTATTGCTTTGTTCTGCTGTCTTGACCTCCTGCTTTGGCGCCTCATCCTTTGTGTCGCCCGCTGGTTCTGCTGGTTCTGCTGTGTCCTTAGGAGCATCACCTGTACTTGCCTGCGCTTCACTTTTCTGCTCTGCTTCTGCGCCGTCGGCTGCATCTTTTTTCTTTTTCACTGGACTCTTCTTCGGCAATGTGTTGACGGCAACTCCCTCTATTACACCATTCTTGATCAAAATGTTGTGCATCGTGTCTGATGCTTGCGCTCCGACTGATAGCCAATGCTGTATCCGCTCATTGTTCAATGAGGTTGTCTTTCGTATTGTGTCGTATGTCCCCAACAGTTCAACTGGCTTCCCTTTTCGCGCCGCTACCGTGGATTCCACCACTACCACCCGATACGACGGATTATTCCGCCGACCGATGCGCTGTAATCGTATCTTTAACATAGTGTCTGTAGTATACCATACCGCAAACTGATACAACCGACTCGCTATCCACTAACCCTGTCGGCAGGGCAGGCAACATACTGCAGGTCAACACCTTCGGTGGCATGTTGACTAATGCTCTGGTGTGTAGCCAGATGAGACCGTTGTCGGCTCTGCGACGACGAGGTGCGAAGCGACAATACTATGCATATCTACCCCCGTTGCCCCACCGCTTGCCATCTGCACAATCTCATTCCGTACAAAATATATGTCCTCCTCCGTCTGTCTCGCGATGTTCACATACTGCCCACTCATATATACAAAATACATATGTGCCGCTATAACCCCGATACATCCGATAATGACGCTGCCTATGATGCCCCCACGGATGAAACTGACTTTTTTTATTTTTTTCATATAATTTTTAAGTAACAATAAAGGTTCGTAATACTGCACTCCGCGCTCGCGGATTGCGCGCGCACTCTTCTTCTGTCGGTTTATGCGCTTTTTTTGTATATCGTTTTCCGAAACCCTCCTCTTCCCATTTTTTAAATGTTTGTTTCACTATTCTGCTTTCCCCGCTGTGAAACGCTATGATGGCGATCCTTCCTTCTGGTCGCATGTGTTTCGGTAGTACCTCAAGAAACTGCTTGAGCGTATTTATTTCATCATTCACCGTCATGCGAATTGCCTGAAAGGTCTTCGTCGCTGGGTGTAGTCGCCTCGGGTGTAGTCGCCTCGGTATTGCCCCTGCCACAATTGCCGCAAGCTTTTTTGTCGTGGCGATTGGTGCCGTCTCGCGCTCTTCCACAATATGCTTCGCTATGCGCACCGCCCATCGTTCTCCGCCGTATCCCTTAATGATGTCCGCAAGGTTGCTTTCCTCAAAGGTGTTGACCACATCAAACGCCGTTACCACGCATGCTCCTTCTTGGGTGCTGTAGCACATCTGTAGCGGCTCGTCCTGTGCGAAGGAAAATCCTCTCCCGCTGTGTAACTGATGGCTCCCCCATCCAAGATCAAGTAGCACTCTGTCGTATCCTGGCAGTGCCAACTCTTTTGTGATAGCTGCGATATCTCTAAAATTGCTTTCCACAAAATGTGCCGTTACCTCTTTTGGTGCTGGTGCGAGGTTTTCCTGCGCTTTCGTTAGTGCATTCCGGTCTGCGTCAATACCCACGAACACGCCGCCTTGCATTGCTCGTAACAGATGTTTTGCGTGACCGCCGAGTCCGACCGTGCCATCCAGCATGATACCGTTCGGTGCAATCGCCATCTGCTCAAGCACCTCCTGCACGAGTACGGGTGTGTGCGTCTCCATACCTTCTAGTCACTCAGTTTTTGAAACTCTTCTCCTTCGGCAAGCATCTGTGCTTCATGCAGATCAGGCATACCCTCGTTCTCCCATTCTTGTGAACTCCATATTTGAAAACCCTCTTCGGTGCTCACAAACACAATGGTATCTTTCAGGTCAGCGAATTGTGCAAGGTGTTCCGGTACCAACACTCTGCCGGAGCCATCAACAGCGATCTCTTCAACGGTTGTGAGAAATCTTGATAGCTTTCGGTGCTTTGCGCTGATAGAAAGTCGCCTATCTAACTCCTGCGCTTTCGTTTTTCCGCTCTCCCATACTTTGCTTGCGTACACATTCAGACACTTATCAAGACCGCGGCTGACAATTAATGTCGTACCGAGTATCTTCCGACACTTCGTCGGAACGGCAAATCGCCGCTTTTTGTCCATTGTCAAATAAAATTCCATAGGTACGCAAGAGGGTACTTCTTCCCCACCACGCTTCTACTATAGACCATTTATTTCCACATATCCCCACTTTTTTCCACAATTTTGCACAAAAACAAAAAATGTCTATATTCCATAGGATTTTTTTATCCCCGCCGTTGTGTAAAAGTTACCCCTAACCCCCTTGACAACACACTACTGACTCTGACGGATCCGCACTGCTCTCCTACTGCACCTCTTTGAGCACAACTTTGCATTCAACATAGTCCGCCATTGCTTCTGCCAACCTTTCTGCAGACACACTATCGCCACTTAGGATATACTCATCAGCGTTTCTCTCTTCAAACACCTCATCAACAATAATATCAGCACCTTTTTTTATTTCTTCTGTAACTACCTGTGACAAAAAGTCACGCTCCTCCTGCGCGAAAGTGTGCGGTGCAGACACTGTCATTGAAAACTTTCTTTCTGCTGTCTTACTGTTTTTCATACATCTTTGCTTAAGAGTAGTGTACCAGTGCTTTTGTGTGGAAACTGATTTTCTTAATGAGCAGAATTGGATTTCTGCTAAAACATCTTGACACTCCAAGCAAACACTTATATCATATAACCATCTGACAACAGCCAATGATTTAAAAGTGGTTTTTGGTGCATAACAGATTCCTAAAAATATGACAAAGAAAAAACATAGTGCCAACAAATACTCAAATAGAAATGAAAATTTTGTAACGAGTGAGGAGATAGAGAAGGTTGACTTATATCTAGAGAATTTTCAATATCGTGATTACTTTTCTTTCCTCTGCAAATTAAGGCCTAACCAGAAAGACGAGAAGTTGGAGGTGATTGATGAGACAGATGCGGATGACTTTAATGTGGATAAAAGGAGTGGGTTAGTGTATCTTTTTGTTTTAGATGGGAAAATTCTAAAGGTAGGATCAACAATCACCCCCTTTGTAAAAAGAGTGCAGTCATATAACACAGGGAAAACAAGGTATAGAATAGCAGGAAAAAATTCAACGACAAACTATTTCTGTCTTCAATCATTTCTTAAGCTTGGTAAGGTTATTGATGTATATGCATTTTTTCCAGAAACAGAAGCCGCTGATATATTTGGTACTGTGATGGATGTTGAACCAAACCCAAAACACTGGGAACGAAAGATATTGGCAGCGCTGGCAGAAGAAGGCAGGAAGCCGGTGCTTTGCACTCAAAGATAAAAATACAGTATGTCAAAAAATAGAAACGACAATCCTTTAAAAATCAATGATCTTAAGAAAATTACCCTGGGCTTTAATGATCTTCCAAATAAGTCAAAATTTAAACCTCTTTGCAACATACGCCCAAACAACAAAAAGGAGTGCCTTGAAATTATGCCAAGGGAAGATGCCAAGGATTCAGACATGCGACGGAGAGGGCTGGTTTACATATTCGTCATAGGAAAGAACCTTTTAAAGGTTGGAAGTACTACACAGAATTTCAAAGAAAGAGTTCAGTCGTATAATTGCGGTAAGGGCAAGGCGAGAAAAAGAGGGACATGTTCGACAACAAACTATTTTGTACTGCAATCTCTTTTAAATTTCAAAAAGGAGGTGGAGGTGTACGCGTTCTTTGCGCCAAAAATAGACCGATTGGTATTCGGAAAAAAGGAAAAAATATCATTGCCGCCAAAACAGTGGGAGAAGAGTATTTTAAAAAAGATGAAAAAGGAGGATAAAATGCCAATATTCTGCACGCAAACCTAAAATATTATTTCCTTGTTGACATCCTCTTGTAATATTCTTTGTTAAATGTCTCAACAAAACTTCTTTCTTTTTTTGTGAGCAGGAAACTTCTAATTTTAGGGAAATGCTGTAGCACTCGTATGTTATTAAAATTGCCATATCTTGTAACATTGTTTAAGAAAGAGTAAATAGGGCTATCTAACTCTCCCTTCACTTGCTCTGCTTCCTCCTTACTCTTACATCGAATAAATGCAACGCTCTGCGTCGCACCACAATTTCGATTAATAAAAGTACTGTACTGATTGGTGAGAGATATGAAAACTTTATATCCACTTTGATATTTATGTGGTCTTTTACTCCACACAACTTGAGTTGGGGTATGTATCACCTTATACCTATATATATTGTTTTTATGGACAGAAAGCAAATCTTTTTTTGTATGCTTGTGTAGATCGCTTGAAGTTTCAATTTGATACTTTTCATTATCAGCATTGATTGTTTTATCAATGATAGATTTTACAACTGGTGAATAGTATAGCGGAATAAAACGAACACCAGGATCAATCTTTACCCTTTCAGTAGATTTTACTTTGTAAAAATTTTCAACAGTAAATGGTTTGCTATTTTTTGTTTTCTGCAACAAAAACCAAGAAAATGAAGATCCTATCTTGGGAAACCATTTCTTTGCTCCATGAATATTTAAATGCAAAAACTGATATTGACTCAAAATTTCGACTACATCATTTCTGTCTGCAAAAGACATCCAATTATCAGGGACGATAAAAAGTATAAAGCCATTCTTTTTTGTTATCTTTATCGCTTTCCTTATAAAATCTCTTGAAAGATTATGATTTTTTGCAGTCCTTCCCTTTGAATTAAACTTTGCGTATGGCGGATTAGAAACCACCAAATCATATTCCTCGCTCTCATTAAATTCTAAAAAGTTTTTTAAACTTATATTGGCGCTATTTCCAAATATTTTTCTTATGTTTTTCACTCTCTTATCATTTATCTCATTAAAAATTAAATTTTCTATCTTTGTTTTTTTATTAAAAATATATGCATGAAAGTTACCATTACCAGCACAAGGATCAAGTATTTTTAAATTTTTTTTCCTCCAAAAACTATCTGGTATGGTGTCCACCATCTCTTTAACACACCCTATAGGAGTTGATTCATCGTTTGAATTAACAAAGTGGCTTTGATCTTCATTTAATTTATTAAAAAATTTTTCAATATCTGCATAGTCACCCGTTCCCATGTCTATTAAACAACTAGTATTTTTATTACGCTCTCTTGTCATAAGAAATATACGATGCACCGACCCCAATAAGCAGTACTTTCTTATTTATTGTAACCCTTCATAATAGCCATTAAAATCCTCCACTGGAAAACTAAAGAATGCCTTACAGTTAAAAGGAAAATCTAGCTTGACTTTTCCTTGTGGTGAAATGCTTGACTTTTTTGTATGCAATACCATGAGTAACTATGACAGTAACTAATCAGCGGGAGGAAAAACCAGACACATATAGCAACCCAATCACAAAGATAAGAAGTCCCTACCACGACAACACAAGTGATGGGGTGGTGATTTCTTTTGCTTGTGCTGTCACTGCATTTTTTAATTTTCTTCTACAACCTTATACCCCATATCATGCGCATCTTTTATCATGTTTTTTCTGCCCTCAGAGCAGTTACGCAGACCTGAGCGGATAAGTTTCTGTATCCATGTATACCAGTTATACGCACCTCCTTTAATGTTGGTGGCACATTGAATACACAGATATTCGTACAAGGACTTCTTAACCTCTGGATTGATTGTTGCACAATCAAGTGCCATTGTCAGTTCCCTATCCCTTATTGGCTTGTGAAACATGCAAGTAGGACAGTGAAAACTTGTTTTGCTTTCCATCATTTCACTCTCTTCCTCATGCTTTTTCAGCTCTGCTGGTGAAAGGTCTGTTCTTTTTGGCACATTGGAAGAGAAGGTGATCTTAATGCCGCTCCCTTTGTGCTGAAATGTTATGTCTTTCATAATTGATTTTTATCTTGTTAATGCAGGCAGTGGGTTGCCCCATCCATCTACACCAACATTATAAAGTCAATATGAAAGACAAGGTCGACGGTGTGTAGCAGTGCAAGTAGGAAACGAGTGCATCGCAAAAGAAAAGGCAGGGGCTTGCCGTAGTAATACGAGGTTTGACTATTGGGAGATAGACATGCTCGTGTGTCAAGTCATGTATTTATGCGTTTTCACAATATCGTTCCTTAGATTAATGCGCTAGATCATCAATGCCTTCCAAGAAGGCGGACTTGGCGCCATCTTTCGGCGGGTCAATCTCTTTTTCCGATCCACCGCGGTATATATAAATAAATTTCCCCTTTCTGTAGTCCATACAATGAGTCGGTAAGAGTGCTTCTTTGATGTCGGTTTTATCAATCATTTTTTCACACCTATCTATGAGAGGCTTTAAATCAATATACAACAATCTTCGGACTCTCTCAATTTGGTTACTCATCCACTCTCCCTCTCTTCCTTTGCTG
>Ga0209544_1003495_pt1 | contig 12121 bp, 9 predicted proteins | sample MesohylPK_FD_187297 | JGI IMG/M metagenome (GOLD analysis project Ga0209544, IMG submission 187297) | Host-associated microbial community of the marine sponge Aplysina aerophoba from Gulf of Piran - sponge mesohyl, lysed by proteinase K... | ecosystem: Host-associated > Porifera > Sponge >...
GGTCGGGGTCGGGGTCGGGGTCGGGGTCGGGGTCGGGGTCCTTGAACTGCCAGGTGCATTGCGCGGTGACGTCGTGGTCATCCCTGAGTCTGAACTCGAACCCGGTGAACCCGGCGTATGCCTGCCGCAACCCGGCAAACGTATTACTGGGGGCACGGGTCGAGCGGCCGGAAGGTCTGATCGGCAGGGCTCCTATCCACGCTCCGGCGGAGGTTTCGGTGACCCAGCGATACTCCGTCTCGACCTCCTCACTCGGAGCGGGCTTGAGCACGAGGGCCCATGACGGCGGCACCGAGGTGTCCGTGACCGTGGTGCCGCACGCCGGAGTGGCGTCGACGGACAGGGTCGGCGGTTCGGGGTCGTCCTCTTCGATCGTCAGGATGGCCCAGTTGGAAAAGAGGCCGGGCTCGGTCGAAACCGTCACTCTGTCAACGTTGTACAGCCTGACCCCCAAGCGCTTCTGCGCTGGCCCGAACACGTCGTTGTCCACCGCCGTGACCGTCACGGTCCCCGTGCTCGCGGTTTCGCCCGCCGGGATCACGAGGCGGACGTTGTCGCTCAGCGTGAAGTCCGACGCTTCCGCCCGGCGCGGCGTTCCCGCCGGAAACAGGCCCGCTTGCACAACAAGCTGCACGTCACCGAACAGGGTGGGATGGCTGAGCTTCGCCGTCACCGTAGCCACGCCCCCGTTTTCGGATATCGGGGTCGGGGTCAGCACCACCGACTTTGTCGGATGGAGCTCGTCGTCGACGACAGAGAATTCTTCAAATGAGGACGGAGTGCCGTTCGGCGCTGTACGGGCATTGCTCGATGCGGTGAAGGTGATCCGTATCAGCCTGGCGTGTCGCTTGACCCCGCCATCGTCCACCGACGTGACCGTGACCGTTCCGGTGCTGACCGTTGATCCCGGGCCGAAGGTCAGGACCTTGTTCTCGCTCACGACATAGTCGTCCGTCGTCGTGAACTCGTTGGCGGGCGCGACCGAAAGCGTCACTGTCACCGTGTCCGTCGCGGCCTTGTTCATCGTCGCGGTCACGGTCACGACGCCGGTCTCGGTAAGCGAGTCGTTGATGGGACTCACCGTGCCCGTACGCGTGAGGACCAGCGACACCCGGGGCAGCTGCGGCTGCGCCCACGCAGCGCTCGAAAGCACCACCCAAGACAGCTGCACTGTCAGGGCCGCAATCGTCCATCCCGGCTGTCCGTGAGGTGGGACGCGCCGTCCGCTCGCTGACGCCGCAGGCCGCCGGCGGTCTTGCTCAGCCCCTGACGATGCATGGACACCCCCTACCTCTCGCATGGAGGACGAAGCGGAAAAAGCGGGCGCGTCAGACCGTAGCGAGCAGAAGGGGACGAGGCGGCCCGACGCCGGCGCGCCTCATGGCGCATGTCCCGTCCGCGAAGCCACTCGTGGCATTGGGCTGGAAAGTGCGGCGTCGGTGAGAACTTCACCCTGTAGGAAGCCTAAGCGGAACAAGCTGATTGGTGGGCGATGTATCGGCGATAGTCGATGATGATTGTGCGAAGTACTGGGGTAGTCTGCGATGCTGAGGGCACGCAATGGGCGTCTCCTCTCGTGCCCGCCACGTCCGACCAAAGAAAGGAGCGTTTGAGTGGCAGAGTCGCGCGAAGAGTTATGCCGACGGATCGAGTTGCTCGAGGCCCGCATCTCGAACCTGTGCGCAGCCGTCCTGCGCGTTAGCGCCAGCCTCGACCTGGAGGCCGTCCTACGGGAGATCGTCGACAGCGCCCGCGCGCTGACCGGCGCCGGCTACGGCTTGATCGCGACCGTCGACGAGGCCGGGGAGCCGCAGGACTTCGTGACGGCCGGCTTTTCGCCCGACGAGCACACGAGAATGGTCGCGTGGTCCGACGGACCGCAGCTGTTCGAGCACTTCCGGGATCTGAGGGAACCGCTGAGACTGGCCGACCTGCAGGCCTACGTCCGAAAGCTCGGCTTCTCGTCGGAGGAGATCGTGCCGAGGACGATGCAGTGCACGCCGATGCGCCACCGGGGGATGCACATCGGCACCTTCTTTCTCGGCGACAAGGAGGCTGGACCAGAGTTCACGAACGCCGACGAGGAGGTTCTGGTCCTCTTCGCGTCGCAGGCGGCGACGGCCATCGCCAACGCCCGCACGCACAGGGACGAGCGGCGGGCCCGCGCCGACCTGGAGGCCCTGGTCGAAACCTCGCCGGTGGGCGTGGTCGTCCTGGACGTGCCGAGCGGCAGCGTCGTGTCGTTCAACCGGGAAGCCAGACGGATCGTCGAGCCCCTAGGGGAGTCAGGGCTGGCGCCGGAAGAGCTGCTGGCCGTGGCTACGTGTCGTCGTGGCGACGGGCGCGAGGTCAGGATGACCGACTTCCCGCTGGCCCAACAGCTCGATGGCGCCGCGACCGTGCGCGCCGAGGAGATCACCCTGTCGGTTCCTGACGGCCGGAGCGTCACGACCTTGCTCAACGCCACGCCGATCCAGTCGGCGGACGGCACGGTCGAGTCGCTGGTGGTCACCATGCAGGATCTGGCGCCGCTGGAGGAGTTGGAGCGCCAGCGAGCCGAGTTCCTGAGCATCGTGAGCCACGAGCTACGGACGCCACTGGTCGCGATCAAGGGCTCGGCGACGGCCGTGCTGGACGCCTCGCGGCCACCGGACTCGGACGTGACGCGCCAGTTCTTCCGGATCATCAACGAACAAGCCGACCACACGCTCGGCATGATCGGTGATCTGCTCGACCACGGGCGGGTCGTGACGGGCACGTTGTCGGTGTCACCCGAGCCGACGGAAGTCGTCCGTCTGGTGGAATCGGCGCGCAGCGCTTTGCTGGCGGGGGCCTGCAACCGCGTCCTGGCCATCGACCTGCCGGAAGACCTGTCGCGGGTCATGGCTGACCGGACGCGCATCGTCGAGGTTCTCAACAATCTCTTGTCGAACGCGGCAAGGCACTCCCCCGAGTCGTCGCCTATCCGTGTCTCCGCTGAGCGCGACGGCGTGCATGTGGCGATATCGGTGGCCGACAAGGGCCGAGGCGTGCCTTCGGACCGGCTCCCGCACCTGTTCCGCAAGTACGCCTTGGCCGCCGCGGGAGAAGAAGAGCGTCCGCTCGGGAGCTCAGGTCTGGGCCTGGCCATCTGCAAGGGACTCGTAGAATCGCACGGCGGCCGCATCTGGGCCGAGAGCGGTGGAGAGGGGCAGGGTACGTGCATCACCTTCACCGTGCCGGTGGCCGACGACGCCAACGATCCTGCCGATTCAGCTCCTAGCCCCCATCGCCAACCGCACATGGGAGAGCAGGTTTGCATCCTCGTGGTCGAGGACGATCCGGAGGCCCTGCGGTACGTTCGGGACGCTCTTACCGAAGCAGACTACGCGGTCGTAGCGACGGGCGTGCCGGAGGAAGTGTCAGGCCTTGTTAGGACACACAGGCCCGGGTTGGTTCTTTTGGACCTGGTCCTGCCGGGCACTGACGGCATCAAACTGATGGAAGACACTCCTGAACTCGAGGATCCGGATCTACCGATCATCTTCATCTCGGCCTACGGAAGGGACGAAACCACGGTCAGGGCGCTGGATGCGGGAGCTGACGACTACATTGTCAAGCCATTTTCTCCGTCGGAGTTGACGGCAAGAGTGCGCGCGGCCCTCCGACGACGGGTCGAGCCGGAGCCCTTCGTGCTCAAAGATCTGGCGATCTACTACGAGGAGCACCGCGTCACCGTGGCCGGCCGTCCCGTAACGTTGACCGTTACCGAGTTCGAGGTGCTCCGCGTACTCTCCATCAACGCCGGGCGGGCCGTGACGTACGAGGCCCTGCTGAGACAGGCGTGGGGCAGGCGGTACTCTGGCTCCAGAGACCCGAAGCTGGTACATGCCCTCGTGAAGAATCTCCGCCGCAAGCTGGGCGACGATGCCGCCAGCCCAGCTTACGTCCGCAATCAGCGCGGCGTCGGATACCGGATGCCCGTACCGGGCGAGCAGTAGGGACGCAGCGAACTCTCGCGTCCTCGTGCTCGCGTGTGGCGTCATGGGTCGGGAACGAGTCGGGGTCGGAGTGGTAGTGGGTTCTGGAGGTCGGAGCCTTGGTCCCTGTCGCCGCCCGGTTCCCGCATTGACGCTTCGAAGGCCTCATAGGCCTCTAGGTAGCGCGCCGTGCGCTCGGTGGCGCTGTCCGCGTACTCCATCGAGGCCTTCGCCAGCTTCACGCTGTCGCGCGGGGCGATGCGGTGCAGCAGCAACGCATGCAGAAGACCGCGAATCGCGGTCAACTCCATCAGGATCGCGTGGTCGCGGTAGGCCGCTAGTACTCGAGGGTCAGTCAACGCCCCGCGCCCTCGCCATACGCCTCGTGTCTCATTCGGCCTCAAACTCCCGGGGACCTGCCCGTGCTGCGTTCTCCGCGAGGAGGACCATCAGCAGCCCTCCCGCGATGGCCAGGTTCTTCAGGAAGTCGATGAGCGTGCCGAAGTCGGCATCCGCACCCAGCGGGTTCTCCATGAGCACGGTGACGGGAAGGAGGAACATCAGCAATCCGGCAGCGGCCCACTTCGTCTGTCTGCCCAGGGCGAGGAGCGCGCCGCATACCAGCTCGACGAGTCCGGCGGCGATCGCCAGCAAGGCCGGGAACGGCAGCCCGATCTCGGCGATGTCGCCCGCCGCGTCCTTGTGGTCGACCAGCTTGTCGTAGCCGGTCAGCAGGAAGATCGCGGCCAGCATGATCCGCGCTGCGACGTAGCCATAGCGATCGAGTGCCGTGCGGGGGCCGATGTCGCTCATTCTCAGAACCGCAGCCGAAGGTCCACGATCGCCTGCAGACCGCCAGCGGCGACGGAGACCGTCCCGCCGTCCTCGCCCTTCAGCTCGATCGTCGTGTCGCTGTAACGAAGGACACCTCCAAGGCCAACTCTTCCGCTGAAGTAGCGAACAAGCTCGACGCCGGCGTGGTAGCCGGTGGCGCTGCCGCGTTCCGGCCGGCGGTCGACGCCCGCGAACACCGCCGTGTCGAACGGATACGTCTGGCTGAAACGAACGGCGGACACCAGATCGCACTCGAGGTCGACCCGCGAGGGGCCGCCGAACAGGGCGACCTGCACTTTGGAACTGTCCCGAAGAAGCCACCGCACGGAAAGGTGAACGGCCGTCTCGTCGCGGGACAGGCCGCCGGCCTTCCCCTCGACGGTGCGGGCTCTGTCGAACAGGAAGGGGTGCGGCAGGCGCCCCGCAATGTCTGCCGTGCCGGAAAGCGACGACTCGGACCAGGTCAGTCCGAGCCCCAGCCGGCCTCGGAGCCGCAGCCCGACGGAGACTTCGTAGAGAGACACTTCGCCGCCTGCGTAAGCGGCGTCGAATTCGCCTTGCTCGGAACCGAACAGCTCGTGATCGAAGGTGAAGGTGCCCGAGGGAGCGCCGGAAGTCGACCGCAGCCCGGCGCCCAGGGCCGCGAACCACCGGTCCAGCGGTGCTTCGTCACCCTTCGACTCCGCGGAAGCCGGTTCATCTTGCCGGAACGGTTCGGAACCGGCGGCAAGGCCGGCGCCGCCGATCAAGCTGTGAGCCAGGACGGCAGCACCCATCAAGAGCCTTGGGGAGCAACCGCCTGACATCATGCACCTCATCGTCAATCAGAGGCCAACCGCCGTCAGCGCCTGATCGATGGCCGTATGGGCAGCGCTGCCGGCGCCGTGCAGATCGACGGCCGCCTGCCGGATCGCGGCGGCCATGGTCTGGTAGTCGGCGAACGGCGGCGCCAGATCGACCAGGGCCCGGAAGAACGCCCGCTCGATCTGCAGGCGGTTCTCGACTCCGACGCCGGCGACGGTTCGACCGCTCGAAGCATGTGTTCCGCTCTCGATCGCCAGGTAGTAGGCGTGGCTCAGGATCGTGGAGTTCCAGTGAACTCCGCTGTAGCCATCTCCAGGTAGACGAAACGCGCGGCCATCCTTCATGCCGAGGCCGGTGTAGAGAATGGCCCTGCCGCCGAGATGGGCCACGACGAAGCGGAAGCCCGACCCCAACGTGTCCGGGAAACTGAAGGGGCCGATGGACATCGAAACCGGCGCGTCGATCCGGCGGACGGGGAACTCGATGTCTTCGCCCTGCACATAGTCAGCTCGCAGCAGGCCATCGCCGGGCGGGTGGAACATGAACTCGACCGCGGTGGCGACGATGTCCGCGTACGCCTCGTGGATCGCGCCGCCGTGGTCCATGAAGAGACCGAAGCGACCGCTGCGCGACCGGGTCGGATCACCGTTCTCGTCGAAGCACAGCAACGGCGCCTTCAGGTCCATCTCCTGGTCGGAATCCGGAGGACCGGGGATGTCCTCGAAGGTGTACAAGTCGCCGCAGCGAAAGACCTCGAAACGGGCTCCCCCACTATCGGTGGCTTCGACCTCGACTCTGATCTGCGACGGTCCGAGAATGAACTCGTTCCGGCCGATCAGGGGCAGGCCGGTTCGCGCCTCCAACGCGGAGTCGATCACGCCGTGCATGACTTCGTGCCCGACGGTGTCCAGGGAGACCCACGACGTTCCATCGTCCGACTGCCCGAACCCAACGGCGCCCGTCCCCTGTGGTCCGAACGGGCCGGAGATGAAGAAGGCGTTCGAGAAATCGATGTTGACGATCGAGAAGATCCGCCCGTCCCGGCCGTCCATTCCGCGCCATCCCTGGCTCTCGAACAGGTAGTCGTAGGTGTAGCCGAGATGAGCCTGACCGTCGACGACGGCCGGGTCCGACCACTCGTTGTCGTCGTCGCCGGCCACCGCGTCCAGCCACGCGAGCGAAGGATCGAGGAGTGCGTCGAGCATGTCGAAGTCGCTCTGTGCGTCCAGGGTAACGATCTCCGCTGGACGCAGCCGGTCCCAGGCTTCGTAGCGCTGTCCCGACTTCCAGACGCTCAGCTTCTGCCGGGCGCCGGTGATTCCCAGACCGAAGCCCACCGCGGCCTCGGTCCGCAGGTGGTCCTGCCGGTGCACGAGTTCGCCGCTGTGGGCATCGATGAACCAGGTCCGGTAGTCCCGCATCGGCGCGCTCCATGCAAGCACGAGCCGGCCGAGCGCCGTCGGGAAGATGACCAGAGCCGGCGGGTGCGCCGTCGCCGGCCCGGTGCCCGCGATCTCCTCGATCCGGATCAGGGCAGCCTCGGCGCTCAAGCCCGGACGGACGTCGATGTCGAGATCGCCGAAGATGGTCCCAAAGGCCGAAACCGTCACTCCGCCGGCCCGCTGTCGGGTCACGCCTGCGCCAAGGACCGGAAGGCCGGCGACGACCTGACCGAAGTACTCGACAGTCCGCCCGGCCACCAGCCGGTCCGGTTGCGACGTGACGAGCACGAGTTCGCCGGTGTCCGTCCGCTCGGCGATCAGTGAATCGACGCGAACCGCTACCGCAGCGCCGCCCGGCATCGATGCGGCGGCCAGGATGCGCTGCTCGGATGTTCGTCCCGACTGCGCCGGCAGCATGCCGCCCGCCAGACCGAGAACGGCGAACAAAGCCGCGTACCGTGCCGCGTTCATGAAGTGTGTGGGGCCGCCCGCCCAGGTCGGTCGACGCAACTCGATTGATACAAGGCGAACGGCCCCGGCGACTCTAGTCACGCCGGCTCTCGCGGCACCCGAGATGGCTCAACGAGACATCCTGAAACGAGCCATCCGGCACCGTGCCGCCAGCCTCGATCATTCCCTTGCTCGTCCCGCCTTCTGCGATCGAGACCAGGGGGGCGGCCATGTCCCCCACGATCGATCCTGACGACGCCAAGTGGATCTTCTTCGTTGCCCGGACATTGCCCTTCACCCGGCCGGCGATCCGAACCAGGCAAGCCGTCACCTCGCCCTGGATTCGGCCGCCCCGACCGACAGCGAACCGTCCCTCGAGGTCCACGACGCCATTCAGAGAACCGTCGATCGAAACTTCCGTTTCGCCGGAGATGCGGCCTTCGATATGGGAGCCGATCGCTACGTAGGTACCCGCCGGCACGGCCTCCGCTGCCGACGAGTCTTGAGCTTCCTTGAACAAGGCCATCTTACGTTCCGCCAACCTAGAGATACTGCCACAAGGATTCTGATGTTTGAGCGATGTCACAGAGCTATTGAAGATGTTTGTGCGAAGAAGCCGGACTCGGTCGTAGGGCCGTGGAAGAACCAGACACTCTCTGAGAGAATCAAGCCTGTTCAATGACTGGCCGCACCGACGATGTGTTCTGCCGTCTCCTCAAGGAGGTCGTCATGGCAGACGAGCCGCTCACGCACCCGATTCTCAAGGGCGTACCCGACTCCGTGGTCCGTGACCACGTGAAGTTGATGCTGATCCGTGGACTCGTGACGGGGGAACTCCACACGGCGTTCAACAATCGCTGGACCGTCTACCCCGGTTTGCAGATCACGCGCCTGGGGAGAGAGTGGCTAGGCCAGCATTCCCCGTGATGTCCCGGGTGGGCGCGGCGGCCTTCGTCGTTTTCGCACTGGCCTCGCCAGCGGTCGCCCAGCCGACGGGCCGTCTTGCCGGTCACATCGAGGACCGGGACCACACGGCGCTTCCCGGCGTCCTGGTCACGGTCGCGTCGCCCGCTCTGATGGGCGCCCGCACCCAGTTCAGCGATGCGAACGGAGGGGTCAATTTCCACAGCCTGCCTCCCGGCGTCTACACCGTCGACGTGGAGCTCGACGGGTTCGTGCCGCAGCGGCGGAGCGAGGTCGAGGTGCGCCTCAACCGGGTAACGGAGATCCATGTCGACCTCGAGCCTGGCGAGTTCGCGGGCGAGATCACCGTCGTGGCGGAGACGCCGGTCGTCGATCCGGAGCAGGTGTCCACCTCGCAGACGTTCACGTACGAGCACCTGCAGGAGTCGTCGGTGGGCTCGCTGAATCGCCGGTACTACCAGGTCCTGGCCCAGGCCCCCGGCGTCGCCCAGACGCAGTCGCGGCGGCGGGCGGGCGGGACGGCGGCGCCGTTTTCGGCCAACCCCCACGTCTTCGGGTCGACCCAGGCCGAGAACGTCTACTACATCGACAGCATCGACTCGACCGATCCCGTTTCGGCGACGGTCGGCGTGCACCTGAACTTCGACACGATCCAGGAGATCAACTTCGAGACGGGCGGCTTCGAGGCGCGCTACGGGCGAGCGACGGGCGGGGTGATCAACGTGATCACCAAGGCCGGCGGAAACGACGTTTCGGGGACCTTCGACCTCCGCTATCGCGACACGAACTTCAACACCGACGGAGAGCACTTCGACAAGGACGAGGACCTCTTCGAGTACTCGGAGCCCTCGTTCACGCTCGGCGGGCCGATGCGGCGCGATCGGCTCTGGTACTTCACGGGCGTGAGCCGCATCGAGTCGAAGATCACCCCGACCGGGTCGCCGACGACTCGCGATCTCGAGCGCGACAACGTCCTGGGCAAGCTCACGTGGCAGGCGAACGACCGCTGGCAAATCATGGGCCGCTACGTGGCGGACAGGCCCCTGGTCCTGAACGCGAACGCCAGCCGGTTCACCGGCGCCGAGGCGTTGAGCCGCCGGGACGGCGATACGTCCATCTACAGCACGGAGGTGATGGGCCTGACGGGTTCACGCTTCGAGTGGCGCCTCACCCTGTCGCGGTCGCGCGGGGCTTCGCGCCTGACGCCGATGAGCGGAGACGTCGAGACGAGCGGCCACGTGGACATCGGTCTCGGCTACGCGGCGTCCGTGAACTCATCCAGCTTGTCGTACTCCAGGCGGGAGCGGGACGAGGCATCGGGCAGCTTCGCCTGGTTCAGTGGCCACGACGGCAGCGACCATGAAATCCGTTTCGGCGTCGATTCCGCGGACGTGGGCCACGTCAGGCAGAGCAACCTGACGGGCGGCGGGGTCTACTACGATCGGTTCGGCGCTCCGAGCCGCTACCTCGTGCGTCCGCTCGCGGCGCCCTCGCCGACCTCGGGTGCCCTGCTGACGGCCTGGCTCCAGGACACCTGGCGGCCCACCCACGACGTGACGGTCAAGTTCGGCCTACGCCGGGACGCGGTGACCTTCGACAACGACGTCGGCGACGAGATCGCGTCGTTGGCCAGACTGCAGCCGCGATTCGGGGTGGTCTGGGATGTGATGGGCAACGGCAGGCTGGCGCTGCGTGCCAGTTGGGGTCACTTCATGCACCCGAGCGCCCTTTCGCTCACGAGCTATCTGCGCGTGCTGACCACGCCCTGGAACTACTACCTCTCCTGCTCGGAGAACGCGCAGGGCCTGCTGGGCGTGGCGCCGGATCGATGCATGGAAGCGGCTGCGGGCGAGCGGCTCTGGGGTCGGCACGCCATCCCGACGTGGATCGCCGATCCCAGGGGACACGATCCTCACGGGTGGATCCTGCTGTGGTCCTTCATGGCCGAACCGAACCGCGTTCAGGCGGGGCTCGAGCCGACGTATGCGGAGGAGGCGATCCTGGGCGCGGAGGTGGAGGTCGCCCCGCGGACCTCCATCGGACTGAGCTACGTCGACAAGGCCACGCTCGACATCATCGAGGACACCTGCCACGGCAACTGGCCGACGCCGCGAATGGGCGCCCCCTGCGACTACTACCTGATAGCCAACCTCCCGCAGTTGAGCCGCGAGTACCAGGGCTTGCTGCTCGACTTCGAGACCCGGTGGTCGTCGAGGGCCCACATCATGGCTTCGTACGTCGTCTCCGAGTCGAAAGGCAACCTGGAGTACACGGGGACGGCGGGCTCGGACTACGACGTCTTTCCGGAGCACTTCGAGAACCGCTACGGGTTCCTTTCGGATCATCGCCGGCACCGGGTCAAGGTGCACGGCCACCTCAGCCTGCCGAAGGAGTTCATCCTGGGCTTCGGCGCGACCTGGTCATCGCCCTTCGTCTACACGCCGTGGATCTTCGGCAGTCCTTACGGGGCCGTCTACCAAGCGCCGCGGGGAAGCCTCGAGGCGAACGAGAGTCATCAGCTCGATCTCCAGGTGTCGCGCGCGTTCCGGTTCGGCGGCGCTCGCCACGGCGGCGGCGACGACCACGAGCACGACCACATCCACCACCGCGAACAGGGGCATGGCGTACGAGCCCGGCTCATGGCGTCCATCTACAACGCGCTGGACGACGAGCAGGTGGTCAGCGTCTGCACCTACGCGAGCGGCTGCTGGCAAGGGGCGCCCATGGGCGCGCCGACGCGCTACCGCGAACCGCGCCGGTTCGAGATCGGCGTCCGCCTGGAGTTCTGAGCGGGGGCGACCGCCGCTACGAGCAAAGCGTCGAGCTCGTGACGGCCGGCCGCAGCAAGAATCCGCGCGCCGTAAGGAACCCGCTCCAGGCGAGCCTGAACCGCGTTCCGGTCGGAATGGTCGCTGGATGGGTCGCCCCCCCGTCATTCAGGAGAGGAGCCCGGCTACGGATCCAGGCTGTACTCGATGTCCTCGAATCGGTCGCGAGGAAACGTGAACACGAAGACCAGCGGTTCGGCGCCAATGGAACGAACGGCGTGTCTGGCGTTGGGCGGAATGTAGACGACCGTCCCCGGGCCGATCTCCTTCCAGAGGTTCTCGACTTCGATGTGTCCCCGGCCGCCGATCACGTAATACGTTTCCTCAGGCTCGTGGTGGTGCCGTGAAAGCACCGCGCCGGGCTCGATTCGCGCTACACCGCTAACGAGTCCACCGCTCGGGACGCGCTCGCGGCTGAGGAGCAGCTTCCATTGAATAGCGCTCGGCTCGGCATTGGCCGGATCGTGCCAGTCTTGCCAGTCGAGTTCCGCCTGATCGACGATTACGGGCTTGAGCTTGGGCATTCCCTGACCGCCTGGGCAACTCGTAACATCGGTTCAAGAGCGTTTCGCCGATCTCAAGTTGACGCACTAGCGGCGTCTAGTCAAGTAGAGGTCGGATTGCCTATCTAGCCCTGCTACTCGCTGTACGCGTCGCTCCCCTCTGGCCTACCGTCAGAACGAGAAGGTGACCGTCATCGACACGGACCGCGAGGCCCCGAGCCAGGCCGCGTTCTCGGTGATGGCGGAGAGGTAGGCCTCGTCGAGCAGGTTGTTGGCCACGAGTTCGAACGTCGTCGAGCGGAGGAGGTCGCTCAGCACCTCGCCCGAAAAGACGACGTAGGCGTCCAGCATCCAGTACTCGTCCGTGGTCCAGTCGG
>Ga0209544_1003498_pt1 | contig 12107 bp, 7 predicted proteins | sample MesohylPK_FD_187297 | JGI IMG/M metagenome (GOLD analysis project Ga0209544, IMG submission 187297) | Host-associated microbial community of the marine sponge Aplysina aerophoba from Gulf of Piran - sponge mesohyl, lysed by proteinase K... | ecosystem: Host-associated > Porifera > Sponge >...
ATCGAGCCGCTCCCGCGCAAAGCGCGTGCGCCATTTACCTACGGTCGCCGGCGACAGGCGCAGACGCCGGGCCACCGTCTTGTTATTCTGACCCGCCGCGCAGCTGAGCACGATGCGAGCTCGCCGTGCCATCTGAGGGGCGGTGCGGGACCGTCGAGCCAGAGACTCGAGGTGTTGTCGTTCGGCCTCGGTCAGAACGATGGAAACCGTCGGGCGTCCCGTTCGCATACCACCTCCCAGAGCGAAGGGAATGGGGGCCGCCCAACATTATACACTTTCTTCAGGGACAGGACACGAGGAGTTCCTGGCCGAAGTCCGCGGCATGCAGCGGCGCAACCTCGCGGTCGAGCTGCTGCAGAAGCTGCTGGCCGGCGAGCTCGCCACCCGCCGCCGGAAGAACGTCGTGCAGGCCCGTTCGTTCGCCGAGATGCTCAAGCAGACCATCCGCCGCTACCAGAACCGGGCCATCGAGGCCGCCCAGGTCATCGAGGAGCTGATCGGCCTCGCCCGCGAGCTGCGCGATGCCGGCGCCCGCGGCGAGACCCTCGGCCTCTCCGACGACGAGCTCGCCTTCTACGACGCGCTCGGCGTCAACGACAGCGCCGTGCAGGTGCTCGGCGACAAGACGCTCTGCGGCATCGCCCGCGAGCTCGTCACGACCGTCCGAGGCAATGTCACCATCGACTGGACCCTGCGCGAGAACGTCCGCGCCAACCTGCGCCGGCTCGTGAAGCGCATCCTGCGGAAGCACGGCTACCCGCCCGACAAGCAGGAGGCGGCGACCAGGACCGTGTTGGAGCAGGCCGAGGTCTTGTCCGCTGCCTGGGCCGCGTGAGCCGCCCAGCCGCCTGGCAGGTGTCGCATGACCGGACCCGCCCCCACCTGGCGAGTGCTGAACATCGAGATGCGGATTGACGAACCCGAGAGCGTGCTGCGCGACCGCGCGGCCTCGACCGCCGGCATCGACCCGGAGCGGGTGCGTGGCATGCGCATCGCCCACCGCTCGGTCGATGCTCGCCGTCGCGGCAAGACACGCCGTTTGCGGTTCATCGTGCATGCGGACCTCGTGCTCGACACGACGGGCCTCGGCCCCGTGTTCGCTTCCGCGGTCCGCTCCGGCAGAGTGGTCGAGGCTCCTGCGGCCGGCAGCTTCCAGGTTGCCGCACTGGCCGCGGAACGTCGGAGGGTTCGCGTCGCCGTCGTCGGGGGCGGTCCGGCCGGTCTGTATGCCGCGCTGGTACTCGGGACGAACGGCGTCGACGTCGACCTCCTCGATCGCGGCGCGGCGTTGAAGCAACGGGGCGCGGACGTGGTTCGTTTCCACCGGACCCGCGTGCCGAACCCCGAGTCGAACCTGTTGTTCGGCGAAGGCGGAGCCGGAACCTACTCCGACGGCAAGCTGTACACGCGAATTGACGATCCTCTCGAAGTCCCGTGCCTCGAGGAGCTGGTCGCGTGCGGCGCCACGCCCGACATCCTCTACGACGCGCGGGCGCACATCGGCACCGACCGTCTCCACCGGATTCTGCCGGTGCTGCGAGGCCGGATGGAATCGCTCGGCGTGCGGTTCCACTGGAACACGCGGCTCGACAGCCTCGTCCTGGGACCGGGACCATCGCGGCGGGTGTCGGCGGTTCGCACGTCCGCCGGCGAGCTGCCCTGCGACGCGGTGTTCCTGGCCCTCGGCCACAGCGCCCGGGACAGTGTGCGTCGGCTTCACGACCAGGGCGTTCGGGTCGCGGCGAAACCGTTTCAGCTCGGCGTGCGGATCGAACACCCCCAGCCGCTCATCGATCGGGGTCGCTACGGCGACGGACCCGACGCGGCCGCGCTGGGCCCCGCGTACTACAACCTGGTCTGCAAGGCGGGCGATGGGGCGCCGTCCAGCTACTCGTTCTGCATGTGCCCCGGCGGCACCATCGTGGCCAGCACCAACGAGCCCGGCCTCCTGTGCACCAACGGCATGAGCAACTCGAGGCACTCGTCGCCCTGGGCAAGCGCCGCGCTGGTCACCACGTTTGGACCGGAAGAATACGGACCGGGCCCGTTCGCCGGGGTCGAGTTCCAGGAGACGCTGGAGCGGCGCTTCTTCGCGGCCGGTGGCGGCGACTACACGGCGCCCGCGCAACGTGCCGACGACTTTCTCGCGGAACGGTCCACGGCGCGACCCCGGCACTCGACCTACACCTTCGGAACGTGCGCCGGCCGTATCGACACGTTGTTGCCGCCCGTGGCCCGCGCCGCCCTCGCGCGCGCGCTGCGTGTGTACGAGCGTCGAATTCCCGGCTTCAGCTCCGAGGCGGGCCTGCTGGTCGGACTGGAGTCGCGCAGTTCGGGCCCGATCCGGCTGCTCCGGGCTCGTGACACCTTCCTGGCCGACGGCTTCGACAACCTGTACCCCATCGGCGAAGGAGCCGGCTACGCGGGCGGGATCATGAGCGCCGCCATCGACGGGGCGCGAGCGGCTCTCCAGTACCTGCAGAGATAGACCAAATCCCGACCAGTCGATGCCATCCGAACGCCCAGGATCAGGCGCCTTGCTCAGGGCTGTCGTTGGCGGGTTGCCTGGCTTCGTCGTCGAGGCGTAGCTCGACGAGTTGGCCGAGCTCGCCCGAAGTACCGGACGGGGCAGTCGATTGGCCGGGACAAAGCCGGTGAGATGCTCCAATGCGCCCGTGTCTCCATGTGCCCGTCAGAACACGACGCAGGCGGGCAGCCAGACCGCCCTACGGGAGCCGGCCGTCGCGCACGGATTCCGCTTGCCCCGGAACTGGGCCGCCGAGGTGTCGAACCACCCGCGCGAGGTGGTCGAGAAGGCGGTGGCGCGCATGGTCTGGAACAAGGTCGAGGCGGCCCATGCCCGCTCGGACCTCGTGGAGCGTCGCGGCCGGCTCAATGAGCGATTGGGCTATACACCTCGACGAGGTACCGCGCACGGGCGACGCGCAACGCCGCAGACACGCCGGGACGTTGCGGTCGTAGGGATACCGCGGGGGCTCGCGCCACCGGGTGCCCGGAATGAAGATTGATGAATCAGAAGTTCCGAGACTTGGTAGCGTCACTGGAACCCAATCCATCGTAGAGGCATCAGAGTCCGCAATCAGCGGCCGAGGCTGCCTGGTGCTCATTCCGTCATCCCGTGCAATTGAACTACGAGAGACGCAGTTTCAGGTCTGGTCTGGCGTATGTGCCCCGCCGCCTGCCTGCCAGCGGTTCCAAGACTTCGATGCCCGGCGATTTTGGAGTCTCCTGAAACTCGTGTGGGTCGGGATCGGGGTGAGTCGAGCAGGTCCCGAGCCCAACAACTCCCCGCGTTCACGGCCTCCGCCGCGCCCCAGTGACGGTCCTCGGCAAGCCCTCGCGCCCGTCTGCAGGACGCATCCGGCGTGAAGACGTCGAGGGCCGGGACGCCTCCGTCCAGGAGGGGCCGCAAGGCCCATAGTTGCTCTCTGAGCGGAGGGACGGCCGGCGTGTCACCCGCCAGGGTCGAATCGCCAGCGTCGGACGCGCAGCGCGTTGACACGCCGGTCGGCCCGCAGCTACGCTCGTACGTCGCAGCCGGCCACCGCCCGCCGCTCGGTACCAACCCCCGAATCCGCCTCGGTTCTGCGCCAGCCCTCGTCATCGCTCCGCATCTGTCCGCCGAGCCGAGCAGCTCCAAGTCCACCCACACACCTATTTGAGGAAAGCCCAATTTACAATGCAGGCAGTCCAAGTTTGTCGAAGAAGGCGCGGTTGCGCTCCTTCGCAGCCACCACCAATTTATCGAACGAAATCACTTCGACGTAGGCCTTCACATTTTTTCTGTAACCAAAGTAGCCCATGTGATCGCTCGTCACAGTGAGGTCGTGAGTGAGGATGCAAAGCTCCTTGACAGTCGGCGTCAGGTCGCAAATGACGTAGCAGAACCCCGGAATATCATCGGGGTGCGGAATCGGTCTGCCCTCTGCGGTTTGCACCTTACCTCGCCGAATCCTGTTCAGGTACTGCAACGCCTGCTGGACTGGATCCTTCTCCTCGCCAGGCGCAGCATCGTTGCGCATTGGGCGCTTCAATTCGATGACGACCAATGACGCGTAGGGCGGCGATCTCGTTTCTGACATCAGGATGGGATTGTCAAAGACGTTCAGGGCAAGGAGGTCCGGCTCCTTGGTGGACGTGGCGCCGGTAATCGGCATCGAGTGTAGCGTCTGGTCGGACGCGAGATAGTTGTGAAACGCGAGCCGTTCGTCAACGAGCCACAAGTTGCAGTTGTCGAGAGCTACGTCTGTCGAATCGGCGCGCATCGGCATGATCAACGTGTGAATGAGATCCTCTCGAGCGTATCCGTCCGGCCCTCTCTTGATAGCCGCCTCAAGCAGATCAAGAACCACTCTCCGGTGGGCAACGTAGCCGACAAGGTCGGACATGTTGATGTCTTCGACCTTATGCAAATAGTCCGCAACTCGTAGTTTGTACTCTTGGGCTGTCTCGTCCTGTCGTAGGGTGAGTAGATCGTGCCCCTCGTGCAATAGGTCGCGTTCAAGATCTGCGAAGTGTCGATGCAGAGTAAGTTCGAGATCCTTGTCGGAAACGTCTGGATCGATGTTGAGTTCGTCAGGACTCAAGCGGCCGAGGATTGGCCGATACCGTGGAGCCTGCGTTGCGACGAACGCACGCACTCGCTCCATTGCGCGCTTCTTCATGCCGATCAGGCAGCTATCGAGGTGCTTCGCTGCTTCGTCGATAACCATGCTGCGGATGTCAGCCCAGCTGATGTCGGTGCCCTCAAACAGTCCTTCCACCTCCGACGGCAGGTCGAACGCACTGCGTTCGGGGCGGACACGCTCATCTAGGATCTGCGAACTGATATAGCAAACATATGCAAACTCGCCCTCCTCGTCATCAAGGTTACCGTGCAGGCCAGGCACACGGCCTTCAAGCCTTTCTTCCAGCACGAGGCGATTGTTCGCGCAATAGGCGATGGCGTGCCGAGTCGCAGCGGACGTTCGCAGCCTCACGTGTAGCAGGTCGAATCGGCGGTCTTTCAAGATCGCCTGCTGTCTAACGGCTGACGAGTGCATGTGTTGGTCGAATACCTCGTCGAGACGAATCTGCTCGCCGTCGTCTTCCAGTACGATGCGCGGACACCCGCCCTCTCGCACGAAATGCCAGAGGCAGTGCTCCAACATGGCCTTGGCGATGGCCTCCGCCGTCTTCCGCGTCTTCGTTCGGTATCGCGCATCGAAGCCCCGAAGACTGACGGTTGTCTGGGTCTTTGCATCCGTTGGTGCCTCCGGTCACGTCTTCACCAGTGACGCCAGCGGTTGAAAACTGGAACACTCGCTGGCGAAGCACACCTCCGTCGAGAAACATGCTCGCGACATCTACCCGCTGGAACGCCTTCAACCACAATAGCCGGCCGATCCCGCGTCCGCCTTTGTCAATCTTGTGATCGGTATCGAGTGTTAGGAACGCATTAAAGTTCTCGTCATTGAACCCAACGCCGTTGTCAGTGACAGTGAAGCTGGCGATGTCGTTAAGCGGCTGGCGGCCGCTCTTCTTGCCTTCGACGGTATCCAACAGGCTGTGCACCACGTCGCGTTCAATCACCACACGAATCCACCCTGATTCTGCGGGGATGTTTGCTTCCTCCAGCGCGTGAATGGCATTGATCACCGTCTCGAACAGAGGCAGGAGCCCGCAGGAAAGAGGGAGCGAGGTGTTGCGCAGTCGCCCATTGAGGTTCGTCGCTATATTCATGTTCACCACCACCGGATTGTCCCGTTCAAGGACTCGCGATGTCAATTCTGGTGATCATACCGCCGCGGCTAGCAATTCGTGGTCGAGGGCCAATGCGGCGCATCTTGCGCGGACGGGGGTTGGCCGCCTGCGGCGAACGCCGTGCAAGTACTTCCGCCTCGTGTTGATCGGGTACTTTGACGGCAACGACGTCGAGCATGGTGCGCCAGGGCCGGACCCCGCCGACGCAAAGGATGTGGCGAAGATCGAGGCTGTCCTGACGTCCGCGCAACGAAGGCCGGGGGCGTGAACCTGGGCGACACACGAACTGGCGCCACCTGTCCATCGGCCTCATCGTTCGCTCCACGAAGGCAGGAGTATAAACCCAGCGACACCGTGAGGCCCGCCGTCATCATCGCCGCCCGTCAGCTCGCTCAACGAAGCCCGGGGCCTGAACTCCGGCGACAGGTCAGCCATCATTCGGGTGGCGAGCATCTTCGTGGTCAGCGCTTGACGAAGGCCGCGGCCTGAACCCCGGCGTCGTGCCGGCACGCGGCCACCCACGGGTAGCGAATCGGCCGTCCGCCAGGCGATGCCGCGCTCCGAGTCGTCGACGGCGATCTTGTCCGCCGTCCGATCGTAGAGCTTCGTCCCGTTCGGCGAGGTGTGCCCAGCGATCTGCTGCGCGTGCTCGAGCTTCCGCCCGTTCGACAGATGCGTCGTGATCCCCGTCGCCCGGAATGTGGCAGGTCGAGCGTGGCAGAGCCGCGGCTGCCGGCTGCCGCTTGGCCACGGCCAGGACGAGGCGCCTCGACAGCGCTCGACTTGTCAACCGGTTCCCCGCCGAGTCGACGCTCGGGAAGAGCGGCGCCTTCGCCTGGTCGCGGCCGCCTCCAGGTAATCATCGAGACTCGCGACCGCCCGATGGTGGGTCGGGACGTCGTGGCGCTTGCCGCCCTTCTAGCGGGGTCTGAGTTACGCGTGGCTTCCGCGCCGGAAGTAGTGCTGCCTCCGCACTCCGACAACCGCGCTCGTCCTGGATGACGCGATTGCACGTGGGGACTGGGAAGCAATCGCGAAGGCATGTCGAATCCGACATCATGGACACGCCGCAGAACTTCGGTAGATTCAGTGGTTTGCGGGAGGAGAGTGGCGGTGAGGCAGGGATTCGAACCCTGGGTAGAGGTTTATGCCCCTACAACGGTTTAGCAAACCGCCGCCTTCAGCCTCTCGGCCACCTCACCGCAGGGGAGCTGCCGAACGGCGGCTCCGGCACGAACCACTATCATATCGCGTCGGCGGCCGGGGGGACAGGGCCATCAGACGGGCCCAGAGTCGCCCGACGGAGTATCGCCGAGCACCGGGGTCGCCGGGGGCTGGGCCTTGGGAACCGCCCGCGCGGCCGCAGCCCCCCGGGCAGCCGCAATTGCCCGCGCAGCCGCGGCCACAGCTACCTCCGTCGCGAAAGGGCGATTCGCGTAGCGGATCGTCCGAGCGAGCCGCCATCCCCGCAGCATCGCGATCGTGCCGACGAAGACCGAGGTGGCGCCGGCGCGGTGAAGCACGTCGGCGTCTGCGGGCCGGAGGATGCCGCCGCCCGCGTTGATCGGCACGGCTATCCCCTGGCGACGGGCGTCGGCCACCCACTCGGCCACGAGCGGCAGGAGCGGCGCCCCCGACAGGCCACCCCCGCCGAAGCGCTCCAGCGGCGACCGGACGCCGAACAACTCCTGCCAGTTGATGCGGTCCGGCAACTCGCCCCAGGGGATCGTGTTCGAGACGCAGAGCGCGTCGCACACCGGATGCTCCGCAATCGCCCGCGCGTCGGCGACCGGCTGCGTGACGCTCAGCTTCACCATCACCGGCACGTCGAGCGGCGCGTACTCGTCGAGCTCGGCCCGGAAGCCGGGGACGGGGTCCGGGGCCGGCTCGCCGTGCGGCACGTTGGGGCAGCTGAAGTTAACCTGCAGGCCGACGGGGGCGGCGAAGTCCGGGAGCGCGGCCTTCAGGATGCGCACGAAGCGCCGCACCTCGTACAGGCGGTCCTCCGCGGTCTCCGCGATCGCGGCGAACGACAGGAAGAAAGGCCGCGTGCGCTGCTGCCAGCGGCCGGTGGCGAGGAGCGCCTCGAGCCCCGGCCCGGGCAGGCCGAGGGCGTTGAGGACGACGCCCCGGCGCCAGTCGACGCGCACGCACGGCTGCCGCAGCACGCGCGTGGTCACGCCGTCGCGCGCCAGTGCGCCGTGGGGGTCGCGGGGTTCCAGGGTCGTGGTCTTGGCGACGAAGGTGGAGCCGGCGAAGCTGAGGCCGAAGGGGACCCAGCGGTGGAACGGATGGCCCTCGCCGAACCAGCCGCGGACGCCGGAGGCGTCCAGCACGTATCCGAAATCGATGCCGCGCAGCTCCATGGTTCGACCCGAGCCCGGAATCCTCGTCATTCTACCGGCAGCGCCGGGCGCGCCGCCCCCCGCGTGGCCACGGCGCGGCGAACGGAGTAATCTTCCCGGGCGCGCTGCGGTGATCGAGCGCGCTGAGCGGGAGGAAGCACGATGACGCGACAGGTGGTTCGAGCGGCGCTCTTGACGATGGCCGGGCTGGCGGTGCTGGCGGCACCGGCAGCGGCGCAGTGCGAGCCGGACGGGGACGTCCAGTTCGTCTGCGGGCCGATCAGCCCCGAGGACCTGATCGCGATTCCGGATTCGCCCTGGGTGGTCGTGGCCAGCATGGTCGACGACGGCTACCTCTCGGCCGCCGACAGCCGGGACCACGACACGGTCCGGCTGTTCCCGGCCGAGGGCGCGGCGTCCATGGCGCGGCACGACACGGCGCTGTACGCCGGCTGCCCCGGCATGACGACGGAGCAGTTCCGCGCCCACGGCGTGAGCCTGCGCCCCGGCGAGGGCGGCCTGCACACGCTCTACGTCGTGCGGCACGGCGAGCGGGAGTCGGTGGAGGTGTTCGAGGTCGACGCGCGCGGCGAGACGCCGGCGCTGACCTGGATCGGCTGCGCCGTGGCCCCCGAGGGGCTCGGCCTGAACGCGGTGGTCCCGCTGCCGGACGGCGGGTTCGCGGCGACGAGCCCGGCGACGCAGGACATCTGGGAGTGGCACGCCGACGGCGGCTGGATGCGCGTCCCCGGCAGCGAGGAGATCGGCCCCAACGGGCTCGAGCTCTCGCCCGACGGCGAGTGGTACCTGGTGGCCGGCTACGCCAGCCAGTCCGTCATCAAGCTGTCGCGCGGGCGCACGCCGGTCGAGAAGGAAGCGATCGAGGTCGGCTTCAACATCGACAACGTCCACCTGGCCCCCGACGGCACGTTGCTCGCGGCCGGGCACACCGCGCCCGGCATCCAGCGCGTCATCGAGTGCATGCAGCGCGTCAGTTGCGAGGGCATCACCTCCTACGTAGCGCGCGTGGACGTCGACGCGGGCAGCGTCGAGCGCCTCTTCAGCTACCCGACCAACGACCTGCTGCGGCTGGGCACGGCCGCCATCGAGGTCGGCGACGAGCTCTGGGTGGGCGGCATCGCGCAGGGCACGCGCATCGCGCGGGCGCCGCTCCCCTGAGGGTTGCGTCCCGCCGCAGAACGGATTCCGGAGGGCGCGTCGCGGGCGTGACGGCCCTCCGGGCGCACTCTCGACGCGAAGGGGCGTCGAGATCGAAAAGGAGAGGGAAGATGACCAAACACGTGCGGGCCCGACGGGGCCGCCTCGTTCTCACCGCGGCCCTGGCGGGCCTTCTCGTGGCCGGGCTGCCGGCTGCGTCGTCGGCGCAGGACGGGGCCTCCCTGAAGGCGGCCTACATCGCGGACCTCGAAACGATGCGGGACAAGTTCCTCGGACTCGCCGACGCGTTCGGGGCGGACCAGTACACCTGGCGTCCGATGGAAGGCGTCCGGTCGGTCTCGGAGGTCCTGATGCTGATCGCCGGCGAGGGCTACGCGTTCGCGCCGGTGGCCCTCGGCGCGGAGACCGGGATGACCTTCCCGGAGATGCAGGCGCTGGCCGAGATCACCGATAAGGCCGAGGTGATCGACCACCTGACCAAGGGCTTCGCCTACGCGATGGAGCACCTGGCGGCGGTCGACCCGGCGACCCTGGGCGGCACGCAGATGGTGTTCGGCCAGGAGCGGACCACCGCGGACATGGTGATGCTCGTCGCCGGCGACATGCACGAGCACCTGGGCCAGCTCATCGCCTACGCGCGGACCAACCAGATCGTCCCGCCCTGGAGCCAGTGAGAACACGCTGGGAGTCTGCGCCGCCGAACACCTCGGACGGGTGCCTCGCGCGAGCGCAGACTCCCAACGCGCCCGCAAGGGCGTGCTACCGCACGCCTTCCCGGAAGCGGGCCCGGAGGGCTTCCCGGTCCACCGCCTCGCCGCCGAGATAGACGGCGGAGATCCTGCGGCTGTTCGCCACGTCGTCGAGCGGGTTGGCGTCGAGCACCACGAACGACGCGCTCTTCCCGGCCGACACCGTGCCCAGATCGTCCAGGCGCAGGATCTCCGCATTCACCCGCGTCGCGGCGACGATCACCTCCATCGGCGTGAGCCCGCAGCGTGCCATGTCGCGCAGCTCGGTGTGCGTCGTCCAGGCGACGCTTACGCCCGAGTCGGTCCCCATCCCGATCTTCATCCCGGCCTCGCGGTTCCGCGCCAGGTTGCGGCACTGCAGCTCGAACGACGCGCCGGGCCCCTCCGCCGCCAGCCGCTCGGCCTCGGCGTGCAGGCTGTCGACCTCGAACGGCGGCAGGGTCTCGGCCAGCCAGGGGAGGTCGTCGCGCGTCACCGGCGAGCCGGGCAGGTTGGGGACGGTCCAGACGTCGGCGTGCTCGCGCACCAGGGCCATGTACTCGTCGTCGATGTCGCGGTCGCGGACGGTGTGCGCGAAGCCGTCGACCCCCGCCCGGATGAGGTCCTTGGCGTCGGCGAGGCCGCTCGTCGAGCCGAGGTGCGACGTCACACGCATGCCGCGGGCGTGCGCCTCGTCGATGATGGCCCGGTAGACGGCCGGCGCCAGCTTGGGCACGGTGCCGCCCCGGTCGTCGACCCAGATCTTGACGAGCTCCGCGCCCAGCGCGTCGAGATCCGCCACCGCGGCGCGCCCCTCGTCCTCCGTCCCGGCCCCGCGCGGTATCCCCAGCCGGTACGTCTGCTGCGGGCCGGCCGTCGGCGTGGCGGCGATCCCGCGGCCGGAGGTGAGGAAGCGCGCGGTGTTCGGGATGTCGGCGTCGCGCAGCGCGAACGCCAGCGCCTCGTCGTGCTCCAGCCCGAGGCTCATCGTGGCCGCCACGCCATGGTAGGCGGAGCGCTGCAGGTGCTCGACCAGGTTGGCCCGCGTGTAGTTGTCCTTGCTATGCGTGCCGTCCTTCACGTTGGTCAGCCCGAGGTGCTGGTGCGCGTCGATCAGGGCCGGGATGACGGTCTTCCCGCCGAGGTCCACGCGGGCCGCGCCCGATGGCGGCTCCCGCTCGCCCCGCCGGCCGACCCAGGCGAATGCGCCGTCCTCGACGAGGAACGCCGCGTCGGCCACGGGCGGGCCGCCGCTGCCGTCGATGAGCAGCGCCCCCTCGAACCACGCCGCGCCCTGCGCGGCGGCGGACGCCGGGGCGATTGCCAGGCCGGCGGCGGCCAGCAGCAGCACGACAAAGCGCCAGAGGGGGCGTGCTCGCGATCCGGTGCGAGAGGGGAACTGGCTGTCAGTCATCGCTCGGTACTCCTGCCCAACGCGCGAAGCCGTCGGACCGCTCGATTATGGTCGATAGCGCCCTCCGCCATGAGCTGGAGCGTTCCATCGACGGCACGGCGTTCACCCGCGAGCTGGAGCGTTCCATCGACGGCACGGCGTTCACCCGCGAGCTGGAGCGTTCCATCGACGCAACGGCGTTCACCCGGGTACAGGATTGGGTGATGGTAGACACGCAGGTGCGAACAATCGCACGACCACGGCAGCGCCTCGGGTCGGTTGGGTGCAGCCTCGCCCTGCCGTGCTGCCCAAACCCCTCGCCGGCGCTCAGAGCCCGTCGCGCGACATCAGGAAGGCATGCACCTGCCACATCTCGTCGCCTGAGAGCAGCTCCTCGAAGGCGGGCATGTTCGTGCCCTCGCGGCCGCGGCGGACGGCGTCGAGGAAGCGTCCGGTCGGCATGGGGTTCCGGAACAGGCTGGGCCCCGCTCCTCCGCCCGCCCGGTGGCAGCCGACGCAGCGCGTGCGGTAGATCCGCTCGCCGGCGGCGATGGCGGCCTCGTCGCCCAGCCGGGGGTTGGCCAGGTCGGCGGGCGTCGGTGCGGCGGTCGCCCCCGGCAGGGTCGGCGGCGTCGTGGTGATCGGGTCGCTTCCCTCCGTTGGCTCGAAGCCGTAGCCGGGCAGCACGCGGCCTCCGAG
>Ga0209544_1003502_pt1 | contig 12099 bp, 10 predicted proteins | sample MesohylPK_FD_187297 | JGI IMG/M metagenome (GOLD analysis project Ga0209544, IMG submission 187297) | Host-associated microbial community of the marine sponge Aplysina aerophoba from Gulf of Piran - sponge mesohyl, lysed by proteinase K... | ecosystem: Host-associated > Porifera > Sponge >...
CGGAGCGGTCTGCTGGGACCGGATCCCGTGGGTCGCCACGTCTACGCGCTCGGGCTGCGTCCCTGGGAGGTGGTGGGGGTGATCGAGGACGTCCATCAGTCCGGTCTCGATCACGATCCGGGTCCACAGGTGTTCATCGACCTCAGGCACTTGCCTTATGCCGCGGCGCTCACCGGGCCCATGTACTTCGCCGTGCGCACGAGCGAGGACGATCCCGCGGCGGTGATTCCGGCGATCCGGCGGATCGTGCGCGAGCTGGATGCGGGGGCGGCGGTCGACCATGTCGCGACGATGGATCGACTGCTGGCAAACTCCACCGCGCGACCGCGTCTCTACGCCGTCCTCCTCGCCGTGTTCCTGGGTCTGGCCGTAGGCTTGGCCGCGCTGGGTATCTACGGCGTCGTCGCGTACGCGGCCGCCCGGCGAACCCGCGAGATCGGCATCCGCATCGCCCTCGGCGCCCGGCAGGCCGACGTGACCGGCTCGATGCTAGGCCAGAGCGCCGTGTTCATCTCGTTGGGGGTTGCCCTGGGCCTGGTCGGCTCGGCCGCGGCGACCCCTTGGCTCCGGGGACTGCTGTTCGGGCTCGGCCCGCTCGACGCCCCGACCTTCGTGGCCGTCACGATCGCCCTGGCTGGCATCGCGGCATTGGCATCGTATCTGCCGGCCCGCCGCGCCGCGCGGGCGGACCCGTTGAGCGCGATTCGTTGCGAGTAAGCCGCGGATCGGTCAATCCGCCCGCAAGGCGGACGCGACGGACAGCCGGATCGCTTCCCGCGCCAACTTCGACCTTCTTTATGCGGTGTCCAACGCCAAGTCGATGGCCACCGAGATGCGGGGGCGTCAGGGTCCGCCGCAATCGATAGCCTCAACGACTCCTCCCGGACCGGCCCTTGCGTCTGGCTCGGATGCGCGGGTAGACGGGAGGGCTCAGTCGGCGTGGGCCGTTGTAGTGGCCCGGTACGTGGAGTTCGGTTCGAACTCCACGCTTCGCTTTCCTGAGCCGTCCGGAAAAGTCCAGGGATGTGCCGGAAGAATTCCCGTTTAAATTGGGCATATCCGAGTACAATGATCTGGAGTCGTCCAGGGACTTTCGCGCGAATCGCAATTGGAATTGGGAATGGAATACGGAATGGCACCACTCCCCAAGAAGCAGCCGCACACCAAGCGCAAGGGCCCACATCCGCACCAAGCCCTCTCGGCTGCATTCTGCCGCACGGTCGCCGAGGCCGGGCGGTACTGCGACGGTGAGGGCCTCTACCTGCACGTCGAACCCTCGGGAGCGAAGCGCTGGGTGCAACGGCTCGTGATCCGCCGTACATCCTGCACGCTCGGCCTCGGCAGCTACAAGCTCGTGTCGCTGTCCGAAGCGCGGGAGCTGGCGCTGGCCAACCGCAAGCTCGCCCGCTCCGGCGGGGACCCAAAGGCTGACAAGGCTCCGACCAGGGGCGTGCCGACGTTCGCCGAGGCGGCCGAGACGGTGATCGCGATCCACAGCGAGACCTGGAAGCACCCGGAAAAGATGAAGACCCAGTGGCGTGGGTGCCTGCGCGATCACGCCTACCCCCGCATCGGTGACAAAGGCGTCGACCAGGTGACGACGGCCGACGTCATGGCCGTGCTGCAGCCGTTGTGGACGCGCAGGCACGCCACGGCGCGCAAGTTGCGCCAGCGCGCCAGCGCCATCATGAAGTGGGCCGTCGCACAGGGCTACCGGCACGACAACCCGACCGGCGACGCCATCACGGCGGCGCTGCCGAAGCGTGCGAATCACGTGCGGCACATGCCGGCGCTCCCGCACGGCGAGGTCGCCAGCGCCATCGAAGCGGTGAAGGCGTCATCGGCGTGGGCCGGCACGACGCTGTGCTTCGAGTTCATGGTGCTGACGGCGGTCAGGCCGGGGGAAGCACGGGGCGCGCGGTGGGCGGAGATCAACTTCGTCGCGGGGGTGTGGACGATCCCGGCGGCGCGGATGAAGGCGACTCGCGAGCACCGGGTCCCGCTGAGCGCCCGCGCGATGGAGGTCCTGCATGCGGCCGAGCGCCTGCGCACAGGCTCGACACCGGCGCAGTGCGCCGGGTTGGTCTTTCCCAGCGCGCGCGGCAAGCAGCTGGCTGACGCGAGGCTGTCGAAGCTGCTCGATCAGCTGGGGATCGGGGCCGTTCCGCATGGCTTCCGGTCATCGTTCCGCGACTGGGCGTCCGAGCGGACGAGCCACCCGCGAGAGGTGGTTGCGGCTGCGCTCGCGCACGTCGTCCGCAACCAGACCGAAGCGGCGTATGCAAGGAGCGACCTCTTCGACCCCCGGCGGCCACTGATGGACGACTGGATGCAGTACATCGCCCCGGCGCGCGGGCGCAGGGCCGCTGCCGCGGCTGCGACAGTCTATGTCCGGTCCAGCGATGAGCCTGCCAGCATGAACGCGACGACCTTGCAGAAGCTCTACGAGGCGCAGCTGGAAGAGGATCTGGAGCCGCCGGTGCACGCCCACGTCGACCGCAGGGCGACCCGGTGCATGCTGAACTTCTCGAGCCGGATGCCGGCTGGCGAACTCGAAGAGGCGGACCCTGGACGCATCTGGATCTGGTCCGACCTGCACTTGGGCCACACCACGACGATCAGCTCCTTCGCCCGCCCGTTCGCGAGTGCAGAGGAGATGGACGACGCGCTGTTCCGCAGTTGGCACCGCACGGTTGCCCCGGGGGATACGATCATTTGCTTGGGCGACGTCGCGATCAATGGCTTGTCAGGCACCCGGCTCAAGCGGCTGCGCAGCGCCCCGGGACGGAAGGTCCTGGTGATTGGGAACCACGAGGTCAATCGCGCCGGCGACGTCGATATCGACGGCTTCGACGCGCTTCACAGCACGCTGTATGCTCCCGGCGACCCGCCGCTGCTGCTGACCCACGTGCCGCTGCGGAACATGCCGGACGGATGCGTCAACGTCCACGGCCACCTCCACAACCGGGAGTCGCTTTCGGGGACGCACCACATCAACGTCAGCGTCGAGCAGTTGCGCTACCGGCCCAGGCCGTGGATGGCCATTCGCAGACTCGCCCGGCGCATGGCTGCCGGCGGGAGCTGTCGCTCCAGTGTCAACGCTTCGTACGCCGAGCGCCCATCGTCGAGGTGACGCGTCGGCAGGTCGGCCTCCAGCTCGGCGAGGATCGCCACGTTGAGCGCCGCAAAGCTCTCGACCGCCAAGCGTGGCCGGAACACTAGATTGCGGACGCCGGCGCGCAGAACTCGGCCCGGAACGGATACGCGCCCCGGAACCCCTCGAACGCTTCAGTCTGCACCCGGTCCCGGCCCGCCAGCACGTCCTTGACCGCCCGCGAGGTGTTATCGAGGACCACCCGCCCGACGATGCCTCCCCAATAGAGGAAGGCCGACTCGACCGTCGGAACGACGACTCGTATCCGCCGGTCGTCACCGCGACAGGCCCCCGGGCGACGACGGCGGGTGGATACACTGCCTGCGCAGTGAGTCGCGGCCGGAAGTCGCTCGGCGACCGTGCCGGCACACGATGGGCTGTGGAGCAGCACGCCCGGATGGGTCGGGTGGCCGGTCTGCAGCGAGCGGTACTGCCAAACCCGGAGGGAGAGACGATGAGAGACTACATGGTCAATGGCCAGCGGATCCCAGCGTTTTGGCTCGCGGAAAAGTTCCCCATCGCCAGCGACGAGCGGATCAAGGCGCTGGCCGACGACATCCTGGCCAATGACCAGATCTCCCCGGTGATGATCTACGGCAGCGGTGACCGAGCCCTGCTGCTGGACGGCCGCACGCGGTGCCTCGCCTGCGAACTCTGTGGCAAAGAGGTATACGCTCTGCCGATGTCTCCATACGCGGACCCACTGAAGACGCTCCTTTCACTGAATGCGTACCGCCGCAATATGTCGGAGCTGGAGCGGGCGCTGCTCGCCGCTGAGGTGTCGATCCAGAGCCGCCGGGGCCGGCCCGCAAAAAATGCGCCGGTCGGCGGATTTTCTCAGGAGCAAGCTGCGACAGCGTTCGACGTGAGTGTCCGCCAGTTGCAGCGTGCCAAGTACTGTTTGGGCATCCCGGCGATCCTGTCGGCCCTGAAAGCCGGAGTCATCACCCTGGGCGACACGGACTCGATCAGGAGAGTCGGGGACGGTGTCCGAGATGCGGCAGTCGAGGCCGTCCGACGCGGACGGGCTAGCTCTCTTAAGGAGGCGGTCATGAGCCTCACCCGCGAGACCTCTGCGCCGGTATTCGTCGATGCGGCCTCGGCTCCACGGAAGCCACGCGGGGCGGGAGACGAGGCCGGGCATCTCGACTCGGTGACGGAACCGGTGGTGCGGGGTTCCCGTTCTAATACTGGCGCCGCCGCCACCTCCCCGACTGCGCAGTCGGCGCTCGCGTCGGGTGGAGTCGGGGCCGAGCAATTCTTGGTTGAGGACATGGGCCATGCGGCGGGCAACGGAGATCTGCCGTCCGACACTGGGATCAACCCCCTCTGTGCCGCGGTGAAGGAACTCGCCGCCCTCGTGTCACGTGTCGATATCGTGGTCCAAGAGATCACGTCTGAGTCGGAGGACCTGCGCGACTGGGTGAGCCGTGAAGGGCGAGACCAAGGACGACGGGCTGAACTGAACCCGGCGACGAAGAAGAAGCCGTGGGAGACACTGGGCGGCTGCGTCCAGGAGTTGCTCGGGGCGACTCAGACTATGCGCGCCGCGTCGGCCTTTCTCACCCAGGAGATACTCGACGACTGACCCACGGTCATGGTGAAGCCATCCACGCGTGTGTGGAGTCGTCGATCAGCGACGCTGAGGCGAGCAACCGGTCCAGTCCGGGCCGCTCAGGCCGGCGCCACGGCCAGGCCTCGCGAGGGGCAACTGCTGGCCACGGGGATTGCCGGACGGCGACCCAGCCCGCCCGTTCGAAGGCGCGCGACCCCGTCGCGCGAAGGGCACGAACCGCAGGGTCGGCGGCAGCTGATGGGTGTGTTTCTCGCATGACTGTTCCCACTCAGATTGTCCGTGTCATGCGCCGCCAGATCCTCTCTGTCGGCATGGCTCCCGACGTCGACGAACGGCGGGCTGACGCCGCCATGCCCGAGGTGGGCCTCGATCCCGTGGTCGACCTGCTCGACCACGACACGGGCGCCGCGCTGCTGGAAGCGGCCCGGTGCCTGTCCGGAAAAGGCGGCTGGGACGACCCTGCCGCGGTTCTGCATTCTGCAGCCCTGCTGGTTGGAGGCAACCGGCCAACGGCCCCGCTGGACGCCGCGAGGAGATTGCTCGCCGATCTCGAGGGGGGCGTGCGCCCCGATCGCCAACTTCCTCCGCGGCTGGAGGCGTGCGAAGCAGTCGGTCGGGGCCGGCCAATCGGGGGCATAGCGGGCAGACCTAACGCCACGGCCCCTTCGCGCGGCGTATGGCTTCGTCCCGCGAAAGCCCGGCGAGGATGAAGATGGCCGCGGCTACGCCGCGCGTGCCGGCGTGCATCAGCTTCATGTCCATCGGGTTCCAGTCAGTCTGTGGGCGCGCCACCGGACAGGCCGACCGCCGGTGCGTCTTGACCAAGTCCACGATGGTCTTGTCCGCAGAGACTCTGACCATCTCGAAACGGACCGGCGCCGGGCCCTCTGGATCCCAAGGCTTCACCATGCGCCCGTAGACGCCGGGCATCTGCAACGCTTGGCGCAAGGTCACTTGGTGATCTCCTGCCTGTGTTTGGTGGGCTGGCGGACGTCTGCTGCACGGTCGCCGGTCGCGTCGCGCAGGTCGTCTGCGCCGGTGACGGGCGAGGGCATCGCCGAGTCAGGGATGGGCCAGGGAGCGTTGCTGTCGTCGTCGACAAACGCGTGGAACGTCACAAACGACCCGCCCGGCGGTGTTCATGCGGCCCGGAAGACTGCCGTGGTCGGAGCCAAATGCGACGCGGCGGCCCATCCCCGGCCTCCGACGGTCCGCTGCGCCGTGCGCGTGGCTTGTGGCCGTAATTCCTCTTCTTCGTACGTTCCCCTTCGATTCCTCTGTCGTCGCCCTCGTCGTTCCCTTGCTCGTGGATTCGAGGCGCGCCAGCACCAGACGGGTGGCGGCGAGGTCTTTCCCGGGTCGAACGGCTGGGGACCCGGTGCAGTGGCCGGTAGGTCACGTGGACGCGCAAGTAGCGATCGGCCGATCGTGGCCCGTTGGGACTGGAGGCACGGAGGCTCCGTGCCTCCATGGCGGGCGTCGTAACACCTGGTTCCGGCGGTGTTCAGGGCGTGGTGTCTATTCCGGTCATCTCACGGTGTGCGCCCGCCGACGTCCGGAGAAGCCCCAAGTCGTTCCGTAGAATCTCCGTCGGAATTGGGAATGGAATCCACCACGCCGGCGATGTCCTCCGCCCAGTCCCCCGCGATTCCGGGGCTTCGCTGGCAACGGCTGGGTTCGCCCCGAACTCCACGCATCTGCGTCCACCGTACTGACGTCCGGTACATCTCGGAACCGGCGTTTAGGCGCATTCAGGTCGAGGCGGGTCGCACGGAGATCGCCGAACAGATCACATCGGCGGCGGATTCAAGGCGCCCGGCGGCACGGCTACTGCGTCAGCGTTGCCCGGACGCGACTAGTCCTCTGTCGGAACGCGCAATGACCCCGAAACGGCGGCCGGCGCCCGTCGTCCTCGCGGACCAGGACGGGCGCCGGCCGTGACGCCGCCGCCCTCTTCCGGCGGCGCCGACTCATCATGACCGGCCCTGGACGCTCCCGTGCGGGGTCTTTCTGCTAGGGGCAGGACCTGCACCTAACCCTTGCCCGGAGCATCTCCGGACCAGGGTTAGGAGAAGGAGTAGGCGACTAGGAGCACGTCCATTTAGAGTCATAACCCGGAGAAGGGTTATAACCCCCGCCTTCCCGCAGGGAAAAATGCCTTGGAGCGACCACGTTTGCGTGGTCGCTCACCTCCGTACCACTCTGGTACGACCTTATGCTCCTTGCCCAGGTCATGGCCCGGACTATTGCCCGCGCCGCACCGCGTGCGGCACGGCTCCGAACTAGGGCAGTAAGTCACCACATGCTCCTAGCCCTAGGCCGAAACAGTACCGCGTAAGGGCCGGAAAGGGGCCCCGTCGAGCGCAAACATCGGCCCAAATCAAGGTCATGCCAGGGTTAGGAACACGTATTAGGAGCACCTCCGGGTTATGCTCCCAGTCACCTAGTCGCCTGGGTGGTTGGTCGGCGCATGCACTAGGAGCAGGAGCAGGTCCTGCTCCGAGCCTATTGGAGGTGTCTTGTGGCTCTCAGAAAGACCGTGATCTTCCTTCCGCCGGCGGTGCTCGCCGCCTACGACAAATTGGCACGCAGAGTCGGAGTCTCCCGGTCCGAGGCCCTGCGGCTCGCTGCCGAGACGGCGCTCGGCTCCGTGCGCGAGATTCTCGGCGCGCGGCTCGCGCATGCGCGGCCGGCCCCGTCGGCACCAGTCGTCGCGCGTGCGACGCGCGCCGATGCCGTCGTGCAGCGTCTTCGTGACGCTGCTGCCCTGATCGTACGCGTCCAGCCGTCGGCGGACGCGGCGGTCGTTCGCGACCTTCTTCTCGAGGAGCTCGCGAAGACTGATGACGATGTTCCGCCGAACGTCATCGACGAGATCGTTCGGGAGTGTGTCGATGTGGAGTCTCCGGGCCTCAGCCCGCTCCCCGGCGACCAGCCGCCGCAGTAGCCTTCTGCATTGTGGCTGACCGCTTGACGGCTGACGTTGCCGGAGGTTGGGAGCCTCTCGCGCACGCGGTTCGCGTCCGCTTCACGGCGCGCGATCTCAACGCCGTCGATTCGTTCGCGGCCTCGCTCGGCGTGAGCCGCGCGTGGTTCTTGCGTCGCGCGATAGCCATCGGCGCCCCGCATGTCGTCGAGCTGGTCCGCGCGGCGCGTGCCGCCGGCGTGGCGCCTGTCGAGGCGCGCAGGGCGCCGGCGCCTTCTCTGGATCTTGCCCCCGGGACTTCGGACGCGCCTGCCGTCACTGCGTGGGCGCGCACCTCCCGTCGGGCGCCTCGTCGTCGTGCCGTCGACCTTCTAGATGACTGAGAGCCAAAACCGGTTCGGGTCCGGGTTCATCCCCGCGCGTGCGGGGCGACGAGGCAGATGCGCGCCGGCGATTTCCCCAAGCCGGGTTCATCCCCGCGAGCGCGGGGCGGCCTTTGGGCCTGCGCACTTCCGGACCCACGGTTCATCCCCGCGCGCCCGGGGCAGGCCGCTCCAGGCGGGCCGGCGCGCGGCCGCTGCGGGGTTCCGCGCCGCGCGCGCGGCGCGGACTTGGCGGTGTACCGGACCACCATGGTTGCGTCCGGTTCACCCACGCAGCAGCAGGGGCCGACCCCCTCGACCATCGCCTGGGTTGTTGCCAAAGCCTTCCGACAGTGGCGAGGTCGAGCTGGGGGCGGTCGCTGCCGCGTTATCGGCCCCACGCTGGCCGGCCGCGTTCCCAGCCTCCGGCCGGGCCCTTGATCCGCCCGGGCCTGTGCGGCGCGATGATTGTCAGGTTGCGGCCGCTGCTGGCCGTTCGCCAGCGCGTCTCCTTGTCCTCGGTCTCCTCGAACACGAGGACATCGCCGGTGCGTTTGCGGCAGAGTGCCACGGCATACTCCCGCAACGCCCTTGCGCCCGGCCCCTTGTCTCGCAGGTGGCCGTTGATGCCCTTCGCCTCGAACTGCTCTTCGGCCTCGCCGGCTGCTATCGTCAGCCGTCGGGGTGTCCCGCCCTGGGTCACGGCTTCGACGACGATGCGGTCGTCTTCGATTCCCAGGCGTAGGTGCGCGTAGCGCGCCTCAAGCAGCGCCTTCGCGCCTCTCTTCCCGATCTCGGAGTAGCGTCGTTCCTCTCCCGGCGCCAGTCCCACGAGGCGCTGGTGCGCTTCGCTGCCGATCCTGCCGTACGAGACGATCCAGGTCAGTGCCGCCTCGCCGACGACGTCGTGCGGCACCGTGTTGACGGCAATCTCGAGGCTGACCGGCTCGATCTCGGCCGCCTTGTCGACGTCGTAGACGTCGCGCACCGGGTGTCGCGTCGCGCGTTTCAGCTTTCCGGCCAGGATCTGTGCCGTCGACAGCACTGTCTCCTCGCGTCCCTCGACCGGCACCCTTGTGTGCCCGCGCCCGATCTCCGGCTCGTGGGCCCAGACCTGTACTTCCTGCCGGTCGCGCTCTTCCTCCGCCCGCGTGATCGTGAACAGGTTCAGCCGCGGTCTGTACCCGGGTTTTGCGCCGAGCCTTTCGAGCTCGGCGTGCAGCCACCCGTAGGCGGCGCCCTGGAGTTCGGCCAGCTTCGTGCCCCTTGGGACCTGGAGGTCGACGTCGAAGCTCCCGCGGTTTTTCCACCCGGCCGCCAGGACCGTGCCGCCGCCGATCCGGTACTCAATTCCCGGCTGCAACTGCTCAAGCGCCCTTCGCACGACATCGCGCGTCTCGAGCCACAGCTCGCGGGCCGGGTTCGGCAGTCTCAGATCGTCCATCCGTCTCGGTCACATGCTCAGGCGGTTCAGTCCCTCGGCGATCGCGCAGCGCTCGATTCCTGCGCGTTCGAGCGCCGCGCCGAGCTGGCGCAGCGTGTAGGCGTGTTCGGTACACGCGTGCAGAACCTCGAATCCCTGCGCTTCGTTGGCCCAGGTGTCGAGGATTGCCTTTTGCCGCCCGGTGAGCGTCTCGGCGCGGATCGCCTCGAAGAACTCTTCGCTCGTCGGCCGCTGTTTCCAGCCGGCGCAGCTGCTGGTCAGCCGCATCCGGACGGTAGCGCTTCGCGGACCGGTCTCGTCCGCCGCCGTGCGGGCGTTGATCATCTTGCACTGCCACGGCTCGGCTCGGGCGTCGCTGAAGCGTGCCGACGGCAGCACCCGCGGGTGCGCGGGCCGGTAGCCATGCGCTCGCGCGTACTCGATGACTATCGCCGGCGCGTCATCGTCGATGTCGATGTCCTCGAGCGGGCTCTCGTCGTCGCGCTCGGCGCGGCCCGGATCGATCATTCCGGGCGAGCTCCAGTCGATGTACGGCAGCTGCCTGACCTTCATGGTGGCGTCTCCGTCCAGTGTAGAGCGCATTCCAAGCGTCCTGTACCTGTACCGGCAGCCGGGGCCCGATGAGGCGTGGGCCGAGATCTACCACACCTCGCCAGCGACACGTGTCGATGATTGGCCTCGCCCAAAGGCTCGATTCGAGCCAAGTCGATCCCCGCGCGTGCGGGGTGGAGCCTCGAACGCGTCCTGCAGGTTTGACTCGGGCAGGTTCATCCCCCCGCGCGCGGGGCAGTCGTCTGCGTCGTCCCTGGCGGTTCTGCGTTGCTGGGTTCATCCCCGCGTGTGCGGGGAAGCCACGACCGAGATCGACCACAACGCGCGGGAGCGGGGTCCATCCCCGCGCGAGCGGAGCCGCCCTCGTAGCTCCGCTCGACTGAGCCCGTGGAAGAGGTTCATCCCCGCACGCGCGGGGGGGAGCATTGCGCTCCACGCCACAACCAGTAGGATCGGAAAGCTGGAAACCCCCCGGACCCAATGACCGACAGCAGACCGATCGTGCTCATCGTACTCACCATCATCGGGACCGGCCTCGCGCTCGCCGCGCTACTCATCGCCCTCGTAATCGACCAAAACCGCCGGATCGACGGCCTGCGCGGCAGCCTACGGGGCCAGAACAACGACCTCCGCACCGATCTGACCGCCCAGAACAACGACCTGCGCAGCGATCTGACGCGCCAGCTCGACGACCTGCGCAGCGATCTGACGCGCCAGCTCGACGACGTGAGGACCGACGTTCGCGATACGCGCGCGCAGCTGCGCGCCGTAGAGATCGCATTCGGCAAGGTCGACCAGCGGGTGCTCACGCTCGAGCGCGTGATCATACCGCCAGCAGAACGTCCCGAATAAACGGGCCGCTCCTGCCCCAGGAACAGGAAACTGATGAGTAACACGATCCGCGTCACGGTGGTCCTCGAGAACGCGGGCGACGAGGTTGCAGTCGAGGCGGGCCTCATGGCCGATATCCGCCGTGTGGAGGCCGAGGGGGTCATCGACATGGGCGACAACCGACCCGCGCCTCTGTCCGTGCCGGAGGATCTGGTCGGGCAGCTAGGACTTCGGGAGAAGATGGGATTGTGGGGTGGGCGGCGCTGCGCCGGTCCACTCGCAGCTTGGATCGGTGGCCGCCGTACCTTTGGCGACTGCCTGGTGGTACCGGCCGGCAGGCCCGTCCGCGTCGGCAACACGGCGCTGCGCCTGCTTGACCTGGTCCCGGAGCCCGTCACCGGCACGCTGCGGCCCGGCCCCGGAATCCGGGTCTGACGCGGCTCCGGCTCCTGCCCCCAACGAACATGACCGGGGCCGCGACGGCCCCGGCCGCCGGCGGCTCCAGGACGGGATTCCAGGCCGCTGCCCGACCTGTAGCACCTCCGAGATCCACCCTGCCCCAGGAATCGGACCGGACGGAAAGCTCGCTGTCCCGGAACAGCATCTCGTGGTCGGCCCCGGATCGGCCGCAGCCTGAGCGGGGAGGAGACGAGATGGCCGAGGTGTGGCGGAAAGAGGTGTTGGTTACGGAGTTTCTCGGCGGTCTGCCGCCTGGGGAGCTTAGAGGCTGTTTCGGCCTATGGGGGCTGGGCGCCTGCGGGCGGCCGGCCCGGTCTGAGGTCCTGGCGTGTCCATCGGGATCACTCCCCCGGTCGGTGGTCCGCCACGTGGGCTTCGAGGTCGCGCTCTGGGAGGGCGGCCGCGGCGACCCGACGGTCGCGGCGGTGGCCGCGGAAGCCGGTCTGACGCCGGCGAGCGTCGAGCTCGCGCTTGAAATCCTGGCCGACGTCACCGGCTACGCGCTGCGGCGGCCGTGAGGCGGCTCGGATACCCTCCGATTAACGCACCTGGTACGGGGCTTCGTCGTGTGGGGTTCATCCCGGGTTCATCCCCGCCTGCTCGGCGTGCCGTCGGCGTCCGAGATTGGACAAGCGTTCCGGTCCAACGTCGTCCGTCGGGATGGTGTTCGCGGTTTCCGCTTCGTCGGCCAAACGCGTTTCGCACTTCGTTGGTGCTCGTGTTCCTGGATCTGCTCAGTCGAACAGGTGGACTTCCGGGCCGTACGGTCCCATCGTCATTCCGCGTTTCGGCGGG